>Ga0126311_10000072_pt1 | contig 51423 bp, 34 predicted proteins | sample Plot61_FD_92539 | JGI IMG/M metagenome (GOLD analysis project Ga0126311, IMG submission 92539) | Serpentine soil microbial communities from UC McLaughlin Reserve, CA, USA - Plot61 | ecosystem: Environmental > Terrestrial > Soil > Grasslands | place: USA: UC McLaughlin Reserve, Lake County... | reverse complement strand
TATGACTTGGAATAATCTTAACGGGGCAGATGGCTTGCGGGTCGGGGAGCAGCATCGAGGCGTCCATCCGCGCAGTCTAAAACTAATCGACGTAAGAGCACCAAATGTGCGGAAGACCCGGTGTGCGTTTATTCTTATCGGACGCCAGATTCCTTTTGGTGGCGGATAAATGAACTTGTCCCAGATCAAACATGCTTTGCGAAAGCTGTCACTCAGCCAGTTGAAAAGGCTCGACGGGTGGCTGCACGAATTGATCACAAGCGCCGAGGAAGACGACCGCGCAAAACGATCCTCGCCGCGAAAGCAGGCCCTCGCCAAGGTGGCTCTGGGTAACAAGACTTACCGGCTGCAGAGCATCCGCTGCGGTAAAGAGAATTGTAAGTGCGCACGCGGCAAGCTGCACGGCCCTTACTGGTATAGTTACGAGAGGGTGGAGGGCAGGATTAAATCAAAGTACGTCGGCAAGAGACTTCCAAGCGGGGTTGAAAAGAGCACTCGGTTAGAAGAGTAATGGTCGAAACCGGAAAACGCATAGGCCGACAGTGGTGTCACTTAGCCCGGTCTGAGAATAGTGTGCGCGGAGAATATTTATCAAGGCAACATCTCAGTCTCCATCCGCGATTGCCTGACGAAGCCGTCCCGTCGCACGATAAACTTGTAAAGCTCCTTACCTACGCACGTCTACTTCCCCACCGATAAGGACGTCGACGGCAGCGTGGAAGGCATAGAGTATGAAGACAGTGAGGCTTTCGTAGAATAGCCCCTTATGGGATGGATAAATGTTAAAGACACGCGGCCGAAGAGTGACGGCATCTTTCTCGTTACAGACGGTGAACATGTGACGATGGGTGAATGGTACGTTAAGAGCGGCTGGAGCCTTTCTCGTGAGGATAAGGCAGTCGGCGTCTTCCCGAACTCAATTACACATTGGATGCCTCTGCCGGCACCGCCGAAGACGTCCCGGAGAGCACAGAGAGATCCGCCAGCAAGCAAAAAGTGAATTCTAAGTCTCGGGTAGGGGACTAAATCGAAGGTAGGACCAAAATTACAGGGTCGCACTCTATACCTTCTTTAACGGCATCACCGGCAAGATTTTGTTCCTCCCACTATACCCGCTCCCACTCGAAGGGGCGGAACTCGGCGATCTTTCGGTAATCGTCGTCGTTCATCGTCCGGACAATAATTCCGTTGCGTGACGAGTTCATGGCTATAAGTGCGTCGTTGGTCATACGCGCGCGACCCACCTCCTCGTAGCCGTACTTTTCGCCGAAGAGGGCCAGCACCTGGCCTGTGGCCGTCCAGTCGGACTGAAGGGCACGAGGAGCCTTCCGGCCCGCTCGAAATCCCGCTCCAGGTGCGACAGTAGGTTTTTCATCCTGCCGTCTCGCGCGCCGACCAGCAGTTCCTCCAGGACGACGGCGCTAGTGCAATTGCTAAAGAAAGGGCCGGCTCAAGCATGAGGTATTCTAACCGATACCGCATTCACCTTTCATTGCCTTCATTACGATACTCTCTACCCGAAGGCGGGGCATCCCTGCCCGAGCCGACCTATCGTATAGTTGTCCGCATGATCAACGTGGCACCCTAGCAATGATATAAGTAGGACTAATATATTTTGTCACTATATATTACTCATAATTCTATTTATAGGACGCAGGCGATATTATCGTGCAACACGAGGGTAGTCACATGAGAGGTTAAGGCAACCAGGGTTATCACCTCTATTGTAAGATCTCTAGCAGAAGCAGTAACTCCACAGCATCTCTATAGTCCAAGTCGGGGTCGGCAGCGAGTGCTAGAGAGCGCGCTCCGTACAGTATGGTTAGGAGTTGCGCGTACATAGTTTTTAACTGAGGTGGTGTGTCCTCGTCCAACGGTTCGGAGAGAAGTTGTTCAAGCTCGGAAATATTACCTGCCGCGATGGCTTCGGCCGCCATCGGACATAGTTCCGCTCCGGGAGACGTGCCGTACCCCCCGTCCTTTCTGTAAGCGAGGTAGCTCTCGAAAGCTCTCCGCCATGCCCGTGTCGCTGCATCGCCGTTGCCGGCGGCCGTCTCTAATCGGTTGAGAGCGCCCCATGCCAGCCAGGATTCGCCAGCGTGCCCGTATGGCTCCCTACATTCGATAGCACATAGTGCCTCTATGCGTGCTTCGTCGTAACGTTCCAACTTTAGGAGTACGTTGGCTAGGTTGGTGTGAACCATGCCTTCATTATTCCGGTCCTGCAACCTGACGTATATGTCGGCCGCTCGCCTAAAACATTTGGCCGCCTCCTGCAATCGCCCCGTCGTGCCATAGAGGATGCCTAGTTCTGTCAGGCCGGATGCCTCACCAGAGGTGTCTTGCTGTTGCACCCTAATGGCCAATGACTGTCGGTAGGCCCTTTCTGCCTGCTCGTGCTGCTCGATAGCATAATGCACCATCCCGATGTGCTGTAAGTCTGTGGCGACGGCAAGAGGATAACCCAACGATTCATTGGTCTGCCGTGATTCTTCATAAGCAGCTAACGCTTCTTCATAGCGACCCTGCATCCGGCGAACGGTGCCGAGGCTATCCTTGGTGATGGCCGCCGTGCTCAGATCCCCTAATTCTTCCGTGCGCCTGATGCACTCTTCATAAGTTGTGGCCGCCTCATCGAGCCTGCCCAACAGCATCAGACAGTAGCCGATCTCGTTTAATACCTTGGAAGCCATGCCCGCCGCACTGGTGCTTCCGTCGCGGGCCAGCGTCTCATAGCGGTGCCGCGCTTCTTCCAGTAGCGGCAAGGCTTCGGTGCCAGCCCCACCAATATGCATCACCCTGCCAAGCAGATGGTGCGCCAAGGCGAGGTCATAAGCCGCTTGATGGTAAGCCCCCTCGCCAGCCTCTATGCAGCGATTCAACAACAGCATGGCCGAAGCATGCGCCGCCCGCACCTCCCCGCGCTCGAGTAATCTCTCCACTTCTGCCTTCGCCGCTAGGTACTGAGCATGCCCCCACGCGTTGAGCCTGCGCACCGCCCGATTCCTCAATGCCTCGACCTCGGCACGCGCCTGCGACCGTCCCAAGTTGGAGAGCAGCCCCGCGACAATATCCGCCAACTCGACCACCTTCTCGGGCGCTGACGCCTCCTCCGCCCACCGCAGCATGGCCAGCAGGTTCGGCAGCTCTAGCAGTGTTAACCGTGCGGCGTAGCTAGGGTCTGGAGCCCGCTCCCCATTTATGAGATGGGTCAGTTCCACCATTGCCTCTGCCCAGCGCCCTCTCAGCGCCAACTGCTCCTCTTCACCCACACCCCGAAGCAAGTACGAAGGCAGCGCCGGGTCTATCCGCAGGTGCAAGTCACCCATGTTCTCGGCTAGTCCCACATCAATCAGTTGAGAGACTAATTCCATCACCTCTGCTGGTTCCGCCCCAAGTGCCTGTTGTAATACATATAGGTAAGCCCCACCGTGGAAGGGTGCCAGAGCCCTCACTCTTTCCTGATTCTCCGCCGAGAGCCTGCGCAGCGACAGCTCTATGCTCGCGTAGAGGGAGTTCTCGCGGTCGTTAGGAAACCTCTCGTGCAACCCTTCCATCAGCCGCCGCAGGTTATCCGTCGTTGCCCTTACGCCGCAACGTGCCACCTCACTAGAGAGCAGCACCAATGCCCGCGCGTGACGTTCGACCGCCTCCACCAATTCAATTATCTCTTGCGGGTCCGCCCCAGGGTCGCCCGCCTTGGGCTCCAGCCCTTCCCTCTTCATTACCTCTCCTACGAGCCGGATGGCGTCCTCACGGCTCAAGGCGCTGAGCACGACCTCTTTACTCCCGTCGTTGAAGGGGGGCGGCAATCGCATACGGGTAGTAAAGACCAGACGGGTCGCTGGGCTTGCTTCGACCAAGCTCCGGCACAAGCCAATTAGCTCCTCGACTGAGGCCGCCTGTGATGGCGGAACCTCCCGGCCCTCCGGCAGCACGCTCTCGAAGTTGTCGAGTACGATAACGGTGGCGCTGTCCTTCAGCGCCCGCTCAACGGGTTGTAGCGCTTGCTTGAGATTCGTGTAGCTAGCAACCGAGTAGCCCTCGCCTCCTGGCAGAAGCTGCTGGCCGAGGCTGTCGAGTACGCCGCGTGCATCCGCATATTGCTCAAGGCTTACGAAGGCTGCGCGACCGAAGCGGCCAGTGTGCACTAGCCACCGCGCTAGCTCCGCCGCCAGCGTCGTCTTTCCCTCCCCGCCCTGTCCACGTATTACTGCCCAAGGCTCCCTATACAGCAGCCGCTCTAGTGCCAACAGTTCCCGGCTCCGGCCGATGAACTGGTGCGCGGGTGCCTCCGGGAGCCTGCCTAGGCTTAGACGGCGCCTCACGCCTTCGAGTCGTCGGACCTCTGCGGGCGGCAGCTTCGAGATTAGTTGCGGATCCTGCTCCTCTTGGTAGAGCACAGGCACGAACCAGTCCTGGAGGCGCAACTCACCCACCCCGAGCATCCTCCCCCGGTAGTCGTCGCGATGCAGTTCTCTCTGCCCCGCGATCATTGCTGTGCCTACGCGCCTGCCCGCCGCCACTTCCTTGTAAAAGGCGGAGACGAAGCGACGGGCGGTCTCGACCAGCACCGAGTGGCTCATCGCCACCACCGAAGTAACCCCCTCTTCTAGGAGTCTCGCCGCCACCGAGGAGGTCGGATCTTCTTCTGTCTTCGCGCTTTGGCAGGCTTCAAGGAAGACCAGAGGCACGCGGTAGTCGCGCACGACCTCGGCCAGTCGCTCAGCGTGGATCAGTTCCGTCGCCCGCCCGGTCAGCTTATGTGTGTCGTTCGGGTCTTCGAAGCAGAGGCCACCGAGGCCGACCCGGTGGTCATAGATGCCGTGCCCGTCGAAGTGGACCACATCGAAAGGCTCGCTAGCCTCGTCAGCCCTACGCAGTGCTTCTTCGAGAGCGCTGAAGGTGGGAGGAGTAAGTACCGTCAGCCGCGCCAGCTCCCCCAAACCCTCAATGGCCTCGATGAGCGGCAGGGCACTGACGCGGTGGTCGATGTAGTCCACACCCTCCTCCGGGCGGGGACTCACGAGCAGAGCGCGGATCGGATGCCGTGTGGGTCTAACGGGCTGGGGGTGGCGGTTCGGCAGCCGTCGGCGCACTCTCACCGGATGCCTCCCGTGGAAAAGGAAGCCGCGGCCGTCGTGCAGCAGCTCCCATGGTAGCGCTAGCAATTCGGCAGCGGCCTCGCCAGCGGCCTTCTCCTCTTCCTCGCTGGCTCCCTCGGGCAGTTCCCGCTCAACGAATACTGTGAAGCGACGCTCGGCGCTTTCGCCAGCCTGCTGCCAAGCTGTGAGAGGCTCCTGCGCGACGGAGGGTGCCAGCGCGGCTTGATAGAGTGCCTGCCCCCATTCGGGCAGTTGCGCCTCGACTCTCTCAGCGCGTTCCCTGAAGACACCGGTCGGCCAGACGAAATACTCCTCAAGGTACCAGCGTAGTTCCTCCGCCTCGATAACCCCGAGTGGTGCGATAAAAGTGTAGCGCCGGCTCTCGACTCGGCGGGACGTACTGTCGGCCGGCTTATAGATGAGTTGTGCGACGGCCCTTGCCCGTTTCTTGCCGTCCGAGGTTCCAAGCCGTAGGTCTCTCAACTCAAGGAGCAACTCCTCGACGGGCGGCGACGTAACCTCAACGATCTCCTGCGGGTCATCGGGTAGGAGCTCTCCCAGCGCGGCGAGAACGGCCGGCAACGCCTCGGCGAGTCCGCCCACCTTAGTTATATCGACATGTACTCCTATCGGCTCCTCGTTGAACCAAATCGCTAGCGCAGATGGCTCGATGCCTGGGAGCAATAGTGGCACGACCCTATAGACTCCGCCCTTCCGCTCCTGTTCTACTGCCAGTGCCTTCTGTATCTCCTTGCGCACCCATGGGGAGTTAACAGTGTTGGGGCTTAACACCGCTAGGAAGCCGCGCGCTGTCTCAATGGCGCGCACGACCTCTGGCTCAAGCTTCGAGCCCCCGGCCAGCTCTCGCGAGTCCACCCAAGTTGGGATGTTGAGTGATTCGAGCGCGCGGCGCAGGTCTTTGACGAAAGGATCGTCCTTGCTGCTGTGAGAAACGAAGACGTGAGAGTGTGCCATGGGGTTTCGGCCACGCCGCAGCGTGACAGGCGGAGGTGATTCTCCCCGCCAAGAGTGCCTTAGTTAGAAAGATATGCCCCTATGTGTCAGTCGAAAATTGATCTGTCTGCCATAGCAGTCAGCTAAAGGCAGTTTAATATCCAGTATGGCTTTACCTCGGTACAACAGACCTTTTCATTTACTATCTGACAGGTAAAGTGAGCACCTGACCGTTGAATACCTTAACTAAATCGTCTCCTAGAAATACGGTCGAAGCAAAAGGATTGAGAAATAGTTTTATCTCGTACTTGACCCGGCCACCATCCGGCTCCATACAAAATATCCCCACGCCCCCCAACCTTTCGTAGTCGGGGGCTGTAAAGCGGCCTTGATAGCGTTTCTCGTACAGCGCCATCGAAGCCATTATTTCGGTTCCGTATTGTAGGCCGACGAAGAGATCATCCGCGATCACGAGTAGGTTAGGGATGTTGGGTGCGAACTTCTCGTACGCCTTCTCTACCGCGAATTGGATAGCTCGCCAAGGAGCGACAGCCCTAGCTTCAAGGTAGAGATTTTTAGTTTGTTTCGTCCTTCCAGCGTTTATCTCTTCATCCGAAAGCTCGCTTTGCCAGCTCGGCCCTTTGACCTCGACGAACGTCTTCTCGCCCGATTGTCCAAGAATGAGAAACTCGCCCTCCTTCGGGGCCAGACCGACCGGCTTCCACTCGATTATTCTGAATCCGTTCTGGTCCAAGTGGTACGCGACGCGTAATTCAGCCAAGGCCGCGTTTCGCTGCCTTCCCGTAGCCGTCAAGTCTCCGAAATACCTGTCGAACTGCCCTTGCGCCTGAGCGAACTCCAACAGAGTCTCGCACTCATCCGTGTATACTTGGAATGCTGGATACTGATCTTCGTCTTTCCAATGGGCGCTGCTCAGAATGGTGGACGTTAGCGGACCGAGCCGGACGCCTGGGGGAGGCCCTTTCATCTGAGCGTCGCGGGCCGCGTGCTCTCTGCGCCCTCGCTCGATCTCTTTAAGTAGTTCATCGCGATTCAATTTATGGCACCTCTCCCGACTGAATTATCGCCCATTCGATGAACCTGTTACTCAAACTGATCCCCTTCGAATGCATCTCGCGCAAGTGCGGCTTAACTTCTTGAAGCAGCCCCTTCTTCTTCGCCAGCAGAAGTATCCCAACGCTGCCTAGTGCCCTCAGCCCTTGTTCACGAGCAACCTTCAGACCGATCTTCTCATCGATGAGAACAAGCGATGCTCCGGTCTCAAGCGCTAAGGTGATTACCTCTGCCTCGCCCGCGTCTAACTTAGCAAGTAGAGACGCAGACGGAGGGTTTGAGAGGGGCCGCACTTCAATCCAAGCGCGGTGGGCCGCGGTCAGTCCAGTTGTCAATCCTGTGTTCCCGCCTCGGGACAGCTCCCTATCGACCTCCTCGGGAATAATGACGCGGCCGTAGAGTGAGCGCAGTAAGTCGAGTTGGTTGCACGCATCCAAAGCTATTAAGGGTGTCGTGTTCGAGACAACGAGGCTACTCGGCGTTGACATAGTTGGCTTGGTTCTCCAACTCTTCCTCGTCAAGGTCGAGAACTGCTATGCCAACCTTGTGCAGGCTTGTCAGGAAGGAGACCCGGTCGGTGCCGGCGAGCCGCGCGGCCTTCCCGGAAGAGAGCACGTCGTGCTTAAAGAGCAGCGCCCCCAGAACGAACCGCGCCTTCTGATCGAAGTCCTCCGTCAAGTCGGTCAGCGCCTCCAGCAGTTCTTCGGGGGAACACGTCACCAGAGGGTTAGCCGCGGCGGTCTTGTGCGGGGATACGTTGTTACGCAACGAGGCGAGGAGTTCAGCAAACCTGGTGACGAATTCCTCTGCCCCCTGTTTCGACGCCCGCAGGATCTCCCCGAGGAATTCCTTCGGGGCTAGCTGTTGGAATATCACCATCCGGTAGATGGCGGCGGCGTGCTCTACCGGCAAGTAGCGCATGTAGTGCGCCTCGGCAGGGCAGTCTTCGTGCGGGGACATTCGCGCACTTATCAGGTCGTCAGGCCCCGCGGATTCTGCCGCGGCCCGCAGCGCCTCGTAGTCTTCGGGCGTCATGTAGACGCGCGTCACCCCCGCCATCATCGGCCCGAGCGGGACTTCGGTGCCGAGGACACTCATCACCTGGTCTTCCAAGTGGTTCATGACGATGGGTATGGTCTTACTGTCGGCAAACGTCTCGAGCGCGTCTTGGACTCGGTCGGGGCGCAGGGTTGTTGGCCAAGAGGAAACTTGGTACGTGACGCGTCCCGTCTCCACGATGCGGGCGACGACGCGGATGTTCTGTGATTCCTCTGGGGAGATGCCGCCCTCGGGTATGGTCAGGCGGGCGCCGGTCTTGCTCTGGATCGAGGCCAACTGCTCGAGCAACTTCATGTGACGCGGGTCGGGCCCGAGGTATGCTCCGGCGGGAATACCGGCCCGGAGAAACGTGACTTCCGTCTCCGTCTCGGGGAGCCTGTAGACCATCCGGAACTCGCCGCCGTGTGCGAGGGTCTGGAGGAACTTCGCGCCGTCATAGGCGAGTTGGACGTTAAGGCCGACGTAGTTGAGGCCGACGTTCAGGCTCATCTCCCCCGTCGCTTGGTGGGCGACGGCCGTCACCGTTAGGGGCCAGTCCAGGGCTTCGTTGCTGAAGGTTAGGTTGCCCGCCTCGTCTTGGTTGACGAGGAAGGATAGTCCCGTCAAGCCGAATATGGCACCGCCTTCGCTGATTATCTCCAACGTCAACGGCACCTCTACGAGTACCCTCAGCGTTGCCAGCCTCTCCTCGACGTCCGCGGCGGCCAGGCTGCTCTGGATGAGCGTGGAAGATTCACTGCGGGAGAGGAAGGGGCGCCCAGCCTCCGTCTCGATCTCCGTCGACGGTTCGTCGGAGAGCCTGTAGGCGAAAGGAGACGCCGGCGGCGGCGGGCCGGTGATACTGAAAGTGGCTGCTCCCTGAGATTCCATCACAGTGCTCCAAGTAACTACTCGTAATAAACAGGCGTCGTGCGGCTTCTCCGGCACTAAATCGGCATGTCGTGTGAGGCGCTCTCCCTCGTGCCCCGCCGGCGCTTGTCGTAAATCTGAGTCGTCGTGATGTGCCGGTGCCCGAGTAGTTCCTGCACCTTCCTGATGTCGACTCCGGCCTCGAGCAGCAGCGTCGCCGTCGTCGCCCGCAGCGAGTGCGGCGTGTAGATGCACCTCTTAACCTTCCGGCCGTCAGTCCCCTCCTCCTCGACGCTCGCTCCCGGCAGCCGCTGCAGATAGCCTTGGATCAGCAGGTACATCGTCGTCGAGGTCATCGGGCGGGCGGCCATCTCTTCGAGCCTCGAGTTCCGCCGCGGCCGGAAGAGCGGCCCGCTGCTCAGTCCCGCCTCTCGAATGTACTCGGCGATGGCCTCTGCGGCCGCGAAGTGCAGCCCGATGGTGCGGCGCTTCCCGCCCTTCTCGCTGATACGGATTGTCGCCTCATCGTCACTCTGGTGGAAGTCGGATACCTTCAGCGCACAGCCCGTCGAGAGACGGATGCCCGAATAGAGGTAGAGCTTAAGGATCGCCCGGTCGCGGTAGGCGAGCACACCATCGCCGGCTGGCATCCCCACGAGCTGGCGCGCGCGGGTCGCGGTCAGCGCCCGCGTCTCTTCCCGCGCGTCCGTAGACTCCCGGGCGATGAACTGGGCGTGGGCCGGGTTCGATACCGTCACCGGTAGCCGCAACTCCGCCGCCGCGGCGCCCAGGTACTTGTAGAAGCTCGACAGCGACGAGATCCGCCGGTTCAGGGTCTTCGGCGCCGCGCTCCTCGCCAGCATCTCGTCCCGGAACGCCTGCACGTCCTTGAGCGACACCGCTAGGAGATCGGGGGCATTCCGCGGCCATTCAAAGCCCATGAATCGCACAAAGCACATCACGTCCTCGCGGTACGCCCTCTGCGTGTGGTGACTCTTACGCCGCGCGACCCACCGCTCGAAGATTTCCGCCACGGACACGTAGAACTGCTCGACGCGCTCCGTCACGTGCTCGGTCTGGTGCCCGGCCAGCACCGGCGGCAGCAACTCCGGCCTCACGACGGGTACTAACTCAGTCGACATACTGCCTCCCCAGACCTGAATTCTTTTCCAGACGGCTTATGATAACTGATTTTATCTTAATCCGTTCGCTTAGCTAGAACATTAAAAAAACTGGTTGTTAGGAAACTGTGGTCACGGTGAGCACGGTGATCTTAAGCGGTTGTCGTGTTCTGACTTATAGCGTGTAGCGTATCTCCGCAAAATGCGCTCGGTGTGAGAACTGAAGCCGCCCTCTTAGATAGCTCCACGTATGGCCGCGCGGGCGCGCCCTTCTTCTTTCACTTTTGCCTTTTTACTTCCCTACGCCCTCCGTCACAGTCAGGCTTCCGCCAAGCGCCTTACTGAAAGACCTTTTCCACAGGGACGATGACGACCTGGTCGGGGCGAACATCGATCTTGTAGCGCTCGATTATCTTGTCCTCGGCCATGATGTCATCGGGCTTCGGCGAGTTGTACTTGATAGGCGACGGCGTGCCCTTCAGGATCGCGTCGCGCAACCCTTCGGCGTCCTTCGTGATGACGACGACGCGCATGTTGCCGGGCGCGAGGTGCTGCTTAATCGCCCGGTTCACGTCGGCGAGCGTCAGCTTCGAGAGCCTGTCGCGCATGAAGGACGTGTACTCGGGCGTGCCGTAGTAGCGGCTGTCGAGCGCGTAGCCGAGCCGCGCGTCCTGCGTCGCCGTCAGGACGTTCGAGTACTTCGTAAGGAAGTCTCGAATGGCCTCGAAGTCCGACTGCTTCATCCCCTCGCGCACGAGCTTGTCGTACTCGTAGAGCGCGGCGCGCAGTACGAAGTGCGAGTTCTGCGGCTCGACGGGCCGAATCCAGATTTGGAATATCTGCGTCGAGCGCCCGAGGTTCGGGTCGGGCGTGAACTGGAACATGCCGCGCGGGAAGTATTCGACGTAGGCGTAGTCGCCGTAGTTAAGCCCGCGCGCCTCGCGGAGTCGCTGGTACAGGTGACTCACAGAAGAGCGGTGCTGGCCCAGATACGACGCGACGAGCGCGAGTGCGGGCCAGTCCTTGTCGGCGCGCGTGACCGGGATTGGGAAGCCCATCGAGACGGCGGTCGCGCGCGTCTCGCGCTTGATTATCTCGACGCGCATCCCGCTCGCCACCTTCGGCTGCGCGTAACGCTTCGGCGAGCCCGCGCCCGCGGGTAGCTTCGAGGCTAAGTCCGTTTCGACGCGCGCGACGAACTCCTGCGTGAACCCGCCCGCCAATCCCAAGACGAGGTTCGACTGCGTGTAGTTCGCCTTGTAGAAGGCGCGCACGTCGTCGAGCGTGAGCCGTTCGAGCGACGAGACGGTGCCCATGTTGTGGTGGCCGTAAGGGTGGCCCGCGTAGATGACGTTGTAGAGCCGCTCCTTGCCCAGCTCCTCGTCGTTGCCCTGACTCAGAGAGGTCTTGAGAAAGGTGACGGCGTTCGTCTTCAGGCGCGCGAAGTCGTCCTCGCGGAAGCCGGGGTCTAAGAGCATGTCGCGTATGAGCCCGTAGTACTTCTCTAGGTTGTCGACGTGCGTCGTGCCCGAGAAGACCGTCATCTCCTTGTCCACCTGCCAGCCGAACGAGGTCGCCATCGGGTACATGGCCTCGACTATCTCTTCGTGGGACAGATCGCGCGAGCCGCCCTCGGCGAGTATCGCCGCGGTCAAGGAAGCCACGCCCTCCTTGCCCGGCGGGTCGTTGGCCGAGCCCGTCATAAACAGCAGGCGGAAGGAGACGAGCGGCGACCGTGTAGGCTCGAGCACCGACCGTGTAGGCTTGAGTACCGACGCGGGCTTATCCCCTATTAGGCTAAACCAATCATTTAGCTCATTAAGTCTCTCGGCAGATAACGGGTAGGTAGTCGCTGGTATATTTTCCCCTTCGATCAAGTTGACCCCTTGCCCGCTCCTTACTCTCAGTGCCTGGCTTTTCGCTTGAACAGCCCCTCTCGCCTGTCTTCTCCTTGATACTCCGCCGCCGCTAGTGTTAGCTGAACTGACACTAGCCAAGTTAACGTCGACGGCCCCCGATATAACTTCTAGTTTGGCCGTGTCCCGGCCCGCCGGGGTTTCTGAGTCTTCGACCTTGAAGTAGAAATCTGTACCCGGCACTCCGAGAGCCCACAAAGCCGTTTTTACTAAAAAAGCATCTCTCGCCCTAACAAATATGTCACCCGCTTTATGAAACAGCGACTCCTTTTGGACTAAGCCGCTGCCGTACGGACCAATCGCCACTTGACTCTGTCTACTTTTATTACCGAGGTAGGTTACAACTATTGTCGCATCGCCCGCCTTCACTTCATCTCCGGCGTAGAGGACTGATCCCACCTGCCCGGCCTCAGCGCCCCCACTCTGGGCGCGTACCACCTTGACGTATTGCTCTCCCGGGTTATTCACTACATTTCCTTGAACTATGATCTTTTCTATGCGTGCGACCGCGCCCTGCTGCACGCCTAAGGGTTTGCGGGCGGCCTTCACCGAAGAACCGAGCAGTAGTATGAGTGAGAGTGTTAGGCTTGCCCGCAGGATGAAAACTCTTGTGAAGTCTGGCATCAGGTTGCCTCTCTACTGGGCTGTGTTTGACTGCTTCGCGTCGTGACCTTCACCAATATGAAGGTCACTATTAGTGCTGCCAAGTGGTACTGAATACTCATCGTTCTACGGGCCTGAACGTAGACGAAGAATGCCAACAACATATATAACAAGCACACCGCCCCGACTGCGAGAGGTATATCCATCCTAACTTCCGCCAAGGTCAACGGCTTGATGGGAATTCTGTACTTTATAAAATTCCCGAACAGAGTGGGTAACAGGGCACCCAAGCAACTCATCACAAAAATAATAATGTACTGATACGCTCTGGATAAGGGCTGAATATGAACGCCTTGAACAAGGTTCGAGGTCACGCCGGCAAGGATTTCTACGCCGTATTGTTTCTCGTTAAGGGAAACTGTCCAAAAATCGTCGGCCGCCCTGACCCCGACCATCACTATTTTCCCGCCAAATGTATTGCTCAGGTCCGTGCGGTTGTTCAGCTTGCCTAAAACTACATGGTACGGGTGGCTGATGTTGCTCAAGTCACTCTTGTCGGCAATATCGAAAGTGAAGTCCATCGCTGAAGTAACTGGAATCGATCTCAAAACAACCTGTGACGGTGTCTGTACGTCTATTTGGTCTCTATCGCTGTCGAACACAGCGATTGGCTGTTGCTGATCCGCCCAAAAATGCATGGCTGCCTGTAACGGGAGGGAAGGCACGATCTGTTGCCTCTGTATGCTTATCCACAGAGGCAACTCTTCCCGAGGTAACTCTTCCGAGGGAGCGTAGCCGAGTTTTATATTGCCTATTAAAGAAGAGCCACGCTCGGAGCGGCCAATGTTCAGCAACGCCCAGTTACTCTTATCCAGGTAGGTGGCAAGTCTCTGTGTGATCTGGGGGACTTGCCTATCGTCAATAGTCCGGAAAGTACTGCTACCGAGAATTACCTTGGTGCCGGATCGCGCAGCAGACTGTATAGCCCGCCCTAACTCCTCATCATTCTCGGATGAGTCGGCCTCAAATGACATGTCAAAGGCTATAACTTTTGCTTTAGCTGCCGAGAGTGCGCGAATAAGATCGGCGTGATGCCCTCGCCAGTCGGCTCCGAACTTACCCAAGCCGCCATTTTTATCCGGATCTTCCTCGATAGATATGATCGCTATTGCGTCTTTACTAAATGACTTATCCACGTAGTTATCGGCGTAGCCACGGAAACGCCTGTCGATAAAATTGTCCAATCCTAATAGACCGAAGAAACCGGTATGAAAGGCTAGACTTAATAGAAGGGCCGTGAGAGATGTAACCAAGATCACCCTGACCCAAGGCGTTTTGATTGGTTCATTGCGAGGGTCACCAGAAGGTTCCTGAATACCGGGAGGCTTATCATGGACGGGCTCCCCCTGCTTTATTGCATCTTGTCCTGAATCGACTCTTCCCTCTCCCTCAAGTACTTGCTGTAACGCATCAATATGATGGTCCACTGTAGTAACTGCTTCAGCATTATATTCCTTACGTGTTTCTTCGATTGCCGTGGTGAAATCCTGAACACGTTTTTTCGGATACCGAGACCGCACCTTCCCAGGTCGCCTTTTCATCGCCTTCGGCTGACCAGTGATATGCCAGTACAGATTCTCATATCCATGCTCATCAGAGAGGTTGTAGTGAGTTGCGGCTCGCAATTCAATTGGAATGTACTTTGTATCCTCGGCTGAAAATACGACTGGAATGAACTTGTGTGTATCCCCCTCTGAATCATAGATCTGCTGCGTGATGATCGCGCCCTCCCACTTCGCGCCTGCACCGACACCTTTCTTCCCACTAGCCTCGTACCTTTGTTCATAAATCTTAGTGCAGATGATGAGGACGTAGTCAGCTTCTTTAATCTTATTTCGTGTCCACCTTGGCCACCCGCCAGCCGGGGAGATCTCGTACTGGTCAATCTCACAGTCCACTCCTTCAGCGCGCAGCCTATCTGAAAGAGCTAAAATGCGGTTCATGTGCGCATCCGAGTCATGGCTGTAGCTGATGAACACCTTGATGCTCTCGGAATCGGCCAACTTCTAACCTCCTTAAATAAGAATCCGTTCCACCTCGTCTAGGGTAATCTCATCCCTAGTCCGGTCGTAGAGCTTGGTCGTACGTGGAGATTCGTGGGCGGCGATGGCCTGCGCGTTTTCGATGGTCCCACCATTTTGGAGATACGTCGTGATGCGGACGCTCTTGTTAGGTCGCGCATTTATCTAAGGCCCATCCCAAATGGTCGGTTTCCTTCGGCGCTGAATGTTGTCGAGCATCCGAAGCGCCAGTCGCTCGCTCTCGGAGCTAGCTTCGGCATTCTGGCGGAGTTGACCGAGAATTGCGTCATTGACGCCGTGCGATCGTTGCAATTCTGCCCGCAAGGCGGCACCCTGTTCAGCCGCAGCGGTGGCCGACGACTCAAGCGATGACTCCAAGTTAACCAGACGACAATCCAACGAAGCAGCGAGGCTGCTGATTTCATCGACGATGCGACCTCCGAGACGTTCGATTGCCTGACCGAGCGAGCGAAAGCCCGTGATTAGGATTGCGTTTGTGCGGCGCTGCTCATAGACGATTGGGAACCGATCAAGAGCCTGTGCCTCCCGGTACAAGCGATTGAGTCGGCTATGTGTGGCAGCAGGGTCAGGCAGGACGGAGACACCGAGCGTGAACTCGGGTACGCTGCTGCCAAGTTGCGCGGCTTGCGTGAGATATGCGCTCCGCCTTGTGTCAATGACCGACAGCGCCTGCTGAAATGTATTTAAACTGGCGACCACCTCTTCCATGGCCTCCCAAAAGGGCGAAGGAAGAAGGCTTCTCAACTCATCATGGGCTCGATCCAATGTGATTTCCGCGTCGCCGAGAATGATGGGCAATGAACCGGCAGCGGCCTGCGCTTCGGCGGCTAGCTGTGCCAGCCTCGCCAAAGCATTGACCCGCGCGAGCACCGCAGCGGCGGTTTCCGCCGCGAGCCTTGCGCGTTCGCGTTCTGCTTCCGCCACGAGCCTTGCGCGCTCGCGTTCTCGTTGAGATTTCACTTCGACCACGCCCCACACAACGGCGCCCGTTATCAGCAGGGCGATCATGACGAGCAGTAGCGTCGAAAACGGATGTTGGCGCGTCCAATCGCCGAGAGTAGCCTGTCGGGTGCGGTATTCGAAACTACCTCCGAGTCTTAAGGCTTCGGTTTTTACGTAGACGCCCGTATCAGAAGAGAACTCTAACCGGGCCATCTGCACCGTCTTGCCACGAGACTGCCATTCCCACCCGTAGGTAAACATGCCGAGCTCATTAACGCGCATCGGGTTGCACAGGGTAGGGTACACTGTAGTAAACGAGAACCAATCGTCGCGGTGACCCTGCAGCCGAGCGCACCCGGGTGGCGGTCGGTACACGCCCTCAATTGTCTGTGTGGGTTCGTAGTTGTTGCATCCCGCCAGGCCGAGTGTAGCGACGAAGAGCGCCAACGCGACGGGTCGGCATGACCGACGAGACAGAACAAGATTCCTTGATTCCATCGTCCCACTCATTTCGTCTGCTTAAGGTGTCAATGGATGTATACACCGGTCCGCCCACGCGGCGACCTAACGCCCGGCATCACCCGCCGCCCCGCATCATTGCTAATGATGAAATGATTCGTGTCTGCGGTCGGGTGCATGCCGTTGTTAGATGTTTTCCCGCAGAGCTTCGCGTAGTTCCCCTGCTAGTGATCCTGTGACCGGAGCGAACATTCTCACGTTCTTATCGAATAGCGCCGCGTCCTCACCCAGATAATTGATGAGCCTATTCAACGAATTAGAAATACGTTCGTTTTCTATACTTTGCAGCTTCTTGAAATCTATACCATTACTCTTGAGGGCGACGTATAAGTCAAGACAGTCACGCTCACGCTTTGGCTTCTGACAGCTATCCATCTTCGTTACAAACATTCCCGTGAAGTCAACTAAGTTGAAGACAACCCCGTCGAGTTGGAAGCTGGAAAACAACTTATGATCAAAGAGTATCGCCGAGTTTGGCTGGACAATGGAGCACATCCTTTTTAACCTGCGCTCGGTATCATCAATCGGCACGTCAAGTTCCAAGTGATCTACAAACATCGATGGGACATCTTCAGTCATTAGAGGATGAAGCAGGTCAATGTTATAGATGAGGGACTCGCCGCCAACTGGTTTCTCGATAAGCATCTGGAACGGATGTTTAGCTGATGGAATGAAACCCTTCTTCTTTAGCGCCTCGATGATACTCCCGATAGCACCATGCTGGTATGCATCCCGGAACAAAATGTCTACATCCAGAGTGCCGGGGTGTTTCAGCCCAGATGAATTCCGAAGATATGGACACCAACCTCCGATAATAACGTAGTCGTCCATGCCTTCATCTGCGAGCATTCCGACCGCGTCAAGCAGAACCTCTCTAGACCCATCAAGCACCGTAGCAGCCACTTAAACCTCCCTACGCTTAAACATCTAACGACCGGCATCACCCACCGCCCCAAGCGATTGATTTACTTGAGAGCCGCCCTGTCGGCGGTCGGGTGCATGCCGTTGTTAGGCTTCGCGGATTCATATACTAAGTGCAACGGGCTTCCTCGAAGTGGAGGGAGCGGCGATACTGACGAAGACTTCAACCACCACGAAGAGGTCTTACGCCATGACGTACCGCCAGCTCTCCCCAGAGGAGAGGTATATGCTCGCCGCACTCAGAAGGCAAGGCTTGAATCAGTCCGAGATCGCCCGCGCGCTCGGCCGCCACCGCAGCACGGTCTGCCGCGAAGTCCGGCGCAACAGCACCCGCGCCGACGGCCGCTACCGCGCCTTCACGGCACAGGAGAGAACGAACGGTCGGCGCTCCCGCTCGCGCCGCAACAGCCGGTTCTCGGCCGAGGACTTCGCGCGGGTCGAGGAGCTGCTGCGTCGGCAGTGGAGCCCCGAGCAGGTCGCGGGACACCTCGCCCGCTCGGGCCTACTATCCATCAGCCACGAGACCATCTACCGCCACGTCTGGCGGGATAAGAAGGATGGCGGGGCGCTCCACACCCACCTGCGGGGCGCGCGCAAGAGGCGGCGCAAGCGCTACGGCGCTTACGACAGCCGCGGCCGGCTCGCCGGGAAGCGCATGATCTCGGAGCGGCCGCCGGAGGTCGAGGCGCGAGACCGCGTCGGGCACTGGGAGGCCGACACCGTCGCGGGCGCCGTCAGTAAAGACTGCGTCGTCACCCTCGTCGAGCGCAAGACCGGGCTGGTGCTCATCGGCAAGCTCGCCGACCGGACGGCTGAGTCGCTGAGCCGGAGGGTCGTCAGCCTCATGAGTAGTAGCGGCGCGAGGTTCGAGACGGTGACGGCCGACAACGGGACGGAGTTCCATGACTATAAGAGAATCGAGGGGCGCACGGGCGCTGTGTTCTACTTCGCGCGGCCGTACCACTCGTGGGAGCGCGGCAGCAACGAGAACGCCAACGGGCTGCTGCGACAGTACCTGCCGAAGGGGGTGAGCATGGAGGGTCTGAGTCAGAAGCAATGTAACGCGATCTCACGCAGGCTCAACACGCGGCCCCGGAAGCGGCTGGGCTTTAGGACGCCGCTCGAATGCTTCAACGAGTCTTAGTCAGTGTTGCACTTTAAAGTTGATGTCAGGTGGCGTCGTTCGCTCATCAACCTTCACTCTTTCATAAATATTCCACGGTAAGGAGCAATGTCTTCTATCCCAATGATAGGAGCTGAGGTCATCTGTGAGCAGTATGGTTGTTACCATGATAGGTAAGCCTCTACCAAGAACCGAGCTATTTCTCCAACTCCTTATTTCATGTAGAAGTGTTTCTAAGCTTGGATTAGGTTGTCCAATGTATGAAAAGACAAGGATGCCTCGTATATTGCTTTCAACATTCGTTTTATTTCTACTCTGATAATAGAGCTTTCTTATCTCTGGATACTCCTTCCTAATCGAAGTGGATTTCTCCCTTCCAATCAGAATAGAAGGCATTCTAAATTCCAAAAGTTTAAGAAAGGACCTAGGGTTACATTTAGCAAGGTCAATTTTAACTAAATTGAATCTGTATCCGCGATTCTCAGCATGCCCTTTAATTAGGTGAAGCAATCCCTCAAAAATTATCTTTTGTAGTTTTCTAGAAGCAGGTTCGACAAGGAATGAACGTGCGTGAGGAAGACCGTCCCAAATACGATGAATTATTGGCTCGGCGACAACGTTTAGATCTACATTCGTCGGGATATCAGGTTTCTCTGAAACACCTTTCAATTCATCCACTAGCTTAGATAATGAAAACGAATAGGTTTTGTCATCACGGAAATCAATATAGCGACTATCACGCAAGTAAGCAGTCACCTTCTTTCCTTGGCGGAGAACACCGATAAACCGAAACCTTTCCCCTGCAATCTTGCGGGAGTTAGCTAACTGAACTTCAAAGCGAACTGCTCCACTAACAGCTTGACTTTCTACAGCTTTGACTGACTGATTAGTCATAATAAATAAGAACGCATCGCTACTACTAATGGCTGATGCCATATAGTTAGAGAAAGATTCCCCGAGGTGAACTTCCCACTTATCCAATAAAGCATCAATACCACGTTGACGTAAGTCTCTAGCTAACTGCTCAACCCACCGTATGTGAGCTTCATCTTCCCACTTATAACTTATGAATACTTTTGGTGGACGTAAATTGTCTTCCATAATTGATCTTCCAGAGCTTCGCGTCCAAAGATAGCCACATAACGCCGCCAACCACCCGCCGCCCGCGCCTCTGAAAGAAGATAACAACCGTCGTGTCGGCGGTCTAGTGCATGCGCTTGTTAGGCGTCTTCATCCTTCATGTGACCGACGTACGTGGCAATGGCTACTGCGATAATGAGAATGCCTATGAAGACCTCACAGAGCGCTAGTAAACAAGAAACCCAATGTATTCGCCATAGCCCAGCGTCGCGAGGGTAACTCCGCTAAAGTAGAAAGACTCCGCGAAGCTGCCAAGGTGGCCTTGCTCTCCTACTTTGAAGAGACCTGGGATTGGCAGGAAGTAGTAGAGCACGGCGAAGTTGAATGCGAGTCCGAAGTAGCTTCGCATCGCCATACGGATTCGGTCATTGACCGTGAGATCGGACTCCTTCGATTGGCTCAACGGATCACGATAGAAGGCGTATGCGATTTCGTTGATTCGTGAGAACGCATAGAGAGCTAGAACGCTGCCAAAGGAAATTAGGTTGGTCGATGGCTTACCCTTAACCAAGAGCATGAATACAGCACAACCGACGGCATCGACACAAAACAGCCATAGACTCCAACGCCGGAGGGCCTTTCCTCGATGCGTGCGATCACCGCGAACTTTCCAAAGGTCAATGAACTTGCGGGTCGGCGATAGAATCCAGCCGATATGTGCAATTTGCTTTCGCATACGCTGCTATAGATGCCTAACGCCCAGCATCACCCACCACTGCCTTGATGTCAGATGCACGCTAAAACGGTCATTTAATATCCGATCAAAGGATTCGGTGGGCCTGCCGCTATTTCAAACGAAAAGCCATAAATTTCCTTTCCGTCAGGACCGACCAGATACAGACTCACATGTGGTGTGTGCAAGTAGTCACCCGTCGCAGGATTCACGCTAAATAGGAGGGTACTAGACGGTAGGTCTAAGCCCTTATCCGTGATGAGACCTTTGACCTCGGCGACCTTTGGACCGGGATTCTTCAAGCTTCCCCCTCGATAGATTCTAATAGTCGGTCGAGAGCCAACTTCGAACTTATCAGATGGATAGGGTAGCCCTGAAAGTATTGTTAATTCTCTAAGATGATCTTCCGGAGAATATGGACTGGGTTGTGGAGGCCGCAATTGACCTTCTGGATCGGTTAAGAACCGCCACGCCGATATTCCCCCGAGGCGCTTCTCATTGTCGAAGAGTGGTATCGACACTGAGCCGGTAGTTAGGTGCAATTCCTCATCTACAATTGCCGCGTGCGGGAGAGACGACGTGAGGTTCGCTATAATCTCATCCTTACGCGATTGTGCCATTCTCGCCCCTAAAATGACCCCTGCAACACATCTAGGATCAAGGGTGTTCTTACCTCTCGTTGGCGAAATTAGCCTGTACTCCTCTTCATAGGCCCAGTCGCTATATTTTGTCCCTAATACGACTTGGTCGAAATCTCTGTTGTACCGCAGCGATTCGCCATAAGAAAGTCGCCCCTTAATCATATTCCATTTTGGCAACTCGGTTCTATATTGAACTTCTATTAGTGAATAGTTGGTAACGAGTGGCGCAGCATTGAGGACTAGGCAGACCCCTGAGTGACCGCCGCTATAATGTGCCCACATCAAAGGGGAGTCACTTCGAAAGGAGCAACAGCAGACACCCATCATTTCCAGATAAACTGTGTGGAGCGCTGTTAGGACTGAAGTAATGACTTTAGCAACACGGGGCTCACCCGACTCAACTAGTTGCTGAATCTCCGATTCGCGGTCTGGTCCGAGGTGCCCATACTTACGCATGTAGCACATGATTTCGTCAACACTCCCATCAAATTCAAATACATTTGTTAGGTCGAATGGATCATTAAAGGAAGTAGGATCAGAAAACCAGAGATAGGGGGTTGTTAGTGTTTCGATCAAACGATCATCGTCGCGAAGATACCGAAAGAGGTATTTCGGAATTGCAATGGAGGTCTGATTTAAAGTAGTTGCGTTTTGGGTACCGGTGTTGCGCCCCGGACGATTAGTCATGTTGAAAATGGTGACACTCCCCTTTCTGCAAAGGTTGCTAGGTCACTACTGGCGGCCTTTACTGTCTTTTCGATTCTTAAGTGTTCCCCAAAGCGAAGTGCGGAAGCGATAACTAAGAAAACTGCGAATATATTTTATGGTGCCCGCAGCATAATCACATTTACGGGATGAGTTACCGCATTGTAGGTTTTGCTCACTTTCTAGAAATCAGGCTCACGTTTTTCAAAACGGCGTCGATTTACCAGGTAAGACTCAGCATCCAACTCCAGCGCCTGTGGGAGGATCGTCGGCCATTCCACCTCCGGTTGCTCCAGCTCGCTGGTGCTCCAGTTGCGATTGCCGAGCTGCACGTTCGGTCTGCCTTAATCTGACAAGTCTACGAACAAGTCTCTGACATCCTGCATAATCTCGTCAGAGCGATGATCAATCCACTCGTTGCGGCGGCGCTTGGTGCGTTTGCTCCTAAGGAACGCGCTGAAGATTCTGTCGAAGGTCGTCAGGGGATCGTCGTGTCTGGAGTATTCTTCCAAAATGTCTGGAAGTGGAAGGGCGGCAAGGTACGGAATAACCATCTCCAAGTCTTCTACACTGAGCAGAGACAACGGTCCCACCAGACCACGATCCACTCGCCTCTTCGCGACCTCTTCTGCGAAGAACTCGGCCATAATCTGATTCACACAGTTTAGCCCGAGAGAGAAATCCTGGTGAACGATCACTGGGTAGATTCTCTTCACGCGGCCGATGTCTCTTAGCCCGAAACGGTTCGTGGGCTCTCTTTCGTGAAAAGTAAGCCGCTTTGCGCCCAGCCCGTTGTCGAACACCCATTGAATGTTATCGGCTAACTGGTACACGCCCTTCCCAATCCTTTTCTCGCTTTTAAGTTCGGCGAGCATAAGCTCTCGGTCACCGCTGTACTTAGCACCGAGATCCAGATACTTGCCCTTGTGCTCGAAGACGACCAGGGCGCGGCCATAGTCGAGCACGGCGTCGAACACCTCCCTGTCAGACTTCAGGGGCGGCTCGTCGTAATGAGGGGAAGCGTAGAAATTCCTTAGCCCCGGGGAGCGGACGTCCCGCAGACGGTCGTTGACGTAGATCTCGAAAGCGCTTCCCCAGTACCCGAGGAAATTATCATGATCCTTCTGGGCGAGCTTGGCCGCTTCCTTCTCCCCCTCCGCCCGCAGCCTCTTAGCCTCTTCTTCCAGCGGGAGCTTGATGTTGTAGTAAACGCCCGTCGAGATCTTTTCGGCTAGGAAAGATGAGTCGACACAGGTCGCGAAGTCGGCCTGCTCACGGGTGTAAACGAGCGGGTACGTTCTCAAGGCGGTGAAATCATATTGCTGCATGAGCGGAGACTTGGAGCGTACTACCCGGCACGCCTCGATGAGGCCGCCCACGTCCGTCGAAGTCTGGCGGAAGAATGCCCTCCTCTCTTCGGCCGTGAATTTCATCTTGCTGAAGATTTCATCTATCCCGACATTGAACCTAGCAGGGTTATCCATCAACTTTCTGACGGCGCCTTCCTCCATAGACACGCCCATGTAATTGAGGTAGACGGCTAGGATCATGAGTAAGTAGTCCTTCAGCCCGATCCCCGTCACCTTGTAGAATCTGGCGGCTACGCTGTCCCCGCCGGAGAAGAGGAATTTCCCTTCTGCGGCCATGCGTTCGAAGATCTTGAAGTACTCGTTGTTGCGGACGAGGGCCGGTATCACCTCGGGATGATATGAGAGCTCATACAGCGGCAGCATCTGCGTACAAAACTCTTCGTAGCGCCTGCGCCTGTCTTCCTCCGCCCCCTCACGACGTTCGAGCCTCTGGCCTTGCTCCTCGGGGACGAGCAGGTCGTTCGTCATGAGCGCCGCCCGCCCGAGGGCGTACTTGCCCTCCTTCGACCCCGCGTCGTTCGGGTCGAGCCCCTCCGCCCCGCCGGCCAGAAGCAGCACCTTCTTCATGAGCGTCAGCATCTGCTGGCGGTGAAACATGGGGCGCGCCCCCATCTGCTCGTGAGGGAACCTTTGCTTGGCACGTTTGAACAACTCGTCGTCCGCGAGGTTCGCGAACAGGAATCCCTGTACCTCGGTAAAATTCTCCCTGTCATGCTCGTAAAAGGAGAGGAAGGTGTTGAGCATCGCCAACATGAAGAAGGTCGGTGCTCTCACGAAGGATGAGACGAGCTCGTCAATTTCGGATTCCTCTGGCGTACGATCCATCAGGTCCGAGTAGTAGATGGGGAGCCGCATTACTGGTGGAGTGATGGAGGGCGCAGATGCGGCCTGCCGGGCGACGCCGTGGTTCGCCCCGCCGGCCGCCTGAGCTGGCATAAAGAGGCGCTTCATCGCCTCCCGCCGCTTCTTCTTCTGGATCCGCTTTCGCTTCACCGCTCGTGTTTGAATCAGGGGCGGGTGTCTAAGCTAACGAGGTTCATAAGCCTTTTTATGGCCAGTTCGTTATAACCCCTCAGTTTGAAGTCTTTGCATTGCGCGGCAGCGGTGAGCTTGTCTTCAAGGTCTTGTTTGCTCGCAACCTTCAACAGCACCTTCAAGAACTCGAAACCCCGCTGAGACTCACCCCTAGCAAAGATAGGGAAGACGCTATGAAAATTGGCGTGGTTAAGGGTTTTTGGTAGCCAGATCCAGTGGTATTCACTCTCCCTGTGCAGGATGCTTCGGAGGTAGAGAACGAAGTCCGCCTCCGTCAGCATCTGGAAGGTCAACTCTCCGTGCGACGCGCGCTCGCGCAGCAGCCTGCCCGTTTCTCCTCCGGACTGTCCGTACCCGCCCTCTATGGAGTAGGCATCAGTGCAGAAGGCGGTGAAGGCTAGGTAGTTCTCGTGATATTCGCCCCTCCGATCAGACGTGTTGAAATACTCCCGGCTCATAAATATGTCGGCCGCCTCGAACCTCTGACGCCTGATCAGCGCCGCGATCAGATACAGGAAAAGCTCGCGGTTGATGAACCGGAAGTTGTCGGTCAGATTGTCATAACCGCCGAGGCCTGCGGGTGGCTCTCTGTATCTGAGCAGCCCCTCGAAGAACTCGAAGATGATCTCGTATACCGCCTTATCCTCCACGTGCAAACTGACGAAAGAGATGAAGTCGATAAATTCGTCCCGGTAGGGCAGAAAGCGGTGAATGCTTGACTTTACTTTTTCGCCGAACTGACCTTCGTAGTCCTCGGTACTGAACCTGAAATCTTCGAATGCTGCGGCGAAACTTTGCAGGTAGTCGGAGATCAATCCTTTCGTCGTGGGCCTGTCTTTTAGAATCGCATCCTTGATCATCTGCAGCTTAAAACCGGTTCGTGTGGACACCCGCCCCTGTTCCGTGAGGAAGGACGGCGGCGTCCCGACTGTGGGCTCCTCGTGGAGTGGCCTGTCGTAGATGGCCCGGAGGAGGGTCTCGTAGTTTTCGGCCAATTTCTCCTCGCTCGACAGGTCGATAAACATCCTTCCCTTCATGTACGCCGGTAGGTACGGCTTACCCTGTTCATCGAACTCCGTCACGACAGGGATAAACTTATTCTGATCCACCTTCTCATAGACTTCCTGCGAGATAATGATCGACTCCGTGCCAACCCCCCCGATCCTCGCATTAGCATTCTCCGCGTATCTCTTATCGCAGATGACGAGAACCTTTGAAACCTCCGGATCGGTGACCATCTGCTCCATGAATGCGTATTTGTCGTGTCCCTCTTTCAGCCTGTAGACGTCGAGGATCATGTCAACGCCATCTCCGCGGAGTCTATCGACCAACATCCTAACGCGGTCGCGGTGTTCGGGAGTCGTCCAACTATATGAGGTAAAAGCCATCGGAGATTTAATCGCTTCATTGGTCATATCAGTAGCTCTCTGATTAGCGCCGGCCATTACCAGAACTCGGTCGTGCGAACTCTGTTACCACATGGGAGCGGTAATAAACTATAAAACTTCACTCCGCGTCGTACACTAACTCCCGACTTACGCAGAGTTAACTGTCAGCCGCTCAACCAACCCCGCCCCTTCGTTGCGTGGACTGTTGATAGACGAGCCGACCGGATAGCCTACCATCTCCTCACCCGGGTACGGCCGCAGCATGCCCTTTGCGAGGTCGAGCCTTCTCGGGTCACCATCGAGCCACGACTCGTAATCTTCCAGGTGCAGGATGACGGGCATGCGGTCGTGCACGGGCCTGAGCACCTCGTTCGCCTCCGTGGTCAGGATGGTGCAGGAGTTGATTACCTCGCCCTCCCCTTCCCACCTTTCCCAAAGGCCTGCGAAGCCGAACGGGCGCTCATCCCTCATCCTGAAGAAGAAGGGCTGCTTCCTGCCCGCTTCCCTTCTCCACTCATAAAACCCGTCGGCCGGGATGATGCAGCGCCTCCGCCTGAACGCCTCGCGGAAGGAAGGCTTCTCCTCAACAGTCTCAGAGCGCGCGTTGATTAGCTTATTACCTATACCCGGGTCTTTCGCCCACCGCGGCACGAGCCCCCCACTTAAAGAACGTGGCCTCGCGTGCCTCACCTTCCTCACGAATCCCCAAGATCATCTGGGCCGGGGCGACGTTATACCGCTCGGCGAGCGGCGGCACCTCCTCGACTTTGAACTGCTTAGCAATCTTCTTCGCCGGCGATCTCTGCGCGAACCTACCGCACATGGCGCTCCCCCTGCCAGAAAATTCTAGACAACAGCGTGTTTTGCATATTATACATAGTTTCAAGTTCGGCACAGAACGAAAAACGGAGTATTTCGGAACGTGGAGGTCGTCGGAATCTACCTGCCCGGGCGCGGCACGAGGCTGTCCCGCCCGCTCGTCGAATGCTGCGTCTCGGCCGGCTTCCCTTCCCCCGCCCAAGACGAGATCGCCGGCCGGATCGACCTCAACCGCGACCTCGTCAAGCACCCTCTGGCGACCTTCTACGTGCGCGTCGAGGGCGACTCGATGGAACCACGCATCCACTGCGGCGAGCTGTTGGTCGTGGACCGCATGGTCGAGACGAAGGACGGAGACATAGTCGTCGCGCGCCTCGGGCAGGAGTTCACGGTCAAGCGGCTATGCATCGAGGAGGACGGCCGGGTCCGGCTCGTGTCTGAGAACCCTTCTTACGAGCCGATAGAGGTCGGGGAGGGGATGGACTTCGAGGTGTGGGGCCGGGTGATGTATTCGATTCATCGGCACTGAAAGCGAGGGGGTGTGACAAAGGCAATCGCCATCGCGGACGCGAACGAGTTCTACGTGAGCTGCGAGAGGGTCTTCGACGCCTCCCTGCGCGACCGCCCCGTCGTCGTGCTCTCGAACAACGACGGGTGCGTCATCTCGCGCTCGCGCGAGGCGAAGGCGCTCGGCATCGGGATGGGCGTGCCGCTCTTCAAGGTGCGAAACGTCGTCGAAGAGAACGACGTGGCGGTCTTCTCCTCAAACTACCAACTCTACGGCGACCTGAGCCTTCGCTTGGCAGACGCATTCCACGAGTTCACTCCCGACGTGGAGGTCTACAGCATCGACGAGGCGTTCCTCGGCCTGGAGGCGCAGCCGGGGCAGTCCTTCAGGGAGCAAGGGCTGGAGATCAAGGCGAAGGTCTATAAGTGGACGGGCGTGCCCTGCTCCCTCGGTATCTCGCAGACAAAGACGCTGGCGAAGGTGGCGCAGCGCTTTACGAAGAAACACGCCGAAGCGCAGGGCGTCCTCGACCTCACAGACCCTTCAGACCAGACGGCCGTGCTCGACGAGACTCCCGTCGGCGACGTGTGGGGCGTGGGCCCGGCTTACGCGAAGCTATTGAGGAGTGCCGGCATCGACACGGCCCGGAAGCTCCGGGACGCCGACCGCCGCTGGGTCAGACGGCGCATGACCGTCGTCGGCGCCCGCATCGTCGAAGAGTTGAGGGGCGTGAGCTGCATCCCTCTGGAGAAGTGCCCGCAAGCCCGAAAGTCGGTGACGTGCTCGCGCTCGTTCGGCGTGCCCGTCGAGTCCCTCGAAGAGTTGAGGGAGGCCGTGGCGGCCTACATGACGAAGGCGGCCGAGAGGTTAAGGCGCGCCCGGCTCGCCGCCAGCGTCGTGACGGTCTTCATCAACACTAACCGCTTCAGCGCCGAGCCCCAGTACAGTAACTCCGTTACGTCAGACTTGGCCTACTCGACCGACTCGACGGAGGAACTGCTGGGGTGGGTGCTCCAAGGGCTGGAGCGGATTTACCGCCCCGGATTCAAGTACAAGAAAGCCGGTGTGATGCTAAACCGGCTGACGCCGGCTGACTCCCTCTCGATGAGACTATTCGGCGACGGGCGCTTCGAGAAGTCACGACGGCTGATGAAGGCGTTGGACGAGATCAACGGCAAGTACGGTCGGGATACAGTCCGGTTCGGCGTGGCACGATCCAATAGGAGGTGGGAGACAAAATTCCTGCGGCGCTCGCGGCGCTACACCACGTGCCTCAACGAGGTCCTCCGCGTGGCGTAATTAAGCCCCCTTGGTAAACCCCGGTCTCTTTTCCCGGCCGTCGGCCCTTCTCGCTCTCCCTAATGACCTGCGTCCCCGTGCGGCGTGTAGGGGCTCCGCTCAAAGGGGGCCGGGGCCTTCCGGGTACTCCATGGCGTAGTAGACGGCCCTGACGACCTCGACGTCGCGCAGGCAGTACAAGGCGATGTCTTCGTGGCGGCCCTCGCAGAAGCATTCGTAGACGCGGCCGCCGTCTATGCCTTCCGTTTTGCCAATGCCTAGCTTCAGCACCTCGGCCAGCAGGTCTAGCGAGACGTACTGGCCGAAATTCCAGTGACACCACTCCTGCATCGTGTCGTAGATGGGCCGGCTCCTGAATTTGGCGTAGCCGAATTTCACGCTCGGCCGTATCCGGTGAATGCGGCTCCTCTTCTCCAGGAAGGGTAGGTCGAAGGCGTGGATGTTGTGGCCGATTATCAAGTCGCGGGTTACGCTGAAGTCCTTAAGAAGCCTCCAGAAGCCGCGAAGCGTCCTCGCCTCGTCCAGGTGAAACGTCAGCGTCCGGCGCTCCCGGCCGAGTACCCTGCGGCTGATCACCTCCCCGTCCGATTCGACGACTACCCCGATCGTCAGCACGCGGCCGTATTCGCCGTGCAGCGCTAGGCTCCGGAACTCCTCCTCCGTGCACTCGGAGTCGTCGCGGGCGTCCCCTTCACCGCGCCTCTTGATCAGCTTCCGGATCACTGACGGGGAGACCCTCCTGCGCATGTCCTCCTCGGGCAGCAGAGTCTCTATGTCGACGAAGTCCCGCAACATCCTCCACCTCCGTCCCCGAAAAAAGCTAAGAATTTGTGAGCGTGTTATCGGTTAAACTTTGTCGCAACGGCGGCACGTAAAGGGGGCGCATCGCAACCCAGGACGGGGCCGGTGGGAAGAACTTTTTTTGATTGTCGGAATTTCAGCCTTTCAGATGGCTGGCACGTCGTGGACGGGGTATAGCGGGCCGGGGCGGGGCCGGTGCCGCCCTAGAAGTCAGTTGCGATAATTAGGAAATCTTGTCGGTGGAAGTGACCCGCCCGCGAGAACTACCTTGACGACCGCCTCCCCTTCCGCGGGGCTGCCCTCCTGACGCCGTGGCTCTTCGGCACGCAGGGTAGCCGCTCTGGCAGGTCGAGGCCGTCGTCTGCCGGCACCTTCAGGTAAACCCCCGCCGCCTCCGCATACCGCAGCAGTACCTTTAGCGGCGGCTCGAGCACGCCGGCCTCGTACTTGCTGACGTAAGTGCGGTTGATCTCGGCTTTGCCTTTTTCTTCGACAGCACCTGAACACTCCGTTACCTCTTTTTCGACTTCTTTAAAGTCTTCCTTGCCTTCTTCGATGAACGTCTGACTGTTCCGTGCAGCGGGTCGGGAGCTAATTTGTCCGGCAGCTCCTCCTCGTCATCGATGAGCACTTCGACGTTCACGCCCGCCACCCTCGCATAGCGCAGCAGGTGCGGCAGCGCTGGCTCTCTCGACCACTTGTCACTCGGCTCGCGCTCGAAGGCGCTCACGTCCGACTGCTTCAACTCATCGCTTAGCCCCAAACGGCTTACCATCTCAGCCTGAGACAGACTATAAGCCTCGCGGATCTGCCGCAGCTTCTCGTGTAGGCGAGCGGCTCTCGGCCTCTTACGACTCCCCATCGGATCCCACCTCCTCCGACGGGAAGATTGCGCGTGTGTCGCCTAAGACCGTAACTCTAATTGCCTTGTGTAAAACTACAATTAGAGTTACACTGCCGCTTCTAATTGAGCCCGCCGCGGCCACTATCTGTAGTCCCGCGGCGGCTCTCATCACCGATCAATTTGTCGAGCCGCTTCACGCACAGCCGGCAGTGCCAGTTGTCAAAGACGAGGTTCCGCAGGCGGCCGTTAAGAATAAAGGTATCCGGGCCGCTTGCGTCTTGCGCCGCCGAAGATACCAGAGCGGCACCGTGGCCGCTACTTTTTTACGTCCGGCAGATCCGATTGATCTCGCTCACCGCGAAACGAGTACTTCCTTTACGGGCCGCAACTGACGAATTAGGAGCACCCTCATGCCGCTTGTGACCAGCCGCTGGCCCGGACTTCACCTGTTCTCCTTTCTGATACTCCTACTGCTCGCTGGGGGTGCCACGGCCCAGACTCCGAACCCCGTGCTGTCCGGCCTCAAGGGCGTGGCCGTGCAGGTCGTCCTGCTCAACGACAGCGAGCGCAAGATGGGCGTTGACCGGGCGGCGCTTTATAAGGTCGCGACGGACGCCTTGCGTGAGTACAAGGTCACTTACCTGCCGCTCGGGGTCGAATATGAGTCGGGCCGGAAAGACCCGTTCGAGGCCATGCCGGCCGGATACGCGCTGCTCAGGTTCAAGGTGGTGTCGCTGGCGAGCGGAGACCTCCCCCGCTGCTCTGCGGTCGTCGTCGAGATGCACCTGCTGGAGAAGGTGAGGCCCTCGCGCGACACCTCGAAGGAGATCATCGCCTCGGTCTACACGGGGAGTAATTCCCTTCTGGTTACGAGAGCTTCCCCGGAAGTGATTACCCGGGACGTCAGGCGGCAGGCCCGCGATTTCGCCGCCGACTTCAGGGCCTCTAACCCTAGTGGTGCCGTCACGACGGGGCGACGGAATCGGGTTGGCCTCCGTGCGAGCGCAACTCCTGTGAGCCGGTGATGAAGCTGGACTCGCACAGGAGGCTGATAGGTGTCCTCCACCTCGTCCACGGTTTCGTCGCCGCGGCCTCGGCCGTTGGAGTCTTCCTGTCGGTAGCACTCCTGATCGGCTTCAAGGCCGCGCTGGAGCGGTGGATATTTCCCGCGGGCAACACCGGCTCGGGCCTGGAAGTTTGGTTATATCTCCTCGCCGTCGTGGTCGTGACTGTCTATGTTCTCGTCACGCTGCTCTTCACCGTCCCGGCAATCGCCGGCGGCTTCGGGCTGTTGATGAGGAAGAGGTGGGCGAGGAAGCTCGTGCTGGTATCTGCCGTCGTCGTGGCGCTGGACTTCCCGTTCGGGACGGCCATAGCGGTCTACACCCTCTGGTTCTTACTCGGAAGCGGCCGGAGCCCCCGGCGGGCTGAAAGCAGTTACCCGGCCCGCCCTTAAGGTGACTACGGTTTTGGCACGGCCTCCTGAAGGGGGCGGCCATGCCGGGGCCGCCGCGACACCCGGCGGGCAGTCGCGGCGGCCTCACCCTCTCAGGCAGTAAAACACGGAGGGGTACCGCACTCGCAAGTGAGGAAGAGTAGCCGTAGGTGTTAATGTGTTAGTGTTGTGGGAATGGCCCTGATACGATAAGGGACTCTCGGGTCATCTCACATGGGCGGCGACGCCAACCAGACCCTGGACGAACTTCGCCTGTCCCGCTGAGTCTCTACCGTCCAATCATTTGACCTGCCCTTCCGCACCATGCGATGCGCCTGGATGCCTTCAATCGCTCGCCCCGCAGTGTGGAATAAGCGGAAGCATTAAGCATCTCGCCTCCTCCTAATGAATCTGTGGTCTTGCTCCATAACTAGTGCTTACGCTAACGCTAACACCGCAATTCTGTGGCAGGTATGGTTGTGTTGCGGGAAATACATTGAAGCGCGAAGAAGCGGCTTTGCACAATTATTATCCCGTTTGAATAATTGTGCAAAGCATTGCATGCTTTTCAGGCTTTAAAGTAGGGCCGCCTTTAACTTGAAGTCGAAGGCGGCCCCTCCTTTATTTACGGCGTGCCTTACTGTCCGAAACGTACGCGGTACTCCGCCGCGCTTATGAACGCTTTGACCATCTCGGCGCGGACGAAGTCTCCGTTGAACTGGTTGAGCTTGTCCAACCAGAACTGCCAGCCTCGGAAGTTCGAGTCCGGCGAGTCGTAGGGGTTACGCCTCAAGTACCCGAAGTACTGCATCAGCACGAAGGCCCGGTTGAACTCACGCCGCGTCAGGTCTGCATCCTCGGCCACGGTCGACAACGTCTGAGCCCGCGTCAGCACGCCGGTCTTGAGACCTGTTACCAGCACACTCCTCTCCTCTTGCGAGAGCACGCCGCCCGCGTTCCGATCCAGCGCGTCAACGAATTGCTCGGGAGTCATCGAAGACGGGTACAGCGTGGTGAACCGCGTGCTCGCAACAAGCCTCTCGAAATACGAACGCTTGTTGGCTTCAAGCTGCGTCTGCCAGTCACCCTGGCCGACCACCACCTGTCGCCCGATCTCGCGCGTCTCCCTCAGCAACTCGCGGAATGTAATGGGCATCGGCTTGCCCGGCATGTCGCCGAAGGCGGCCTTGTGCGCGCGGTAGGCGAGGAAGCCGGTCTGCTGGAACTCTATCGAGAGGAAGAAGGCCGCGCTGACGTTGATGCGCTTCGCCTCTCTGCAACGCGAGTCGGAGCCGCACTTCTCTATCTCGTTCGACCAGAAGGCGAGCCCCGCCGCGTCAGGCTCGCGGCCGAGGAAGTCGTAGTAATGCTGGCGGACGAAGAACAGAGAGACAAAGCTGTCGTCCCTCGCCGGGCTCGGGCCGTTGGCGGCGTCGTTGTCGTTGACGCTCAACAAGGCCGTGGCCGGCTCGACGACGCGCGTGTCGCCGCTCGGGTTAGCGAGCGCGAGGTTAAGCGTCTCGGTTCCCTCCGCGAACTTGTCGTCGCAGACGTAGACCGGGAAAGTCTTCAAGCTCTCCCCCGGTGCGAAGTGGATCGTGCCGTCGGCGGTGGTGTAGTCGGAGCGCTCGCTCGCCGTGCCGTCCGTCGTGGTGTAGTCGACCGTCGCGTCGCGGGACGTGTCGCCGGAGCGTATCACGGTGATGTCGAGCTTTCCGTCCCCCTCCGACACCGCGTAGCTGCCGACGTTGAACTGCACGACGCTCGATTGCGGCGCGGGCGTCGGAGTTGGCGTCGGCGTGGGCGTCGGAGTTGATGTCGGCGTGGGCGTAGGCGTCGCGGCGGGCGCAGGGTCGTAGTTTGCGCGCACGACTTTGCTCACGTTCAGGCTAGTTAACAGCGAGGGCGATTCCGAAAGGGTGACGCCCCTCTCGTCTGTCCAACGCCGGAACGTCATCCCGCCGTAGAACGGCTCGGCCGTAAGGTTGACGGAAGTTCCCTGAGTGTAGGCGCGACGGAAGGAGCCGCGACCGTCGGCACGCCCGGTCAGGTCGCGCTGGTCCAACGCGATATAGGGCGACGCGCCGTCCGGCGCTTTAACGTCCAGCAAGACCTGACTTGAGTTGGTTCTGTAGAAGTCAACCGTGACGGAGATAATGAGCCGAGAGATGGTCGCGTTCATCTCAGGCGGGTCTTGATACTTGTGTATCGTGACCTCTGCGTCGGCACCGGGTCGGACGAACAGCGACAGCGCGTCGTCGTCGGCCGGGGTCGTGATTCCGAGCAGAGACCGCAGCAGCGACAGCCCCGCCACGCTGAACTGCTCGCGGTCCAACCTGCCGGTCAGAACGTCGTACACGCAGCCGTAGGAGAAAGGACGGTCGCCGGGTGCGTTCGCGAACGTGAACTGGTACGTGCGCCCGTCCTCGGCGGTCTCGGCGGAGCGCCCTTGGTGTTCGATCACGACGCGCACGCGGCCATGGCCCGACACGACGCCGCCGACCTGAACCTGCATGCCGTTGTCGGCGACTCGGAGGTCTTCTATGTGACGGTTGCGCTCCGTGGGCAGGCCGGTGATACGGGGCGTGATGTCTATCGTCACGGCCCCCGTCTCGTTCAACTCACGCAGCTCCGACGGCGTCAACTCGAACAGGAACGGCAGCGAGCGCTCAGGCGTGTGCTGCTCAAGCTCGACGAGCCCTTGCGCGACGATTGCCCTGACCGACTCGACGTAGACCGCCTCGACCGCCGCGAATGAGTTAGCGTCGGAAGTGTACGGGCTCCCGAGCATCGCGACGAGGTTACTCACAACTCGGTTCAGATTCACCACGCCGGGGAACGGGCGCAGGAAGCGGTACTCGTACGCGCGCGCCATCAGGAGCTGATAGCGGAGCAAGCGCGCCTGCGACGCGCGCGCCATCTCGCGGACGTAGAGAAGCGTGGAATGGTCTATCTGTGCGACGGCCGCTAGCTGCCGGTAGAGCGCCCCGACGGTCAGAAGATTCTGGCCGACCTCGTTCGTCAACGTTGAGACCGACTTGAGCGTCTGCGCCAGCGCCTGCGCGAACGCCTCCTTTTGCACGGTGAGTTGAGAGACCTGCTGCAAGAGATCGTTGAGAACCGAGTCCTGACTTCTTATCTTGTCCAGCTCGCGCTGAATCTCCGCGTCGTCCACCTGCTTCGCGGAGTACTCCGCCTGTATGGCTTTGACGGCCGTCCCAAGCGACGAGCCCGCGTCGGCAAGCCGCTTGGCGTATTGCGTGGCGGTCTCGCCGTCCTTCTTCTTCAGGTCTCCGCTGAGGAAAGACTTGAGCGCGTTCGAGGCTTCGAGGAATTTGGAATTCTTGTAGACCTGTTCGACGTTGGTGAGATTGCCGATCGTGCTGAGCGGTTGAGAGGAGTCCGCGTTGAGCAGTAGCTCAATGCCGCTGCCGACGATGCCCGGAAGAGGCTGCTTGACGGGGACGAGTTTCGCCACGGTGGCGATGATGCGCAGGCTCTTCTTCCACGCGGGGAGCTTGCGCCGATCCTCGACGTTGTCGCGCGCGCGACGCTCAAGCTCGGCCTCCTTCTGCTCAAGGGCCGTCTGTAGCTGCAGAAGTTTTTTCTCTATCTCGTCGGCGTCATGCTGAAGGCCGGGGGCGGTCAGCAGCGCGTCGTTGGCGCCGTCGGCCGCGCGCGTGATGTCCCGGTCGAGTTGGGCCATCGCGTCGCGCAGGGCTTGCACGTCCTTCTGGTTTGAGGCGGCCCTGCTCTCGACCCAGAGGCTCAGATAGAGACACCGGATGGCGGCGTTCACCTCGTTGTTAAAGACCGAGAGGTAGCTCTCGAAGGAAAGCGGCGGCACCCAACCGGCCGGGTGGCCGTAGATGTCGAGGCCGTTGTTGATGCTTCGCAGGTTGGCCTCCATCTCCGACTTGACCTGCGCGAACGCGAGAGCCGAGACCTCGTCAGTCGGCGCGGCGTAGTTGTTCAGTTGTTCGAGGTAGTCGCCGAAGACCCCGCGCGCGTATTCAAGGTTCCCCGCGAGGTACGCGTCGTTAGTATGGGCTAGCACCGCGCGCAGCATCGAAGGGTGCAGCCACTGCGCGTCCGCGCCGGTCAACTGCGTGAAGCCGCCTCGTTCGCCGACGGCGATGTCGGCCGGCTGCGGGGTGAAGGCCTGCCCCGGACGAGACGTGTGCTCATGTGAAGCACAGTAATAGTACTGCCTATTCACGACCGCGAAGCTCGTCAGCCAGACCGACTGAACGGGCTGGCCGGGAGCGCCTCCCGGTTGCGGGTTGGCCGTCGCGCCGCCGCGCCCTCCGGAGCGGTCGGACAGCGAGTCGAGGCCGAGGAGATTTGAGCGAACGGCTCCGCCCACGCCGCCGTCACCCGGCTTGCCGCCCGGCAACGCGTTCCCTCCGTCGCCGGGCCAAATCCTCTCGCCGAGGTTTCCGTTCCAGACCTCGATGTAGATTGCTTCCGGGTCTTGGCCCCACGACTCCGCGCCTTTGTTATTAAACAGTTCGTTCGCGCGTGCCCTGCAACCCTCCCAAGTTGTGGCCCTGATGATTGGCCCCGCGTAGCTCGTAAGCCACGGGAACTCGTTGAAGAAGACCCAAAGGTTTGAGTACGGACGATTGCTCACCGTCGTCAGGGGGATAAAGTTTCTAGCAATCAGAGGCGGTGGCTGCGTGAACGTCGGCGTGCCGGAGCTTCCCTGCCGCCCTTCCCCCCCCCTCTGGCCGTCGCCGCCGCGAGTGATTAATCGCACCGCACTGCCCGGAGCGCTGAAGACGCGCTGCGCTTTGACCGTTATGTCGCCCCCCTTCTGCCCCTTGAGCCCGTTCGCGAACTGCTCGGCCGAGACGAGGTGGCCGCGCGGCGTGGTGTCCAGAGACGCGGCCGCCTGCCCTGCCGTGTCCTCGAAGCGTAACTCTCGCGCGTATATTGTCACGTTGGTCGCGGGCAGTTTCAAAGGGCTGCGGATTACCAGCACTTCCGCGTAAATAGTCAGGTTCTTTATGTCCGTCGCGCCGTTGAATCTGGCGAAGAGGTTGTTCTTCGGGTCGTTGGCCGCGAAGACAACTCGCACGCCGGAAATCTCCAAGTCGCGTGTAGATTGCTGCGCCCCGTTGAATGGCTCTACGGTGTCGCGCAGCGTCTGGCTCACGACCTGGTAGTCCGTGCTTTCGGGGTCGGGCAGAGGGCGCGCGGAGGAGAGCGACTCCCACTCGGGCGGAAGACTTGGCAGCGGCGTTATCTGAACGGACTGTGATTCCGACACCACGCCGCCGATGCTGCTAAAGAACGTGACCGAGAACATGAACTTGTCCTGCGGCGCGGCGGGCTGGTAGGTGAAGACTCCCGCCGCGTCCAGCGTGTGCGGGCCTTGCGGCACGGGGTAGTTGGGGTCGAGCTTGTATGTTAAGACAGCCGCCCCTTGCCGGCTCGGCTGGAGCTGAAACTGTAGGAGAGCCCCCTGTCGAACCTGCTGCGGCGGAATCATGCCTATCACGTACGTCCGCGGCGCGAGCGCCGCGGACTGAGTGTCGAGAGCGTTCTGCCGTCTCGCGGGAGCGGCCCTGTGTTGTGGCCCGCGTGACGGCCGCGTATTCGCAAAGGCGGGCGCGAAGCGCGGCGGGAATGTCAGAAGCAGGCCCAGAAGTAGAATCAGCCAGCGCCTCAGTGAGCGCCCCTTGGGCCGAGACCGCGACGCGTTCGGCAAAGGCTTAGCGCCGCCGTTGCGGGCGCGCAGAGTGATGTCCCCCCTTGACGTGACGAGACCGAGATTCGGGTAGTCTGGTTTACCGCACATGACAGAGCTCCTTCCTGCATCGAGGTCGTAGACCGGACTGCGAGGCCACGCAATGAGTCGCACACCCTTGGCAGGTTTCGCGCGCGAAAACGGCGGCTCATCTCCCCCGCGTCGAGAGACGGATTCTCTTGAGGGGAAGGACTTGCTCGGTTCCGTGGCGATGCGATGGGACAAGGCGACTGTTATGCCAGGAGGCTTTAAAGGGCGTCTTGCTTTTGTAAGGTGTCCTTACAAAAGGGAGTATGCCGACCGGATAAATAGTGGAGAAAATTTCGCGGATACGAAAAGATGTAAGAAGCTACGGAATTTCAGATAGGGCGCGGGGGCGCGCCGTGAAGGTCGCCCGTTGAGGTGGGTGAGGCGGGGCGTTGTGGCGTGAGCTTTATAACCTTCCAGTCTTCGAGACTGGCAAAGGGGTTAACCCTTCAACCTCCTTAACCGTCTGACAAGGTGGTGCTTGTTTTTTATCTTATACGCGCTCGCCTTCTGGTAGCCCAGCTCGTCTTGCAGGGCGACGGTGATTAACTGCCCCCACTGCTTGTCGGTATAGTTCTTACCCGGATGCGCGTCGATTATCTTCTTCAGCAGGTAATCGATTAGGAAGTCGAACAGCCTCCCCTTCCAAAAGTTGTAATCCATCGATTTCTTAGGCTCGATAATCAGGAGGGGGCCGCCTTCCTGAATCCGCTTGGCGAGTTCCCGTGCGATGTCGTGGCAGAAGGCGTGCTCCACGCGGTCTTTTATCTTCTCCCACTGCTCGAAGTAGTAATGCGCAATAATCTGCGGGGGCGGAGTCAGCAGAGATAGCTTTACAAGGCGCAGGTAGCATGCGCCTTCCAACCTCATGTTCTCACCCTTGTTCCGCCGCAAGGCGTCGTGGAGCAGACCGCTCGCGCGGTCGTAATGCTGCTGAAACTTTTTCTCGTCCCTGTTTTTGTAGAAGATGGCTAAATCCGTCTGCACAGCCCCTTGGGCCGCGATTGCTTCACAAAACATCTGGGGTATGCCCATGCCCGCGTTGAGCGCCCTCTCCACGTCTCGCTCGGCATGGTTCAGCGAGTCCAAAGTCGGGCCGGACTCGTCTCTTTCTAGGCGATGATGCAGGCGTGAGAAGTGACTGCGCATCACTGAGGCGTCCGCCAAAAGGTGCGGGTTTCTGTACCTCCCGTCGTGCTCGACTGCGGCGTATCGAATGGCCTCGTCAAGAAGCCTCAACCCTAACCTGTAACCTCTTGCCGCATTGCGTTCATCGCCGTCCCGCGCGGCAATCTTTGCCCTGTAATATAAAGAGAGCGCGAGTTCCAGCCCCCCCCTATGAACGTAATGAGTCTCCGGCACCAGCCTGCGGAATATAGTCCGGCACCGCCGCATTTCACGGACGACCGTCTCCATCACGCCCCGGTCGGAACTATGTGCGGCCCTCTTACAAGCCCAGTACAGGAGGTCTACGTAGACCAGATAGACGCGCCCGGAATTTTGCGTAAGTACTGCCCTGGCAAGGGTTAGCGCTTCGAGAGCCATTGTGATGCGGCTGACCACGAATGAGAGATACCCGTCACCGAACGCCGACACCAGGGCGGCGCGCCGCAAAGTCACCGAGGCCTTCTCCTGAAACTCGGCGTGCGAAATTTTTTCGCGACGGAGTAAGTCTTCCTTCTGCCTCACGCGCGCAACGTAGGCCTCCGCGCTGCGCCGGAAAGCGTGGCGCGCTTCAGTAAAGTAACCCTGTGCCGACAGGACGCGCCCGGTCAGGTATTGCGCCAGCCCCATGAGTCCGTAGCTCTCGCGCGGCTCCTCGTGCTGGCCGGGCAATTCTTCGTCGATGTAGTAGTTAAGCTTTCCCAGGATGGACAATGCCCGGTCATACGCCGCGGCCTCGTGCCGCTGGTATACATGGTGGGCACCGAAAAGCGCTGCCAGGAGCAGGTCTTTGACGACTTTAGTTCCGTCATCCTGGCTGTCGAAACGTCTCCCGTTTAGCTCCTCAGCCTGCGCCCTTATCCGTGTCAAATCGGCGGTGCCGTCCAACCTATCAGCCCACTCGATAAAATCCGCGCCCAGTGCGGCGGGGACGCTCAGGGTGTAATCCTTAGACTCGTAAACTAGGCACCTGACCCTCAGCAGTAAGACCGCCTGCTCCCGAGCTATAACTTTCTTCTTCTCCTCCACATAAAGAATTAGCTGGTAAAGATTTTCGATGGCCTCTCTGAAGGTGACGCCGACGCAACCGCGTTCATCACCTTCCGCCTGAAGCTCATAGAACTGCCGCGCGTCGCCCGGAACAGACCACTTACCGATGCACATTGCTTCGGCTTCGAACCCGCCCAATCGATATTGCCTGCGCAGGTGAGTGTAGTTCTTAGTCAGCAGGTCGACTAACTTCTTATCCGCGTGAGGTACTTTCATCAGCCTTCTCCATTCACTCGGTCATTTGCATTCATGCGCGCCCTTGCGGTCAGGACGTGTAACTATTGACACTGGCATTGAACTCCACTAATTTATGCACGTTCAAAGTCGGAACGCCGGCCCGACACCTTCTTCGGCCACCAGTTTCACTCTAAGTTTTAGAGTTACTCGCCAGCACTTTATTCCCAACTTGCTTCACGGCCATGAGGCGAGTCGGCCCGTCGGCCCGGATAAGGCCGCACGTGGGGTGGGCTTTTATATCTGCCGACGAATACCGGTCGGGCATCACTCTTTGTAATCGAACACACCGCACAGCCTCGCGTTCGCATGGAGCCCCAAGCCGGATGCCGAAGTTTACTCTAGCGTAGGCCAATATCGGTACGTCTACTCACGACATACGATGGCTCGTGTGTCTCCCGTCAACGACCCTTCCCCCCCAAGAGGCGACCATGAAGCACTTCATCCCTTTGCTCACATTCAAGCCGTACAGACTCGCGGCCTCGCTGTTCATATTGATGAGCGTGGCCTTCTCTATAGACGTTCATGCCGTGGCGTTCGGCACGGCCGAGGGCAGCAAGGGTGCCGCCAAGGCGGTGGTCGACAAACTCGTCGCCGGAGACGTTGAGGGCGTGAGGGCCGACTTTAACGAACAGATGAAGCAGGCGCTCACCGCCGAGATGATGAAGGGCGCGTGGGACGCAGCAATCAAGTACCACGGTAGATTCAAGAGTCAGGGCGAGGCCAGCCAGAACCGGCAGGACGGCTACGACGTGTTCATCATCAGGTGCGAGATGGAGCGGAGCCCGATGGACGTTGTCGTCGCCTACGACCAGGACGGGAAGATTGGCGGCCTTTGGTTACGCCCCTCTGCGGCCTAAAGAGAAAATATGAGACGCACGCTCCTGTCCCTCTGCCTTCTGTTCGCCGCGTGGCCGTGTACGTCTGCGCAAGGCGCGCAGGATCAATCGTCGCTCGCCGCCGCCGGCAGAAACTTACTTGAGACGCTCGCGGCGGAGGATTACTGCGCCGTGCGTGCGCGGTTCGACTCGAACCTCGCGGCCGCGCTGACCACGGAGATACTTCAGGAGCGCTGGTTCGCGATGGTCGCGCAGTTCGGGAACTTCAAGGCGGTGACCGGGGCCGAGGCTTTGAAGACGCCCGACGACGGACGGCTCGTCTTCATCAGGTTCGACTTCGAGAAGGCCCCCGCCATCGCGCAGGTCGTCTTCGACTCGGCGGACAGGGTGGCCGCCTTTCTTGTCGTCCCGAACGTCGCGCCGGGCGCTACGCCCGCACCGCCACCGCCTGAGACGGGCGGGCGTCCCACGTTCGAATCCGGCGTCGAGGCGAAGCGCGTGTTGGGGATGCTCGAGGCCGGGCGGTTCCCGGAGGTCTGGGAGCTTTTCGACCCGCAGCTTCAGAGTCATTTGAGCGCAGAGCGGTTGCGCGAGATTTGGGGGAGTTTGATTCGGGACTTCGGCGTCTACAAGCGCGTGGTCAACTCGCAGTACACGAGGGCGGGCGGCCACGAAGTCTGGGACATGAGGTGCGCCTTCCAGGGTGGGTTCGTCCTCGTCCGCGTGGCGTTCAACGACCAGAGGCGGATAGACGCCGTCTACTTCAATCCCACGTCCTGAAAGGGTATGGCGGCCGAGCGCGCCGTGGCGGGTCTCCCGATACGAAATGAATACTTTAAGAAGGTTAGGTTGTGCCGCGGCCCTCTGGCTGCTCGTGTGTGCGTCGGCGTCCGGACAGGGTGCGGACGCGTCCTCCATGTTCCGCGCGGACGCGCAGCACACCGGCGTCTATAAGACCTCCGGGCCTCTGACGCTCTGCCGCGTGAAGTGGAAGTTCGACGCGGGCCGCGAGCTGGCGGCGACGCCGGCCGTATACGGCGGCGTCGTCTACGCGGCCACGCGCGCAGGGGAACTCTTCAGCCTCGACGTGCGGACGGGCAAAGAGGTTCGCCCGCTCGCCATGGAGTTGAACAGGAACGAGTTCATCGCGTCGCCCGCGGTCGCGGGCGGTTCAATCTATTTCATCAGCCTCAACGGCTACCTCTATTCGAGGGACGCCGCGACCGGGGCGGTGCGCTGGCCCGACGCGGACGAGAGGAAGTCCGGGCGCGTCCTGCACAGCGTCGAAGCCGAGGGGCAGGGGGTAATCTCGTCGCCGGTCGTCGCGGGCGGCCTCGTCTACTACGGCCACACGGACGGCTACCTCTACGCCGCCGACGCGCAGAGCGGAAGGCTCAGGTGGAAGTTCAAAACGGAGGCGAGCGTGACCTCGTCGCCCGCCTTCGCCGACGGCGTCCTGTACTTCGGCGGGGAGGACGGCTACCTCTACGCACTCGACGCGGAGACGGGGGGGCAGAGGTGGCAGTTCCTCACGCACGACCAAATCGTCTCCTCGCCCGCGGTCGCCGCCGGCGTCGTCTACTTCGGCGGCATGGACAAAAACCTCTACGCCGTCGACGTGAACACGCAGCGCGAGAAGTGGCGCTTCCAGACTTCAGACCCGATACTCTCGTCGCCCGCCGTCCACGGCGCGCAGGGCCTCGCATACATCCCGAGCGGGGACACATTCCTCTACGCGGTAGACCTCAAGACCGGTAAAGAGAGGTGGAAGGCTTCGGCACCTGCGTGCGCTTACTGCTCGCCCGCCGTCGCGGGGGGCGTGGTCTACCTCGGCGGGCGCAACGTCCTGCGCGCGATAGACGCCGCGACCGGGCAGCAGATGTGGAAGTACGTCACGAAGAGTGTCATCACCACTTCGCCCGCCGTCGCCGACGGGGTCGTCTACTTCGGGACGATGGACGGGACTATTTACGCGCTCGAATAAGGGCGCGCGGCCGCGCCACGCGCGCGCCCCCGAAGGGATAAGCTTGCCCGCGGGCGCGAACTGTTTGGGAGAAGAGAAAATGAATCTGCCGCGTTCCGTAACGGCCTTGATGCTGATGCTTCTTTTCTCGGCGCACGCCACGGCGCAGGTGAGTTCGTCCGCGCCCGCCCCGGTCAGCCGTTGGGGGAAGTGGGGTTACGTCAACGACAGGTTGAAGAGAGTCCTCCCTCTCGAATACGACTTCGCAGGCCCCTTCTCGGAAGGGCTCGCCTACGTGAAGGTCGGGGAGAAGTGGGGCTACATTAACGAGAAGGGCGAGGCAGTCGTCCCCCCGCAGTTCGAGGACGCACGCACCTTCTCGCAGGGCCGCGCCGCCGTCATGAAGGGCGGCAAGTGGGGCTATATCGATAAGAGCGGGCAGATGGTCATCGAGCCCAGGTTCGACTCCGCCTCTGTCTTCGTAGAGGGGCGCGCGGCCGTGCAGGCGGGCGACTGGCGCGGCTACATAGCGCCCTCCGGCAAGATTCTCTTCGGCGGCGGATTCGAGGACGTGGGCACCTTCACCGACGGCCTCGCATACGTGCGGAAGGGCGGGGAGTGGCAGTACGTGGACGCCTCCGGGGCGGGCCTGAAGGGCGTCGCCGAGGAGCCGAACAAGTTTCAGGTGGCGTTCTTCTCGGAGCGCCTGACGCCGGTCTTCCTATACAAGAAGCTCGGCTACATGGACGAGGTAGGCGAGCTGGTCATCAAGCCGCAGTTCGACGGCGGGGGAATCTTCTCCGAGGGGCTCGCGCCGGTTAAGGTCGGAGACCTTTGGGGGTTCATCGACGCGACCGGGCGCACGGTCATCCGGCCGCAGTTCGAGAGCGCGGGGGCCTTCGGCGACGGACTCGCGCCCGTGAAGGTCAGGGGTAAGTGGGGTTACGTGAACAAGTCCGGGGCGACTGTCATCGAGCCGCGATTCGCCTCGGCGCGGCCTTTCTTCGAGGGCCGGGCCGCCGTCAGGGTTAACGGCAAGTGGGGGCAAATCGACCTCGCGGGCAAGGAGATTCTGACGCCGCAGTTCGACGACTTGGGGTTCATGGGCGACGGCCTCATCCCCTTCAAGCTCGTCGGGAAGTGGGGCTACAGCGACGGCGAGGGCAAGGTCGTCGTCAGGGAGCGCTTCGACGACGCGGGCGCGTTCTCAGAGGGGCTCGCGCCCGTGCGCGTAGGCGACACGCCGGCGGTCAGGGGTAAGTATGGCTACGCGGATAAGACCGGCGCGTTGAAGATCGCGGCGCGGTTCGACGAGGCCGGGCCTTTCTCCGAGGGCCTGGCCCCGGTCAGGCAGGGCGACCTATGGGGCTACGTGGACAAGGCAGGCGAGTTGGTCGTCCAGCCGAAGTTACGTCGCGCGGGCCACTTTTACAGAGGTCAGGCGCTCGTCTCACTCGGGCGCGAGAACGCGTACATCGACCCGAGGGGCAACGTGCTGCGCAGGCTCTGGAACAGCGCCACCTTCCCCGACCTGAACCTGAGCAGCCTGACCGTCGAAGGCCAGATTACGGGCACGACGGCCGACACCAGGGGCGACCTGATTGTCGACGTGCTCCTCGAATCCACGCCCGAGGGCGCGAGGGCCTACCTCGTGCCGCGGCTCTTTTGGGAGGACAACGGCGAGGGGGCTTTGCTCAACGACGAAAGCAAGCTGGCCGACTTCCGCGTCTCCGAAGGGCTGACCAACCGCCCGACCGAGCGCAAAGAGCAGGTCTTCTTCGCGGTCTTCTTCCGCGAGGGCAGGAAGGCCGCGCTCATCTGCGACGTGAAATCGCTCAACAGGGTCAACAAGTGCGCGGCGACGCAGGGTGACTGGAGATGAAGAAGCTCTTCCTCGGGGCGTCGGCCGCCTTCGCCGCGCTGCCCGGCGCGGCCGTGATTATCAGCGGCCTCGGCACGCCGCCGGGCAGCGGCTACAAGTGGCTCTTCGGCGGCGTCATCGAGGCGTTCGGCGCGCTCGCCCTCGTCATCCTTTCGCTCAACCAGAACAGGCTGCGCCGCGTCGCCAAACGCAGGGTGACGAGGTTCGCGATACTTCTGGCCGCGCTCTGCTTCGTCCTCATCGTCTGTTACGTCCTGCTCTTCAGGCTCACGGTCGTCGAGCACGAGCGCGGCACGGCCTACTACCCCGTATGGCTGAGCGGCGACATAAGCCGCATGGTGGAGCGCGCGGGAAGCAGGGAGGCGGCCATCGAGCGTTACGGAATCGGGGGCGTGCGCGATTCGATAGACCGCATGGGCGGCCTCCCGCTCGCGCTCACTTCGGTTCTACTGCTGCTGGTCTACCAGGGGATATTCACTTCGCTGGCCGTGGCCTTCGGGCTCGCCGGGTTCCACATGCGCCAGCAACTCCTCGACGACGCAGCGAACGCGCCGCCAACGCCGCCCCCCGCGACGCCCGCGAGTTCGCCTTGAACGAGGCCCGCGGGGGCCTTCAATCGTCGCCCGTCCCCGCCCGCGCCGCGGACAGTGTCGGCCGCACGGGAGCGCGCCGTGAGGGCGATTCAACCTCGGACTGATAAGGAGGAGCGACGTTGCGCCTTACACTCGTACTGTTCTTCATAGCGCTTTTCATCTCGTGCGCGGGCCGGCAGGCCATGGGCCAGATGCGCGGGCCGGGTCAGGTGGAGCCTGACATCGTCGGCAACTGTTTCATCTACCACCTGCGCACGCTCGACGAGTACGTGCCGGCGGGCACCAACTTCAAGCGCGACGTGTGCGGCTCGACGAAGGGATGGTCGCCCGCGACGCACGCGTACGTCTTCCTCTTCCCGGCGATAAACTCCCTCTATAACGCCGAGAAGGCGTTCTGCGGCGACTACGGCTGCGCGTCCGCGGGCAAGGACATGAGGCTCGTGCTTGTCGGCGACCCGCTCCCCAACGCCTACATCGCCAGCGAGACTACGCGGGACGTTACGCTCGTCGTCACCACCACGCTCGTCGACTTCGTACAGCGAAACTCTCACGCGCTGATGAACGACCTGCTCGAAGACCCGCAGCTAGCGCCGCAGGGGTTCGACGCGTGGGTCGCGAGCCTGCGCGCGCTCGGCGGGAAGTCGTGCAGCCTTCCCGTGAAGTGGAACACCACCTCGCTGTCGCCGAAGATAGGCGAGCAGACCGTCCTGCGCCTCGCCGGGGCTACCTACCAATTCCTCTTCGCGCACGAGCTCGCGCACCTGCGTACGAACCGCACCTGCGGCTACCAGAACAACCCCGCCCTCTCATCCGAGAAGAACTCGCAGGGCGTCGAGCTTGCGTGCGACAAGATAGCGTTCGAGACTCTGGCGAGGTCAGACCTCGTTATGCCTGTTTTCACCGTCGCCACGTTCATGGGGTGGCAGCACTACCTCACGCTTAGGAGGCCGCAGTTGATGGCGAATTATCCGGGCGGGCCGCTGAAGTTCAAGGAGTCGTTCCCCGCGCTCGGCTTCAAGGAGCGCTCACAGGCGCTGATAGGCGCGTGGGAACGCGCATGCTCGGGCGGCAGGACGACGCCTATGTGTCAGATGAAGGATGAGCTTTCGAAGACGGCCAGTAGAATCATCAATAGCGCGCCGCCCTCCGAGTGCGTCCCTTGAGCCGTCAGGCCCCCACGCGCCGCGGCGGGCGAAGGCCCGCGGCGCGCGTGGGGCAATCACTCTCCGCCCGCGGCGGGGTTGGCGTCGGTGAAGACACACTCCATCAGTTCGAGGTTGCGCGACAATTCCGCGCTTGGGCTGCGCAGACGCGGAGTCGTGCCCTCGGGCCTGGACCAGTAGAGCGTGGTCAGGAGCCGCCTAGTCTCGCGTGGCGCGACGGAAAATTTGAAGCTGAGCGTGTCCACGACCTTCCACCCGCTGTAGTCTCTGCGTGCCGCGCCGGTAGGGACGGTACCGGATTGGACAATGACCTTGCAGCGAAGCGGGCGCTCGCAACTGTTCTCGTACTCGAACATGAGCCTGACGACGGGCGGGTCGCCGCTCGTGTTCCAGTCCACGTCGCTGTCCGACTCCTCAAGGCAGCGCCTCGGGTCTTCGGCTTCTCCGTCCTGCACCCGCTCCTGACTCGCAGATACGTCCCACTTGGCCGCCTGCGTCAAAGTCAGAAACAGACAGAGTGTTAGCAGGGCCGACAAACGTCTTCGCGTCGTCAACGTTATATTCCTCTGGTTAGTCAATTGATCTGCACTCTGCGCTGATGGCCTCCGGGGTGCGCGGGGTGCGAACAGGGGTATACGTCGCCGTTCGGGTGCATCGGATGTGTGCAGGCGTACAAGTCCGCTTGATGGCAGGGGAAACTGCCGTAAGGGCCGTAACACACGTGTTGACACGGCCCGACATCGCCTCTGGGATGTGCCGGGCCGTGTGCGCAGGCCGACAGGTCTCCTCCGGGGTGCGCGGGGTGAGTGCACGCCTCGGTGATGACGCGGTATTGCGGCTGATACCGGGGCTGGGTCGGCGTTCGCTCGCCGTCCGAGTCGTCGTCGCCCCCCACTCGATCCGTCGTGAACTGGAATGAGAGACTCCAGACACCCATCTCCCAACTCGCGATCAGCCTGTCATACGATACCCAATGAACGCCGTACATGGGGTCTAAAACCTTCACCGTTCGGTCGCTGGTGTCGTAGCCGGAGATGACGACGACGTGGCCGGATGAAGGTTTCTGAAGGCCGGCGATGATGGGTTTGTCATCGTCGATTAGTCTGACAACGTCAGCGAAGGACAGCGGCCGCGGGTCGTACCTGCCGTGAATGTCAAAGAGGTTACCCAGAATACTGGCCATCTCATTGGACTGGCCCGTCCGCATGCATTCGTAGGCACCCTCACAACAGAGTCCCCTCCCGCCGAGGGCTCTGTCGTATTTCGACAGGACCTGGCAGTCTTCCAGGCTCTCGTCCTTCAGATACTCTACGACCATGGCGATGGTCGCAGCCCAGCACCAAACAACGGTGTTCTGCTGGTGGAATTTTACTTCAAGAGACTTTCTCTCGAATGATGCCGCCTCCGCCGGCAATGCCGGCGCGATGCTGGATGCGAGCACAAGTACGAGGGACAGCAGAAGACTGAGCGTGAACACGATTCTTCTTGCCCGACCGTTATAGGTCGAAGCCATCGACGTGGTGGGAGTTTTCATCGTTGCCTCCGTAAGTGGGCGGGGCCGAAGGGAGCTGAGGAGTGTTTCTAGCTCTTCAGCAGGAAGGTACTACGCGTAACGGCCGCTCATTATTCTCATTATCTGAGAAAAGTCAATATCTAAAGGTTCCTGACTATGTTCCCCTCTCAAAAGTGGTAAGCAGTCAGGCACTCTAAGCATTGACATCCCATTCGACGCAGTAATATCCTTCTCACGCTTTACTCACTGCTGACGAGAAACTCTCCTTGTCAGTCCTATTTACTCTCTAACCCTTGATTGATAGTTCTTGCTGAACGCATCAAATCGCTGATGCCTGCTGCCACCTCGCATTAAGTTGAGGGCTCATATCAATGTAGAGTCCGTCAGAATCCTCATCCGTCGAGCGACTGCGGACGGTCATCAATACATTCGTAAATGTATTACGCACCGAAAGCGTCGGAGCGACCGCGGAAGGTGAATGTATGTCCTCTCAGAAAACAAGCGGCCCTCTATCTAACGCCTCAACCGTCATTATAGACTTCCTGCTTCTCTTGCTCATTGCATCACCTGCTTTTGGACAAGGGCAAAAGCCGACCAAAAGGCAGGAGTTGTCACCGAACAGGAAACTAGAGCGCAGCCTGCAAGGCGGCGAGACACACTCCTACAGCGTTGCACTCAAAGCCGGCGAGTATTTCCACGTCGACGTGAAGCAGCGTGGCATAGATGTAGTGCTTTTAATGGTCAATCCGGGCGGCAGAGTCCTTCTAGAGCGTGACCGGCCAAACGGCCCAGATGGGTGGGAGTCGCTCTCTGTAATCGCCCTGACAAGCGGTAGACATCGATTGGACGTAAAGGTTCTCGACGGGGCGGGGCCGGCTGGCCAATACGAGATTCAGAGTGAGGTTCGGCGTACGCCATCGCCGCAAGATAAGCGGAGAATCGAGGCGGAGAATATTTTTTCGGAAGGGTCCGAACTGGCCCGGAAAAACACACTTGAATCGGTCAAGCAGGCTTACGCTAAATACGAAACAACCATCGCGTTGTGGCAGGGCGTCGGCGACAAGTATGCCGAAGCATTGACGCATACGCAGCTCGGGTTGATTAGCGAGGGTCTATTTGAGTATCAGAAGGCGGCGGCAAGTCAAGAAAGGGCGCTATTACTTTATAAAGAATTAAAGGATAGTAAAAGCGCGGCCATCACGTGTTTATCGCTGGGACGCCTAAGCCGGTCTCTGGGCGAGCCTAGGAAGGCGCTCACCTATTATGACGAGGCTTTGCCTTTGTGGAATATCGCGCGGGATAAGTTTGGCGAGGGCGCGACTCTTAACGCCATCGGCGTGACCTATTTAGAGATGGAGGATGCGAAGAAGGCCGTTGAGTATTTCGGTCGGGTTCTTCTGTTGTGGAGGGAGATGGGTGCCACGGCTCCCGAGGCGGACACCCTTTACGCCATCGGCATGGCTTATTTTGATTTAAACGAAATCCGCACGGGTCTCGATTTTTTTGCCCAGTGTTTGCCGCTCTGGAGAAAAATCGGCAACAAGGCGGAAGAAGCAAAAACGCTACATAATCTCGGCGTCGGCCACACCTATTTAGGCGATAAACAGAGGACGCTTGATTACTATGATCAGGCTTTGTCCATCAGCCGTGAAATCAATGACCCCGTGGGCCAGGCGGCGACTCTCGACGCCATCGGCAGGGTTCACCTCGACTCCGGCGATTTCCAGAAGGGGCTTGATTACTTTAACCAGTCGCTGCCGCTGCGGAGAGCCGTCGCGGACTCGCGCGGTGAAGCCGACACCCTCTCGACAATTGCCGGGGCTTATTACGACGCGGGGGAAGCGCAGAAGGCGATCGAGTATTACACCCAGGCGTTGCCTTTGTGGCGAAAGGCGGATGACAAAAAAGAAGTGGCGACAACTCTGGCCCAACTCGGCGGGGTCTACTCCTTGTTGGAAGAGAACCAGAAGGCGCTTGAATATCTCAACGAAGCACTGTCGCTGAGCAGAGAGATTGAGCACCGGAGGGGGGAGGCTTTCATTCACAACTCCCTCGGCAGCTTTTATCTCAGGGTAGGCGAAAGGGAGAAGGCGCTTAATAATTTTAATCAGGCCCTACAGTTGTGGAGGGCCCTCGACGATAAAAGAGGTGAGGTCACCACCCTCAATCTCATCGGCGGAGTGTACTTCGACGCCAGTGAATATCAGACCGCCATCCGTCACTACCATCAGGCGCTGTCTCTGTTAAAGACCGTCACAGACCCGCTCAATGAGATGCGCACCTACAACAATCTAGGCACGACGTACTACTCGATGGGCGACTTAAAAGAGACGTTCGATTACTTGGACTTGGCGTTGAAGGTCAGTGAGAAGACCAATAACAAGTTGCATCAGGCCATGTTCCTGAGCCACATCGGCGCTCTATATGCCAAGTTAGGCGATATGCCGAAATCGTCCGAGTACCATCACCGCGCCTTGTCTATATATGAGGGACTGAAAGTCAAAGGAGGTCTGCATAACACACTGATCAGTCTCGGCATCATGGAGATTGGTCGTGATAATGAGAAGGCGCTTGAGTACTTTAACCGTGCGCTGCCCTTGGTTAAAGCCGCCAAACTCAAACGGGAAGAGGTCGCTATCCTTTCAGAACTCGCTGAAGTCTACTCCTCCAAGGGCGACACGGAAAAAATGTACTCCTACTTCAACCAGGCCCTGGCAATGAGTAAGGCCGTCGGAGACAAGGTCGGAGAAGCCCGCGCGCTCCACAACCTAGCGAATGAGTACGATAAGTCCGGCAACCAGCAAAAGGCTTTTGACTACTATAACCAAGCACTGCTCCTGTGGAAGGTGACGGGAGATAAGTACAGAGAGGTCGCCACTTTCAACAACATCATGTCTTTCGGGTACGAAAGTAAGACCTCCCGCGTCGCCGTCTATTACGGCAAGCAGTCCGTCAACTCACTGCAAGCCCTGCGAGACAACATTCAAGGACTGGACAGAGATCAGAGGTTGGAGATAGCCCCCCAAAGAACCTTTTTGCAGAACTATGAACCCATATACCGTAACCTGCTGAGCTTTCTGATCGAGCAGGGGCGACTGACCGAGGCTTACCAGGTTCTCAACGCTTTGAAAGACCAGCAGTATTTCGACTTCAATCCCAAGACCGCGAAAAAGCCTCAGCCGCTCGGCTTTACCCCGCGCGAGCAGGGTCTCTACTCACAGTACACTGCGGCAAGCGACAAGATAAGCGACGTCGGCGGGCGGCTCGAAAAACTCAAACGCCTGATAGGTAACGGGACGCCCGACGGTGAACAGGCCGCGACGCTTCGACAACTGGAGTCCGAGTTGAAAGCGGCGACCACTGAATTCCTGACCATCCTCAAACAGGCCGAAGGGGAATTCACCCGGCCGCCCGATAAGGTCAAAGACCGTGCGCCCGCCATCGCTGACACGCGCGAGATGCAGAAGGCGTTGCGAGAGTTGGGCGGGAAAACGGTCGCGGTATATACCCTCGTCCAGTACGACAAATTTTACGCCCTGATCATTACTCCCGACGACTTAATGGCCGTCTCCGCGCCAATCAAAGCCGACAGTCTAAATAACAAGGCGAGGCAGTTGTGGGCGTTGCTGCAATCGGATGAGTACGATCCCAGAGTGCTGTCAAAAGAGATATACGACCTGGTCTTCAAACCGATCCGGGACAAGTTGGTGAAGGAGAAGAAACTCGAAAAGGTGTTGCCGAAAGGAGCGACTATCATGTGGTCTCTGGACGGCAACCTGCGGTACCTACCGATGGCGGCATTGTATGACGGAGAAAAATATCTAGTCGAACGCTACAACAATGTGGTTTTCACTCGCGTGGAGACCGGGCGCTGGACCCGCGCCGTGAGCCCGCGCTGGACGGGCGTTGGGTTCGGCACTTCACGGGGAGGCGCGATCCAACATCTGAAAAAAGACTACTCCTTCGATGAGCTGCCGAACGTCACTGAGGAACTGAATGCGATTTTCAGAACGGAGGATTCCGGGGGCGGCGTTTTCGAGGGCGACGTATATCCCAACCAGAAATTTACGCTCGAAGCGATGACGGCTGCGCTCCGGCAGCATCGCCCGCTCGTGCATATCGCCAGCCACTTCCAGTTTGCGCCGGGTAACGAGGCTCGGTCATTTCTGCTCCTGGGTGACGGGACGGTGCTACCGCTGAATGAGATGAAGCAGCGAGCGGACTTGTTTCAGGGCGTCGAATTGCTGACGCTCTCGGCGTGTGAGACGGCGGCCCAATGGTCTAACTCAGACGGGCG
>Ga0126311_10000071_pt1 | contig 51748 bp, 64 predicted proteins | sample Plot61_FD_92539 | JGI IMG/M metagenome (GOLD analysis project Ga0126311, IMG submission 92539) | Serpentine soil microbial communities from UC McLaughlin Reserve, CA, USA - Plot61 | ecosystem: Environmental > Terrestrial > Soil > Grasslands | place: USA: UC McLaughlin Reserve, Lake County... | reverse complement strand
TACCAATACGACGAATGTGGCAAGTTTTTTCATGACAGTTTCCCCCGGTTAATGCGGTGTAAAGACGATGCAAGCCGCAGGCCGCTTTATTGACGATCACGCCCGCGGCTGCCGGGAGTCGGAAGTCTTAGCCGGTGCGCTTTGGAGGTAAAGAGGGGCAGGCGCGTAAGACGTGCGGGGGCGTACTCTTGCAGGAATCTGACGCAAACATTTGGTCAAGCCTGAATAAGGAGTGCAGGCGAACGGGAAGGAGAGCCCGTACGGGCGACCGGGAGGAGAAGGCCGCGGGCTGTCCTACTTCCGGAAACAGCCTGTACTTTGACGATACAGTGGCGAGAACTTCTGACGCCGCCGGGGAAAATCTTGGTACCAACTAAGTAATTTACAGCCGCGCCTTTAACTGCTGGACGAACAGAATTTAAGCGCCGTGGCACGCCGCCCGCATACGGGCGGGACTAGCAAGTTCTGACCTTCTGAATAACTCCCGCGTCCGGGCGGGGGAAGAATATGGGGGAAGAATCCTGATGCGTCCAACACACGGGCTGTGCCTGCCTGCCCTTCTACTAGCGTTCCTGAGCCTGTGTCTCCAGCCGCCCGCCTTAGCGCAGAAGAGAGAGAGGAGTAAGAAAGAGCCGTCGGGCGCGCACGTGCTCTGGCGCGACCCCGGCCACATCCCTTCGCGCGACCTGCACCACGGGCCGGGCTCGGCGGAGCTTGCCCCGCAGCCGCCCTTCACCTTCATCGAGGAGACCAAGACGGGCGAGTCGCCGAAGTTCAAAGTAAAAGACGCGCGCGGCATGAAGTGGAGCGTCAAGCTCGGCCCCGAGGCGCAGTCCGAGACCGTGGCGACGCGACTGGTCTGGGCCGTCGGTTACTTCGCCGAGGAGGCTTACTACTTCGACGAGGTGCGCGTGAATGGCATGCGCCCCCTCTCCCGCGGCCGGGAATACGTCTCGGGCAACACGGTGCGCGGCGCGCGCTTCGAGCCGAAGCGCGACTCGGTCGAGGAGGGGCCGGAGTGGAGTTGGAGCAGCAGCCGCTTCGAGGACTCACGCGAGATGAGCGGCCTCAAGGTCTTGATGATCCTCCTCAACAACTTCGACGCGCGCAAGGGCAACAACCACATCCTCTACGTTGACGGCCCGCAGGGGCGCGAGGCGCGCTACGTCGTGACCGACCTCGGCGCAACGCTCGGCCGCGCGGGGGGCCTCGGCGCCACGCGCACGAAGAACGACCTCGAAGACTTCCTCTCGACCAAGTTCGTCCGCAACGTGGACGACGGCGTGGTCAAGTTCGACTTCGACACGCGGCCGCGCGGCCTCGGCCACCTGTCGGTATTACACCCGAAGTACTACCGCGGCGAGGTGAAGAAGGAGAAGGCGATGCGCGGCATCCCCGTCGAGCACGCCGCGTGGATCGGCTCGCTGCTCGCGCAGTTGACCGACGAACAGCTCAGTACGGCTTTCCGCGCGGCCGGCTACATCGAGCCTGTGACCGAGGGGTACGTGCGCGCGCTGCGCGAGCGCATCAACCAGCTCGTGAATCTGCAAAGCGTCCCGTCCGAAGAGGCCGAGCGGAATACGAACTGACGGAGGAGGGGTACCCATGTCTCAAAGAGCGCGAGCCCGCGTGTTACTCGTCCTTGCCTTCGTCCTGACCTTCGGCCTCTCCCTGCCGTCACACGCCGCTCAGGGGGGAAAGTCTAAGAAGAAGAAGGAGGCGCCGCGGGGGACGCCCGTGCTCTGGCACGACCCCGGCGACGTGTCCGCGCTCGACCTCCTCAACGGCCCCGGCGGCGAGGAGATGAAGCCGGACTTGAGCCGTCTCACCTTCGTCAAGGAGGAGAAGGGCGGCTACTCGAAGAAGTACCGCGTGAAAGACGGGAAGGGGCGCGTCTGGGTCGCCAAGATCGGTAAGGAGGCGCAGCCCGAGACGGCCGCGACGCGGCTGGTCTGGGCCGCCGGCTACGTCACGGAGATCACCTACCTCGCCCCGCGCGCGACCATCGAAGGCAAGGGCACGTTCGAGAACGTCCGCTTCGAGGCACGCCCAGAGAACGTCAAGCGGCACGACGAGTGGCGTTGGGAGAGCAACCCCTTCGCGGGGACGCGCGAACTTCAGGGGCTCAAAATCCTGATGGCGCTCATCGAGAACTGGGACTTGAAGGACTCGAACAACCGTGTCCTGGCGGTGAGCGGCGCGGGCGGGACGGAGCTGCACTACATCATCAGCGACCTCGGCGCGACCTTCGGGAAGACCGGCGGGCAGAAGTCGCCGATGGCCCTGCTGCGCAACGTCAAGGGGAGCCGCAACGAGCCGGAGGACTACGCCTCCGACAAGTTCATCGAGGGCGTCGAAGCCGGCAGGGTGCGCTTCGACTTCAGCGGCAAGAACAGCGGCCTGATGGACGACATCACGGTCGAGGACGCGCGCTGGCTCGGCCAGGTTCTCTCGCGCCTCTCGGACGAGCAGATCGCGGACGCCTTCCGCGCGGCCAACTACACCGACGAGGAGGTGCGCATGCTCTCGGCCGAAGTCAGGAGGAGGGTCGGCGAGCTGACGAGCGTCGGGAACACGGGGACGGGGGGCGGTCAATAGTTTCCGCGGGCGGAGGCGCGGCATGTCGGCGAAGAACCCTCTGGTTGTAGTGTGCGCGATGGCCTTCCTGGCCGGCGGGGCCGCCGCCCTCGTGTTCACGCGCCCGGCCCCCGGCCCGGCATCCGTTCACACGGTAGCCGCCCCGGCAGCCGACGCAGGCTCCGCGGAGTCGGCGGAAGAAGGTTCAGAAGGCGCGCGCGTAGAAGAGGCGGCAATGCCCGAGGGGACTGAGCCCGAGTCGGAGAGCACGGACGTTGGTGACGAGCCCTCGCCTACAGGCGTCGAAGGGGTGGAGGCGGCGAAGACTTCCGGAAGGACAGCCGGCCGCGCGGCGGCGCAGAGGCAGGCCGTCGAAAGCACAAGGGCCTCGCGCGGATACTCGAGAGTCTCCGCGGGGCGTCAGTCGTCCGGCAGGGGTGGCGTCATCGGCTACCCGGTCGGCGGCGTGAAGAAGACCGGTGAGGGGGTGAAGAAGGCCGGGACGGCGGTAGGAAAGACGTTCGGCAAGGTGGGCGGAATCTTCCACGAATAGGGGCCTACCAGGTGCCAGAGCCGGTTCTACATGACAGCCTGCGTAAGGCCGCCGTGTCGCGAGTCCGGTTGAGCGGGCCGTTAGACGACGGTCGTCTTATGCCGCACAGCTTCCACAACCTGGCGTACCGCATCAATCACCACTTCCGGCCGATCATGCTGTATGTGATGACCGCTGTTTTCAACCAACATCAGTTTGCCCTCCGTTGATCTGCTCGCCAAATCAACTTGAAGTCTCTTAGCGACCGGAAAAAGCTCATGACGAGATGTCGGCAGGAGAACTACAAGAGGTCTGTCGCCTAACGATTTCTCCGAACCGCGGGCCTGGCTCCAGCTTTCACCCATCGCCGAATACTCGCGCCGCACCGTGTTCAGATATTTTGTACTGGTGGCAATGGCCCGGTAAGCCGGCGGGTACTTGGAATCTCCGGCGAATATCGGGTTCTCAGGAATAACAAACCCCGCGAACAGCCGCGGGAGGCCGAGGGGAGCGGTGAGTAATCCTAATCTTGTATAGAACGGAACAAGATGGCCGATAGGATGGTTTTCATGACTCGCATCGACTAACACCATGCCGGCCACTTCTTCGGGAAACTGGCTGACGTACAAGCGCAAATTCAACCCCCCGAACGAGTGACCTACCATGACGTACGGCGGTTCAATTCCGGCATTAGTGAGGAGTGCGTGCAGGTCGTTGACTATCTGCCGGCTGGTGCGGGCGGGCGGCGCCCGGTCGCTCCAGCCTAAGCCCGCGCGGTCATAAGCGCAGACGCGGGCGAACCGAGCGATCTCCGGTAGCACCAGGCTCCAACCCAATGAACACTCTCCTATGCCGGCGTCCATTACAACTGTCGGGGCGCCGTGCGCGCCTTTAGTCCCGGAGCAATGGAGGTGCAATCGGTAGCCGCCGACATCAACCAAGCTGCCCGGCGGTGGATATTTCCGCTCGCCCAGCTTGGTAGCGATAACTTGATAAATCGCACCGACCAAGGCCAGCAGCGAGAGCAGGGCAGCCGACCCGATCAATAAATCAAGAGAGCGATTCGCCGTCATCCAGGGTGCTCCTGAAGCCAGCATTATCTTTTCGTATGACTGCCGCTGAATAACGACTACGGCGGCAAAGGTACTCAGTCCGTCGTACGCCGGCGGCTGTTATGAGTGCTGGTCGGCGGTGCTAGAATCACCGGCGATGAACGAACGCCAGCAGGCACACATCGACTTCTACCTTCAGCGACTCGAATATTGGAGAGAACGCAAGCCCGCCCACTCGACCGCCCGGCTGCTCGCCGCCCGCGACGCCGACGAGGCTCACCCGCTCCGGACCGAAGAGGAGGCGACGGAGGTCGTCGAGTACCTGTGGCGGTTGGAGCGTGAGCAGGCGGCCTGCTGAGCCTTCAAACAAGTCACGTAAAAGCGAACAGGCGCGTCGGCCTTGGGGGCCTCGCGCCTGTTCTATGTGCTCACTGTCCTCACCCCAGCAAACACTCGGCGGATACATTCAGCACCCGCCTTGTTGATGAAAATATACTCGGCCCTTCGGGACTTGTCTACCACCGCGTCGCGGACGTACGCGCCACCCACCCTGCTGACTCACGCGGCGCGCGCCCGCCTCAACTTTTATCAATTGCCGAAGTCGAAGTCGGCCCAGACGAGGTGGTGGTCGGACGCCTCGTCCGTCTTACCGGTCACGGACGGGAAAGGGTCCCAGGTGTTCGGGTGGTAGGAGCCGCGCCGCTCGATCCCCGTGTCTTGCAGCCTCTCCCGCAACTTCGGCGACATGATCAGGTAGTCGATCTTGTTGCCCTTCAGCCCCGTGCCGTAGGTACCCGGCCTATCCGCGGGGTAGCTCGGGTGCGACATCACGTCCTCGAAGCCGTCCGTGAACATCGAGGCCATCGGCTCGCTGTCGGGCGTGTCGTTGAAGTCGCCGCCGAGCAGCACGAGCGGCGAGCGGCCGAGCGCGGCGACGGCGATGGCGTGGGCGCCCTCGGCCTGCTCCCGGCGCTTGTCCAGCGTCTGCCGGTCGTCGCCGTTGCGTTTCGACTTCAGGTGGTTGGGGATGACGACCACCCTCTCGCCCCCGGGCAGGATGATGTCAAACTCGGGGCAGTCACGGGAGAAGAGCCGCTCGCCGTTGGCCCGCAGGTCGTCTACGTGGCTGCGAATCTCGACGACGGGGTGGCGGCTGAGGACGCCGAGGTCGATGCCGCGCATGTCGTTCCCGTCGATGACCATGTAGTGCGGGTACTCGACCCCGAACTTGGCGCCGAGCACCTGTTTGTTGAACCGTTCGAGCGTCGGCCGGTTCTCCACCTCGACCGTGATGAGGATGTCGGGCTTGACCTCGCTGATGACGAGCCCCGTGTTCTCAGTGGCCTTCCAGTTCACGTCCTCGCACAGCAGCTCGAACCAGCCGACCCAACTGGCCCGGCCGCTGGCGGCGACCTCGACCGGCCCGTTCTGCGGCTTGCGGAAGAGCGTGCCGCGGATCTTCTGGAGCTGAACCAGCGAGTTCCCCGGCGGGTTCTTGTGGTGCCACTTGTACTTCGCGGTGAGTTCGAGGAGCTTGGTCTTGTCGGCCGCGGAGTAGGTCGCCTTCTCCGCGATGCCGTTCGCGGCGGCGTGGTCTTCAATCGCCTCGCGCCCCGCGGCGTCCGTCTCCTGGTTCATGGCCGCCGGGCGGGTGAAGAGGTTCTCCAGGTTGAATGCGGCGATACGGGTCATAGGTCCTTCCCTTCAAAAGAGGCTCTTACACACCTCCGAGTCGCAACGGCGCTCACGGGCGGCGATCAATTCTGGTCATCGTCCGGCATGACCCTGATCGTCGTCAGGATGAGGAAGTGGTCCGAGAGCGAATCGTCATGCGCACGGCGGTCGGTCGGGACGAGCGCGTACTGCCGGCTGAACCGGAACTCCTGCTGGCCGCTCGGCACGAAGGCCCTGTCGAACGGCGCCGCGCCCCCACTCGCGAACGTCCCCAAGTCACCGGCATTGAGGTCTACGAAGCCGGCCTGTGTGAATACGCGCAGGGCGGTCTCATTAGCCCTCAGGCAGTTCGTGTCGCCGATCAGGATAATGTCGCTGTCCCTGAAATGCGTCCTCACGACGCTGAGTTGCGCCACCAGCTCCCGCGCCTCGGCCGCCCGCTGCTGCCTCGCGGTGGGGGCGGTGTTCGCCTTCATGTGGAGGGGGATGACGACGAAGTCGGTCAGGCCGTTGCCCGCCGAGAACTTCACGGCGTGCGGGTGGCGGTCCCACGAGTTGAAGCCGTCGCCCGGCGTATCGACGACGGGGATGCGGAACGGCTCGCCGACCCGCGTCACCCTCGCCCTGTTCCAGGCGATGCCGCAGATCTGGGAGGTGTCGGCCTGGTTCCTGTTGGCGAACAAGACATAGTCCCAGTCCTGCCCCGGCTGTTGATTCAACAGCGCGAACACCTGATCCAGTTTGCCGTTCCGGCGGGTGGCGTTGTTCCCGTCCGTGTCGTGTATCTCTTCGAGCGACAGCACGTCAACGCCCGCCAGGCGGAGGTGCTCGGCGAGTGCCGGCGCATCCTGCCCGAGTGGACGCTCGCCGAGGTTTTCTATGTTCCACGCGCCGACCTTGATGTGCCCCTGCGCGTGTGCGGCGGAGGCCAGCCCGGCGAGCAGGCAGGCGGCGAGGAGATAGAGCGACACCCGCGCCGGCGTCTCCGACATCCGGCTACGGACACGGGGGAAGGGGGTGCCTTGCGACAGATCTCTATTCATAATGCCTCCCGGGAGTAAGTGGTAAGTGGAGCCGGACGAGGGCGAGACTCTCGCCGGCAAGGGCATAGGCATGAAAGCGGCGACACGATATAGCCCTCGCCGGCAAAAGTCAACGGGGAGGCGCGGCCGGGAGTGTCCGGGCCGGAGCCTTTGATCGTAACTTGCGCGGTAGGGTTAATGGCCTCTTCGCGCATCATCCGGGAGCCGCGCTATACCCGACAGCGCGCGCACCAGTGTTGGACGCTATAAGTGCAGATGACCGAGAGCGTGCGACCGCGCGCCGCGAAGGCGACGGCGAGCGTCACCAGGCTCACCGACAGGTTCAGCGGCACCGCGCGACGAACGGGGTGGCCGAGCGGCCCGCTGAGCACCGGCAGCCGGAACTCGGCACCGCCTAAGCCGATCAGCCCGCCGAGCACGGCAATAGGGACGGCGTACAGGAATGCGAGGGCAATGTGTCGCCGCGGAGTAAGTTTTTTGGCCGGACCCATCTCGCCGATAATACCCGCCGACCGAAGGCTTCGTTAACCCCCCCAAATAGGAAGTCATCCGAAAAAAACTGAAGCCCGTGCGGGTGCGCGCCCTGGCCGATTTCCTGCCGGGCACCTTCGGCGTGAGCGTCCGCCGCGTCTGCCGGGCACTACGCTTCAACTTCTCGATCTACTTCTACCGCCACCGGCGGCCCGACCAGGCGCCGCCCAAGATGCGGCTGTGTGAACTGGCGGCCGCGCGAATCCGCTACGGCTACCTGCGGCTGCACGTCCTGCTGCGAAGAGGCGCGTCGCCGAGGCACTGCGGCTCGTCCCCATCGAGCCTTTTGCGGGGAAGTACCCGAGCCAGCTCTCCGGCGGTGAGCAGCGGCGCGCAGCCATCGCGCGGCCCCTTGTCACGCGCCCGCGGCGGCTGCTATTAAACGAGCCGATGTCGGGTCCGGACGACGACCTGAAGGCGGAGTTGCCGGTCGAGCTTGCTTCGACGCAACGGTCGCTCGGGGTCACGACGATTTACGTCACACATAGCAGGAGTGAGGCCGCCGCTTTAGCTCACCGCGTCGCCTTCATGAAGGCCGCCATGCGCGAAGGCTTACTCATCCACGACGCGTTCGGACGTTTCGGGGAGAGATCAGGAAAGGGCGTGAATTGAAGAAGACCTACGTTGTCGTCCACGTGGATACCGGCCAAGGCGTTGAGGCGTCGTTCCCCGACTTCCCCGGCTTGACGGTACCCGGCGATCGACTGGCCGACACTATCTTCTCGGCGTCGCTCGTACTTCAGCGGCATGTCGAGCAGCTCTTAGGGGACGGGGTGCACGTGCCGGAGCCGACGGCACCGGACATCTGGGCAATCTACGGCCGTCACCCCGAGTCGCTCATCGGCTTTGCGGAAGTTGAGACAGATTAGGCCGGCGGGGAGGTTACCGCTGACGAGGCGCTCGACGAGGAGATTAGCCGCGACGCGCAGAGGAGTGGCTACCGCGAAGAAGACGCGGTCGAGATTGTTCGCGCGTACCGTCAGGAGAGAGCGACCTCCCCGGCTCAAAAGGTGTAGCGGGCGGCGCGGTTCTTCCAGCCTTACCGGCGTCGCAAGTGCTACAGGCCTGCGTTACTGCTCATTCGCGGGCACGGGGTAATTGCTCTTCAGGCGGGACGTTCTGCATTAGCCTCCGAAGTTGAGTGAGACTCACTTTGTATTGGCCGTTGACCGGCCTCGCCTTCTCTCGTACCAGTGACCAGATGGTCGCCCCCGGCCCGTTGTAGATTTCGTCGAATGACCCGTCCCTGTGTAACCGGAAGACGAGTAACCTCTCGGGCTCGCTGCGGAGCGACACCGTCTTCCCCTGAGTAGCCTTAACCTCTACTTTGCACTCGGCCGTGTGGGCGTCGTGCCCGGGGTGAGAGCACGCGTAGAGCTTTAGCCCGTAATAATACTCGGCGAAACACTCCGCCAGGCTTCCCACCATGTGACCGTCGGGGGTGAAGGGTCGGCCCGGAAACATCAGTTCGAGCTGGTCGACGACGGCGTACATCTCTCGAATTAACTCGGGGAATCGCTTTTCATCTAAAGGCATTCTCGATACGGCTGTTATCTTGAATTCGCTGTCAACGCAATACGTTCCCCGTAACACTTACGGGATTACGGGGTACACAGAGCGCTCAGGAGATCTCGACTACGCTGCCGGGGTTTGAGTCCTTAATCGCCTGTTCGACCTGCGGGATGAGAGGTGCTAGGTCGTCGTACTGGTTGCTGGCCGCGATGAGGACGATAACCACGAGCTGGCTGGAGGCAAGATTCTGCTGGTAGCGCAGGTTCTGGTCGACCGTGATGAAGACCTCGAAGTCACCCCCCACGAGCCTGAGGAGTTCCCCGTTCTTTTTGGCCGCCCATCCCATCTGGTAGGCGGTCTTTACCTCATGCTCGGGGAGTAAGCGGAGGAGCCGCTTCGGCACGCAGTGGTCGAGGAAGACTCTCAAGACTGTTTGAGTTGCTCCAAGAGGCTGTCCATCGCCAAGCGCAGCACGGCGTCAGCCTGCCCGCGCGAAACGCCTTCAAAGTCCTCGATGAACGTCTCCAGGCTCTGGCCACCTTCGAGGTAATCGAAGAGGGTTTTGACGGGAACGCGCGTGCCGTAGAAGCACGGGGCGCCGCTCATGCGCTCCGCATCGGTCCAGACTACTTCTTCGAGCGCAACTTCTTTCTTCGGCGTAATAGTCGACATGATTCTTTCGAGCCTCTAAGGTCTGAAGAGATGTGCATCACCGCCTACGTCCAGTAACGACGGCCGCCCCTACCTGGCTTCGCCCCTAAAGTCGGTAATGTACCCGGCATAGCAGGATAATAATACCACCGACCGGGAAGGGGCTAATAAGTGAACGGGGCTGCCAGCCTTGGGGGTGGCAGCCCGGTCGGCCCAGTGTAGAGTAGGGATAAGGCGCGTTACCTAGCGGCACGTCTCCTCGCCTTCCCCGTTGTGCTCTTGCCGATACCTCCTTGTAGCCTGTGACTGTGATGACCCTCATTAATCGTGGTAAGGAATACGGCTTCCTTGTTTTTCGGTTTGTCGGATTGCCGGAGCCGGTGACGCTTCGGAAGAAACATTTGCGAAAGCACTGGCGTTGAATTAACATCTAATTGAATGTCACTATCGGAAGGGATGTTTTATGATTAGCCTGAAAGACATCGACTCGCTCACCGCCTTCAAACGGAACACCACCGAGTACGTGAAGAAGATCAAGAAGAGCGGGACGCCGCTCGTCCTGACGGTTAACGGCAAGGCCGAGATCGTCGTGCAGGACGCGGAGAGCTACCAGCGGATGCTGGAGGTGCTCGACCGGGCGGAGACGATAGAGGCGCTGCGGGAAGGACTGGAGTCGGTCAGGCAGGGGAAGACGATGTCGCTCGACCAGTTCGATAAGGAGATGCGGAAGAGAATTCGCGCGCAGAAAAAGCGATGAAGACCTACCGCGTCGAGCCGACCGACAAGGCCCTCGTGGACGCGGGCGAGGCTTACTTCTGGATTACCGAGCAGTCGGAAGGTGCCGCGCTCCGCTGGTACGAGGGTCTGATGAAGGCCTTCCGATCTTTGGAAAAGAACCCGCTGCGGTGCCCGCCCGCGCCGGAGAGCGTCTTCTTCGAGGAAGAGATCCGCCAACTCGTCTACGGGAAGTACCGAATACTCTTCACCGTAGGGGGCGAGACGGTATACGTGCTCCGCGTGAGACACAGCGCGAGAGAATATCTAAAGCCCGAAGACGAAGAAACTGAGGAAGGATGAAGATTCAAACACTTTGCTGTGGCACCCTTTTCTCGCGCCGCGGCTTGCAAGAGAACATTGTAGTCGAAAACGACGCGGGGCTTCTCCGTCACCTTCGCGCCCTCTCTTTCCTCTCGCGCGAAGCCTCTCTCCGCGCCGTAGTAAAGAGACCATCCAGCCCTTCATCACTCATCCCGCTCTCCTCGACGTTGCGGCGGAACGGGGCGAGGATTTTGTCAAAGGATTTCTCCGCCGGCAGATTTATCCGGTCTCGCCTCTTAGTTGCCTCCTGGACGAGCGACGTGACGTAGGCTTCGATGGGCAAACCGTCTTGAGCGGCCTGTGTTCTTATAGACTTCTCAACGTCAGGCGGTAGATCAATCGTGATGGTCATAGCTGCTATTCTTTACCCTTCCCTACCCGTCCGGCGTGCGATAAGAAAGCCAGCTTACCGCTTTCTAAGGTGCGCGAAAACCTCTCAAACCTTTTAGTCACCCCGACGACCGAAAACGGTGACCTTTGGTAGTGGCCTTCTTACATTGGGGATTCAATTTCCGCCCCACATTTGGTGGCTGCGATGACTGGCGGGCGCAAATCGTATGCCATTTTTCAATTCCCAACGTAACGGGGGCCACTGCCCTTTACCTGAAAACATTGGATTTACGACCTAGTGCAACAATTTCAGCGCGCCGTCTCTATCTGTTGTGATTTTCACGTCCCTGAAAAGTAAGGCCGCCGCGTCCCCGACAGGACGCGGCGGCCTTTTGCCCGGTCAGCCGTCCTCATCACTAGCCGACCGAACCGCTCAGGACGCATCTGAGTTCGCGCCACGAACCGAGCACAAATCCCGCGCCATGTTGTAAGGCCGCCGCGCCCCTTCCGTTCGCCCGACACGCGGCGGCCGACGCCGCACGGCCCGCCAACCTACTGCGGACGTGCTGGCGTGAGTCGTGCGCGCCCCCCGCGCCCGCCTCTTTCAATTCGACGAGGCCGTCGTGCCCTCGCCCCTGACGATGCGACGACCCCGGAACGGCACAGCCCGTATCCGCTTGGGCGAGCGTGCCAACCAGACGGGCGCGGGGAAACGAACGCCCATCCCCCAAGCTATCAGTTCCCTTTTCGCAGGACGGAGCGCGCGACCGCGACGACGGCCGACCGAAGGATAACTTGGACGATGGGAAAGCGTCTCATGATTCCCTTCCCCTCTTACGCGCCAAGAGGCGCGCGACCGTCTCAGGAATTGAACCCAAGTCGCCGGGCTTCCGCAGGAAGTGATTAGCGCCGGCGCGGCGGGCTTCCATCTCCCCCTCGTCGCCCGAGAGCATGATAATCGGCGTCTGCTGCCGATGAGCCAGCGCCCGCGTCCGACGTATCAACTCGATTCCGGTCGTGTCGGGCAACTTGTTATCAAAAATCAGCACGTCGTATCGCTCGCCGCTTTGTAACTTCTCCAGCGCCGCAGCTCCGGTGGCGCACGTCTCGACCGACCACCCTTCATCTTCCAGCTTCGTCCGTACCGCTTCGGCCACCTTGGCGCGATCCTCGATGTGAAGGACGGAGACATTGCGTGTGTCGGAGCAGTCCACCTCGTCGCGGAACATGAGGCTGCTTCTGCGCGGCTCGACGGGCGTCCGCAGGCGATCGAGGTTCTTGTGACGCCCCGTGCTCAGCATGGCGCCGAGATTCCGGCGCTCGATGCCGAGCAGTTGCGCCGCCCGCGTGACGATGCCGCCCGCTTCCCTCAGCGCCCGCTCGATGAGGTGGGCCTCAAAACGGAGCACGGCGTCGTAGAAGTTGAAGCCCTTCCACGTTGGAGGCGAAGGCAGCGTGCCGACGAGGAACAGCACGCGGCGCGAGGCCACCAGCAGCCGGTCTTTAACTTCTTGACTCTGGGTGTTAGTAAGCAACTCTGCGGCGCGGTCGTAGGTAGTGCTCAGGTCGTGCGGCGGAAGGTGTTCGGCTAGTTCTTCGAGAATGGTTAGCGCAGCAAAACCTGCGGCCTCTGAGTCACCCACGTTCTGCGCGATGTCGATAGCCCGTTGTAATGTTTGGTGCGCGAGGCGGTGGTTACTCATGCGCGCAAGTGCAATCCCGTGCGTAGTCAATGCTTCGGCTAACAGCGATTGTTCACCGCCACGTTCGAGGACACGCACAGCCGAGCGGACGAGCCTTTCGGCTTCAGGGATGCGGCCTTCAGCCAGCAGCACCTTCGCGCGTGTCTCGTCAACGCCGGCTAGGCGGGCAGTATCCTTGATGCTCGTGAAAAGAGCTTGAGCGCGGTCGAGATGATGGTGAGCTTCGGTGAATTTCCCGATAGTGCTGAATAAGAATCCCAAGTTATTTTCGACACATCCTTGATAGCGCGTATGTCCCGCCAACTCGAAGTGGTAGCTGGCGGCGGCGTATTCGATGAGGGCGCGGTCTATGTAGTCGCCTCGCTTCTCCGCCGTACTAAGATTCCTCAGAACAAAACCAAATTGATTATGAAACTTTCCTTGGTGAGCATGGTTGGCGCTTTTTTGGAATAAGGGCGCGGCCTCAATATCTATGTGCAGGGCGTCATTGAATCTTTTTGCTGAACCTTCAACCGCTGCCAGTCGCAACAGAGTGACAGCCTTCACGTCGCCGGCTTCATCAGGTAAGCGGTCTGCCGCCACTCTCAGTAAGTCGCGGGCGTTGTCTAAAATACCCTCGTGCCAATAACAATGGCCGAGTTCCATTTGTGCCTCCGCCGCTTTCAGGCCGTCCCCAAGTGCCTCAAATCTTCGTAGGCTTTCGCTGACCAGATTCTTCGCCTTCTCCTGCGCCCCCTCGATCTGCTTCACGCTACCTATCCAGCCAGTGAGGACACCGGCACGTAATAGCACTTCCGCAGCTGTTGCCGGGTCAAGTTCGTCTAAGACAGGGTACTCGCCGACGCGAGACCATAATTCGCCCATGGCCTCACGTGCAGCTTGATAGTTCCCCACGTCCTCCAGCTGCTTGGCGAGTTGACACCTGAGTCGCGCCCGTTCGTTTTTGGGGATTGTCGTATCAGCTATCTGGTGAAGTAACTGACTGGAAATAATCATGTGAGGATTACCTCTCTCGGGTTGTCGGTAATCTAGTCAGGGCGCGCCTTAACATGGCGGGGTGTTAAGATTCGCCGTCGCAACTCTTCACGGGTGGTCAGGTCAAGACTTCACCCCACCCTCCACAACACAGGTAAGTCACTTTCAGGAGAACAACAATGAAACCCTTACGCCAACTCTGCCTTGCGTTAATGTTCATTTTCACGCTCGCCTTACCTGCTTTTGCAGGGGAGATGCAAACGACGGTTGCTCCGCCGCAGCCGGCACAGTCGCCCACGACGCAAGGCGAAATGCAAACGACCGTTACAGGGCAAGAGGAGGCAGATAGTAGTGAGGCTACCGCCGCGGATTCAGCGATGGAGATCGCGCTGAACTTGCTCCAGAGCGTGCTGTCTCTGATCTAAGTAGCCCGCTTAGGCTCTAACATTCCCCGCCGCCATGAGTCGAAACCTTGGCGGCCAAGTAGAAGTGTGTCTAGCAGACTGTAGGCTTCGGTGCCGGAGAGCCGAGAGTGCAAGGAGTCCGGCGCAGCAGACGCGAACGGGGCGAGGTTACGCCGCCGTAACACCTAATGCAATAGAATTTTCAGGGCTACATCTGCGAATCTATTAGGCTTAGAGGCCATTGGTAAAAATTATGCTCAGGTAAGGATTGTGACCTCATGACAGTGATTACGGTGGTGTGACTTGCTGATTCAGGCTGCTAGTAGAGGTCGGCCGCATCACGTCCGATAACTAAAAGGACAACACTCCCGGCCCGCTCAAGCAAAAAATCATCAGTCAAGAGTTTGAGCCGGGATGATTATCGGGTAGTGGCATCGTTACATTGGGGATTGCTCATGGAGGGGCGCTGCGGTAGCCCAAGACCTCCGCCACCGACCAGACGTGATCGGTCAGCCCTTGCCTCATCGCCGGCGTCTGACCTTTGAGTCCGCGGTGCCGGCGGCAGAAGTTGTAGAAGGTCTTGTCCACCTCACACTGATCGTCCAGATACACAACCCGCTTGGCGAAGGCGTAGGTCTTCCTCACCAGGTAGCGGTTCCGAGAGCGCGCCGTCCCGTTCTGCCGCTCCAACAGTGAGGTCGAGATGCCCGCGAGGTCTGCGGTGGGCGGTCCGAGTACCAACTTCTTCTCGACCTTCGTCACGCGCCTGCCCTCCCGCGTCTTCACCACCTGCCCATAAACGAGTGCCGGGTCGGGGACACGTTGCGGCTTGGGCGGGCGACCCGCCTTCCCCTTGAGCAACGCCCACCACAGCGGGTAAAGCGTGACGGCCTTGACCTGCTCCGAGAGCGGCTGCGTGTAAGCGTCGTAGCCGTCACTGCTCACCCGCGGCAGGCAGCCCGCGGCCAGGCGGTCGAAGCTCTGATTGACCAGCATTCCCGCTGCTTCCGGCGTGCGGGGGCTGACGAACTGCTCGACGAGGAGGCGGCTCTCTCTCGCCATGCTCTTATGCCACCACGCCTCGCCGCGCTTGGGGTTGTCGGCGAACGGGGCTTTCTTCGACCCGGCGAACGACCACTGCTCGTCGAGTTCAAGGTCTGCGACCGTCAAGTCGGTGACGACCTCCTCGTCCACGGCACGGGCGCAAGGAGCCGCCCGCCGACGCCAGCGCCGGAGCGTGTCGCGCCGGTGATGGCGCGTGTGCGCCGTCGAGGTCTGGGTGTCGCCCCGGAGCATGGCATCCATCGAGCAGCAGACCTCCGCTTCGGGAGTCTTCAAGTTGAAGAAGGCCGTGCCCCTCCGCTCCGATAGGCACCGGCCGCACTCGCCGCACTGCCACAGCCGCCGCGGCCCGTCGCGCGTCTCATAGGTGCTGTGATACGAGAGGCCCCGTGCTGGCTCTCCGCAATGAGGGCAGCGCAGGGAAGGCGGAGCGTAGTGGATACGGTGCCGTGCCATGACAGCCGACACTCTCCACACTTCCCCTTCCTTTTTTCAATCCCCAATGTAACGAGGCCACTACCGATTATCGGACTCGCCGCCGTCCTCACTCATGTCTACCACCCGCCCGCTCACCACGAGGCACTTCACCGGCGTGCTGAAGCTGAATATGAGCAGCTCGATATTTTCCGCGAACATCACTCCTCTCTCTACACACGCGTAGTACATCGCCCTCCGCTCTCCTTTTGTTCCCGTTGCCCTGCGTCATCGTAAGTTCGAGTACGTCCTCGGGCTGTCACACCTCACTGCTGTGTGTTGAGTCTCCTCACCAGCCGCGTCTTCGTCTGCTCGACAGCCTCCGCCCTCTTAACGTCCCCCTCGACCCTCCTGCTCATCTCAGCCACCTCTGCCCCTACCCACTCCACCTTGAACGCCTTCTCTATCAACTCCGCGTTCTCCGCCAGCGCACCCATCCTCCTACACTCTTCAAAGAAGCTAGCGTCTTCCTCCGCCATCCCCTTGTAGAGCGGCACCAGCAACTCATCCTCGTCCGCCGCGTCGAAAGCGTCCGGCAGCCCCTGGTAGACGAAGTTACCCACCTCCTGCGTCAGCACCGAGAGCAGGTACCTCTCCAATGTCTCTCTATCACCGCGCAACAACTTGTATAGCCGCCGCTGCCTCTCGATGTTCTCGCGGAAGTGTGGCTCTCCCGCAGACGCGCTCCCGTCGTTGAAGAAGAAGCTCTCCCGGCACACTTCAGGCGTGAGTGGCCTGAGGAGCAGGCGGAAATCCAGCGTGACACGGTAGTGCCTCTCCAGAGTCTCCACGTCGGTCTCGTCGCTACTTTCGTGATCTCCTGTTTCCGGCAACGGGCCTTTCTCCTGTAATGCGCTATCACGTCGGCGGTAGATATTCGATAATGTAAGAAGGTTTAGCTCGACGCCGGGCTATGCCCCGGCCCTGCTCAGGTCGGCGGCTTCGGCGGCGTGGGTGACGGCGTCGGACGCGGGGTCGGCGGCGCGTCGGCGTTAGAACCGGGCGCGGCGGGCGTCTGCCGTATGGGCTCGACACCCCTTGGACTTCTACCGGCCTTCGGCGCCGTGGGCATGACCGGCGGCTGCGACTGGATAATCGGCGACCCGTAATTTCTCGGCGCACTCGGCGGGGTTCTAATATTGACGTTGACATCCTCGAAGTCTACGCGACTCTGGGTGAAGAAGATGGCCAATATCGCAGCGGCAGGGATTACAGTCAGGCAGACGACGAGGGCCAGCGCCAGACGGGTGAATCGCAAGTGGTAACGATTCCCCACCTGTTCGTAGAAGAACAACTCGAACCTGCGCCGGCGCGGGTTACGCCCTGATGATCCATTAACATCATTTGATGACATAGAACTCACTAATAACGGGTGACGGGCGGCAACCCGTTTGCTATCTTTAGTCGCCGGTGAGATTGATAACTCGTCGCAGTATGCATGCTTGAAGCAGCGCCATTGGTTAAATGATGGTGCCTGCCAAGGGATTACGGCCTCTCGAGTCTCTGGCAGGGTTGCGACGAGACTCACGTGTAAGAACCATCGTTCTTAGCACAATCCTACTAAGAACTATCGTTCTTAGCAAGAGCTGTTGCGAAGCAGCTACTCCGATTTTCATTAGGGGAGTTGGCTCGTGTGCCTCGTCAGGAGGTAATCCTGATGGCACGTAAGCCGGCACGGTTGGGCGAGAAATTGCGCTCCGTCAGACTATCTATCGGACTCTCTCAGAATGGCGTTCTTCGCCGCCTTGGTCTGGACGACGAGTTAACTCAGGCGGAATGGAGCGCTTACGAACGGGGCGTGCGCATTCCGTCTCTGCCAGTACTGTTAATGATAGCCGACTTGGCGGGTGTGTGGATGGACGTGCTTGTTAACGACAATTTAGATCTTCCGGAAGCAGTTCCGGCAACCCCCAAGAGTGGAGGGGTCGTTAAGAAATCCGGGCGAAAATATACTAGATCCTCCTCTCGGGCCGGCACTAAACGCAACCGCTAAAGGAACATCACCTTAACACCCGGCAGAAGTGTTTCGACCCCGATAAATGATTTTCGGAAACGGAATAAACCCTGTCGGATACTCCAAAAGAAGAGTAAAATACGAGAGCCATGTCTACTAAGACTGTACCAACCGTCACGGCTTTAGAGGCTCAAGGGGTCGCTAACCTCTTCCTCAGTGACCACCTCGGTGACCGCTTCCTCGCCGTGCGCCCGCAGCTCGATGAGGGCGGCGAAGTCTGGCGCGTCCCTGTAGTGCTGACCTACGCCGTCGTCGGCCCCGTCGGAGATGTCGGCGAAGTAATCATCAGCTCCAGCGTCGAAGAGGTCGTCTCACACACGCCCGTCGAGGAGATGAAGGAGCGCGCCCGCGCCCTCTACGAAGAGCACCGTGAGCAGATCGAAGCCCCTCTTTCATAAGCAAGAGACAACCTACTCGTGCGTGCCCGCGTGCCTGCGGATGGTGCTCTCGGGCTTCGGCCTCGATTTGACGGAAGAGCGCCTGCGCGAGCTGTGCGACTGTAGTCCCCTCTTCGGGACCGAGGCGATGCGGGCTGTCGATGCCGCGCGCGGGCTTGGCTTCGCAGGCGCGGCCAAATACACGCTCCGGTACGAAGAGCTGCGCGGGCTAGTTGAAGGCGGCCGATATCCCATAGCCTACCTCAGCTTGGAAGCCATCGGGGGCACGGAGGAGTCTCACGCGGTCGTAGTCATAGGAGCCGACGAGGAGGCGGTCACGGTCTACGACCCGCTGCACGGCGAGCGCCGCATCTCGCGTCAGAGCTTTACTACGGGCTGGGCCGCGCGTCATAACCTTGTGATCCTAGTCGAACGCTGAGACCTGCGGTTAAAAAGACGGAGAGCTTACCGCTTCGAGAGCGGCCTCAACCATTCTCTCCTTTGCCCCAACGAGAGCGCCAGCTCGCGCGCCGCCTCGCGCACCCGCGGCGCGTCCTCTGGCAGGAGCCACCCGCTTCCTTCCGAGCTGATCTCTGATAGCGTCACCTCGATTGATTTACCTTGCGTTTCTAGCAGCGCGACGCACACCTCGGCCGTCTCACGAAGCTCCTCCGGCGTCAGCGACCGCGCCGCCACCGTAGTGTAATCACCCGCGCCGCGCCCGACCTCCAAGCTAGCGCTTCCCTGCCCACATCTACCCTCGACTCCTCCATGCTTACGCAACAGGTCGTAGGTCTCGTGTTGCGCCACGCGCACGGCCTTCGGCAGTGCCTTCGTCTCGAACCACTGCCGCGTGCGCTCCATCTCGTTCGCGGCAGACTGCGCGGCGGCGCGCGCGGCGGCTTCCCTCAAGCCGGGTTCCAGCTCGCTCTTCAGGCGTTCGACAATCTCCTCAACCTGAACGGCATACGCAATCGGCGGGGCTGCCCGTTCCCCCTCCTGGGAGTCGTGGGGCGTGTACGCGACGAGCGCTTGTGGCCGGGGCGGGGCTGAAGACGTTTTGCCAACCGGCTCTGTCTCCGCGCCGCTTTTTGGCGCGCGCGGATTTAAATCTGTTTCTAAAACTTCTGATACAGCGTAGCTGTCATTAAAGGGCGTTCCCGCTGTGGGAGTACGGGACTCCTGAACGGGAGCACGGACGAGGCGTAAATTTTTTTGCCCCGCGCGCCTCCCAATCGAGGCTGCGGCGCGGTTGAGGAAGATGCGGATGCCGGCGCCGTTCTTCCCCGCGTAGTAGCCGACGATCCCCTGCGCGTGCATCCAGTCGAGGGCCTTCTTGGCCGTCGTGTTACCACACCCCAGCAGGCCGACGAGCTGACGCCACGCCGTACTCGGCCTGCCTTCGCCGTCGTCGCCCGTGAAGCGCAGCACCCCTTCTCGCTCCCAGTACTCGGGCGGCGCGTCGATTAGCGTGAGATACAGGGCGGCCATCAGGTGGGTTACCCGCCGTGCCTCCGCAGATTTCAACAGCTCGATGGCGTCGCGGTCGAGCTGGCGGAAGTTTGTGCGGTACTCGTCCTCATGCAGTGTGGTCCGCCTGACGAACCTGCTCTGAGTAGCGTTCATTGGTCAACCCTTTTTTAGGGCTTGACAGCAGAGCCGAGTTACACTTAAATACACGTATCACGGCTCGCCGTACAAGCGAGTTTAGGATTGACCTGGAGCGTTCGGTGGCCAAACGTCGCGCTCCAGGTCATTAACTTTTTCGGGCGACCCTCTCGCCCGATTTCTTACTCTCTAGTCTTCCCCATCAATATCTGATTAGCGTCGAATACCCGGGAAGTTCTCGCTTGAGCTAAGGCCCTCGCCACATACAATACCGCCCCGGATCCAGACCGACGCTCACCATGTCTAACCTTTTTTCTTTCATATTTCAATAGGAAATTTTCGAGGTGAGGGCCGTAAACCGTTGATTTTACAGAGCATCCATGCATGCATGGATGAATGCCTCCATGTACTCATGCATGCATGCATCCATGCACTCATGCATGTACAATCCGTAAGTTATTGAAAAATAATGCTTGCTAAAATTCGTCAAGATATTGTATCCATGCATCCATGTATCCATGTATCCATGTATGCATTCACCCATGAATGCATGAATGCATGCCTACGAAGGTAAAAAATTTTCTGAGGAGTGACCCTATGCCGCGAATTACGCCGGGAGTTGTCATCGCTGTGGGGAACCAGAAGGGCGGCGTCGGGAAGAGCACCAACACGGTCCACTTGGCGACGGCGCTTGGCGAGAAAGGGTATTCGTCGCTGGTCATCGACCTCGACCCTTCGGCTGGCTCGACCAAGCACCTCGGGATACCCCCAGAAAGCTTCGCCGGGACGCTAGAACTCCTCACCACGGAAGAGACGCCCGAGACGCTAGCTATCACGGAAAAGATGCCGAAAGGTGTGCACCTCATCCCGGCGCGCGCCGAGCTGGCCGAGCTCGACCATTTGGTCTCGAAATTCGTCGACAAGACCCGAATTCTCGAACGCGCTCTTTCGCTCGCCCGCCCAGCCTACGACTTCATCTTCCTCGATACGCCGCCAAACCCCGGTGCCAGCACGACCGTGGCAGCCTACTCATCCGCCGACTGGTTCCTGCTCTCGGCGTTCCCACATCCCCTTGCGGTCGGGGGGCTTAACGAAGCTTTGAAGGACATCATCGACGTACGAGCGCGCCGGAACCCAGGCCTGGAAGTCCTTGGCGTCGTCGTCTCAGCCGTCGACGGCCGCAGCAACCTCTGGCGGGAGGTAGAGGAGGTCGTCAACCGGGCGCTGCCCGGCAGGGGATTCCAGACGAAGATCTCCCAAGCTATCGAGGTCGCCAAATGCGCCGGCCGCGGCAAGACTATCCTCCAACTCAAGGGGCTGGAGAACCACCCGGTGTCCAATCAGTACCGGGCGCTGGCGGCCGAGATTGAGGCGCGGGTGACGCACCGAGACGACTTCATCGCTGGACGCATGACGGTGCCGCCGCCCGAGGGGAGTGGAAAAACGCCCGTAAATACCGAAAAAGTCGACGGGTCAGCCGCCGTGATGGCGGGCGAATAAGGGGTTAAAAGTAGAAGCATATGCCGAAGCCACTGGACAAGCCGCAACCGAGCAGTTCCGTAGCCAACATGCTGGACCTCGGCGTGGGGGCCGCCGCGCTCGCTAAGCCTTCCCGCCGCGAAAACGTCCCACCCACATCCGTGGCGAACGAGATCATCCCGCAGCCGGCACCAGCCGAGCCCCCGGGAGAGCCGGCGAACATTCACCGGCAGTTCATCCTGACGCGCTCGGCCGACGACACGCTGAAGAAACTGGTGCGGATCTATAGCAGGGCGGGGGGCGTTGACCTGAAGGGCAGCGAGGTGGTGAGGGCCGTGCTGGTCGCCCTAGAGCACGCCTCGCCTGAACTCGAACGGGAGGCGGCGCGCATCGGCCGTCTCAAGCGCCCGAAGAATGACCGAGGTAACGAGGGGCTCCGCGACCGCCTCGAGCGCCGCATCGCGCGCGCGATCATTGCTGGCCTAAGGGCGACGACCCCGCCCGAGGAGGAGGCGGCCGAAGGCCGACTTTCGGCACGCTGACGTCCCGGCTTACGCCGGGCGCGGGCCATCCGCTACCACGTTTCACGGACGTTTCACGCCTACTAATCAAGTCCAATTTCGAGTTAAAAAACGTTGTTTGTAGTTCATTACGGTAATTCCGGTAATGCCGATTACTTGTCCATGTTATACTCGCAGATAGGCACCCACAGGTGCCCGCAAGCCATATTCTGTGAGGAAAAACTTGAACTGGCCAGACATTGATAATCAGAACGTAGATCTCTTCGAGCGCAGGCCCGCCGTAATCGAAAAACTGCCCCGCGCCTCCGAGCGCTTCGAAGCCTCCTACTTCTTCTCCGCGCATCACTATTTTGTCCAGCAGGTAAACGACGACCAAGGGTTCCGGCGCGTGGCTTGGATGAACTGGGCGTCTATCGTGGCGCTCCAGTCCGTCGAGGACGTGCTGAAGAAAGACCTCAACGAACTGAACCTCAAAGTCCAGTGGGAGCACTCGAAGGAGCTCCAAGAGCTTAACTCCGACCCGCTCCTCACCGTCTTCAGAGTTCTGCGCAACCATATCGTCCACGTTGAGTCGCACCCCGAGAGTGTGCGTAACACCACGTGGCAAATCCAGGCCGGCACCTTCAACGGCGACTTCGAATACTTCACCCCGATTGACTTCGACGCCGTGGCGGGCAGGCGCCGTAAGACCGACGGTTATCATGTCACCCCCGAGATGGTCGAGTGGTTCAACCGCCAGGCGGAGCGCCTGCCGGCATTCATCCTGACCGGCATCGCCAGGAGGCGCTACGCGGATTACGTCGCCCGTTTCCTGAGCAAACATCTGCCGGCCGACGGCGAGGCCGCTTCCGCCGCCAAGGCGTGACCGAAGGCGGCCGGGCATAAGGTACGGCGCCGCGCCGCGGACATGCGAGGCATATGCAGGAGACAGAACCTTCTGATTCGTTGCCGCCAGCACGGCTCGATCGCACCCCAACCATCGAAGGATCTCGCCGGGTCGTAGGGGCGGGACGTACATCCCACCCGGACCGCTTCGAGCCGAAACTGGCCGACGGCTTCGTCTACAAGTCCATCTCCGAGGAGACCCGGCGCGCCTACCGCAAGGCCATCGGAGACTTTTTCGGCTTCGTCAAACACCTCCCGCCCGCAGACGTCACACGGCAGCACGTCATCGCCTATAGGGACCATCTACTTGGTAGGGGCCTGAGCGCCAACACCGTCGCCCTCAAGCTATCAGTCGTCCGCAGCTTCTTCGACTACTTGGTCGCTGACGGGCGGGTCGAACGAAATCCAGCGTCCACGAAGCTCGTCTCCGCGCCGCCGACGCCGTCCGACCCGTCGGGCCGCGCCCTCTCCCCAAAAGAGGTCCGCCACCTGCTCGCGGGGCCGGACCGCTCGAAGGCCGGGGGCGCGCGCGACTACGCGCTGATGCTCCTGATGCTCCGGCTCTCCCTACGCGTCACGGAGGCCTGCACGACGCGCCTCTCGTCGATCAGGTGGAGCCACGGCCGATGGGTGCTGAAGCTGAAGGTGAAGCGGGGCAGGGAAGAGACCTGGCCGCTGCCGAAGGACGTCAAGGAGGCGATAGACGAGTACCTGAAGCTGGACCGCAAGCGCAGGGCCGTGCTGCACACGGACGGGCCCGACAGCCACGTCTTCCAGCCGCACACCAACTACCGCACGCTCGACTTCGACCGGCCGCTCTCATCGCGGCAGGCGCACAAGATCATCAGGCGGTGGGGCGAGTACGCCCGTGTCGGCAAGGTCTCGCCGCACGACCTCAGGCGGACGGTAATCACGAAGCTCCTGAACGACGGGCGGAGCTACCGCGAGGTGCAGATGGTGACGAAGCACCGCGACCCACGTTCGGTGCAGCGCTACGACCACGGGCGCGAGAACCTGGAGCAGAATCCGGTTAACTTCCTCAGCTACGACGAATGACCGGAGGCTAGTCAGCGGTCGTATGCCACGGCAGGGTTTATGATAACTTTAATAATGAGTCACAACTATTAAACAAGACGCTTGGCGAACGTCTGCAGGGCAAGAAACTGCTGCGGCGCGGATGACCGTTCTTATGACCTGGTCGCTTCCCGTTCCTGCCGACTGTAAAGGGGCTTACTTTCGCTTTGGGATTGAAATGCGGGCAGGAGACTTGCAGCGAAGTTGATCCGGTCGACGGGCGCTCGCCGGTAGCTGCGCCGATTCAGTGGGCATGTTTCATGAGCAGGCTGTCAAGCTGGCCGAAGTCTATGGATTTACCTACGCACTCGTCGCAACTGGCGTCGGGAGCCTGCGAGAGACAACCCCGTCGTACCGATCAGCCCCGGATGAAGGCGATGCGCACTTTGTCGGACGCCCCGTCTGACAGCGGGACGGCGCACGACGGGTTGAATGAGATGACCGCCTCCTCCGTCAGCCCCCACTCCGTCACCCGCTTGACGACGGTGTGTGGCCCTCCTGAAGCGGCGTGCCCTTCTATCTCTCCGCCGCTGTAAGTGCAACACACGACCGCGCACGAAAGTTGCGGGAGGTCACGGAGGACGGCTTCAAGTTCGGATATTATCGTCCCCACGCCGTTGACGTGAAACAGCAAAGTCCAGTCCGTGGTTATCACCACGATGCCCGGCTTGCCGCTCGGCAGTTGCTTCTGCTCCTTGCGAATAATCCTTTGAGTCCTGAACGAGTCTTGGGGCGGGATCAACGGCCCCTCGACAGGTATGCTTTCTATACCCCGTTCCTCCGCCCACTGGTCTGGAATCTCCTGCTGGTGCGCGGGCGCTACGCACGCCTCGATCATATCGTTCTCTAGGTACTGCACCTCGCCGCTGCTCTTGACCTTCGCTACCAGCTCCCGGAGCTGCCCTGCCAACTCTTCAAGCTCGTCGTCTTCGAGGATGCGGCGGACGCGTGCCCGCGGAAAAAGCTGATCGCAAAAAAGGGCTTGTGCCGCCAGGATATTCCACACCAGTTTATAATTGCGGTCACACTGTTTGGAGATGTCGCTCTCGCCCAGGGCTGAGATTTCGACAAATACCTCCTCCCGAGTTTCCATATCAACTATCTTCAGATCGGGCGCACCCTGGAACGAAACGAGCCGCCTCGTGAAGCCGCGGGGCTTCCTGACAGTCACGGCCGGGTCGAAGGATACCTCGAAGCCGGCTTTGAAGAACTTGTATGCGATCTCCAGAACTGCTTCGCGCTCGGAGAAGTCATCGGCCTCCTTTATCTGCTCTTTCACATGGGCTTGAAAACCGTCCGCGTCCCGGAGTTCCCTCATAGCCGCGGCGAAACGAGTCAGCCACCGAAGTTTCCACGGCACGGGGCCGGCGAAGTATGACCAGAGCGGGTGCCCAGACCTGCGGGCGCGGGTGATAAAATCTTCGCCCAGCACGTCCGCCCCCCTCAGATACGAGAGCGCCTCTTTCACCTTATCTTTCTCGCCGTCGGTAAATTCCTCCACCGCGTCTACGTGTTCGGCGTGCTTGTCCCACTTCTCGCGGTCTCCGTCGATCCTGAAGATTTCAAATGTTCGACTACCCATGACTTGAAAGTACCCTTTAGCACAACCTTACAATCACGCATTACCCGAAAGCCCCCGATGAGGGGCGGACGAAAGTGCATAGAGAGCATGGACTCCCGTCCTACTTCGTCGCGCCGCCTTCGGGCGGCGTGTCTGGGGCGTCGGGAAGTTTCGTCGTCAGGTGATTGGCGAGGACACGGTTCTCTCTCTGCTCCGGGGGTAGCTCCCACCACCTCGTGCGCCCCTTCCAGTACAAACACCAGACCGCGAAGGCCGTTAATATAACCGTTACCGTAGCCAAGATATTCGGGGGCCAGGCGCAACAGTAGTAACGGAGAAGTGTTGCCGACACCAGCAGGACGAACAGGCCCAGCACGGACAGGCTAAGAATCTGATTCAGCTTGGACACCGAGAAGGGGTACGAGCCACTTAGCTTCCAGAATTTAATATCCGCGTCACTGAGAACCGTCTTATACAAAGGCCCGATGACCCTGCCTTCGAGGAGGTTGACGTGATGCTCCCAGTTCTCCTGCCAGAACTTGCTCGCGCGGTTAACCAAGTACCAGGTCACTGAGAAGACGACGCCGAGGCACGACACGATGAGCAGCGCATCCCCCTTGACCCTTTCGTCAATTTTGGCGGCGCTCAGCGTGAAGTACCCGGCCAGCGTCACGGCGAGGAAGGCCCAGAAGTACGTCGCCCGCTTCCAGTAAAGGTCGATCTCGAATTTTCGGATGTCGAGCGCGCGGTCTAACGCCCGCGCCAGGACTGAATCCGTGGCGGCCTTCTCTTCTTCTCGCTCGAACTCCCCGATGTATTCCTTCTGATTCATTCGTCACATGAACGCCGCCTGTGCGGCAAGTCAGCGCATCCCGAACTCGAACCTCGATGCCCACACCATAAAATCAAGGATTCCCTCGACGGAGACGACCGGCACGGTGCGGATGTACTCTGTCTGATACAACTCGACGAGGTCGCGCGGCGTGCTACCACTGACCGCCGCGTGCTTGAGCCCCGGCGACATCGAGTACTGGTACATCACCCACGGGGCGCGCGTCAGACTCCCGCCGTCTACCTTCCCCGTAGCCAACTCGGCCTCGTCGAGCTTCACGTCCGACGTGTAGAGGTTCGCGGTCGTGAAGATCACCGGCAGTATCCCGACCTGCTCTTCGTTGCCGAGCAGTTGGGGCCGGCGGTCGAAGTGCATCACGAGGCCGTTCGCGCCGCGCAGGGCTTGCGCCATTGCGTCCTCGACCTCACTCTGCCGAGTCCCCGCGGCGTCGGGGTCGCCCTTCTCGTTCGTGCGGAGCGCGAACGCCAGATGATAGGCCGGGTTGTCGGCGTTCGCCTGAACGCCGGCGGCGAGTACGCCCCTCAACGAGGTAGTAACCATCACGCATTCGAGGTGGACGAACTCGGTGCTCCCCCACACGGCGCGGTGCGGGTACGGAGATTTGACGAAACACCAGTTCGCGCTGGCGGGGTTGGCGCGCTTACATTCAGCGACGATGAACAGCCGCTTGTAGCCGCCGTCACTCGCCTTCCGCTCCAGCACGAAATCGACCCGCGTGCCCTTCTCGCTCTCGACCGGGAACTCGCTCATCAGGAACCGCCAGAAGTCGTCGATCATGACGATCCGGTTGGTCGCTATGAGGTTTCTAATATGCTTGATGACCGCATACTGAAACCCGTAGCCGTGCCTGCTCAGGTACTTGGCGAACTCCCGCGCGAGCTGGTCATTCGGTTGCGACATTATGTATTTGGTGCCTCGCCCCCGCCCTTACTCTCCCGCATCCGCTCTCTCATAAAGTTTTCGTTGATCGCCGTGGCGCGGCCGCAGTGCGCCTCGGCCTCCTGAGTACGACCCACCTTGTTGAGTAACTTCGCGTAGCCGTCGAGGAGGTTGACCATGAACAGATCGTTCGGGTCGATTAGCTCCTGAAGCGACAACGCCTGCTTATACAACGTCTCCGCCTCGTCGAACCTGTTCGTGTCGGCGTAGAGCGCGGCAAGGTTATGACAAATATGAGCCAACGGGGATGTCACCCTCGCCAACTCACGCGCCTCGCTCAACGCCTCTTTAAGTTTCCGCTCCGCTTCGGCGGTGTCGCCCCGCTCCGCCCACGCCGTCATGCCCTCCCTTTCCAACTCATCAATCCGCCTTCTTTTCTCCACCAGTTCGGACATCGTTTTCGACCCCTTTCCTCTATGAACATGGCAGTAGCTTGTGCGCTTAAAGGCAGCGCCCGTCGAACGTCACTTCCTCACAGAACGGAATCGCCTCGGGGCACGCAACGTCAATATAATCCTTCTCGTTCCCTGCCGCGAACCGGACGAGCCTGTACTCCGCCTGAGGCGAATGGCGCATCGGCTTCAGCAGGAAGGACTCGTTCGAGCTCTGCGCCGCCATGTACCTCTCGCATTCTTCGCTACATTTCTCGGCTCCGGCCTCGTCGTCGGGCGGCGGAAACATCATGTCGGGGACGTTAGCGCGCTGCACGACTCGGTCGTTCGTGTAAATACATGTGCGAGCTGAGACATCAGAGTACCCCGGCGAAGATGATGGCAGACGGCGGGCCAGTCTTCCAACATGCGGGTGGGGAGAGTCGCACGCGCGGACTATCCCCAGTGGCGGGCTGCATACTATGTAACAGCGCGGATACCCAATGGCGGCTCGGGGCGATTCCTGAAAGTCGGACGGTGGGGCGCGGCTGAAGACCTTCGGGCGCGAACGCCACCAAAATTCATCCAACAATCCACCCTCGCGGTCTCACTCTGGCGCACAAGCCGCACCAATTTTCGGGCACGATTCAGAGTCGAAGAGAATGGAGATGCAGCGCACCTGAATTCCCCGGAGACACGTCACCCCCGCGCCGAGAGCGTGCGTCGTCTACGTTGTGAGCGGCGCGTGTACGTTGTTAACTCTAGTGGAAACCGCATTTACAAAAATTCCCGTTTACGACGTGAACATCGGGTACACACTGTTGTACACTGTTTCCAGCGCCGCACGGGACGGCCAAGAACACGGAGGAGCGAATTTTCGATGAGCGCGGAGAAGGGAACGGGCGAGGCGAAGAAGACCAGGAGCGTAGCCTTCCGCCTGACGGACGAGGAGTACGCCCAGATCGAACGGTCGGCGCTGGCGGCTGGGGAAGACCCTAACGGCTGGTGTCGCAAGATCGCGCTCACGGAGTCGAGGGCCGGCTACGGGCTGACTAGGGACGAGCGCCTCCTCTACGAGGAGGTCGCCCGCGTCCGCTACCTTCTGGGACACGGCTTCCGCTTGCTGGCACAGGGCGGGCTCGGCGCGGAAGCGTGGGAGAGGCTCACGGCCCAAGCCGACCAGAAGGGGGAACAGATCGCCGACGCCCTGCTCTCCCGGAGGCAATAATTCTCATCACATCACCCACCCCCGGCATGACAACGTCATAAGGTAATCACCGCAATACCGTCGCTCCGAAACGACCACGTTCGGGGCGTACCCACGACAAGGAAGAGGAGCAGTGCCCCCATGAAAACCGCTTTGAAGTTCCTCACCGAAGAAGGCCGGACCAAATCTAAAAATACGTGGAGGAGGATGCGCTGGTACGCGGCTTTGATGCTCGTGCTCGCGGCCTGCTCGACCTACGTCATCTACCGCCACTGGGTGCGGCCTAACATGTCGCTCCTCCAGCAGGTCTATTTCGGCCAGTATCTCAAAAGTGCCGTCAGGGGCTGGCTGCCGGGCGCGAGGTCGCGTTACGCGAGGCTGGCGCTCACGGTCGTCGACTCGGGCACCAAGAAGGAGGTCGTGCGGGCCGTGTATGACGACGAAATCTACCCCGCGCTCGACGAAGAGGGCCGCGTCCGGGCGGACGAAAATAACTACCCGGTGCTCCTGCTCAAAGACGGCGTCGAGCATAAAAGGTACTACTGGTCGGAAGACTTCAACCGCGACGCGGATATGTATCGGTGGTTTCGTGACCGCGTTTACGAGGGACAGGGTTTGCCGGACATCTACCGCCCGGCTTGGCTCGGCGGCTTCATCGTTTTCTTCCTCGGCACGGGAGCCTTAGGCGCGCTCGACCTCTTCGCACAGCGCCGCTACCTGAAAGGAGAAGCAATCAGGGGGACGCGCCTGTTGATGCCCAAAGAGTACGCGCGCGAGCACCGGTGGGAGACCGGCTACGGTATCAAAGTGTACGTGCAGGGGAGGGGTAAATGATCGACACCGTGAGAGGCCTAGTCGGGCTCGAATCGCGCTCCTACCTGCTGGGCGTGCCCTGCGGGGAGGAGACCGAGGGGCTGCTGCTCCTGGGCGACCCGGGCACCGGCAAGAGCCAAATCATTCACCAGCTTCTGTGTCAGATCGGCCGTCGCGAGCCCGCGGAGGCCGTCGTCTGTTACGACCCGGCGTGCGAGTTCGTTGAGGCGCATTTCGACCCCAAGACCGACATCATTCTGAACCCGCTCGACGCCCGCTCGTCCTACTGGGGGCCGGCGCTGGAAGTGGACTACTCCTCCGCGGCGACGAGCGCGACCGACCGGCAGATGATCGCGGAGAGCTTCTTTCCGGACCGCGAGCACGCCCCGCCCGCCGGGCAGTTCTTCACGAAGGCCGCGCGCAGCATCTTCGCGCGGATGCTCGAGTTTAAGCCCACAGCCGGTCGGGTCGTTGAGTGGCTTTGTAATGAGGAAGTTATCGACCAACTCGTTGAAGGGACGGAGTACGCGCACCTGATTGACAAGGGCGCGAAGGGACAGCGTGGCGGTGTGCTCGGCACTCTCTCAGAGGTCGGCGAGGCGATGAGGCTCCTGCCCGCGCGCGCGGAGTGCCCGGGCGCACTTAGCCTGACGCGCTGGGCGCATAGACGACACGGCTGGCTCTTCATCACCTCCACACAGGACACGCGCGACGCGCTCAGGCCGCTCCACGCGGCCTGGATCAACCTCCTGCTGAAGCGGCTGATGAGCGTCCCGAGGGAGTTTGGGCGGGAGCACCCGTGCTGGGTGATAGTGGACGAGGTGCATTCGCTCAGGCGACTGCCGGCGCTCCAGACGACGCTCGTCGAGGGCAGAAAATATGGCATCAAGATGGTGCTCGGAACGCAGAACAAGGCGCAGTTCGAGGAGCACAACGGGCGCGGGGCGGCGACGATGCTCTCGGCCCCACACACCAAGGTCCTCTTCCGCTGCAACGAGCCGGAGTCGGCCCGCTGGGTGGCCGACCTGATCGGCGAGGAGGAGAAGGAGCGCCCGCGGATAGGTACGACGGCGACGGTGGATGCCAACGGGCGGGATTCAATCAACTACTCGACGTTCACGGAGCGACGCCCGGTCATCTCGAAGGAGCAAGTCATGGCCCTGCCCAATCTGCACGGCTACTGGAAGTACGCCGACTCGGTCGTCCCGTTCCGCATCGAGCCGCAGAATCTGCGGCGAGTTGCAGAGGGGTTCATCCGGCGCGCAGGCCAGCCGACGGAGCAATCAATTCAGCCGCCGCGGCCGCCCCGGGAGTTGACGGGCCAAACGCAGCCGCAACCAACGCCAGCAGCGCCCTTGCGGACCGGGCAGCCGTCGCCGTCACTGGTGTCGCCCGGCGAGCAGGCGGCTAGGCGTGAGGTCAAAGAGGCCGAGCGGGCGCGCTCGGTGACGGCGGAGGTGCAGGACGAGATCGACCTCAGCTTCTAACGAACAAGGGCACACAGGGCAATGTTGACGATCAGCAAGGCGCTCGGGGCGGGGCAGGCCACGGAATACTACCGGCAGGAGTACTCCAACGCCGAGGAGAACTACTACGCCGAGTCCCGGGAAGTACGCGGCGAGTGGGCCGGGCGGCTGGCGAAGGAATGGGGTCTTACCGGCCCCGTAGATAGCGGGCAGTACGAACGCCTCTGCGTGGGGCAGGACCCGCACACCGGCGAGCAACTCGTCCGCGCCGTCACGTCGAGGGAGTCGGTCAATTTCTACGGCGACGAGATTGTCACGAGCGAGCACCGGGCGGGCTGGGACGCGACCTTCAGTGCGCCGAAGTCTGTCAGCCTCTCGGCGCTCGTCGGCGACGACGACCGCATCAAGGGCGCACACAGGGAGAGCGTGGGCGCGGCGCTCGAACGCCTGGAGGAGTACACGCAGGCGAGGGGCGGCGGGAATCGCCCCGCCGTCACCACGGGCAGGATGGTCGCGGCGAAGTTCGAGCACACGGCGGCACGTCCCGACCGCGCGACTGGCTACGCCGCGCCGCAGCTTCACACGCACATCGTCATCTTCAACGTGACGCAAGACCATGAGGGAAAGACGAGGTCGGTGCAGCCCTACGAACTGTACCGCAGCCAGAAGTATGCGACGGCCGTCTACCGGATGAACCTCGCGGAGAAGCTGCAAGCGTTGGGCTACGAGATCGAGGTGGACGCCCGCACCGGCGCGCCCGAGATCAAAGGCTTCTCGAAGGAGTATCTGCGGGAGAGCAGCCCGCGCTCTGAGGAGTTGCGTAAAGAAGCCCGGGAGATGAAAGGGCGCCTCGAAAGTGAAGGCGCGACGGTCAAAGAGGGGGCGGGACTCAACCAGGCCGCGGCGCGCACCGACCGCGCGGGCAAGCGCTACGACCGGGCCGAGATGAGGGAGCGTGCGCTGGCGATGGACGCCAGGTACGGCCATGAGGCTCGTCGCGCCGTCGAGCAGGCGCTGGAGCGCGGACCCGTGATCCGGCCGAAACAGGAGGACGCCCTGCGCGCGCGAGAGGCCGTGACGTTCGCGCGCGACAACGCGACGGAGCGTGAGGCGGTCGCCGACATGCGCGGGGTGTGGACGGACGCGCTGCGGCGCAACATGGCGCTTACGACGTACGAGGCCGTGCGCGCGGAGCTGTCGGCGCGCCAGGCGCAGGGCGAGTTCGTCGCCGTCGAGCGCGAGCACATGCCGCGGGAGACGACCGCCGAGCGGATGCTGCGCCTGGAGAGGGAGAACGTCCAAAGGGTTCTCGACGGGCGCGGGCGGCTCGCCCCGATGATGGAGGAGTCACAGGCCCGGCAAAGTGTCGAGCGCATCAGCGGCGAGAAGGGCATGACGCTGGACGAAGGGCAGCAGGTCGCCCTCCGGCAGCTCTTAACGACGGATGATCAGGTCGTCGGTTTGCAGGGCGGCGCCGGGACGGGCAAGACGACCGTTCTCGCCGCGCTCAGGGAGGCGGCCGAGGAGGCTGGCTACGAAGTCCGGGGCCTCGCGTCCGCGACCCGCGCCGCGCAGCCCCTCGCCGAGGGCGGCATCGAGTCCCGGACGCTTCAGAACTTCCTACGGCGGCAGGTACCGGAGCGCGCCGTCGACGTGAAGAGCCTCTTCGTGTTGGACGAAAGCTCGCTGGCGAGCACCAACAATCTACACCGCTTCTTTGCCCGCTTGGGGCCGCGGGATCGTGTCCTGCTGGTCGGGGATACCGGGCCGCACCAGGCGGCCGAAGCCGGCTCGCCTTTCGAGCGGTTGCGGCAAGAAGGTATGGAGACGGCGCGCCTCACTGAACTTGTCCGACAGCGAGACCCGGAGCTGCGGCAGGCGGTCGAAAACCTCTCTGTTGGCCGAGTAATGGAGGCGGTCGAGCAGCTACGTGCGGCGGGGCGGGTCGTCGAAATAGCTGACGACGGGGAGCGCTTGCAGGCAATCGCCGCCGACTACTGCCGACACCCGGAGGACACGCTGGTCATCTCGCCGCCGAATAGGGAGCGTGTCACCCTTAACGACCTCATTCGCGAAAGGCTGAAGTCCGAGGGCCGTGTCGGCCGGCATGACCATGTCGCCGAAGTCCACACCCCGCGCGAAGAGATGACCGGCGCGGAGCGCGCCTCCGCCGACGCTTACGTGCCGGGCGAAGACGTCGTCAGGTACAACCGCGCGAGCCACGTCTATGGCATCAAGGTCGGAGACTACGGCAGGGTCACGGCTGCCGACCACGAGCAGAACACAATTACCGTGGGGATGGAGGACGGGCGCGAGATCACCTACAACCCGGCCAGGCTCCAGGGCGTGAGCGTCTACAGGGAGGAGAAGCGACTCTTCGCGGAAGGTGACCGCGTGCAGTTCCGCGCGCCGTTCAAAAAGCACCGCATCTCGGGCGGCCAACTCGGCACCGTCTCCAAGATCGAGGGCGACAGGTTCGGCGTCACGCTCGATGACAGGCGCGCGGTGAGCTTCGGTGCCGGCGAGTTCCACCACCTCGACCACGGCTACGCCGTCACAGGCTACTTGCCCCAAGGCCAAGCCGTGGAGCACGTGATCGTCAACGCCGACACGCGCGAAGCCGACCTCCTGTCGAACCATCGCGCGGGCTACGCGGCGCTCTCGCGTGCGCGAGAGGAGGCGACCGTCTACACCAACTCGACCGCGGAATTGGGGGCAACCCTCGGCCGCGGGACGGACAAAGAGATGGCGCTCGAAGCAACCGGCCACGCCGCGGAGCAGTCCGGGAGTCAGCAAAGGCAGCAGGACTTCGGCCGGTTCGTCGGCGAGCGCGACGCCGCCGGGCCGGGCTACAACCAAGGCGCGGAAGTAGCGAACGCGGGCGAAGGTCTGGCGGCCGCCGAAGAGATAGGATTGGAGATCGCCCTGTGACGGCAAGCGGGCCCAACACGGAGGATCCGGTTCTCACTTTAAATCTAACCAGCGGAGTACGACAGTGACGAGCAATCAGGAAAAAGCGCTACGGCATCTTCAACTCGGGGCAGTCTACCAGTCGCAGGGTAATATGCACGGTGCGGAGGGCGAATACAGGAAGGCCGCGCAGCTTGCCCCAGACAACTACATGGCGCATTACACGCTGGGCATCTGCTGTGGGTTGAGCAAAAAATTCCGCGAGGCCTGTTCCGCGCTGGAGAAGGCGGCACGGCTGGCCCCGGATAACGTGGAGATCCTTCTCGCGCTGGCCCACGCGCTCAAGAAGGAGCGGCAGTGGACCCGCGCCGCCGAAGCCTTCGAGCGGGCCGTCGCTTTAGGGCGCACCGACCCGGAAACCTTTCGCCTGACGGGCCAATGTTATTTCAACGCCGGCGACTTCGACGGCGCGCGGCGGACGTACGAAAGGCTCATCCGGAGGGACCCACGCAGCTTCGAAGGCTACGAAAAGTTAGGCGCGACGCTCTTCATGCAGAAGCGCTGGGCGGAGGCCGCCACGCACCTGGAGAAGGCGGTCTCACTCGGGAGCACCAACCCGAAGCGGTACGACATGCTCGGCTTCGTCTACGTCGAGTTGCGCGACCCGGCCAAGGCGGCCGAGGCGCTGCGCAGGGCCGTCGAACTCGAGCACGGGAACGCATCTCTTCACCTGCGGCTCGCCGACGCCCTGCGCGGCGCGTTCCGGTTCGACGAAGCGAAGGGGCACGCGCGGCGCGCCCTCGAGTTGAACCCCCGTGAGGCGGGCGCCGCCGACAGGCTCGACACCATCGAGAGGGAGGCGGCCGCAGTCGGGGCGGTACGCCGGCAGGAGGCCGGGAGAGTTATCGAACAGGCGAAACACGATAAGGGCGCGCCGCTAGTGATCGGCCTTGACCGCCGGTACGTCGAGGCCTTCGACACGAAGACGATGATAGACGCCCTCGGCCAACTACTCGCGGACGCCGAGACGGTGCGCGCCTTCCGGGGCCGCGTCCGGATCGAACTGACGGGCTTCGAGGGGGATACACGGGGGACGGATGAGATACCGGAGGTGCGACGCTACATCCGGGCGGTCAGCGAGAGCTTCCCCTACTGGCACTGGTTCGCCGTCACGGAGGGGCCGTTCCTGAAATTCCTGCTCCGCTGCCTGTGCGAAACCGGGTCGCGCGAGGAGATAGGAGGAGGCGGGCGCGGCGAGGAGTACGTCCGGCGTGAGATCGGAAGCGACGAGCTGGAGCGCTTCATGACCTGGCAGGCGAGCGCCCTGGAAGAGCTGCAACGCCGGTTCGGCCTCTCTGACAGGGAGGTGCGGAAGCGCCTCAAGGAGGTGAATAAGTATTACCGAAAGGCGCTCAGGTAATTTGCCCCCCGCCAGTAGTGTGAATCAGTAGGACGCCCCAGTACTCTTGCGGGTAGTCGGCCTCCGACGGGCTCAGCGTTCGCTTCAGGGCTTCGACGCGGGGGCTGTGACGGAGAAATGGTCTCCCATCTTGCCTCACCGGGGATCCGTCGACTGCGGCTCAGTTCGATTGCTTCCGCTCCTTCTGAATAGCTTTGCACGAGTCGGAGATAATATTTTTGACCCGGCGTACGGAGCCTTTGGAAATGAGCTGGTCGTCGTCGGCCTTGAGGAGAACGTACCTCTTCGGGGCGAGCTTCGCCCCGTATTTGAGATCGTGCCAGGAGACGATTAAGACGTAGTCGGCCTCCCCCGGCTTGGAGGTGATCAGGCAGTCGCAGTTCTTCGCGAACGAGCGGGCGAGCTCTTCGGCCTCGGCGTCCAGATGCGGTGATAATTCGTCTAAGACGCCCTTCGGGTTCTCAAACCAGAACCGCTCGCGGATATAAAAGTCGTCGGTGACGAACACCGTCGGCTTCTCCTGCGCGGCCGCGGGGTAAGCAGCGATGAGCACAAGGAGGGTGCAAAAAATAATTTTCGTCATTTCATTTTAGCCCGATACTTTGCCACCTCGCCGGGCCTAAGCACGGCTCGCGCTATTACCAGGGGGACGGTCATTTGCCACTGAGAGACGGTCGTATACCTGTACAGATGGTTCGCCAGATAACCGATGATGACGACGCGGTCACCCCGCACGAAAGGAACTTGAGAGGCGATGCTGGTCACCAAAATTTCATCGCCCCAGTACATGTACAAGTCAGTGAAATAGCTGCCGTCCTTAGCGGGGTACTCTCTGACCTGCATCACCCTACCGGTGATGGTCACCGGCTTTCCGTAATACGGGATGGGGTTCTTGACAACCTGAGCTGACCGAATGGACGAGTCGGCAGCTTGAAGATGCTTCGCGATAGCCTCCTCGCTCTGACCGCCTTCGTCCCGGATTCGAAAATACAGCTCGCGGCATCCGTCATCAGCGTTAAACCCCTCTTCGGCCGTCGAGAGCTGTGTCTTCTCCTCTGAAACATTCTTATCATTTTGTTCGGATCTCGTATCAGCGCCTGTCGTCGATTGCGCGCCCGTCGCGGCCGGCCCCGCCGGCGCGCTTCGCGTGAGGGCTTCCAACTCGCCCCTCTGCCGACCGTTCTGCCAGACGAGGTAGCCGACGGAGGCCAACACGAGTGCGGCGACTACCGCGGCCAAGACGTAGCCGATTACCTTGCGTAAGGAACGAGATGGCGCGTCGAGTTTAGCCTTCTCCTCTTCGTAGATTCGGCGTCGCTCTTCAGGGGTAAGTTCCATGCGATAAGTGACGAGAGAGGAAGGGAGCTAACCGCGTCAACCGGCGGTCGAAGCCGACGCTAAATGGGAGTTGATCCTGTCCTCTCTAGGGCTTGAACGTCCGCCGCTTCTTCTCTTCTATCGCCTCGCGTCTGGTCTTGACCGTCTGCTCGGCGTTAGTGTCCACGAGGCCGATGAAGCTGGGACCCTTATTCCCGATGTTGGCTATCACGCGGAATCCGTCACAGTACATCACCCTCGCCACCGTCGGGTCGGCGTTCGTCGGCTTCTGCCAGGCGGACGGTAGAGCGAGGGTTTTTGAAATCTGCGACGTGAAATCGTTAACGGCGGACCACTTCGTGTCAGCGCTGTAGGCCACGCCTATCGCCGATACCTTGCCGTCGGTGAAGACGAGGGCCATCGCCTCGACGCCCTTGAACGCGTCCCCCTTGTCGTACCAGTCCAACAGGCTCAGGTTGACAGAGTCGATGACGCCCGCCTCGTCAGGCTTCGGGGCCAATGTGAACCCGAGGGAATCGTGGAACTGGCGCTTAACCTCCTCGAACTGCATCCCCAGATGAACGCCTCGGATGTCCGGCGAAATCCTCACGGGGATGCGGCACACGTCGGCGTCGGTTTGAGCCGACGCCGACCCGCTCAGAACCGCTAAGAACGCGACGGGGAGGAGGGCCATGATCAAGCGTCCGAGTGACGAGTTTTTCCTGTTTGCCATAACCCTCTTACGACTGTCCTTCTAAGATCACGACCGCCGTTATAATCTCCGCGTAATTCCAACGCATCTGAGAGCCTTCCGGCATGGCCCTGTTAGCGTCTTCCATTAGTTCAAGGAGTGTCATCTCCTTACCGTATTTATCCCGCAGTAGCTTTTGGCCGTTCACTGTCATGTCGCCGATCTGATCCTTCGAGTTGTTGGTCTTCCGCTGAATATTCTCAAGCAGAAAACGGAACCGCTTGACGGTGATGTCGTCCGCGTCGGCCGGGCCGCCCTTATCAATTGCGGCGAGCATGACCTCCATCGGCGGCTTCGGCGTACCCGTGGGAGCCGGTGCGGGGAGCAAAACGGCGGTCGTGGGGGAGGGCGCGGCGACGGGAGTTACATTGGCACCCTGGCTGGCTGTGGTAGGCGGCGCGAATGACTTCGGATTGGAGATGATGGCGACGGTCAGGCCGACGCCGCCTAACGCCACCACGCCGAGGATGATGAGGAGGACAATGACCCCCGGCGTGAACATTGTCTTCGGTTTTAAGTTCATGCCGCACTGGGCGCAGAACAGGTTGGTTTCAGCATTGGGAAATTTGCAGCGGGGGCAAAAGCGGGCGTGGCTCACAGGGAATTTGCCTTTCCAGACTGAGGTGACGGGGTGGCGCTCAACCCGTGAGGGGTAAGCGATTAGAGTCGAGGAACTATAACGGCGGCGAGAGGCACCTGTCCAGCCTTATGAACCCGTAGCGTGCCGAGAAGGCGCGTACGCACCTACCCTAGCTTCCCTAATTCGTAGAATTTTTGCCGACAGCTCTATGCGTGATGCCGACCTATACGATTCGTGCAATTCCACAAATGAACCTTCACACATGAACCTTTCTGTAAAATCGTACTAACGCAAAATAAAGGTTGAGTTTTGCCGGAGGTAGAAGTAAAAGTGCCACTCTGATGTGGTCAGACACATACTCGGCGCGAGTAAAAACCAACGCGCCAGCTCAACTCAAGCGTTAGGGCGGAGGCAGATGAGGAGTTTATGAAGATAGCTTCAAGTGGAATTCCACATAACTTGGTCGAGGAGCTTACCGCCGAACTACGGCCGGAGATCGAGGCTGAGATAGATACTGATACTTTCGCCTACCGTTCAACGGACGTTCCATCATGGATCGGCTTTCTTGCAACTGCCGATTGGTGGGTTCAGGCGCTTGCTGGTTACGCCGCTCTCTACGTCGCTGAGATTGTAAAGGAAGCGGGGAAAGACACTTGGAAGAATCGAGCTAAAGCAGTTACTGCTGTGCGGTCTGTCGGTAATGCGATACGAAAACTTGCTTCATCAATCGCCCGCGTCCGCTCGAAGCTAGAGCCCGGCTCAAATGTCACTGTCGGCATTCCTGTCCCTGACTGGGTGTATACAACAGACCTCAAATTATTTGCCGATGATGAAGATGAACTGGCCGTTGAACTGGCGCTGTTTGTGCATCACTTGCCAAGACTTGAAGCTTTAATCGAATCAGAGGGATTGCATCAAGGTGCGGCAGTCGGCTGGATAAATTTGAGAATCCTTCCAAATGGTTCCCTGGAAGTTCAGTGGATGGACAAACAATCGTTGGACGACTGTCGCCGTGTCTTACCTCTGGATCGGAATGCGCCTTGACAGAGGCATGCACCCGACGCCCTATCAGCATGTCCCTCATGAACGTCGCGCAGGGGCACAAATGGTGTCTAGCGTTATGCCCCTTTTTGAATGCGTATGGCTATAAGAGATTACTTTGCCGAGATGTATGTGGCAGGGATTTTGGCCGATAACGGCTGGAACATCTATTTCCCGCGAAGAGATCAGGGGTTTGACTTCATTATTACAAAGCCTGTGAGTGACCAGATTATAGTGCGCCCTGTCCAGGTTAAAGGTAAATATCCTGGGTCGGGGAGAATGGCGCTTCCTGCTTACGGTTATGTCGGGGTGTTATCGCAGCTACATCCCGATATGGTGCTTGCGATTGCCTTCTTCTCTACTGACGCTGCCAGCGTCGCTCCAGACCACATCGCATATATGCCTAGAAATCAAATCCGTCCATGCACCCGAGGCTATGCCTGCAACCCTGCGAAATTTAGCAACGACCGGGTAGAGCCGCGCCGAGATTATAGGAAGTATTTTGATAAAGGCGGGATGCTTCTAATGGAATCCTCAGAGTGGCAATGAATCCGAATATAGCTGGGAAGGGCAAGCCAAGCATGAGCCAGTTGAGAAAGTACCTGTTGATCGCCGCCGGCCTCCTTATCATCGGTTGCGGAACGAATAATAAGAGCCATCAACCACCAGAAAACATCGGAAACTCGAAGGAGTTGCCGTCACCGGAACTTGCTAACGTCGAGAAGTCAGACTCTACACCGCCAAGTAGGATTGAAACGCTCAATGATTTTGAGAGGAGTGAGTTTTACAGAGATTATAAGCTGCGTAAGGAAGATGGGTGGAAACTTAATACCGAGGCTTATAACAATACTTACGAGACATCATCTCTTTCCCACGTTTCAATTGAAGTTCAGACGATTGAAAATAAAGTGGTCGGATTCGGCATTGTTTTCTATGAAAGGGACAGCTTACAAGAAGCAGATTTAAACTTTGCGTACAAGCTTCTCCAATCGGTTAACCCAAAGGGAAAGCTCGACCAGAAGATCAGAGACTACATAAAGACTAATGCCGAGAAACACGTCTTCCAGATTAAAGAGGCAAACCCTATCACTTTCGATCAATTTAAAATCTATGCTGGAAAGGTAGGCCCTGAGCAGACGATCTCGATTGAAAAGATGTAGCGGTGCTCGGACTACTCTCTATCGCGACGCGCCTAACAATCGACCGCCGACACGAAAGCTCTCATCAACGACTCGGAGGTAAAGATAGATGCGCTGGCTGTTTTTAGTTTCAGTTCTGGGTTTGGCGGGTTGTAATGCTAACCAGCCGTCAGGGAGCGTTCCGCCGGTAACGAATAATTCAGCGCCCGCTCAACCGAAAACGATTGAGGCGATTCTGTCCCTGCCGGACAATTTCAAACCGGCCTACAAAATCGCGGGAACCAGAGACGTTAGTTTTAGTACGGTGAAGCGCTATGTTGTAAGTGTCATGCTTCCCCCGAGTTTGGGCAAAGAAGAGGTCGAGCAAAACTTCAAACACGCCATATTGCAAACCTACAGAGATAAAAAACCAAACGCCATTACGATCTGGGGTTACCAGAATGGTGACGACATAAAGCAATCATTCACGGTCGGAGACGCCGTCTTTGCCCCGAACGGCAAGTGGGAAAATGCCGGCGATAGCGACGGCAGTTTGCGAAACTATCAGGTCGTCATAAGTGTGAGGGACAGTTACCTGAGCCCTGATAAAACTTTGTCGGTCGGAGATGTCATCACGCTGGTGGCTCTTAAATCCGACGTTTTCAAAGACAAAGATACGAGTTCCGTGCGGGTCTGGAACGACTACGGCAACCGGTACGACTCAAACATCCTGATGAAAGTTCCGAACGGAACCAAAGCTAAAATTCTTGAGATGAAGCAAACGGGCGTGGGGGATTACGCCTCGACTGTTTATAAAGTTGAGGTTAAGCAAAAGGTGGGGTGGGTAGATTTTTTTGACATCAAAGAATACCCGGACAGCGAGGACAAAAAGTAACGCGCACCCGACGACGGCACGCACCTGATCCGCAGCAGCGTAGCTTTCGACCTCACGCTCTTGGGCCGGCGGCGTTATGCGGCTAAACGGGAAAGGACTTCATGGAGCGTACAGCCAAGCCCCGCGCCGACGGGCAACTCTCCGCTCTCGCCGGGGAGTTTTTCGTGGCAGCTGAATTATTGAAGCGCGGCCTTCAGACCTCCGTCACGTTCGGCAATGCCAAAGCCATCGACCTGTTCGCGCATAACCCAGCGATAGACTTCACCTTCAAGGTGCAGGTCAAAGCGCTGCGCAAGAAAAACTATTTTCCCATCAGCAGGAGGCGGGTCAAGGCAGAATACGTCTACGTATTTGTGCTCCTGAACAAGCCGGGCGAGGCGGTTCAATATTTTGTCGTGCCCGGCTCGGTTCTGGCGAACGAGGCGGAGCGTTTCGGCAAGAATTTTCAGCACCCCACCTTTCCGGGGATTCATCCCAACCGCTTGCAAGAGTTCGCCGAGGCGTGGCATCTCTTCAGCGCGCCCTTGTAAGGAACTGCGTTCAAGCCTCGGCTGCTGTCCTTATCATCGGAGCATATTTGAAAACCACTAACGGACGATAAAGCTATGTCGCTGAACGACGTTGAGGAAGAAGTAATACTCCTAAAGGCCGTCTGGGAACTCATCGGCTCGATGGTCAATTCGGAAATACTAAAAATATACGAGCGCGATCCGGATTCGAGCATCCTGTTTCATACGAGAACTCACCAGAAATTCTTTAACATCGTTCTGGTCGATTTCTTATCCGCTACCGACAAGAGGGCCTTCATCAAGAAGACGTCTTACCTCGGCGCGCTGAAGAAAATCTCCGCGAGCCCGAACTTTGATGTTAACAACTCGGTCGCCTCACTGAGTAAGGCGACTGAGGAGTTTAGTGACTGGCTAAACCAAGAGGTTGAAGTCCAGAAGATATGGCTGCCCTCCATCAACACGGAGACCTCGCTAAAGCTGACGCGCATATCCTTTCTAAAGATGTGCGGGAACATCTCGAAGCATAACTTCCTGCGGTTGATCGGCGTGGCGGATGAGTTGAAAGAGATATTATCCAATAACGGTGTCCAGGTCGGGTTGGATGAGGCCGTGCTCGCGCTGGATGATTTTTACGGGTGGTTTCACGACGACATTCTTAACTATCACGCCAGCACGATAGCGGAATTCCTCAACAACATCCGGTGGGGGATATACGAGTATTTGCAGCCGGAGTATCAACGCAGTCTCGTCTTGGAGAGCCGCGAGCCTCTCAAGTACCACTACACTTATCCGGCGGGGGTAACGTCGGCGTTGGCCCAATCGTATTACTGGGACCTCATGAATGAAGTGCGGGAGCCCCCTCACGTCCGCCGGTTTCAAGTTACGAAGATGCTGAAGCTAAGGTACTGAGGGGCCGGAGAAAGAAATGATTATTGACGACAACTCCCCTTTCAGGCGCGTCCCCACCCAAACCAGTCGCAAGCACATGCTGTTCTATGACGGCATCAGGTATTCGGTGGAGATGGCCGACCTCGCCCACAGCCGGCTTCGGGAGACACTTTATGAGATAGCGCAGAGTCCTCACGCGCCTGACCCTGCTTCTCATGATTTCGCGTCGGCCGTCCTCGACGCATGGTCTATTGTCGATCTGGTGCATCGCCTCCGCGGCCTGATAGAGCAGACCCCCGGCATTAAACAGAAGTCTCCGCCGTTGCTCTCCTTCATGAAGAAGACGGCCAACATCGAAAGACTGCGCAACGCCGTGCAGCACCTCAACCAGCAGATACACAAAATCGCCGACCTCAACATCCCCGTCTGGGGCGCGTTGAGTTGGGTGACGCTGCTAGACCCCGAACTCAGGTCTGTATGGACTTGCACGCTGGTCGCCGGGACGTTCTTCGAGCGTAGCGAACCGCTCATTAGCCCTCTTGGTAAAGAGTTCTATCCCCCAGTTGATTTGATTACTTTGGAGGCGAGTAACTGTTCGGTGAGTCTAAGCGACGCGATGAGAAGTGTCGAGCAGGTGGTTCGTAGCCTTGAGGATCATTTGCGCGAGCAGTTTAAAGACCTCCCCAACATGGGGAGGGACGTGCTCTTGTGCGGGCAGATCGTGTTCCCGCAAGGTATGTCGAGTAAGGGCGGCGAATAATAAGAGAGTGAACCCTACTCGCAGCGCGGCGCCATCGCCCCGGTGTGTACTCAGGGGGACGTTAGACGCCCCCACCACATCGCTTACAGGTTGGTGATAACATGCTGCTTCTGAAGTTACGCACAACCTTTTGCCTCATCTTTCTGCTCTGCTGTCTCGTAGCCCCCGCGCCAGCTCAGCGTAAGGGCCAATTCGACCACTTAAAAACTTGGGCAAATGAAAGCTCGTCCAGATTTCAGGGGAGGCGGGAGATAAGCTTCTTCATGCTGCCGGAGATTCGGCGGCCGTTGACGAAGCTTCTCGGCAGGCGGAAGTTTACGAGGGTACGGGCGACGTTCGAGCTAGAGAATCCGATAGAGATCATCTCCGGCTATCTAGTGCTTGAGGGCTGGCAGCGGCAGACGGCCCCGCCGGGCTATAAAAACTTCGCGGAGCCTTACCAGCACGCCGTCGTGGCCGTCGGTTTGGACGACGGCTCCATCCACGTCGGCATCCTCAACGTCGGCCGACAGGAGTGGTACAGCACCAAAGGGAAATACACAGACCTCGTTTATGATATTCGGGATAGGATCAAGAGCTGATAGCATTCAGGCGAATCGTACTCATACCCACCATGCGCAGACGTATCGTAATCCTCAGTTGTCTAATTGCGGCGCCATTCGTCTTCGGCTGCGCACCCACGCCGGTCAACATTTCACAGACGAATAATTCCAACGCCTCGCCTTTCAAGCCTTCTAATCCAGTCAAAACCCCGTCGCCGGATCGGCAGTTGCTGGAGGTCGCGGGGTCGTCAGGCTTTAAAGAAGAGCCCGACGATCCCGCCGCGGCCTTGTCCCTGATCGACGCCGGGGCCAACGTCAACGCCAGAGACAGCGCCAGCGTCCCCGTCCTAACGGTGGCCGTTAGGAGCGGCCGTATCAAGGTGGCGGAGGCCCTTCTGACTCGCGGCGCAGACGTTAACGCCCAGGACGACAGAGGTGGGACGGCTTTAATGGTTGCGGCGGGATTCAGTGACCCGAAGATGGTGCGGCTCCTGCTCGACCACAAGGCCGACGTCAACATAAAAGATAGCGACGGCTTCACGGCCCTGTCCGGGTCGGAGATGATAGGCGGCAGTAATGACCCGGACTATCTCGCCGTGAGGCATATGCTGAAGAAAGCAGGCGCAAAATAGTGAAGCACCTAAATCAGCCGGGGCGAAAGTAATGAGTCAGTCAGAAACGCCTAAGCTGGAGGTTATTCAATATTGCTTTCCCTTCCTTAGTAATCCGAAAATGCGTTTCGTGTGCTGGGTCATCAGTAGGCATAAAGATGAATCCAAAACTTAATTCTAAATATCCTATCGAAGACTTTTTCGAAGACATGGATCAAGTCTCGGACTCCCTGCGTAGCAACGTCTTCGACTTCCCCAAACCTATACCTGCCATTGGGGAGGCCGGGCGTGTTGAGGAACAGATAAGGCTGAACACGAAACATCCACTTCATAAAATTTCAACTCACTTCATACGGAAATATCCTGATGAGGACACGGCCAACGCGCGGATGTGGAGGTTCCACCTGATCCAGATGTTCCTCGCGCATAACCATGCGCAATTGGTAAAACTCGGGCTTATACAGCGTGTACCCGGCGGCGGCGCGTACTTCGTCAGTGAATTCATCGAGTACCTTCTCCGATACCGTCTCAACGAGGGTATGGTTAAAATCCCCAAATCGGCAATTAATAAGTTTCTAAAATCAACTCATTAGTGTCCGTCACGCTTAATAGGGAAGGAGAGTAATGAAGAGAGGCGGGATGAAGTAGTTTTATGGCTGAAGCTAAGAATCACCATTACGTGCCACAGTTTTATCTAAGGAACTTCAGCCCCAATGCGGCAAAAATTCATGTCTACGATAAAGTGACAGGCAAGAGTTTCTTCACCAACGTACGAAACGTAGCAGGCGAGAACTACTTTTATGACGTGCCTGAACTGGACGCTATGCTCGGGGTCGAGCAATTCATAGAAAAGTTTTTTCACCCCGCCGAGAAGTCTGCCGCGAAAGCCATCACCCTCATTGTAGAAAGCTTAAAGAAAAACAAATTTAAGAGGCTCCGTCCTGACCTGCGTGCGACCTTGTCTACCTTTCTAACGTTGCAGTACCTTCGCACGAAGGAGACTCGTACAGTCTTAATAGAACTATTCGAGAAGTTCAACATGGAGATGTTCCGCGCTCATTTAGAGCATACAAAGCCGGAATTGAAGGACGCGCAATTTGAGGCAAAGCTGAAGAAGGAGGCGGAGAATCAATTTCACGCGGTCACAATTTTGGACCCGGAAATGTTTATCCCCATCTCGGCCACCCTTAGAGATCATCTATGGATAATTCTAAAAAATACGACGGGCAAGGTGTTCTACGCTTCTGACAACCCATTAGTCAGGCACGGAAACATCAAGCACCCTGTACGAAGTTTTTCCGGGCTCGGATCGAAGGGGATAGAGATTGCCTTTCCCCTTTCACCCGAGTACCTCTTATTACTCGCGGAGGCAGAAGTTTTCGCCGCACTGAAGAAAAAAGATGGCAAGTCGTGGGCGGTCACGGATAAAGAGAACGTCACGTTCTATAACTCTCTTCAAGTCCTGCAATCTTACCGCTACATATTCGCACCCGAGCCGGATTTTGATTTGGCCGACTCCATGTGTAACGACAACCCCAATTTAAGGGACGTGAATAAAGCGCGCGTCGAGACAGTGCAGCCAGGCGGTAATTCTGAAGACAGGGCGGCGCGTTGATAAGTGGCCGGTTATTACAAGGACTATGTTCTTTTATTCTTTAGCGGAATACATAGCTGCGATCTGGGCCGATTGGGTCAGCCGCATGAGCGGCGTCGCCTCTTTAATAATCGCCTTCATAGCCGCTTATTATGAACTGCTCGACAAGGGTAAGCCCGCGCTATGGATAGCAGCGGCGTCGTGTTACGCGGTTGCCTCCTTCATGGTGTGGTACAAGCATCGCCCCGATCTCATCATTGAAGTACGGGAGGTGCTGTTGGATACGAATCACGGCGGCATGGAATATCAGTCAACCTCCCCGCTCCCGCAGTTCGTGACTCTTCTCCTCTATCTCACCAACACCCGACAGGCGGACAACGCAATCAAATCTTACGAGCTGACGGTGGACATTTACGGGCGTAAGCTTGTCGGGCAGAGCTTTTGGACTAACGGTCTGACGCGGCGAGTCATCTGGGATGAGCACCCTGACTTGAACAAGTCTAGGTTGTCGGTGCTCAAACAGGGCACGCCCGCCGACGGTTGGCTGCGTTTCGGCTTCGACCCCGAGCCGAGTATCAAAGGTCACGAGTTTACGCTGACCGTCACAGATGCTTATAACTTCACCCGCAGGCTCAAAGGGAGAATCCCTCTGGACTTTACAGAGGGCTTAATTCGGAAGCCGAACCCCAATCTACACAGGGTTTGAGTACCCTCTTGAGTAGTGCCATATACTAGGGCGTCCGACTACGTCAACTTTTATTTAGGAGTTTGAGATGATTGGCGTTCAACGTGGAATGACTCTCGATCCGCTGTTTAGTTTCGACGGCAAAGAGGAATCGGCTGTACAGATTAACCTTTCCGTCCAGTGGGGGCGCAAAGGGCGGAGGGTATTGCTTGATATAACTCAGCCTGTTATCCGAGAGTTGATTGCCCGAAAAGACCAACGCCTTTTTGACTTACTCGGGGAGTTAGCCGAGTTCGGGTTGCGCGAGATCGAGGAGGCTATTAATGCTGACGATGAGGAAGATACAGAAGCTGAGATAGAGGATGTTCCCAAGACCAAGCCGGGCTACATCTACCTGCTCAAATCCGCCGACGGCTACTACAAGATAGGCTGCTCCCAAAATGTTCAGAGTCGCATGAAAGCCTTTAGCACCCAACTGCCTCATCCCCCTGAGCTTTTGCATACTATACCTGCCGGGGATATGTACCGCGCCGAGGAAGGTTTACATAAAAGATACGCCCATTGTCGAGTAAGGGGAGAATGGTTCGCGCTGGCTGAAGAGGACGTGCGGGCGATCTGTGCCATCACAGATTTGTGATGTGAAGTCTGTCGTTAACTAGCCGTCGAGTCCGCCGGTTTCTCGAAAGTCAGCCTGTAATAAATCGCCCTCGTCAGCTCCACGTCCCGCAGGCAGTAGTCCGCTATCTCCCGGTGGCGGCCCTCGCGGAATCGGTCGTAGATGCAGCCCCCGTCCATGCCCTCCGCCTTCGTCATCCCGAGTTGTAGCACCCCGGCCAGTTCTTCCAGCTTGATGCCCGGACGCCAAGCCCACAGCTCCCACTCCTTCATCGTGTCGAAGATAGGCCGCGAGCGATAGCGGGCGAAGCTGAGCCTCACGCTCGGACGCACGCAATGGATAACCGACCGCTTATACAGAAACGGCAGGTCGAAGTCGTAGACATTGTGGCCGATGATGAGGTCCCGATTTTCGTCAAACCCTCTGAGCTGATTCCAGAAACCCCGGAGAGTCCTCGCCTCGTCGAGGTGAAACCTCAGCGTCTCCCGCTCGCGCCCCAGAACGCCGCGGCAGATGACCTCGCCGTCCTGCTCGACGATCATCCCGACCGACAGCACCCTCCCGTACTCGGCGTGGAGGGCCAGCCGCCTGAACTGCTCCTCCGTGCATCCGGCGACGGCCGCGGACTCAGGGGCGGAGTGCCTGTTCTCCAGTTTATAGGCGAGCGCCGGGTTGACCGTAGTACGTGCCTCTTCAGCAGGCGGCAGCGTCTCGACATCAATGAATAGCCTCTTCGCCATTTTCTTATCCCACCGGCCCGAAGAAGTGGGGTATCCTAAGTCGGTTTAAGTGCGTTTTACCTGTCGCACGACATTTCAGTCTTGAGACTACGCGGCGGCATCATAACCCAAGTTCGGATTATTCGGAAATAGGTTTTTAGCCGGAAAGGAGTGTGGCTGTCGGGGTGAAGAAGGCCCTCTACGAGCGGAGCTACGCGACCTTCACGAATTTGCTGAAAGAGGAGCGCGGGGAGGCTGGGCTGACGCAGGCAGAGCTGGCTAAAAAACTCCGGCGGCCGCAGTCCTACGTCTCAAAGTACGAGCGCGCGGAGCGCCGCATAGATGTCGTTGAGTTCCTTGAGATCGCTCGGGTGATAGGTTTTGACCCCGGTGAATTTCTTCGGAAATTAAATGTTAAGTTTTAATGAAAACGGCGTCCGTCATCCCTGACCGTTTTTCGACGGGTTGACCTTGTCCATCAAGTACCTGCAAACCGCACTCCTGGCCTGCTGATCGGGCCGCCGCTCGAAAATGTCCTCGACTATTTCCGACAGGGGGCGTCCCGCCTGACTCTCTTTCTCCAGCCTGCCGTAGAGACTGGCAGCGACTTTCCCGTGACTGTACAGACTGCCGCGCTCGTCGGGCCACACGAAGTAGAGGTCACGTTCGGCGTCGAAGTACGAGACGGCAGCCAGCAGAAGCGTCAATAAATCGCTGTCCGCGATATTGAAGTAATAGACCTCACGTGGTTCGGGTTCCTTGTCGTCTTTAGAGGGGAGCATCATACGCCTCATTCGCTCCCTCTCCTCCTGCCTGAAGCGGGTCAGGCATTCAGCGGCTTCGCGCACGTCCTCCGCGCAGACCTCCGTGACAGTCCGGTTGAACCGATCTTTACGGCAGCGGAGCGCGCGGCGTCCAGCAGCATCATCATCTCGCCGGGGCTAATGCTCATCTGTTCTCGCGCCAACTCGACCGGTATGTATTCCTGCTCGCTCATTTCTCTTGTATGCGTGTTTACCCACCGACGGGTTCTAAACGACATTTCCCGCCACGGTTAATGTTTGTATACTCGGGGCGAGGCTGGCGGCGGCCACTGACCTCTACCTCTTATCGAGAATACCGCAGTGGTACGCGGCCAAGTTGCTGCGCTCCTCCATCATCGAAGACCTGGGCTGCACCTGGTTTAAGAAGCAGTTGGCGCTGCTCCCAGTGCCGGCGGAGCTGGAACCTCAAATCATCGGCGAAATGACTAAGGCGGGGGACACGGTCCTGAACGCGGACATGGACCTCGCAAATTCGCACCGGCACGTCGATAAGCTGATAGCCGCCGGGGGCGGCAGGACTCTCTACGAGATGATCGCGTTCGACGACCCGCGGACGCGAACGCTCGACATGAACACGCTCTCCCCCGACCCCGTGCCGGTCGCCGGCCTGCGTGACAACGGGGCGGGCGAGCTAATCTCCGACAGTCTGCTGTTCAGATTCCCGGTCGGGGACGACGAACTCCGCAAGTACCTAACTTACGTCGTCGGGCGATTGCTGGACGAAAAGCCGAAGCTGGAGATGGGGCGTGACGACTTCGGTGAATTGATGATTCCTGACAACCTTCCCGAGGTGGTGGCCGAGATTGAAAGGCTGGAGCGGACTAATCTCAAGCAGACCTTCTTCGAGGCACTCGACCGGCTGGACGAGGTTGTCGGACGGGCGCTGGGGATGGCGCGCGAGGATGTGGACTACATTAGGTCGGAGATGACCACGAACGGCTTCCTACGCGAACTGCGCCCGATGCTTGAGCAACGGGGCCTGCGCGTGCAGCCCTACGCCGACGACAGCACGGGCGACAGTTATTCGTAATCATGCCGCCGAACCGTTCCTGCCGCATGGGAAGTAGCTGGCGGCCATGCCTAACTACTTCAGAACTCCGTTTATCAGCGTCATGTACGCGACTACGGCATTGAACGCCCGGCCAGCGTCGTCGGCCGTCGCGCCCCGCGCGCCGTTGTGAATGATCTCGTTCCGCTTCTGGTAGGCATAGGTGAACCAGTTGTTGTGCTCCGCGCCGCCCTTGATGGCTTGCCCGCTTAGTTCCCGCACGTAGTCCAAGTTATCCCTCACCTGCGCGCTCTCGATGGCCTCTTGGCAGGGCACCTGCTTCGCGCCCCTCAACGGCGGCGATGACTGAAAGGGCTCGCCGACGGACGAGTGGTGCCGTCGGCGAGCCCTTAGATTTGTTCACGGGTGTCGGCTATCGGTTCCGCAGGCGGCGCCGCCCCTGCCGCTTCTTGTGGTAGTGGTAGGCCGTGCCCCCGGCCGCGCCCGCCCCGGTGCCGATGAGAGCGCCCTTCTTGCCGTTGACGAGCGCGCCGACCCCAGCCCCCGCCGCCGTGCCGATGCCGATGCGCTTGGCGGCCTTGGCCTTGCCCGCCTGCCGGTTGCGCCGTCGCCTCTGAGCCGACGCCGTGTCAACCATCATCCCCAGTAAGAGAAAGACGGCCAGCATGACCGAGACCAGCCTGAACCTCTTCAACGAATGCATCGTACTCATCCCCTCCCGTTGACTGTCCCGAGCGCCGCCGTCACCGAGGCGGCCCGCAGGTTAACCCGAAGCCGATTCTCCCGGTCGGCTTAGTAGCGGTTGCCGCGTCGGCGTGAGCGGCGGCCGTCGTCGCCCCTGTCGTAGCGGCGGTCGTTGTTGCGCCGGCTGTAGCGGCGGTCGTCGTCGCGCCGCCTGCGGCGGCCGTCGCCGAAGACGGGATGGCTCGGCGAGCCGGCCCCGCGGCGGTAGTAGCCGTTGCCGCGCCTGCGGGAGTTGCGGTCGTCGCGCCTGTCGCGGCGGTCGTCGCGCCTGTCGTAGCGTTGGTCACGGCGCTCGCCGCGATTGCCCCGACCCTGCCCGAGCGCGTCCGACGCCAGCCCGAAGGTCATACAGAGCGCGCACATCAGTAGAAGCTTTTTCATAATTCGGCCTTTCCCCCAAGCACAACATTTATGGTTACGACTTACGCCCGTGGCGGCCGTCGTCATAACCGTCAGAGTGTTCTTCAAGACGTTACGACCCGTCCGAGTCGCAACCGACATGCCGGACGGGGGCTGTTTGAGGGAGAACCTCGTTAATGACCGAAGAAGGCTGAAAAATTTGGGTAAAAATTCTGGGTTTGGCTCTCCGCCCGCGCGCCGCAAGCGGGCCGTCATTCGTTAAGAAAATCGAACAGCGGTGCATCATTTAAGCGCCCGCCCCGGCCTTAGCGAGTCAGGCAGTCGTCGGTTAGGACCGGCGGGAGAAGAGGCATGACCAGAAGCACTTACGCGGCAACGAAAATCGTCAACCATCTGCGCGGCCGCCGCACGAAATGGTGACGTGGGACGAACCTGCCGGCTCATTCGTCCGGACTAAATCAGGCATTTCGTCTTCGACGGTGGCGGCATGAGGGTTGCCACGCGAGAGCGTTGCGACATGACAAGTCACGGAGGGATAAGCACAAACATGAAGAAGTCTATCAATCGTATCGGCGGCGCACTCATAACGCTCCTGATGGTGGCGGGCGCCTTTCTGACCACGAGCGCCACGGCGCAGGCGCAGTACCGGCAGTACCCGCAGGGGCGCGTCCGCCAGGAGCGCCGCGACCGTGATGACCGTTACCGCCGCGAACGTCGCGCCGACCGCCGCGACCGGGACGGCGACGGGGATTATGACCGGCGCGACCGCGAGATCCGCCGCCGGCAGCAGCAGCGCCGCAACGGCGGCTACGGCACGTACGGCAACAACGGCGGGTACGGCACCTACGGCCGTAACGGCGGGTACGGCAACAACGGCGGTTACAACCAGGCCGCGTTGAATCAGGGCTACCAGAACGGCCTCAACACGGGCGCGAGCGACGCGCAGCGCGGGCAGAGCTACAACCCGCAGCGGTCTCATTTCTACAAGGAAGCCTCTTCGCAGGCGTTCCGCGAGGGCTTCTTGCAGGGCTACGACCAGGGCTACCGACAGTATGGTAGGAATAACGGC
>Ga0126311_10000070_pt1 | contig 51785 bp, 41 predicted proteins | sample Plot61_FD_92539 | JGI IMG/M metagenome (GOLD analysis project Ga0126311, IMG submission 92539) | Serpentine soil microbial communities from UC McLaughlin Reserve, CA, USA - Plot61 | ecosystem: Environmental > Terrestrial > Soil > Grasslands | place: USA: UC McLaughlin Reserve, Lake County... | reverse complement strand
GTCTTCCGCAGAGAGGTGTACCTGGAGATCCAGCAGGAGGCCGCGGGGGAGGGTGCGCGCGAGGAGGTCGACGCCGCGCTCCGCGACATCAGTACGGAGAGCTGAAACGGCCTACGCGACGTGGCGGGCTGCGCCGCCGGTTCGCGTGGGCCTCAGCCCATCACGTAGTAGAGCGTCTCGAACATCGCGATCGTCACCACGACCGCCGTCACGACGATCGAGAGCACGAGGAACGCGAAGCGCCAGTTGCCGTGCTTGTGCACCCGCTGGATCTGGCGCTGCCGGGAGCGTTGGGTGGCCGTCTCCCGCAACCGCTCGCGACGGACGCGATCCTGTGCGGTCTCCTCGAAGAAGGCCTGCTCGAGCTGAGCGAGGCTCTGTCGCATCTTCATAGGGGAGGAAACCCTAGCAGCGCGTCGAACGGCCGCGCCCCGGGCGCTGCTGCGCTCAGCAGGCGCTCCAGAGGCCGCGGCCGGCGGCACGGGCAGTGTGCTGGAGGTCGCTCAACTGCGCAGCATGGGCAGTGTTCGGTGCGATCTCGAGCGTGCGCGCGACGCCCGCATCGATCAGGCGCGCGTTGACGAACAGACCGTCCTGCGCGCGGTACACGTAGGCGAGCAGGCGGCCGTAGCGGTCTCGCAGCTCGCGGTCGAAACGCAGCGTGAGCGCCGCGCCGGCGGTCCCGAGCAGGCGCGCATTGAGGTCGTGCGCCTGTGGTCCGAAGCACTGGACCGGCGTGTTCGGCTTGACCGTCTCAGGCGTGTCGATCCCAATCAGGCGGATCCGCTCCTCGCGCCCGCCGATCTCCGCGACGATCGTGTCGCCGTCGATCACGCGCTCCAGCTGGGCGCTCGCCGATCCGTTGGCGACGAGCGCAGAGTCACTGCCGCCCAGCCACCGCGGCACGTGCACATCGCCGAGCACGAGGCCGGCGAGCAGCAGCAGGACGATCCAGGGAAGCGCGCGGGGCCAGGTCATGCGCCGAGGCTACGGCGCCTGCCTGTGAAGGCGCAGCCACGGTTCGCAACGACTTTGCACGGCGCTCCGCAGCGCCGTGCGCGCTACGCGACTTCCTGCTGCTCGTAGACGCCGATGAAGCGCAGGTAGTTGTCCGCCACCTGGGAGGCGGCGTCCTCGCGCGAGATCGAGCCGTCGAGGAAGCCTCTCAGCGCGTCCCACCAGATCGAGCGGCCGATCGCGAAGCCGACGAAGCCGTCGACCGGCGCCGCCTCGCGCAGCCAGTGGTCGACCTTCGCGTCGCTCGCGCCGCGGCCGAGCAGCACGCAGACGACGTTCTCGCGGCCCTCGCCCGAGCGCGCCTGCTCGGCGAGCATCTGCGCGTCGGCTTGGGCGTCGACGCCCTCGATCTTCCAGATGTCGACCTCGATGGCGGCGTTCTGGATGTCCTCGATCGCGCGGCGCATCAGCTCGGGGCGCAGCTCCGCGTCGTAGCGGTCGACGTCGCCGCCGACGGCGGCGAGCTGGTCGTCCTCGGCCGGCACGAGCAGCTCGAACAGGAACAGGCGATCGTTCGCGTGGAGCCAGTCGGACAGGCGCTTGAGGCGGCCGAGCTGGCGCTCGTTCATCTCGGCGTCGCCGTCCGGGTTGTAGCGCACGAGGACCTTGTTGAAGGCGGGGTCGAACTGCTCGATGTGGGCGCCGAAGTCGTCGCCGTACTGGAAGTCGAACTCGTTCTGGCCGCTCTTCTCGATCGGCATCGCGAGCTTGAGGCCCTTCGCCTTCGCCTGCTGCGGCACGTCGCTGCCGAACTGCTCGTCGACGAGCACGCCGGTTGCGCCGGCCTCGGCGCCGCGCTCCACCGCCAGCTCCATGCCCTCGTAGATCAGCCGCTTCGCGTCGGCGATCGTCTCCGTCTCCTCGGGGCTCGGGTCGCCGGCGATCCCGAACATCTTCTTCTGGAACGAGCCGCGGTGGTCGAACGCGAGGATGTAGAGCTTGCCGTCGTAGCCGAGAGCCATGTGGAGTCGTCCTTCGTCGGGGGCGTGCTTGGCGGAGCTGCCGCCGCGCGAGTTTACCCGTGCGCGGCTGTTTGCACCGCCTCTGGGCCGGCTACGCTGGCCGCTCGTGAACGCCAACTTCACCGGCCCCAACTACACGATCGGCATCGAGGAGGAGCTCATGATCCTCGACGCCGAGTCGCTCGAGCTCGTCAACGCGATCGAGACGCTGCTGGAGGGCCAGCACCCCGAGCGCGTCAAGCCGGAGCTGATGGAGTCCGTCCTGGAGATCGCGACCTCGCCGCAGCCGAACGCGGCGGAGGCCGGCGCCGAGCTGCGCGCGCTGCGCGCCCGCGTCGCGCAGGCCGCCGCGACGAAGGGCCTGACGATCGGCGCTGCCGGGACACATCCGTTCGCGATGTGGGAGGACCAGCGCATCGTCGGGCGCGACCGCTATCGCGACCTCGTCAGCGACCTGCGCTTCGTCGCGCGCCAGGAGCTGCTGTTCGGCCAGCACGTCCACGTCGGCCTCGACGATCGCGAGAAGGCGATCCACGTCGCCAACGGGATGCGCGTCCACTTGCCGGTGCTGCTCGCGCTGTCGGCCAACTCACCCTTCTGGCGGGCCGCTGCGACCGGACTGGCCTCGACGCGCACGCCGATCTTCCGCGCCTTCCCGCGGGTCGGCATCCCGCCGACGTACGACGGCTGGGCCGACTACGAGCAGAAGATCGAGTTCATGGTCGACGCGCGCGTGATCGAGGACTACACGTACCTCTGGTACGACGTGCGCCCGCATCCCAACCTCGGGACGGTCGAGATTCGCGTCATGGACGCGCAGACGCGCGTCGAGCACACGCTCGGGCTGGCGGCGCTGATCCAGGCGATGGTCAAGGAGCTGGCCGAGCACTTCGAGGCCGGCACGGCGTTGACGCGCTACCCGCACCAGATGGTCGACGAGAACAAGTGGCTGGCTGCACGACACGGGCTCGATGGCGAGCTGGTCGACTTGCCCTCGCGCGAGCGCGTCGCGACGCGCGAGCTCGCACGGCGGCTGCTCGACCGCCTGCGACCGCACGCCGAGGAGCTGGGATCGGGGGCCGAGCTGGCCGGCATCGAGGACCTGCTGGAGCGCGGAAACGGAGCCGCGCGCCAGCTCGTCGTGCACGAGGCGAACCACGACCTGCGCGAGGTCGTCGGGGAGATCGCGGCGGCGACGGTCGACGTAGCGTGATGTCGCGTCCAGCGGCCGTCCCGGCGGCTTCCCCCAGCGGTCTAGAATCGATCGGGTGACCAGCGGCGGCCCTGACCTGTTCGTGATCTGCAAGCACTGTGGATCCGAGGTCAGCCCCTACATCACCGAGTGCCCGTACTGCGGCAGCCGGCTGCGCAAGCGCGCGCCAAAGCTCGATCGCGAGGGCCGGCCGGCCGAGAAGGATCGCCGGCGCGCCAAGCGTCGCTCCCCCGCACCGTCGCTCGGGCCGCTCAGGCGCGGCGAGATAGCGGGGATCCGTCCCGATGGGCGGCCGTACGCGACGGCTGCGCTTGTCGGCGCGAGCCTCGTGCTGTTCGTCCTGCTGCGCGCCGACGTGGTCAAGCTGATCGACGTGGCGATCGTCGGCACGCCGAACGGCGACTGGTGGCACGTGCTGACAGCGCCGTTCGCGTACGAGAACAGCGGCTACGCGTTCATCGCGCTGTTCGCGATCGCGCTGTTCGGCTGGCTCGTCGAGCGGCGCCACGGACCGATCGTCGTCGCGCTGCTGTTCCTCGTCGGCGGCGCCGGCGGCATGGCCGTCGCGGCTGCGACCGAGACGTTCCCGACGGCGCTCGGCGGCAATGGCGCCGCGCTGGCGCTGCTCGTCGCGTGGGCGATCCCCGACGTGCGCGATGTGCGGCGTGGGCGGGAAGTCGACGGCGACCTGCTCGGGGCCGTCGTGTTCGCCGTCGTGCTGCTGCTGCTTCCGCTCGCGGTCGAGTGGGCCGATCCGCTGGCGGGGATCACCGGGCTCGTGGCCGGCGCGGCGCTCGGCTATCCGCTCGCGCGGCTCGCCGGCGGCCGCTGACGCCCTCGACCGCGTGTGGCCCCCGTGCCGCCGTATGATCCGGCGCAGTGGAGCGCGCCTACACCGACGGGGAGCTTGATGCGGCGCTGGCCGCGCTGAGCGAAGAGGGCCGGCTGCGCGAGGCGCAGCGGCTCGTCGCCCGTGCCGCGCCGCAGCTGCACCGGGTGCTCGACGAAGCGCTTGCGGCGGGCGGCTGGTTCGGCGAGACGCACGAGCAGGCGGTCGGCGCGGCTGCCGACGTCGAGGATGCGGACGGGCGCCGGCAGGCGATCGGGACGCTCGTCGAGGAGGAGACGCGCCTGGGAATGCTCGTGGGTGTGGCCGTCGGCTTCGAGCTGGCGCGCACGCTGCAGATCAGAACTTCGACGGAAGGGGACTGACATGGAGCTGCGCTACCTGGGCCATTCGGCCTTCGCGTTGAGCGACGGCGGGACGACCGTGCTGGTCGATCCGTTCCTGACGGGCAACCCGAGAGCGGCGGCGAGCGCCGACGAGCTCGACGCCATGACGATTCTGCTGGCGCACGGCCACGACGATCATCTCGGCGACACGGTTGCGATCGCCAAGCGCACCGGCGCGACGGTCGTCGCGATCGTCGAGCTGGCGAACGAGATCGGCGGCGAGGGCGTCGACGTGCGCGACCCGAACCTCGGTGGCACCGAGACGTTCGACTGGGGCAGCGTGAAGCTCGTGCCGGCCTGGCACACGGCGGTCTCCCCGAGCGGCACGGCGCACACGCCCGCCGGCCTGCTGATCGAGTTCGCGGGCACGACGATCTACCACGTCGGCGATACGTGCCTCTTCTCCGACCTGCAGCTCGTCGGGCGCGGTCGCGAGATCGACGTGGCGCTCGTGCCGATCGGCGGCCACTACACGATGGACCGCCACGACGCGGTCGACGCGGTGCGGCTGATCGGCGCGAAGACGGTCGTGCCGATCCACTACGACACGTTCCCGCCGATCGAGACCGACGCGCAGGCGTTCAAGGCCGACGTCGAGGCGCAGACTTCGAGCTCGGTCGTCGTGCTGGCGCCGGGAGCGAGCTGGTCGCCATGACGCACGCGATCATCCTGATCCAGGCCGAGCGGACCGCGCTGCCCGACCTCGGCGGCCAGCTGGCCGACGTACCGGGCGTGGCGGAGGCCTACTCGATCACCGGCGAGTGGGACTTCGCGGCGATCCTGCGGCTGCGCGAGCAGGACGATCTTGCGCACGTCATCACCGAGCAGCTCGCGCAGTTGCCGGGCATCGTCAAGACGCAGACGCTGCTCGCGTTCGAGGCCTACTCGAGACACGACCTCGACGCGCTCTTCTCGCTCGGGGAGTAACGCCGGGCGCGCTCACTGCAGCGCGCCGGCGCGCGCGAGCGCGACGCCGAACGCGTCGGCCATCGCCGCGTAGGTGTGGCCGGCGAGCGCCTGGCGGCCGGCGGCGCCGAGGCGGTCGCGCAGGACCTCGTCTGCGAGGAGACGTCCGATCGCTTGAGCGAGCGCCTGCGGGTCGCCGGGCGGGACGACGAGGCCGGTCTCCCCGTCGCGCACGAGCCCTCCGGCGACGGCGCCGACTGCCGTCGTGGCGACGACCGGGGTGCCCTGGTGCAGCGCCTCGTTGCAGACGAGTCCCCACGGCTCGCGGAAGCGCGGCGTGGGGATCGAGGCCAGGACGAGCGCGGCGGCAGCGGCATAGGCGACGGGCAGGCGCTCGCGGGGAAGTGGGCCGAGCAGGTGCACGCCGGGCGTTGCGGCGGCCTGGCCGGCGAGCGGACCGTCGCCGATGACCGCAAGCGTGGGCGGCGCTGCGTGGCGAGGCGCATCGAGAGGGGAGGATGCGGTTGTGGCTGCTGGCTCGCCTGCGTCGGCCGGCGCCCCGCCTCTGCGCGGCGACGGCCCGCTGCGGGCTGTGAGGAGCGACCACGCCTGGAGCAGCTCCTCGATGCCCTTCTCCTCGACAAGGCGGCCGACGTAGAGGACGAGCGGGCCGTCCGGCAGCCCGGCCTCGGCGCGCCACGTGGCGATCTCGCCTTGGCTGACCGCGCGGCCGAACAGCTCGGCCTCGACCGACTGCGGTGCGATCACGATGTCATCGTCGTGTCCGCGGTAGCGCGCGACATAGCGGCGCACGTGTTCGCCGTACGTCACGACGGCGTCGGCGTGGCGGTAGACGTGGCGCACGAGCGGGAAGCCGAGCGCGGCCTTCGCGCCGCCGCGCGGGTGCGCCCACACCGATCCCCACAGCACGAACGGGCGCCCGCGGCGGCGCATGCCGAGATACGTCGCGGGGAGCATCGCGCCGCCCGCGACGGGCGCGATCGCGGCGTCGTAGCGCTTGCCGAGCGCCAGTGCTGCGCGCGGGCCGGCGATCCGTCTTGCGGAGAACGGCGCAGCGGCGAGCTGACCGTCGAGATCCCCGAACCACTCGGGCACGTAGCTCGCGCCGGCGCCGAAGCACAGCACCTCGACGCCGTACCGCTCGGCGAGCAGCATGTAGAGCGGGACGCGGTAGGGCGCCAGCACGTTCGTCACAAGCGCGATCGCCACGGCCCCGCAGCGTGCCAGAATCGCCGGCTGATGACTCCGCCGGCCCTGCTTCCACCGCGCGACGCACGCGCGCATGCGCGCGTGCTGCTGCTGCACAACCGCTATCGCGCCCCCGGCGGGGAGGAACGCGTCGTCGACGAGTTGGAGGCGCTGCTGCGCGCACGCGGCCATGCGGTGGCGCGCCTGGAGCGCGACAGCGAGGACACCGGGCGCGCGCAGGCCGCTGCCGGGCTGCTGCGCGGCGGGCTGCAGCCGGGCGACGTGGCGAAGGCGGTCCGGCTGCACCATGCCGACGTCGTGCATGCCCACAATCTCCATCCACTGCTCGGCTGGCGCGCGCTCGCCGCGGCGCGGGCGGCCGGCGCTCGGACGGTGCTGCATCTGCACAACTACCGCCTCGTCTGCGCGATCGGCGTGGCGTATCGCGATGGCGGCCCCTGTTACGAGTGCCATGGCCGCGACACGCTCCCCGGCGTGCGGCACCGTTGTCGCGGCTCGCTCTCGGAGGGCGCCGTCTACGCGGCCGGTCTCGCGCGCCAGCAGCCGCGCCTGCTCCTGCACGCTGACGCGCTCGTCTCGGTCAGCGAGGCGCTCGCGACGCGGCTGGGCGCGCTTGGGATCCCGCGCGAGTCGATGACCGTGCTGCCGAACGCCGTGCGCTCGATCGCGACCAGCTCGCAGGCGGCGGAGGGGACCTACGCGCTGGCAGCCGGCCGGCTCGTCGAGGAGAAGGGCTTCGACGTGGCGATCCAGGCGGCGCGGGACACCGGCGTGCCGCTGCGGATTGCCGGCGCCGGGCCGGACGAGGCTCGGCTGCGTGCGCTCGCGGCGGGTGCGGACGTGACGTTCCTCGGGCGGCTGTCCGACGACGCGCTCGCGCACGAGCGGCGTGGGGCCGCCGTGCTGCTCGCGCCCGCGCGCAGCGACGACCCCTGTCCGATGACGGTGGTCGAGGCGCTCGCCGACGGCCTGCCGGTGCTGGGGAGCGACCGCGGTGGTCTGCCGGAACTGGTCGGCGAGGACGTGGGGTTGCCGGTCGACGACCCGGCCGCTTGGAGCGCCGCGCTGACCGCCCTCTGGTCTGACCCCACCACACGCGCCGCCGCCGGCGCCGCGGCGCTCGCTCGCGCCCGCGCGAGGCACTCGCCCGACAGTTGGTACGCCGGCCTGATGGGCATCTACGGCGGCACGCAGGCGAGCTGTGCGGGATAGGGTCCCGTAGTCCGGATCCGCACAGGTCGGGCGAAACGGTCAGGACCGACGGGTAGGCTCGGGCCCGTGCGATTCGCCCGATGCCTGACCGCGCTGGCGGTGCTGACCGCGCTCGCGACTGCCGTGAGCGCCTGCGGTGGCGGCAACACCGGCCCTGGCGCCTCCACCAACCCCACGGCGAGCGCTCCCGACGCGACGGCGCCGCCGACCGACGCGACGCAGCCGGGGACGGCGCCCATGACGACGCCGCCAACCACGACGACGACGCCGCCGACGGAGACCCAACCGTCAGGCGACACCGGCGATGGCGGGGAGCAGCAGGTGCGTGTGCCTGCCTCGTTCGTAGTCACGCAAAGCGGCCGGCTCACGCCGCCCACCATCACCGTCCCACCATTCCTCGCGGTCGAGATCTCGATCCGCTCCGATGACGGGAGACCGCATCGGCTTGTAATCCAGACGCCACAGCCGCACACGCTCCAGGTCGCCGCGGGCAGACGAGCTGCTGTGCGCATCGCCGGGCTCAGAGCCGACCGCTACACGGTGACGCTCGACGGCCGCCGTGCGGGCGCGCTCGTGGCCGGCGGCGAGGTCGGTCCCTAGCCCCTGACAACGGCTGGCTGGCCAGCCAGGGCTCCGCTAGGCTGCGACGGTCGTACCGCACCGTCCCGCGAGGAGAGAGCCCGTCGTGTCCGACACCGCCGCAGGCCCACGCACCGACCGCGTCGACTTCCGCGCCACGAGCGACCCGGCGTTGCTCGAGAGCGCTGACCGTGGCGAGGCCAACCTGCTCACCTACCGCGAGCTGTACTCGTTGTGGGAGCGCCAGCACTGGGCCGTCCAGGACATCGACTTCACGCAGGACCGCATCGACTGGCACGAGCGGATCGACGCCGAGGAGCGCTTCCAGCGCATGTACGGGCTGTCGTCGTTCTTCATCGGCGAGCAGCGCGTCACCTCCGAGCTCGGGCCGATGATGCGGGCGGCGCCGAGCGAGGACATGCGCATCTTCCTCTCGACGCAGATCGCCGACGAGGCGCGCCACGTCGCCTTCTTCGACCGCTTCTACAGCGAGGTCGGCGTGCTCCAGGCGGAGGGGCTCGACGAGCGCCTCGTCGAGACCAGCGAGCATCTGAACCCCGAGTTCGGCGTGCTGTTCGACGAGCTGCTGAAGCAGCGGGTCGACCGCCTTGCGGTGGAGCCGGAGGATCTCGAGACGCTCGTCGAGGCGATCACGATCTACCACATGGTGATCGAGGGGATGCTCGCGCTCACCGGCCAGCACTTCATCATCGACTACAACGAGCGAGAGGGGACGCTGCCCGGCTTCGTCGAGGGCTTCATCAACGTCGCGCGCGATGAGCACCGTCACGTCGCCTTCGGGGCGCGCTTCCTGCGCGACATGGCGCGCGAGGACCCGCGCTACATGACCGCGATCCAACGCACGCTCGGCGAGGTCGCCCCGATCGCGGAGGGCGTGCTGAAGCCGAAGTGGGCGCCCGAGGACGAGACGGTCGAGCTGTTCGGGACCTCGATCGCCGACACGCGCGCGTTCGCGCTCAGAGCGCTCGAGCGTCGCATGAAGGTCATCGGGCTCGTCGCGGCTGCCTGAGCGGCCGGACCCGGCCGGGCTATTCGGCGGGGGCTTCGTCCGGCGTGGAGACGGGCGGCGGGACGGGCGTGGTGCCGGTCCCGGCGTCGGCACCGTCGGCCGGAGGAAGCGTGCCGGGCGGAGGCGTCGGAATGGTGTCCGACGGCGGGGCCGGCGTGGTCGCCGGCGGCGGCGTCGGGGTCGTCGCGGTCGGTGGCGGAGTGGTCGCGGTCGGCGTCCCGGCAGCAGGCGGCGGGACCGGTACGAGGGTCGGTGGCGCCGTCTCGGCCGGAAGCGTGGAGGGGAGCGTCGTGGCGCCGGTCTCGACGTGCGTGTGTCCCGGATCCGTCGCGATCGGATCGACGACGGGCGGTGCGGCGGCCGTCGTCGTAGTCGGCGTCGTGGCCGCCGGGGGATCGGCTGCCGGCTTCTCGACCGGCTTGGCCTGCTTGGCCGGCGCGTCGAGCGCGCGCTGCACGCGGGCGGGCGCCGACTGGACGACGGCGGCGACGGCTGGCTGGTGCGGCACCTGCTGGGCGATGACCTGCGGCTGGGAGGCAGCGGGTCGGGGCGTCGTCTGCTCCATCTCGACTGCGCCGGCGGTCACGAGCGCCGCGGCAGCGAGCCCGGCCGCTGCCTTCGCCCCGAGCGCGCCCAGACCGGCCGACACGAGCCCGCCGCTGCTCGCGGCGCCGGCCGTGCCGGCGACCGCTCCGACCGCCGCGGTGCCCGATGCGGCGCTGCCGGCGGTGCCGGCGCCACCGCCTCCGGCGAGCGATGTGAGCCCGACGTGCGCGAGGAAGAGTCTCTTCGCGAGCAGCATCGGCCCGACCGGCAGCATCAGCGCCAACGCCTTGCTCGTCGCGCGCAGCTCCGTGCGGAAGGTCGCGCAGCGCTCGCACGAGCGCAGGTGGCGGCGTGCCGGCGGGGTCGTGCGGCGGCGCAGGCCCTCGGCGATCTCACCGAGCTCGATGCGCACGTCCTCGCAGTTGAGCTGGCGCGCCTCGGCGGCCTCGGCGAGCGACACGCGGGCGCGCACGAGCAGCGACTTGACGCTCGGGATCGTCGTCTCCATCGCCTCGGCGATCTGCTCGTAGGAGAGCGCGTCGATCTCGCGCAGCAGGAGGGCGGTTCGCTGCGTCTCGGGCAGCTCCTGCACGTCGGCGATCAGCTCGCGGAACTGCTCGCGCTTGTCGACCTTGTCGGCCGTCGTCGTGCCGTGCTCGGACAGGTGGATGTCCATCGAGTCGACGCCGATCGGCTGCACGCGGCGCAGGTGGTTGAGGCTGCGGTTGCGCGCGATGCGGTAGAGCCAGGGGCGCGCGTTGATCGGGCGGTCGTCGGCGAGGATCGCGTTGAAGGCGGCGGCGAAGACCTCCTGCAGCACGTCCTCGGCGTCCTCGCGCGAGCCGAGCATGTGGCGGCAGAAGGCGAGCAGGCGCGACTGGTAGCGGCCGACGAGCGCCTCGAAGGCGCCGTGGTTGCCGCGCCGCACGAGGGCGATCAGGCGCTCATCGGACTGCAGCCGCAGCAGCGGCGAGCGACCTGGGGTGCCGACGGTGCCGGCGTGGGTGAGTGCTGAGGCCTCCACTCGTACTCAAAAGACACCGTAGCAGCGGTCATAGTTGCGCCCTAAAGGGCGTTTTCAGCGCAGATCGCGCCGGCGCAGCCACTCACGCAGCAGCAGCGCGAGCGCCACCGGCACCGTCGCTGGCAGGACGTCGACGACGAGGAACAGCAGGTCGAACGCGGTCGACAGTGCGAGCACGACGAGTGCCCACCGCCACGGGGCGCGGCCTGAGCCGGCATCGCGCTCCTCGGCCGCGACGATCGCACCGAAGACGCCGGCGACGAACAGGTCTCCGTAGCCGATCAGCGCATCGCCGAACAGCGCGCGCTGCAGCTGGGGCAGGTGCGCCGGCGGGGCAGCGGCGTTCAGCACGTCGTTGGCCGGCTGCAGCAGCGAGGAGCCGACGAGGTACGCATCGACCGCCGCCATCGCGACGATCCCCACCTTCAGCCAGCCACGCGGCGCGACGGCCGTCAGCAGCACGCCGAGCGTCACACAGCTGAGCGCCGACAGCAGCACGGCCGCGCCCTCGCCGAGCAGCGTCTCGCGGCGCCACCACGCAAGCGCGAACAGCGGTATTGCCAGCAGCGCCAGCGGCGGGCGGCCGCCGCGCATCGTCCCTCCGAGCGCCGCTGCGGCGAGCGGCGGGACGGCGATCAGCGCCAGCCACGTGAGCCCATCGGCCGTCTCCCCGGCGGCGCCGATCGCCACGACGACGAACACGATCGAGGCGAGCGGGGCGAGCGCCCAGGCGCGCCCCGACACTCGTTGGGTCAGCGCCTTCACGCGCGCGGGCGCGCGCCCGCGCGGGAGCGCGACGAGCGCGCTCTGCACGCTCACGAGGCAGGCGTCGGAGAGCCAGAAGCCGAGCGACACGCGCACAGCCTCGCACGAGGCCCCACGCGCCGCCGGCTAGATGCCCGGGGTGGGAGTCGAACCCACATGCCCCTGGGGGACCGCCGATTTTAAGTCGACTGCGTTTGCCGTTCCGCCACCCGGGCTAGGTTGCGCGGCGGGGAGTCTACGAGCTCACAAGGATGCCGTCGAAACCACTTTTCGCCCTTTGCGATCGTGGTCGACGACGTAAACGTCCGCGTTCGAACGATGCTTGACGCGGGGGCGTAGCGTAGGAATGTGAGGTGCGACGAAACCCTTGACACCAGAGCAGGAGACCGCGCAGCCGTTGGGCTGCGCGATCACCTCCTCGTGCAAGGTTGCTCCGTCTCACGCGACGGCCGTAGCCCGCGACGAAGCGGGCGTCAGGCCCTCGAGCACGGCAGTCGCGAGACGTGCGTCGCCGCGAATGTCCAGACCACTCGTGACGCCCTCCGGTACGAGAGCGTCAATCCAGGTGCGTTCCGTTCCGGCGACCTGTGCGTCGGCCTCCGGCTCGGCGCGCTCCTCGAGCGTGGCGGCGCCGCGCTTGATGATCAGCGTGTACTGCTTGGTCTCGCCGTCCTTCGAACGCTCGGTGACCGTCAGCTCCACGGTGCCGCGCAGCGATCGCGGCAGCGTGAGGAGCCCCGGCGCGAGCCGGAAGATGGCACCGACGTCGATTGCCTCGTTGCGGCGAGGCTCAGTCCACGACCACTCGTAGCCCCAGCGCGCGAGCGCGCCGAGGACCGGGATGAGGTCACGGGCTCGATCTGTCAGCTCGTAGTCGACGCGCGGCGGGACCTCCCGGTACCGCTGGCGGGTCAACAGGCCGTCAGCGACCATGCGGTTCAGCCGCGAACGCAGCTGCTCCGTCGAGATGCCAGGCAGCGTGCGCTGGAGCTCGACGAACCGGCGTGGACCGCTGACGAGATCCCGCACGATCAGCAGCGTCCATTTGTCGCCAACGAGATCCAGTGCTCGCGCGTCAGGCGACCACTGGTCGTATGGATGGCGTTTGGGCGGGGGGGCGGGTGGGATGGCGACCTCCGTTTATCTGTGCGTTGACCTACCTACCGTGATACAGATTAACCGACTGACGGGTTGGAGAGGGATTCCTTTGACACGAATGGGCAGCCGTACACCGCATCGCGACTGCCGTACAGCGCATCGGAGGACGCACAGCAGGCACGTCTCGTACGTCTTTGCGCTTCCAATCGCCTGCCTCGCGGGTGATCGGGGGCTCACGTCGATGGACCCAGGGAGGAGGAGGCCAGATGGCTGAGGTGATCCAGCTCACGAAGCGCCGCCCCGAGAGCGGAGTGCCTGACGCGAGCAACATGGCGCCGACGCTCTACTTCGATCTTGCGTCGCCCTACACGTACCTCGTCGCGGAGCGCCTCGAGCGCCGTGTCGGCGCCGCTGTATGGCGGCCCGCCTTGCTGCCGTCGCCGTCGCCGCGCGGTGAGGAGATGGTCGCGGAGGCCGAGAGTCGTGCGCATGCACTGCGGATGCCGCTCGTGTGGCCCGAGCGCTTTCCGTCACGTGCGCCGACGGCGATGCGCGTCGCGACGTACGCGAACGAGCAGTGCTGCGGCCCGGCGTTCGCGATCGCGGCCGGGCGGCTCGCATTCTGCGGCGGGTACGACATCGAGGACCCAGACATCCTCGCGGAGGCGGCAGCAGCCGCCGGCCTCGAGGTGGGCGGAGCGCTCGTGGCGGCTCGCGACCCGCGGCGCGACCATCAGATTGGGATGGCAGGCCGTTCAGTCGAGCATGCGGGCGGGACCGTGCTGCCCGCGCTCGAGCATGAGCGGCGGTTGTACTGCGGTGAGGAGCAGATCGCCGCGTGGCTGTCGCAGCTGATGGGTGTCGTGGCGCGGCCGAGCGCGTCCTGAGCGGCGCTTCCTGAGCGTTTCCTCATCGGGGCTGGCATCGCGCCGCCCCGCTGTCACAATTCCATTGGGATGGACCGAGCACTGCGATACCTGTATCGCCGGCTCGGCCGGCGCTACCCGCTGACGGTCGTCGTCCTCCAGTTCCAGTTCGCGCACCTCGTCGTGCTCGGCGGCCTCGTGCTTCTGCGGCTCTACCAGCCGATGAGCAATCGGAGCTTCGTCGTGCTGCTCGTCGTGGCGGAGCTGCTGGTGGCGCTCGACAACATGAGCTCGACCCTGCTCGCTCGGCGGCTGCTTGCGCCGGTCGAGGCATGGCTGAACGGCGCGCGCGACCGCGCCAGCACGACCGATGCCTGGCGCGCACTCGCGTTCATGCCGAGTACCTACGGGCGGCGCGTGCGCACCGTTCCGATCCTGCTGGTGATCATCCCGTTCGGCACGTTTGCGACCGTGGAGCTCGGACTGCCGATCTGGGCGGCCTTCGCGATCTTCGCGGGGATGCTGCTGACGCTGCTGTACGGCGCGCTGTTCCGCTTCTTTGCGATGGAGTCGTTGCTGCGGCCGGTACTCGCCGACGTGGCGCTGCACCTGTCCGACGACTTCGAACCGGGGCGCGGCGGGGTGCCGCTGCGCCGTCGACTGCTCGTCGGCCTGCCGGCGATCAACGTGCTGACCGGCGCCATCGTGGCCGGCATCGAGCTCAACCGCAACGGTGCGCAACTGGCCGACCTCGGCCCCGCGGTCGTCGTCGCGGTGATCGTCGCCTTCACGATCTCGCTCGAGCTGACGATCCTGCTGTCGCGCTCGATCTTCGGACCGCTCGACGCGCTGCGGGAAGCGACCGAGCGCGTGCGTCACGGCGACCTGCGCACGCGCGTGCCGGTCGTCTCGGCCGACGAGACAGGTCGCCTCGCGCGCTCGTTCAACGACATGGTCGCCGGTCTGCAGGAGCGCGAGCGGCTGCACGAGGCATTCGGCGCCTACGTCGGGCCGAACGTCGCGGAGATGGTGCTGCGCGACGGCCCGCACCTCGACGGCGAGGAACTGCAGGTCTCGGTCCTGTTCCTCGACATCCGCGACTTCACGCGCTTCGCCGAGCGCGCGAGCGCGCGCGAGGTCGTCGACCGCCTCAACGAGTTCTACGACCTCGTCGTGCCGCTGCTCGTGCGGCATGGCGGCTACCCGGACAAATACGTCGGCGACGGGCTGCTCGGCGTGTTCGGCGCGCCCGAGCCGATCGTCGCGCACGCCGATCGCGCGGTCGCGGCTGCGATCGAGATCGCGGCTGCCGTGCAAGAGCGCTATCGCGGCAGCCTGCGCGTGGGGATCGGCGTCAACTCCGGGCTCGTCGTCGCGGGCACGGTCGGTGGCGGCGGGCACGTCGAGTTCACCGTCATCGGCGATCCGGTGAACACGGCGGCGCGCGTGGAGCAGGTGACGCGCCAGACCGGCGACGCGGTGCTCGTGACCGACGCGACGCAGCGGCTGCTGTGCCTCGACCACGGCGGCTTCGACGCGCGCCCGGCCGCGCCGCTCAAGGGCAAGCGCGAGCGCGTGCAGTTGTGGGCTCCGCGCGCGCTGATGCGGATAGCGGAGATGGAGGAAGGGAAGGACGCGACACGCCCGGCTCGGCCTGAGCATGCCTGGGGGCGTGGCGGAGGGGGCGGCGGGGTGAGCGGGCCTTGACGCGAGTGGGGCCCGGCATCAGTGCCGAGCCCCACTCGTAGTCGCAGCTCCATGGGCAAGCCGGGTCGGGGGTCCCCGCTCGCGGGAGCTGTGCGTCGCCGGCCGGGCGCTTTGGGAGGCGTCGGCGTTTCCGCCGGCCGCGTCCGGCCTATGTCGGGAACCAAGGAGTTCGTGCCATGAACGCTCCTGGCCCGAGGTCATCATCGGGAAGCGATCCGGCTCATGCAAGGGTGCGGGTCGTCCGTCATACGTGCCTCATACCCCACGTGCGCCGGGCGGTCGAGCTGACTAATGAGCGGTCGTCCGGCGCGGCCAGATCGCGGGGCATCTAGCATCGCCCGCATGTCCACAGACACCACGGAGCAGACGCGTCTGCACGGCGGCCGGCTGATCGCACGCCGCCTCAAGGCTCATGGCGTGAGCAAGCTGTTCACGCTCTCGGGCGGTCACATCTTCCCGATCTACGACGGCTGTCGCGAGGAGGGCGTCGACATCGTCGACGTGCGCCACGAGCAGACCGCCGCCTTCGCTGCGGAGGGCTGGGCGAAGGTCACCCGCACGCCCGGGGTGGCGGCCGTGACGGCCGGCCCGGGCGTGACGAACGCGCTCAGCGCGATGGGGTCCGCGCAGTCGAACAACTCACCGGTGCTCGTGCTCGGCGGCCGCGCGCCGGCGCTGCGCTGGGGCCGCGGCTCGCTGCAGGAGATCGACCACGTGCCGTTCGTGAGGCCGCTGACGAAGCTGGCGGCGACGCCCGACTCGACGGCGGAGATCCCCGGGATGGTGGACGAGGCGCTGCGCGTCGCGATGACGCCGCACTCCGGACCGACGTTCCTCGACTTCCCGATGGACCACGTCTTCAGCGAGGCGGAGGAGCCGGCGAGCAGCGCTGGACTGCTGGAGCCTTGGCGCGGCGCTGGCGCCGACGGCGACGCGATCGAGCGCGCCGGGCGGCTGCTGGCGGAGGCCGAGCGGCCGGTCGTGATGGCGGGCACCAACCTCTACTGGGGCCACGGCGAGGTGGCGCTGCGTGCGTTGGCGGAGGAGCTCGGGGTGCCGGTGTTCCTCAACGGGTTGGCGCGGGGCTGCGTGCCGGCTGACCATGAGCTGTTCTTCTCGCGTGCGCGCGGGGCTGCGCTGACGAACGCCGACGTGGCTTTGGTGATCGGCGTGCCGATGGACTTTCGCCTTGGCTTCGGCGAGTCGTTCGGGCCGGAGACGGAGATCGTGGTGCTGGACGTCGCCGAGCCGCTGCGGGAGCACCCGCGCGCGGTCGCGGCCGAGCTGTACGGCGCGCTGCCGGCGACGCTCGACGCGCTGCGTACGGCGGCTGTGTCGGCCAGTGGGGGCGCCTCGCGGACGCGCGCGTGGGTCGAGCAGCTGCGCGGGGTGGAGTCGGAGAAGCACGCCGCCGAGGCGGCCGAGCTGAACGACGAGCGCGCGCCGCTGCATCCGATGCGCGTCTACCGCGGGCTGGCCGAGGTGATCGACCGCAACGCGATCGTCGTCTGCGACGGGGGCGACTTCGTCTCCTATGCAGGGCGCGTCGTCGACTCGTACGAGCCGGGCTGCTGGCTCGACCCGGGGCCGTTCGGCTGCCTCGGCTCGGGTCCCGGCTACGCGCTCGCGGCGAAGCTCGCGAGACCGGAGCGCCAGGTCGTGCTGCTGCTCGGCGATGGTGCCTTCGGCTTCTCGGGGATGGAGTTCGACACGCTCGCGCGCCACGGCGTGCACGTCGTAGGCGTGATGGGCAACAACGGCATCTGGGCGCTCGAGAAGCATCCGATGGAGTTCCTCTACGGCTACTCGGTCGCGGCTGAGCTGCGGCCGGGGACGCGTTACGACTCGGTGGTGGAGGCGCTCGGCGGACACGGCGAGCTGGTCGAGCGGCCCGACGACCTGCGCGGTGCGCTGGAGCGTGCGTTCGCGGCCAACGTGCCGGCGCTGGTGAACGTGCTGACGGACCCGAGCGTGGTGTATCCGCGCAAGTCGAACCTGGCCTGAGGGCCGAGGCCGCTGGCGCTGCGCGGATGAGGCTTTCGCCCTCCTAAATGAGGAAGCCGCCCACATCATGTGGACGGCTTCCTCGAAGTGGCCCCATCAGGACGGGCAGGGGTACGTGCCGTGAAAGGGCCTATCAGTGGCTCGGACGGCGGGAGGCGCCGTATTCGGCTATCGCCCGAGCCTATGGGCCGAGCAACAGGAACGTTTGCACGCACCCACTGCCCGACGGAACCATATTCCTAGGGTGTCATGGACCGGACAATCGAACATACGTCCAGCTCATTAGTCAGGGTGATCCGGTAAGGGCTCTTGTGCGAATAGGTCAGCTTGCCGAGAGTTAGTGCGTCGCCGAGGGCGCTGCGATGCGCCTGGTCGGTCAGTGTGCGTGCGGTCGGGTGTGTGTCAAGGCGACGCCGTGCAGCAGGTCGTGCTCGGAGACCTCGGCACGGTCGAGCTCGAACGCACGCAGGACCTCCAGCAGGATCGCCGCGCCGGCGACGATCGTGGGCGCGCGATCGGGGTGCAGGCCACGCACGTCGCGTCGCTGTGCGAGCGGCATCTGCGCGAGGCGCGCGAGCAGCAGCTCGACCTCCCCCAGCTCGAGCACGTAGCCGTGCACGCGCCGCGGGTCGTACGGATCCAGCTCCTGGTCGATCGCGGCGAGTGACGTGGCAGTGCCAGCGACGCCGACAGCGGCGCGGGCGCTCGCGCGGACTTCTCGGGGGACGCCCGCCTCGATCGTCGCGCGCACGTCGTCGGCGAGCTGCTGCAGCTCGTGCGGAGGCGGCGGGTCGTGGTGCAGATGGCGCTCGGTCTGGCGCACGACGCCGGCCTGCAGCGAGACGTGGAAGCTTGGCTCGGTGCTTCCCGCGGCGCCGACGATCAGCTCGGTCGAGCCGCCGCCGATGTCGACCACGAGCAGCGGTGTCGTGTCCTGCGGGTCGCGGCCGTGCGTCGCGCCGCGAAAGGTCAGCTCCGCCTCCTCCTCGCCGGCGATCGTACGAGCGTCGAGTCCGTAGTCGTCGCGCACGCGGCGCGTGAAGTCGGCGCCGTTGGTCGCGTCGCGCGCGGCGCTCGTGAGCACCGCGACGCGCGCGTCGGCGGGGACGTCGGCGGCGTCGAGCGCGTCTCGGTAGGCGTCGAGCGTCGCGAAGACGCGCACCATCGCCTCCTCGGCGAGGCTGCCGGACGTGTCGACGCCCTGACCGAGGCGCGTGACCTGGGAGCGGCGATCGAGCTCCGTGATCGCGCCGTCCTCGACGTCGGCGATCAGCAGACGGGTGGAGTTGGTCCCGATGTCGACGACGCCGACGTGCATGCGGATGGGGATGCTACGCGGCGCCGGCGGGGCTGGTGGCGGCGCAGTGGAGGTGCGGCCGCATGACGGCTCGCACGGGTCTCCGCGCCTGCGGGATTTGGAGCCGATTCGCTATAGTGCTTGGTCCACGCCGCGGGGTGGAGCAGTCTGGTAGCTCGTCGGGCTCATAACCCGAAGGTCGCGGGTTCGAATCCCGCCCCCGCTATGTCGCTGAAGGTGACTTGGAAGCCCTCCGCCTGGAGGGCTTTCGTGTTCTCGAAGGCGTTGGCGACGGCTTCGGTGACGGTCGCGGAGACCTCGATGCGGCCTGCGGCCTTGTCGAACGCGATCTTGAGGTCGAACGCCTCGAAGGTCTGGCGCTGGGTCTCGCGCGGGGCGTCGCGGAGCTGCTGGCCGAGGTCGGGGATGCGCGCGAGGCGCTGGGCGAGCTGGTCGGCTTCGGCGTCCTCCTGCTCGACGGGGATCTCGGCGAGGGCGGCCTCGTAGGTCGCCTTGTCGGCCTTCAGCTCGGCGATGCGGGCGGTGACGGATTCCGCGTCGACGCCGGCCTCGATCGCCTCGACCTGGGCCTTGATGCGGCGGTCGGCATCGGCGACCTGCTGGCGCAGGCGGGTGGCGGTGAGCTTGCCGTCACGGGCGCGTTCGCGGGTCGTCGCGCGGAGCTGCTTCTCCAGCTTGTCGAGGCGCATCGGCCCGAAGATCCGCTGCTCGAAGAACCGCAGGACGACGGGGAGCACAGCGTCCTCGCGGAGGTAGATCCACTTCTGGCCGGCGTGCGTGTCGATCGCGGCGGTGTCGCCGTAGCCGTTGGCGTAGGAGCAGGCGTAGTAGTGGTGGCCCTTGCGGGCCTTGCCCTGCATCGAGAGCGGCTGGTGCCCGGTCGCGCAGTGGGCCATACCGGCGAACAGGTAGCGGCCGTTGCCCTTGACGGCCTGTCGGCTCGGGCGTCCCTTCGCGAAGCGGGCTTGGGACTTCGCGAACAGCTCGTCGGACACGAGCGGCAGGTGCGCGTCCTCGGTGACGACCCACTCCTCCTGGGCGCGCTGCTTCGGGCCAGTGCCTGACTCGCGGGCGGTCGCGAAGTCGAGCCGGTTCCAGACGATCCGGCCGGTGTAGACCGGGTTCAGCAGCATCGCCCGGATCGTGTTCGCCGACCAGTGGCCGCGGACGTTGCGCTTCGGATCGACGTGGGCGGGCGGCGGCGGGCCGCCAGCGCGGTTCAGGTGCTCGGCGATGGCCTTCGGGCCGAGCCCGCGGTCGGCGTGCAGGTGGAAGATCTCCGCGACGACGACGGCCTGTTCGGGGACGGGGACGAGCCGTACGCGGGCCTTCGAGCGGTCGCCCTTGTGGTTCTCGGGCATCGGCTCCTCTTCGCGGCGGTAGCCGTAGGGCGCGCGTCCGCCCATGCGGAAGCCCTGCTCGGAGCCCTCGCGCATCCCGCGCTTCGTCTCGCGGCGCAGCTTCGAGCGCTCGAACTCGTCCCAGAGTTGCTGCATGCCGATGAACATCTGGCCCTCGGGGGTGGTCGGGTCGCCTGCGCCGGTGGCGTAGTGGATCGGCACGCCGACGCGCTGCAGCTCGCGCTCGAACAGTGCCGCGTGCAGCCGGTCGCGAGCGAGGCGTGAGGTCGAGTAGACGAGTACGGCATCGAAGCGCCGGCCCTCGACGTCGCGTGCCTCGTGCGTCAGCGCGCCCCAGCCGGGCCGGTCCTGCTTGGCGCCGGACTCCTGGTCGGTGAACTCGCAGACGACCTCGCCGCCCAGCTCCACGGCCTTGCGCTCGCACGCCTTCCGCTGGCTCGGGAACGAGAGCGCCGGGTCCTGCTTGTCGGTCGTGGACAGCCGGCCGTAGAACGCGAACCGCATCACCACGTCACCGCCACGAGCTGCGCGTCGGCTTCGGCGACGATCTTCCGCGCCTCGGCGACGCCGACGACGATGCCGGCGTCGAGCAGGTGCCCGACCGCCGCCGCTTTGGCCTCGCACTGCTCCCGACGCAGCACGACGAGCATCGGGCCGTCCGAGGCGGTGAAGTCGAGCAGCCAGGCGACGGCCGCGGGAGCAGGTACTTGCGCGTTAGTGTCAATTATCACAATCATGGAGGAAAGCAGGCGGCGCCCGGCGTCGCAATTGCTTGCGGCACCGGGCGCCCGCCGCGCTCTAGATGGCCTCCGGGGGCTCGAGATCGCGGAGCGTCTCGATGCGCACCCAGCGTGTCTTGTCCGAGCCGCTGCCGAGGTGCCCGGTCTCGACCTCGATGCCCTCGGCGCGCAGCGCGCCAGCGAGCAGCCGAAGGTGCCGGCCGAGGCGCTGCGGGTTCGACGGGAAGCCGCCACGTTGACCGCCGTCTTGCGGCGGCGCGTACGCGCGCAGCCGCTCGAACACCTGAGTCGGCGTTCCCTCAAGGCAGCCGTCGTCGACATCGAGGACCGCGCGGATCGCCTTGACGACGGAGCTTCCGTCGAGGCTCGTCCTGAGCGCGACGGCGCGGTTCTCTTCATAGGCCGTCAGGAACTGCTCGCGCGTCCATCCGAACCCGTCGCTCGCCGCCACTGCCCAACGGGTGAAGTCCGCCATGCGCGGGGCGTCGGGTAGCTCGACAGAGCTGACGTGCTCGTCAGCGGCCGCTGCTCCCGACAGCAGCGCGCCCAGGATGAGCGGACGCGCCCTCTCGAACTCGGCCCAGAACGTGCGCTCGTCCCGACGTGCGTGTGGTTCGACTCGCGGGAGCGTGAGCACGATCGCGCGGTCGAGCAAATCCTGCCGCGTCGCAACCGCGTCGATGCCGTTCAGGATGGCCGGCCGTTGCTGCTCGAACACGCACTCTTCGTCGTCGCGGTAGAGCGCACGTGTCCCGAAACCCCCGCCGGTCGACAGCCGGCAGAGCGCGTCCGAGAGCCACGTCGGGAGGAACGAGATGTTGTCCAGGACGAGGACCCAATTGCCCTCGGCGGCGATGGCGAGATCGCGGGTGCTGCGGGGCGCGGCGCGCAGAGGGGCCCGAGTGGGGTCCACGAGGCGCTTGAGCACCTCGCACGTCGTGGACTTCGCCGAGCCCTGCTCGCCCTGCACGATCAAGACCGGGAACGGACCGACCGGCGACAGCGCCATCGCCGCCCAGGAGGTGAGGAGGATGAAGTCCTCTTCGCTCTCGACGTTGACGAACTCTCGCAGCAGCTCGATGGCGCCACCGGCCCGCGGCTCCGGGAGCGGATGTGCCCCGTCCCGGCGCTGGAAGCGAACTGCCGCATCCGATGCGAGCCGCCACGAGCCCTCCGTTACTTCGACGACCCTGCCGTCGTCAGCGGCGAGGTCAAGCACGAGTCGGCCGCGATCGGACTTCCCGACGCGGGTATAGAGCGGGGCCTCAGGTCCCTCGAGGACCGCCTCCGTCGCCAGCGCCTCGAGGGCGGACGCGACAGCCGACGGATTCGGGTAATGCCCGAGGCGCTGTTTGAACGCCAACTGGAGGATGCGGCTGGCGCGCTTGGACGGCAGCCCCACGACGCCCCGCCGTCCGCTGGTCGGCTGGGCGAAAGCCCGCTCTTGCGGGTCGTGGAAGAGTTGGAGCGTCTCCCGCCCCAACTCGATCAGCCGCTCGGTCTGCGTGGGCGCGTCATTGAGGCCCGCCTCGTTTGGCGTGGTCATCGCTCACCGTCCTTCGCGAGAAGGATCAAGGAGCGGATCGCGGCCAGCTGCATGGCGGCGAGCATGGTGTGACGCGGGTCTCGCGTCGGGATGAGCTGCAGGTTGTGAACCGCGACGGGCGTCGCGATCCGGGGCGTGCGATTGAGCACGGACAACGTTCCTTTCGCCGCCGCGATTCGCGGCGGTCGAGTTCCGTTGCCCGTGGCCTCGTTCGAGCTGCGCGAGGCACCTCGCCTGACCGTTCCACCGGGCCCGTTCCGGGCTCCTCCCTACTAGGAGGGCCCTTTCGGCATCCGGAATGATCTCAGAAGCGTGCTGGCGATTCAACCGCTAGGCGTTGCTGCTCGCTTGTGCCGCCGCCGCGCGCTACCCGCCGGTTCCGAACGGCGTGGCCGACCGACGAGCGCCCCGAGCCCGATATGTGTCCCTGCTCCGCGGAGTTGCGAAACCTGGCCGGCGAGACGCTCCCGCTCGACGGCGCCATCGCCTGAGCCGAGCAGCCGAAGGCGCATATATTCCTTAGGAGGTGCGAAGTTCGGGAGACCGTATCCGTTCTCGGCGCGAACGTGCCCGCCGAAGAAGCCCAGCGCCTCGGCCACCAGCACCTCCCGCGGCAGTCGCGGTGGGCGCGGACGGGTCTCTGCGACGACATCGTCGTAGAGACCGTTGACGGCGGCCTCCCAAATGGCTCGCCTTCGCTGCTTGGCGACGTCTCGGGCTCGCGACATGCTTGTTCCTTGGATAGGGGTAGGTGACCGGGGGGGTCATCTCCAATTCGGCTATGGTACGCGACATGCCGAAGAGAGAACAGAAGGACGAGCGAAATGCTGCCGAGCGACAACGCGATGGCTCGCGAAGGGGCGCAGACCTCGTCCGGGCGGAGTTCGCCGCTGCGCTGACGCGTCGCCGCTACTGCGAGATCGTGGGCATCCACGACATGACGCTCAAGCGTTGGGAGCGCGCCGGCGTCCTGCAGCCGCGGACCCAGGTCATCCTCAACAGCCCGACGCGCGTGTTCGTGCCCGAGGATGTGGCCTTCGGCAAGCGCCTGATCGGCGTCCTGCGAGAACGATCCGGAACGGTCAGTCTGGTCGAGGCGGCCGAACTGGTCCGTGAGGGCTCCGACCAGCCGTAGCAAGCTGTCGGCAACGGTTACTGGACCGGGGACGATGGGACGCGTGGGACGCGCACGTGCGGACCGAACCTCGGGTTTCGTCGGCAGCCAGGAGATTCAGGCGCGAGAACTCGTCTCCTATCAGTGTCGTGACACTCCCGTGCAAGTCCCGTGACAGTCGGAACCGTCTGGAAGCTGCTGGTCAGCCGAGGCTCAGCTCGCCGACGCAATCGTCCCGAGCCCCCTCCTCGTGCCTCGTCTGGGACGTCGTGCGCATCGACCCGGCGCTCTCAGCAGATGCGTCCCACGCGTCCATCGTCCCGGCGGCGGTGCAGTGAGGACGCGACTATGGGTCGACACGGACAGTGGCTCAATTGGTTCCCCGCATCGAAGGCCGCTCCGGTGCCGTCAGAGCCCTCTCACAAGATCCGCCAGCCGCACGTCGAGTGCTTGAGCGATCTTGGCAGCGGTGGAGATCGTCGGAGAGTGGTTGCCGCGCTCGATCGCGGCGAGGTACTTGGCATCCATGCGCGATGCGGCACCGTCGCGGCCGATGGTCGTGATTCGCCCGGCAACGGCCTCGAGCGTCTCGTTGCGCTTGCGTCGAGCTTCACGCACCGCGTCACCGAATGCTGCGGCAGGGGCGTCGGCGCTGGAGGAGCGCGGCACTATCGGGGGATGCGGAGGCGGGACACAGCCGCGCGAGTCTCGAATGCGGCAGCCGCTAACTCCACAAGATATGTTCCCCCTAAGCCACAGCTGAGGATTGGAGCTACTCGGTGCTGCGTCTTGGATCGCCTTACCCGTCCGTCGCGTCCCTCCGTCCCTGATAGGGGGATCGCGGCCGTAGGGTTCGGCGCGGCGCTCGAGTCCGAGGGAAGGCCCGGAAGGGCCTCCGAGCGCGGTTAGAGAGGCGTGCGCGGACCCACGGCACGCAGGCGGTATCTGAGTCGCGTGCCGCTTCCGTCGAGACACACGATCCAGGCGCCGTTCTGCCTAACGCAGCGCAACCAGATCGGGGAACCGCCGTGGCCGGCGTTGACGTACGCGCCGTCGTGGGTCCGCGTGAAGTCGTCGGCTCGGTAGAGCCCGTGATCGACCAGGCTTCCGTCGTCCTGCTCGGCTTCGAGCACGAAGCGCTCCGGCATGGTGATCGCGACGAAGCCCGAGCGTGCCATCGGGCTCGGATTGCGCTCCTCTTCCTCGGCGCTCGCGATGAGCTGCGAGAGCGGGGTGCTGAGTCCGGTCGCGAGCTTGAGCAGCACGCGGAAGGTGGGGTTGATCTCGCCACGCTCGATCGCGCCGACGTAGTTGCGGTGAAGGCGGGCACGGGAGCCGAGCTCCTCCTGCGAGAGGCCGCGTCTGGCGCGCGTGAAGCGCACGACGTGGCCGAAAGCCGAGTGTCGCTCGGAATGGGCGGGCTCACGCGTCGAGCATCTATGCGCTGGGTGCGCTGGCGGCGTCGAGTCCGGCGGTCGCCGGGTACGGTGGTCGTGCATCGGAGCTATCCCTTCGGTGCCGGGCCGGGGGCGTTCCAGCGCCGCCCGGCCGCTCTATGAGGTCAGGTCGTGCTTGAGGTGGAGGCCGCGGGGGCGTTGTCCTCCGAGAGCCTGAGCAGCCGCTTGCGCAACTCGCGGGTGGCCTGGCCGCTGATGAGGGCTCGGGTGCCGCCGTCGTGCGGGGTGAGGGAGATCGTGACGCGCTCGGTGCCGCGGACGAAGATCGAGAGCACGATCGCGAGGATCAGCATGAACTGGCCGATCCGCGCGAGCGCGTTCGGCTGGCTGGCGATCACGCTGAGGACGATGAAGAGCAGACCGACCAGCAGGGGAACGCGGTAGGCGGCTCCGGGGACGTAGCGGCGGCTGAGGATCACCGCCTCCGCGCTGTGGGATTCGATCTTGTAGCCGCAGCGCGCGAAGTCCTCGGTGTGCCCGACGACGCGAGCGCGCACCAGCTCCTCAGGGGACCGGCAGGTCGAGAACTCGTGGGTGAACGGGTCGCCTTCCGGCACGGCGCCTCCTTCGTCGGCCGCACCGAGTGTGCAGCTTGGAGCCGGAAGGAAACCAGACATGTTCCCCCTTCACAATTCCTGTCAATCGGGTCGGGCGCGCGTCCGGTCGCGCTGGGCTCGATGCTCGAAGACGCTCCGGGGCCGCGTCAGACTATTCGGGGAGCCCGCTCCGAGCGCGACTCTATGAGCGCAGGCTTCGGGTTCGAACCTTGTCAGGCTGCACCGTATGACGAAACCATCCTGTGGGGTTCGCAGGCATCTGCTCGCTGAGCAAGGGGTCTTCTGGAATCGGATCGTCGCCGCGGAGGATCTGCTCGATGAGGGCGCACGCCTGGTTGACGAGACTGGTCGTGAGTCAGGGAGCGGGCACGCCGATAAACGCCTCCGTGGTATTTCGCAGGGCGGTATCCGATAATGGGACTATGCCGCCGCGTCCGCCTATCGAACCCCACGTTGCTCTGCTTCCGGTCGACGATGCCGACTGGGAGTGGAAGGCGTTCGAGCGGTTCTGCCTGGGTTTGGTTCGTGCACAAACTGATGTTGTGGAGGCCAACCTCTACGGAAAGCGTGGCGAGAAGCAGAGAGGCATTGATATTGCCGCCAGCCTCACCGATGGCCGCACGCGAACGTATCAATGTCGCAAACGCAAGAGGTTCACAAGACCCAACGCCGAGGCGACCGTCAAAGACACGACTTACAAGGCGGACGAGCACGTCATACTCGTGACTTGTGAAGTTGGCACGGCCGTTCGTGATTACATAGACGGTCTGCCGAAGTGGACTCTGTGGGATAGGGAGGACATCGCTGTACGGGTCCGAGAAGTCGAGCCTCGTGAGCGGGCACGCCGGCTCGTGGAGGACACATTCGGGACTCAATGGCGCAAAGCGTTTCTCGGTCCTCAAACGGCACGCGCCTTCAATACCGTCGAAGAGTTCTTTGCGCCAATGCTTCGTGAGGACCGACTGCTCCGTCACACCTGGCAGATGGTCGGGCGCCAGCACGAATTTCAGGAGTTGATGGGAGCGATACGCACGCCTCGTGTTCGTGTAGCGCTGCTCGTAGGACGTGGCGGCATTGGAAAGACCCGTCTACTGCGAGCGCTAGGAGAGCAGTGCGAGAGCGAGCGGAGAATGGTTCTCTTTGGCCGACCGGGGGCGACCTTCTCGGACGAGGCGACGGACGACCTGCCGCTCTCCGATGCGGTGGTAATAGTCGATGACGCGCATCACCGCGATGCGGAAGAGCTCGTTCCGCTCATGTCTACCGTGCGAGAGCGCGACGACGCCATGACCCTAGTGCTTGCGACGCGCCCCCAGCGAGTAGATGAGCTGCGGGCGGCGGCAGGGCGCGTTGGCTTCAGTCTCGACGAACTGTGGCGCTCGGAGCCGTTGGGCGATCTACCCCGCGCGGCGGTCGAGGACCTGGCCGAGCAGGCGCTTGGTGTCCCGCTGGTGCGGCTCGCACCAGCGCTGGCAGCGGCGACGGCGGACTGCCCCTTGGTCACTGTTTTCGGAGGGCAGCTGTTGGCCAGTCAGGCAATCCCACCTGCTCTCCTTGAGCGCCATGACGAGTTCCGGGTCGAAGTCCTTGACCGATTCGCAGAGGAGCGTTTGGGTCGACTGAACCCCGACATCGACCAGGAGACGGCCCGTAGGTGTCTGACCCTCTTGGCGGCAGTCCAGCCGGTGTCGGTCGAGTCGCTGACGATGGAGAAGCTGGCACAGGATCTTACGCTGGACGTACCAGCTCTCCGGTTGCTCCTTGGAGGTCTGGAAGACGCAGGGCTTGTCTTGTCTCGCGGGCGGCTCCGTCGAATTGTTCCCGACGTGCTGGCCGATCACATACTCCACCAAGACTGTATCGACCGCCAAGGCCGGCCTACCGGCAGGGCCGAGCAGCTCCTGAACCGCTATAGCCCCACAGCGCTTGCTTCGGTCCTCCATAACCTCTCCGAGTTGGATTGGCGTATCGCACAGACCAGTGAGGCCGTTGACCTGCTCGCTTCCGTGTGGGCGGAGTTGTCCGAGGCGTTCCGCGCTGGAAACGCGCAGCGGCGCATTGACACGATCAGCCGGATGCTTCCCATAGCGCAGTTTCAACCAGCTCGTGTCTTGGCGCTGGTCGAGCACGCGATTGAACACCCGGCGGAGGCGTTTGACTACCCTGGCCTCGACCTTGTGATCACGGACGGAGAGGTCCGACAGAAGTTGCCGGAATTGCTCCGCCGCATCGGATACTCACCGGACCATATCCGTGGAGCGATGCGTGCTCTGTGGGTGCTGGGGCGTGACGACGCTAGCGCGTTGCACTCCAATCCATCTCACCCGATCAGGGTTCTTCAGGAACTCGGTTCATACGAGACGGGCCGCTATTCGATGTTCTATCCGGAGCAGTTGTTGTCCTTCGTCGAAGAGTTGCTCGCTCAGCCCGGTGTGTTCCACTGGCTTCCGATCCAACTTGTTGCACCACTGCTGGCGCGTGAAGGTACTGTCACGCACGCGGAGGGCTACAGAATCCATTGGGGAAGCTACTTCGTGGACCCGGAAGCAACGGCCCCCCTGCGCGCTCGCGTACGCGAACTGCTTGGTCTCCAGTGCATCAGCGGCACTGACAAGAGTCGCTACGCAGCGGCAGTCCTTCTCGGCGAAGCGCTTCAACAGGTTCATGGGTACTACGGACGCCCGGTGCCGGAAGAAGTGCGCAATGGGTGGCTTCCGGATCAGCTGGCTCTACTGGAGACGATCTCCGATCTGCTCGATACGTCGGATGATCCACTCGTGAGGGTAGCGCTGCGGGATGGAGTCCAATGGCATGCCGAGCGCAGCATGTGGCCTGAGGTGAGGATTAGAGCTACGGAGTTGGTCGACCACGACGTAGACGGCATCGAGCGGATGCTCAAGGCGGTCCTTTCGCCGTGGGACTTCCATGATGATGCCGCGACACGAGAAGCGAGACTCCGTGATGCGGCCGCTCCCATTCTCGCGATGAGTCCCGACGACGCAGCTCCGTTTCTCGAGCAGTGGTTGCAGCGCCTCCAGGACATCCGACAGCGGCATCCCGAGCCCGGCCCACTTCTCCACGCGGTGGCTGAGAGCTCCACCGAACATGCCGTGGTGTTCGCCGAGTACGCGGTGGGCAATCCGCGGTCGTTGCTGGCCCAGGCGCTTCCGCTGATGCTCAGCATTCTGAGGATTCCCCGCCGCGATGTGTATGACCGCGTGTTTGGGGCCATGCAGAGTCAGCCGACCCTGAAGACCCTGCTTGGAAACTACCTTGCACGCTGCGAGTGGGTCGGCGAGCCAAACGGATCCGAGGCCCACGTGTTTCGAGAACTTCTCCAGGACGAGGATCTCCCCGTTGTACATGCGGCCGTCCCGGGACTCCTGTGGATAGCCGAAGCTGATTCCCGACTGGCCCGAGAGTTGCTGCTGCAGGTTGCAGACGTTGCTGCCAGTGAGCGGGTGACGGATGAACTTTTCATGGTGGCCTCCAGGCGTAGCCTTGGGTTCTCTGCTGACGAGACGCAAGCGCTCCTCGACCGGCTACGCGCCGTGAAGGAGCTTCCGTACCACGCGAACCTGTTCCTGACGCAGACTGCCGAGAACGACCCACAGAGGGTCGTTGACCTGCTGCTGCAGAGGATCAGGCAAGCGCGTGAGGTCGGATTCGTACCGACTCCTTTCGACGGCTTCCAGGGAGACGTTCTCGGCGGGACCGAGGGTGAGGTACGCCTTGCTCTTCTGCGTAGCATCCGCGACGCCGTGCTGGAAGAAGCCACGCCCGAATGGGAGGTCGTCCGCTTCTTTTGGGCTATCGGGGGCAACCTCAACGACCAACTGCTGGTAATCCATGAGTGGCTCGCGAGCAGCGACGCTGGAAGAATCGAAAAGGGTGCTGCCTTCGTGCATGAGGTCGGATGGCATGTCCTTCTCGATAAGCCGTTGTTCGTCAGCGATGCGCTCGAACGTGCGTCAGCAGTCAGCGAGGAAGCGTTCCATCAGCTTCAGCGCGCGTTCTCGGCCGCAGCGACCACCGGCGAGCACCATCGAACAATGGGAGAGCCGGCGCCTCGGGATACGACGACGCTGGAACGAGCACGGGCTATTGCCAAGAGCCTCCCGGCGGCGCTCGCGCCAAGCCCTTTTTCGATCGCATGGCAGACCAAGCGGAGGAACGGATCAAGGAGAGCCGCCTCGAGGACGAGGAGATCGGCGAGCTGTAGCCCGCAGCTCAGAGGTCGAGGCGATTGCGCAGACGCTTCAGGCCATCGAGGAACTCCGGGTTCGATATCTGCCCAAACAGCTCCTCAAGGAGTTCACGTCGGACCAGCTTTCCGGCTTGTCCGGAGATGCCCTTGCCCCTGCGACAGCGGTCGCCCTCTCGGCGAGTGTCACGCCTCATAATTCTGGATCGCGCGCCTTTAGCAATGAACGGTGGGACACCCTTCGGCGCCCGCGTCTACGAGGGCAGCGTCGAGGTCGCGCGCTCGAGGTCGCCGCGGTCAATGATCCGCTCGATGAGGAAGCCGACAGGCTCGGCCGCACCGAGGGTCTGCAGCTCGACGTCGGTCAGCGGGCGGTACAGGATCCGGTAGTCGCCGCGGCGTAGGCGCAGCCATGGTGCTCGGCCGACGAGTGGCTTGACGTCGAGGTTGGGCGGCTGGGGCTCGGCGGCGAGGTCTTGTTCGAGGAGGTTCAGTAGGCGCCGGCGGTTGGCGTGGTCGATCCGGCGCAGGTCCTTGAGGGCGCGCTTCGACAGCTCGATGTGGTTCATCGCTCGGCGGTGCGGGCAAGTCAGTCCGCGTCAGCGTCGAGCAGACGTCGGGCCTCGGCGAGCGAGGTCGTCTCGCCGCGCGCCAGCTCGCGGTCGGCGGCGGCCATGCCCTTGACGAACTCGGGGGCGTTGGCGAGCACGAAGTCCTCGAACTGCGCAGAGTCGACGGGGAGCATGTAGGCGACCGGACGACCGCGCCGCGTGATCATCGCGGGCTCTTTCGTCTCGTCCAGCTCGTTGATGATCGCGCTGGCGTTGCGGGCCAGCTCGCGCACGCCGATGGTGCTCATGACGGTCTCCGAGTGTTGTACGACTTGATGTACGTACATGGAGGATAGCGCAGCCGCGCACTCGGAGCGAATCGGCTGCTCACGCGGCTGCCCGGACCCGAGCGGGAGGCGCCGGGAGCCGCACGGCCGACGCCAGCCGCACCCCGTCACCACCAGCCACCAAGCGCGCCCCCGCTATGAACAAGGGCCCCGCTGGTGCGGGGCTTTTGTCGTTCTGAGGCGGTGCGGTGTACTTGGGCTGCGGGCGGGAGTACCAGCCGGGAGTACCAAACTGTGCGGCCGGCGTGCTCGCCACACTCGTGCACATGGATTGGCGGCGACGCACACTGGGACGGCGATTCGTGGACGCGGGACGCGGCGAGTGCGCGCCTGCGGGTCGAGTAGATGTGCTCAGCGCACGTCGACCACGGTTTGATCGGGGAGCCGCAGGTCGGGCCCGCGCATCACGACGCCCATGCGCGTCGCCTGGCGGCCGTGTGGCATGTGCAGTGTCGCTGCGAAGCGCGTTCTCCCGCGTCCCGCGACACGGGCCACGATCGGTTTGTGCACGCCGCCTGCGAGCAGGAGGTAGGCCGTGAAGTGCATGCGGCGCGCCGGGGCCGTGGTGCGCCAGGTCGCTTGTACGAGGTCTCCGCGGCGTCTCGCCGCGAGGCCGGTGATGCTGGGGATGCGGCCTGGCGGGAGCGCGCGCGGCGCCGGCAACTCGATGCGTTCCGCGACTGCGTTGCCCGGGGTGCACCCGAGCACGACGATCGGCGTCCGGGGGAAGCCGCGGGCGCCGGCGGCGTTCGATCCGTTTCCGGGGTCGAGGCGCAGCGTCGTCTCCCCGCCGGCGTGCAGCGCGTCAGACGCGTCGAGCACTTGCCGTGCGCCGCCGCGGCGGCCGAAGACACTCCACCAAGGCTGCGGGAGCGTGCGCGCCGTGGCGACCGCGCGCACGTCGCACGGGCGCTCGCAGCGCACCCGTACGCGCAGGGGCTCGGTCGCGCGAAGCGCCGGCGGCCCCATGAGCCGGACGCTCATGCGAGGCGCCGCGGGTGCGCTCGCCGACGGGCCGCCGGGAGCGAGGTCGCGCGCGACGTGGGCGCGGCCGCCGCCGAGTCGCCGCAGCCCGCCCTGCCTCGTCTCGACGCGAGCGTCGTCGGCCCAGGCCACTCCGAGCACGTCGTCGCCGAAGTGCAGCGGTCGCGCGGCCGTCGCCGAGCGACAGGCGCCGCCGACGCGCGACGGTGCGCCGAAGCCGTCCGTCAGCGTGCCCCGCGCGACGTAGGCGGACGCCGCTCGCTTGCTCTCTTCGTCCTGGACCCAGGTCATCAGCATCTGACCGCTGGGCGTGAGCGCCACGGCGAGGTCCTGCCCTGCCATGTCGTCTGGAGGCTCTGCGTGCGTGCCGAGGGACGACACAAGGGGGGACGCGAACGCGCTCTCGAGCGGTCTGAAGTTGCCGAGGCGGCGGACCGCGATGTCGCCGCCCTCGCGGAACGCGCCGCCTGCGGGCCGCACGAGCGCGGCCGTGGACCACGGGTCGGTTCGGTAGGCGATCACGGCGCCGCCGTCGGCGTTCAGTGCCACCGCCAGGTCCTGCACGTAGGGCACGCTCGGCAGCGGGACGCGGGTGAAGTCCGCCTGGCTGGGCAGGCGCTCGTAGGCGTGCAGGCCGTCGCGGCCCTCCGCGGCGAGCAGCGCTCGTCCGTCCGGGGCGACGGCCAGTGCGAGGCTCCATCCCCGCGTGAGTGTGAGCGTCCGTGGCGGCTCGAAGCGTCCGCCCGCATCCGCCGCGGCCACGTGGGTGACCTGTTGCAAGAAGTTGCGCGGCGACCGCGTGCGCCAGGCCACGACCGCGCGCCCGGCGGCGTCGATCCCGGCGACCACATCGCCGTGATCGGCTGGTCTGCTGTCGACGGCGGTGGGTGTGCCGAATGGCGTGCCGGCCGAGGGGCGGATGGCGGCCATCACGCGCGCCTTCCCGTTCAGGATCGGTCTGCGCTTGATCCATGCGACGATCGCAGCGCCGCCGGGCGCGGTCGCGACCGACGGCGTTCCACCCGCCGGCCGCAGCGTCTGCGGCACCTCACCAAACGTCGCGACGCGCAGCGCCGTGCCGAAGTGTCCTCTGCCGTGCGGCAGCAGCACGATGCCGGCGGCCAGCGGCGGCGCCCCGTCGGCGGTCGCGATCTCGGGGCAGTCGGGGAGCCAGCCGAGCGTGCTCGTCGCGACCGGAGCGACGTGGCCGCCCTTCAGCTCCAGCAGGTTAATCGGCGTGCTGATGCGCTCCAGCGAACCGAGCAGCGCGAGCCGGTCCGTGCCGGCCGCGCGGAGGCAGTCGGCGATGCCGCCGCCGGGCACGTCGTAGGTCGCCGTCTCGGTCCAGGCTGCGCTCGACGCCGAGGGAGCGAACGCGGCCGCGATGACGGCCGCGAGCAGCGCGAGCCGTCGCATGCGCGCCATCAAAGCAGCGATGCGAGCCGGGGCGCGCCGGTCGGCCCGGGCGGCGCGCCGCGCTGCTCAGCTCCGCTCCCGCCCCGCCCACAAGCTCTCCTCCCAACGCGATGCACCGTATGCGGGGCCGGTGGACCGCGCTACTTACGGGCGACTACTTTGGTGTAGCCAACCGGGCAGGCCGGGACGATCTCTTCGGGCGGGTTCTGGCCGCTGCCCAGAGCGACGAAGACGACTCTCCATATAGTCACCGCCGCGTCCTCCTGGTCGAGCCTTCGGTCGGCCGCGGCGCGATCCCTTGGCGTGTCGGGAATTGCAGCTGCCGGATCTGTTCGGCGCAATCCGCCGGCGCCCACATTGCTCTGCCCGACGGTGCTCCGCGGAACCGCCTGTCGGGGCGGCAAGGTGAGAAACGACCGTCTGCTCCCGGGGCTCGGTGACACATGGTGAACAGAGTTTCGATTAGAACAAACTAATTCTCTTGGCGCGTGAGCGCTCTTAGTATTCCCGCCGCTCATGCATACGTTTGCGCCGTGGAATCCGACCGCTCGTCGCTGCTCCCTGGGGGCGTCGTGATCGCCGCATGAGGGTCGTCTTTTCTGAGTGCCGGTCGGACGAGGCTCGCTATCTCTCGCCCTATCAGGTGCTTGCATATCTCGAAGCGGGAGAGCGTCCGTCGGACGCGTTCGCCGCGGGCTTCCTGCCGCGTACGCCCGAGCTCGGGCGGTTCTACCTCTCACGCAGCGTCCGCGTGGATCTCTCCCGCTACGGCGACGACGCGCGCACTCGCCGGGTCCAGCGCAAGTGCCATGGCATCGACGCGGAGTTGGCACCGGCTGCGCACTTCGCCTTCGATGACGAGTGGCGTGCGCTGTTCCGCTCTTACATGGCCGAGCGCCGCAGCGCGCCGCCGTCCGTGGAGGCCTTCGCGAGCCGGCTGCGTGCGGCGGGCACCACCGACGTGCTGGTCTTCGTGGACCGGCGTGCCGAGCGCCGAGTCGGCCTGGCCACGCTGTACCTCGAGCCGGAGGCCGCCCTGTGGGGAACCTCGATCTACGCCACGGCTTACCTGGACCGCAGCATCGGCCGCTTCATGGTCGCCAAGGTCATCGAGACGGCGCGACGAGCGGGATGCCGGTTCGCGTACTTGGGGAACGTCTATCGCCGCGAGCACCTCTACAAGTGTCGCTTCCCCGGCACCGAGTTCTTCAACGGCTGGTCGTGGTCCGACGATCATGCCGAGCTTCGGTTCCTGCTCGAGCACCGGGAGGTTTCCGGCGAAGAGCATCTGCTCGACCGCGAGGCGTACGCCGCGTGGGGGTCGGTGCTCGCGCGGTCGGCGAGCGACCTCCGGCTCCATCTGACGACGGGGCATCGCCCGCACGCATCGTGTGCGGACTGACCGGCTCGCTCAGCGCCGGCGGCGAGGCGGGCGAGGCCCGCGCGCCGGCCTCGTCGCTCCTCGCCCACCGCGGCCCCGACGGCCACGGCGCCTACGCCGACGACTGGATCTCGCTCGAGTTCCGACGCCTCGCGATCGTCGACCCGACCCCGGCCGGCGATCAGCCGATGATCGCCGGCGACGGCCGCTACGCGATCGTCTTCAACGGCGAGATCTACAACTACCGCGAGCTGGCCGAGGAACTCCGCTGCGCTGGCGTGCGGCTGCGGACTGACAGCGACACCGAGGTGCTGCTGGAGGCGTTCATCCGCCAGGGACCGGACGTCGTGCACGCCTTACGAGGCATGTACGCGTTCGCGGTCTGGGACCGTGAGCGGCGAGAGCTGGTCGCGGCGCGGGATCCGTTCGGGATCAAGCCGTTCTACTACGCGTGGGCGGACGGCGAGCTGCGCTTCGCCTCCGAGAAGAAGGCGCTCGTGGAGCCTCGGTCACACGCGACGCTCGATCACGAGATCGTGCGCAGCTACCTCGCGATGCGCGTCGTGCCGGGTCCTCGGACGATGGACGCCGACATCCGTCAGCTGCAGCCGGGGCACCTGCTCGTGGCGCGTCCCGGCGAGCCGCCCGAGCTGCGCCGCTTCTGGCAGCCGAGGCTGCGTCCACGCGCCCGGCCGCAGGCGGACACCGCCGAGCGCGTGCTGGAGGCGCTGCGCGGGTCGGTCGAGGCGCATCTGCGCAGCGACGTTCCGGTCGGAGCCTTCCTGTCGGGCGGGATCGACTCGGCGGCGGTGTGCGCGCTGGCGGCCACGCAGCAGCCGGATCTCAAGACCTTCACGGTCGGCTTCGACCACAAGGGCTACAACGAGATCGATCGCGCGCAGGAGACCGCCGCCGCGCTCGGGCTGTCCTCGACGAGCCGGCTGATCACGGCCGAGGAGCTCGCGGCGGAGCTGCCGCGCATCGTCTGGCACTTCGACGATCCGCTCGCGAGCCCCTCGGCGACCGGCTACTGGTTCCTCGCCCGGGAGGCCAGCAAGGCGGTCAAGGTCGTGCTGTGCGGCGAGGGGGCCGACGAGCTGTTCGCCGGGTACGACACGTACAACCTGCCGCCGTGGGTGCGCGCCTTCCGGCGGCTCCCCGGCCCCGCGCGTGCGGCAGCCGACGCCGCCGCGCGGATGCTCCCCGAGCACATCCGTTACCGCGAGAGCGTCCGCTACGCGACGAAGCCGCTGGACCGCAGCTACGTCTCGCTCGACCACGTCTTCATCGACGCACAGGTCGATCGCCTGACGCGAGGCGGACGCGGGAGCGTCTACGACGTCACGGACGCGGTCCACCGCCAGGCCCGCCGCGACAGGCTCGACGACCTCGCGACGATGCAGCTGGTCGACCTCAACTTCTGGCTCGTGGACGACATCCTGGCGAGCGTCGACCGCATGTCGATGGCACACGGGCTTGAGCTGCGCGTGCCCTACCTCGATCGCGAGGTGATGGAGGTCGCGAGCGAGCTCGCCCGCTCCGAGAAGATCGCGAAGGGGACGACGAAGGTCGCGCTGCGACAGGCACTCGCAGAGGTCCTGCCGGCGTCGGTCGTCAACCGCGAGAAGCTCGGCTTCCCGATCCCGCTCGCGATCTGGCTGCGCGACGAGCTCTATGAGTTCAGTCGCAAGCTGCTCGGCGAGGCTGAGATCGACGAGTACGTCGACCGGCGCGCGGCGCTCGACCTGCTCGCACGCTACCGAGCCGGCGAGCGCTTCAGCTTCCGGCGGATCTGGGTCCTGATCTGCTTCGCGCTGTGGCACCAGGTCTACGTCGAGCAGCGCTACGACCCGGTGGCGCTCGGCTGGTGCCTGCCAGCAGAGCCAATCAACGCAATTGGAGCAAAGTGAATTCTCACAGTGAACGTGGACATTCCGGTGTCCTCGGCACGCTGCCGTCGCTCTCCGAGTTCGACGCCGCGATCGACGACTACGCCAGCTGCGACGAGCAGACGTTCTGCTGCCCCGAGCCGAAGCCGGGCGTGCTCGCCTTCCAGGAGATGGTGCTGACGGCGTACCCGATGACGTCGGGCGGGGGCATCCGCCGGCCGTGCGCCTCGGGGCCACGCAGCGAGCACAAGGAGGGCCGGGCCTGGGACTGGCGCGTCTCGGCCGCGGACCACCCCGAGGTCGCCGACGAACTGCTCGACTGGCTGCTGGCTCCGGACGAGCAGGGCAACCAGCACGCGGCGGCACGACGCTGGGGCGTGATGTACATGATCTGGGACCACCGGATCTGGGGGGCCTATGCGGCCGACGAGGGCTGGCGCCCGTATCGCGGCCCGGATCCCCACGTCGACCACGTCCACTTCTCGTTCAGCTGGGACGGGGCGCTGTGCCGCACGAGCTGGTGGTCGTCGCTGGGCTGGGCTCGATCCGCGTGATCGCCGCCTGCGCCTGCATGCCGAAGGCACTCGCGCGACAGCGCCGCGCGCCGCGAATGGCCGGCCTCCTGCTGCCGGAGTTCGGTCGCGGTCGCCTCCTGCTCGTCGCGCAGCTGCTCGTCTCGATCGAGGTCGGCGCGCTCATCGCGGGTGAGACGGTCTACCTCTACGAGGTGGCGGGACTGCGAGCGGAGCAGATCGGCCTCGGTCTCTTCCTCGCCTCGAGCGCCGGCCTGGTCGCCGTTCCCTTGGCGGGCGCCTGGGCCGACCGGCGCGGACACCAGGCCACGGCTGTCGCGGCCGGCGCCGCCGCCGCGCTCGCGATCTCGGCGTATGTGCTCGTCGACTCGCTTGCGGCGCTCGTGCTGGTCGAGGCCGCGGCGACGATCGCCTTGCTGAGCATGACGGTGTCGCTGCGCGCCCTGGCGACCACGCTCTTCGATCGGCCCCTCTGGCTGCGCTACAGCGCCTTCGAGCGAACCCTCATCAACGTCGGGCTGCCGATCGGAGCGCTGCTCGCCGTCGTGCCGCTCGCAACCGGCAGCCGCGGTTGGTACGTCGCGCTCTTTCTCGCGACCGCCGCCGGCGTCGGCGTGGCCACGCTGTGCATCCGGCTCGTCGGCGCACCGGGCGGCGGGAGCGCAGCGGCGCCGCTCGCCCCGCGTCGCACGACGCTGCTCGTCCGCGACCTTCCGTACGTGACGATGGCGCTGCTGTTCGGGCTGCTGTTCTCCCGCAACAGCGTGCTCGCGGTCGGGATTCCGCTGTGGATCGTGACGAGCGTCCCCTTGCCCCGCAGCGCCGCCTCGATGTCCCTCATCGCGAACACCGTGCTCGTCGTGGCGCTCCAGGTGCGGGTCGCGCGCAGCGCGACGACGCTGTCGAGCGCGCGCCGCGTCACAGCCGGCGGCGGCGCCTGCCTGGCGTTGTCGTGCCTGGCGATCGCGCTCTCCCCTGCGGACGCGGCGCTGGCTGCGGCCGTCGCGCTTGCCGGAGCCGTCGTCCTCCTGACGGCGGGCGAGATGCTGACCTCGGCGGGGGAGTGGACGTACTCCTACGAGCTGGCCGACCCCCGCGCCCAGGGCCGGTACCAGAGCATGTTCGTGTTCGGCCACCAGCTCGGGCTGCTCGTCGGCCCGCTGCTGGCGACGACGCTCTGCGTCGGTCTCGGCGCGCCGGGGTGGGCGCTGCTGGGGCTCGTGTTCCTGCTTGCCGGCGCAGCGATCTGGGCTGCGACCCCGTGGGCGGTGCGCATGACCGCGGCCCGCGACCAGGCCTCCAACCAACGCACCATCAACGAAAACGAGGAGATGGAATGACCGCTCAGCTCGGATACGAATTGCGTGCGGCCGATGCCGGTTCGCTCGACGAGTGCGATCTCGCGCATGTGAGAGAGCTCATCGCTCAGTACGGCTGGGTCCGCTTCAAGGGATTCAACGCCAGCCCGAGCGAGTTCGAGACGTTCAGCGACTCGCTTGGAGCATGCGACCCCATCGGCGCGATCGAAAACAAGCCCGGGGGCATGACGCTCGAGTACCACGCGGAGGACGCCTACACCCCGTATCGGCCGGACGTGCTCTGGCTCCTCTGCGTCAACCCCGGTGAGGTGGGCGGGGGGGCGGCGACGATCGTCACCGATGCCGTCAAGACCTTCGCCGACATGAGCGACGAGTGGCAGCAGTTTTGCCGCGATCACCGCCTGCGCTTCGGGCGCCTGTGGTCCTCCGCGGCGTGGGAAGGGCCGCTCGGCAGCGATGCGCGCGCGCAACTCGAGGCGACGCTCGAGGCGATTCCCGACCTGACATTCGAGTTCCTGCCGGACGGTGCGCTGTACGTGACGTACGAGGTGCCGATAGTGACGCGCACGCTGTCCGGCGAGGAGAGCTTCGCCAACTCCGCCCTCCATGCCGCCAACTTCCCCAAGTGGTACGGAATGAGCCTCGCGGACGGCTCGCCCGTGCCGGATGCGCTGCTCTCGCATGTGCGGGAGATCGTCGTGCGGCACGAGGTCGCCATCGACTGGGACGCCGGCGACTTCCTCGTGGTCGAGAACTTCCGCACCATGCACCGGCGGCCCGACTATCACGGTCGGGGCCGGTTGCTGCTCCGGCGCAACTGCCGCGACTTCTTCGGCACCCCGCAGCCCGACACGACCTCGCCGACGGGCGCCTGGTTGAAGGGCCTGCTCAACCAGGAGCTGGGGGGCGATCCGGTCTACTTCCCGCTCAGCAGCGGGCCGCTCGATACCTCCTTGCGCGAAGGGGTCGCCGGCTGACGCCGTGGGCTATGGGCGGGAGGCGCTCCAAGACGCGCCCCCGCCATGAACAAGGGCCCCGCGTTGGCGGGGCCCTTGTCGTTCTGGGGTGGATGCGGGCGCGCTGACGTGCGGCTAGGCCTCGTCCGCGAATGCCTCGCGCACGACGGTCAGGCCGTTCATCGCGCGTGGCCAGCCGGCGTAGACGGCCATCTGCATCACGATCTCGACCAGCTCGTCGCGGGTCATGCCGATGTTGCGGGCGAAGCCGCAGTGCACTGCGAGCTGCTGGTCGCAGCCGCCCATGGCGCAGAGCGCCGCGATGGTGGCGATTTGGCGTGAGCGGAGGTCGAGCCCCGGGCGCGAGTAGATGTCGCCGAAAGGGAATTCGACGGTGATGCGCGCGAAGTCGGGAGCGAGGTCCGCAAGGCTTTCGGTGACGCGGCGCCGGATGTCGGGATCGAGCTGGTCCTGCACGGCGGCGCCGCGCTCGTAGCGGGTCAGGGCTTCGTTCTCAACGGACATCGTGCTCCTCAGCGTTCGAGGCCGGGCCATGCCGGCGTCCTTGACGGGCGGTCGGATTCCTCTAGGGTTCCCGTTTATCGGGATGATATCCCATTGAATGGGAGGCGAGAATGACGAGACAGGACGCACTCGGTCCGGTGGCGCGTGCGCTGCACCTGCTCCGGGCGGTCGCGGAGGCCGACCAGCCGCTGTCCGCGACCGAGCTGGCCAGCGCTGTGGGATTGCCGACGAGCACCGCGCATCGGCTGCTGCAACTGCTGCGCGAGCACGCGATGGTCGACCTCCACCCGGTCGATCGTCGCTACCGGCCGGGGATCGAGTACTACCGCCTCGGTGCGCTCGTGGTGGCGAAGCAACCAGTCGCCGAGACGGCCCGGCCGTTGATGACTGCGCTTGTCGACGAGGTCAACGAGTCGTGCCTGCTCGGTCTGCACCTGCCCGAGTCGCGCAAGATGATGTTCGCCGCGCAGGTTGAGTCGACGCATGCGCTGCGATTTGCGATCCCGATGCAGGTGCCACTCGAACTGGTCTGGGGCTGCTCGGGCCGCGTGATCGTCGCCTATCTCGGCGAGCACGAGATCGCCGCGACATTGCAGCACGCAGATCCCTCACCGGTGCTGGGCATCGCTCCACCCAAGCGCAAGGCCTTCGAGGCGGATCTGGCCGCGATCCGTGCGCGCGGATGGGACTTCACCCGTGGCGAGAAGATTCCCCACAGCGTCGGTCTCGCCAGTCCCATCTTCACCGCGCGAGGCGTCATCGGAAGCCTGTCGCTGACGATCCCCACGGTGCGCTTCGAGGAGGAACGGCGCGATGCTCTTGCCGCACTGCTGACCGAGCAGACTTCGCGTCTCTCGAGCGCGCTCGGTGCTGCTGGATCTTCAGCCGGCGCATCCATCGACATGCCGGATTGCCCGTGATGCCGGAGAGAAATCAGCAGAGGCCGATCGTTGCCATGTGGTGATGGGTGCTCGTCGGCCGACCGCTCCGCGCGCGCTCACGGCCACGGCTCGGACGGGCGCACGATGTCGAACGCGAGGCCGCTTGAGCCCTCGCCGCCGCCGGGGTTCTTCTCGCGTCGCGTCCACGCGTGCAGGGAGCCGTCGAACCAGCGGGCGAGCACCGGCCGGCGCGTGACGAGCGCGCCCTCGCGTGGGACCTCCTCCTCGTGCAGCCAGGCCCCCGGGCGCAGCAGTCGCCCTCTCGGCGCTGAGTCGATCCCCGGCTGCTCCAGTGGCACGAGCGCGAAGCGGATCGCGCCCGGTCTCACCATGTGCGGCACGAGCGGCAGCCAGTAGTCGGGCACGACCGTCTGCACGGCGTACGCCGGCAGCTCGCCCGGCGGCTCCGGCTCGGGCGCGATCGCGGGCCAGCGGTCGCGCCGGCTGATCAAGCGCCCGCGCTCGTCCGTGTACTCGCCCTCGATCGCCCACGCCACGTTCGCGAGCTCGTCGCGCGCAAGCGCCACCCGCTCCAGCGTCGCGCCGGTCGTCCCACGCTCGGAGGGCATCACGAGCAGGCCGTCGTCCGCGCCGTGCAGCGTGAAGAGGCTCCAGGCCTCGTCGCTGGCCCCGGCCCGCTCGAGCGTGCGCGTCTGGCCGAACGTGTCGGTCACCGTCAGCTGCTCGATCGCCGTCAGCGAGCCGGCCGGCACCTCCAGCGGCAGCAGGAACCAGTCGTTGCCGTACACCTCGGCGAACGCGATCAGCAGCAGGCGGCCGGTGTCGAGCGTGCTGACGTCGGTCGAGCCGAGGTCGACCTGCGCGTCCTCCATCTCCCAGAAGCGGTCCGCCGGGAGGCCGCCGAAGCGCACCGGCGAGGCGAGCGCCTCGCGTCTGAAGCGGTGCGTGCGGCCGCGCGGCGCCGGTCTGTCGGCCGGGTCGACGTCGACCGCGAACCAGTCGAGCCCGTCGCCGAGGTACTCGTCGGCGACGAGCACGCGGCCGGCGACGGAGAAGGCCGCGCGGTGCTCGTTGCGCTGCTCGTCGAACACGTCCGGCCCCGGGTCGGGGTGCAGCCGCGACCACCACGCGCGCCATTCGGACGCCACCTCGCCGAGGCCGGCGACCGCCGGCGTGCCGGCGTCGATCGCGTCCGTCAGCCGCTGCGCATCGGGGACCTTCGTCCCCAGCAGCGCGACGAGGTCGAGCTCGTCATCGGCGGGCGCGTCGTCGGCCGGCTCGGCCGGGCCGCGCTCGCGGTCGACCAGCTCCTCCGGGCGGAAGCCGCACGCCGCGAGCAGGTCCGGCAGCCGCGCCGCCTGTTCGTCCTGCGTCAAGAGTCGCACGAAGTGGGCGCCGCCCTCGACGCGCTCGCGCAGGTCCGGCGCGATCCGCTCCTCGGCCTCGATCAACGCGTCGAGCGGCCCCTCGCTCGGGTGATAGGGGATCCACGCCGGCGGCGCACCCTCCAGCGCGGGTCTCCAATGTGAGATCAGCGTGCTCTCGCCCGCCAGTCTCACCAGCACCGGCGAGCCGGCGTCCTGGCCCGCGAACTCGCCGAGCTGCCACTGGCGCATCAGCGCCCACGCCGGGTCGTGCACGCGCGCCGTGAGGCCGATCGAGACGTCGGCGGCGCGGTGCAGCGGCTCCAGGCGGAAGCGGTCGTCGAGGTTGAACGGACCCGGCATGGCTCAGCCCTCCTGGTCCTCTCCGGACCACCAGTCGTGGGCGACGCCGCCAAGTGGGGACTGCAGCTGGGGCGCCACCGCCGGCAGCACGTCGTCGAGCAGCGGCAGGTCCCCGAGGTCGACGGCGCGCAGCTTCGCCAGCTCCAGCGTGTCGCGCACGACGAGCGCAAGCCCGTCCTCGGTCCAGCCGCGCTTCGGGTTCGGCGGCACCGCCAGCAGGATCGCCTGCGGCGCCTTCGCGTCGGGACGGTCGAAGTGGAACGTCAGGCCCGTCAGCTCGGACTCCGGCGGGACGGGCGTTCTGCCCTCGCGCTTCGTCTCCGCGAGCGCGTCGGAGCCGGGCAGCAGCTCGACCCACTCGTCGAGCACGAGCCCCGCCAGCGGTCCGCCGGCAGCCAGCGGCACGGGCGCGTGCCACAGCAGGTGCTGACGCGCCATCGGCCGGTGCAGGGGATCGAAGGGGCCGGCGATCCACGGGTCGGCGGCACTCCGGCGCGGCGACTGCGAGGCGCCGAGCGGGCACGGGCGCCCGCTGCTCGCGGCCGTCAGCAACGTCAGCTCGTGCCATCTGCGAACCGTCGAGCGCACTGCGCCGACGCGGCGCGCCCAGTCGGCCAGCTCGGCGTCGGTCGGCGCCGCTGGTCTGGCCGCAGGTCTGCGCGGCCCGAGCGGTGGACGCGGACCGAGTCTCGCGCCGCGCAGCAGCGGCGCGACCGGCACGCTCGCGCCGAGCGCCTCCGCGAGCGCCGCGTTGACGGCTCGCAGCCACGTCTCGTCGAGTGCTCTTCTGCCGTTTCTCGCGAGCGCGCGCAGGCGGCCGGCTGCGCTGTCGGGATCTCCGCGACCGGGCAGCGTGGCGGCGAACGCGAGCACGCGTCTGCGCAGCTCGCCGAGCTCGGGCACGACCTGCTCGGCCCGCTCACCGGCGGCGACGTGCGCCGGCAGCAGCGGCTGCGCGGCCGCAAGCAGCGAGCGCACGCGCGTGGCGACGCCGCGCAGCTCGCGCCACGCGAGCCCGTCGAAGCTGACCGTCGCGTCGGCCGGCGCGCCCTCGAGCTCGCGGATGCGCGCGGCCAGCCGCGTCCGGTCGGCGCCGGAGGCGAGCAGCGCGGTGCTCAGCGCGCCGAGGCCGAGCTCGTCGGCGCCGCGCGCGAACTCGCGCGTGATGACGGACGGGGCTGCGCCGTCGGCCGGCGGGGTGTCGTTCTCGCCGGGGGCGACCGGTATCCGCAGCATGCCCTCCAGGCGCCGTTCGGCTGCCGGGCCGAGCGCGTCGGCGACCCACGCCTCGACGCGCGGGTCGAGTCTCGCGAGCGCGTCGTCCGCCCAGCCGGGCGGACGCGCCGGCGCGTCCGGCAGCAGCGCGGCGACGCGGTGTGTGATGGCGCGGGCGCGGTGCGGCGTGCGCAGCACGTCGAAGCGGTCGGGCACATCCTCGCCGCGGCCGAGCGTGTCGGCCGCGAGCCCCGCGCGCAGCGGGTTGCCGCCCACGAGCTGGTGCACGCTCTCAGCCAGCAGCAGGTCGCCGACCGCGTCGAGCGCGTCGACGACGTCGTCGACGAACGGCGCGGCGGCGGTGGACACGCCCCGCGCCGTCGGGGCGTCGCGCGCCAGCTTCATCCCGTCGACCACGTTGCGCGCCGCGATCGCCTCCGCGCTGCGCTCCCATTGGTTCGGCGGCGTGCCCGCCGGCGGCGGCTGCGGTGGCTCGGGCGCGACCGGCGCCGGGTAGCGGTCACGGAAGTCGTCGACCAGCTCGTCGAGCCCCGCGTCGTGCAGCGCCCGCTCGAAGCGGTAGCCGAGCAGCGCGCCCAGCTCCTGCCCGCGCCGCACGCCGCCCAGCAGCCAGCGCGCGACGCGCGCGCGCCGCGAGTTGAGGTTCACCGCCAGCGACGTGTCGTCGGGGTTGGAGCGGAAGCCGGAGCGCAGCACGGCGGCGGTCGCGGCGTGGTGCAGCGAGGGCGCGTGCACGAAGCCGTCGACGTCGCGCCCGTCGACGTCGCGGCGCAGGTTCTCGACCCAGCCGTAGCCGCCGACGCGCGTGCGCGTCGCGGTTCTGCGCTCGCGCATCGCCAGCAGCCGCCGCGTCGCCAGCGAGGTGATCCAGGCGTCGAGGCGGTGCGAGTAGACGTCGAGCACCTCGAGCGCGAGCGGCAGCCGCCGCTCGGCCGGCGTCGCCTCGAGCGCGGCGAGCGCGTCGATCACCGCGCGCGCTCTGCGCATCCCGCGTCTCGCGGCGGGGCGCGCGACTTCCACTTCCTGGCCGGTGACGATGCTGTCGACCGACTGCGGCAGCTGCAGCGCCGCGCGCAGCGGGTCGGATTCGTCGGTCGGCCAGAAAATCCAGTTGTCCGGGTGCAGCATCGCCGGCACGAGCCCCGGGTACGGTCTGTCGCGCAGGATCCCGGCGAGCGTGTCGCGGCGGCCCTTCGTCATCGGATCTCTGAGGATGTCGATCGGCCAGCGCCGCCGGTAGTCGGCGGGCGAGAGTCTGCCGCCGACGACGGCGAGCGCGTCGCGCCACAGCTCGCGGCTCGCGCTCAGCACGTCCGTGAAGACCTCGGGGTCGGGGTCGAGCCGCGGCATCACCTGCCCGTAGTCCGGCTGCGTCGCGTCGCCGACGAGCGACAGGAGGCTGAGCTGCTCCGTCGGCACCGTCCAGCGCGCGTTCGCCCCCGGCGCGATCCCGCTGACCGCCACCGCCGGACCGGGCGATCTGGGGCCGAACTGCTCTCTCGCGGCGCGCGGGGACAGCATGCGGCGCACGGCGACGTCGATCGGCGTCGGCAGCCGCGACAGCACGTCGACCGCGACGTGGTCGGCGCCCGCGCCGTCTGTCACGCGCGGGATCCAGCCGGGCGCGAGCGCCGCGCGCCAGTGGTGGCGCAGACGCAGCAGCCAGTCGGCGATCGGCCCGGACGCGCCCTGCACGCGGCGCGCCTCCCACTCGTCGAGGCTCGTCGCCGGCAGGATCCCGTACGGCTGGCGCCCGACGCGCAGCGTCGGCAGCGGCCCGCGGCTGCGCACGTACGCGATCAGGTGGTCGCGCACGTCGCGCCACATGCGCATGTCGGCTTCTTCGAACTCGCCGGTCACGAGGTCGCTGCCCTGCGCGCCCTCGACGACCGCCTGCCCGAGCGCGCCCCAGCTCAGCAGCGTCAGCCCGGCGAGCGCCTGCTCGGTCGTCTCGCCGGCGCCCTGGCACTCGGCCAGGAAGGCGGCCTCCGGCAGGCCGAGCGCCGACGCCAGTCGCGCCGCGTCCGTGCCCGGCGCGAGCCGCGGTCTTCTGCGCGCGGGCGGCTGCGGCTGCGGGCGCGAGGACCAGCCCGAGCGGCTCTGCGGCGTGTTGTTGGTCGGCGTGCCGGGCTTCAGGAAGCCGAGCCCGGCGCCGAACGCGTGGCCGCGCAGCGTGTCGCGCAGGCGCTGCGAGGCGACCTCTGCGCTGCTGCGCTGCACGCCCACGACCAGCAGCTCGTCGAGGTGCTCGACGCCGTCCGGCAGGCGCAGCACGGCCGCCATCCCGACCTGCACCGCGGCTCTGAAGTCGAACAGCCACGTGGCGTGTCTGCGGTCGGCGCCCGGCGGGTCTCTCAGCAGCACGCCAAGCGGCAGCGGGTTCGGGATCTCCCGGCCGCGTCTGTCGACCACGGTCTCGCCGCCGACGAGGCCGACGAAGCGCCAGCGCGTCGGCAGCGTCGTGATCTGCGGCGCGCGCCGCTGCCCGGCTCTGCGCAGCGGCGGGTCCGGCGCGCCGGGTCGCGCGAGGCGCGTCGCCCAGGCGGCGCGGGCCGGACTGAGGCGGCTCAGCAACTGCTGCCAGGCGGCCTCGCCCGGTCTTCTCCAGTAGGCGCGCGCGGCGCGCAGCTCGGCGCGCGTGAGGCGCGGCTCGAAGGCGTCGATGTGCAGGTCGTCGGGGTAGACGCGCACTTGGATCGTGCGCGCGTCGGCGAAGCGCGTCTCGAGCCGCACCGGCAGCAACGCGATCGGCTCGTCGTTGCGCGCCGCGAACAGCGGCGGCTGCGCTCTGAGCGCGCGCCGCAGTTGCACGTTCAGCGCGTCGAGCTGGCGGGCCGTTTCCAGCATCGCCTCGCGCCGTCCGCTCTGCGCTCTCTCTCTGATGTCCAGCCAGTCTTCGGGCGTGTGGCCGTGGACGCCTTCGAAGGTGCCGTCGGCGATCTGCCGGCGCAACTGCTGCAGGGCGACCTCCTGGCGGTCGACGTCGGCGGCCGCGGTCTCGAGCGCGAGCCGCAGCTCGTCCGCCTCGCGGCGCAGTGCGAACACGTCGCTCATCTCGGCCCGAGCATGCGGTTGGGGGAGAAGGCGACCTGGAACGGCTGGTTGAAGGCGATCCGCGCCATGTCGGCCGCGTCGCGGCCCCACACCGGTGGGTCGGGCCCGGCTGGCGCTCCGCTCAGTTGCGGCGCGTCGCCGGCGCTCGGCAGCACGAAGCCGCGCGCGTCGCACGGCACCTGCTCCCACGTCAGGTCGGCCCATCTCGTCAGCGGCGACGCGGCGGCGCCGCCGTCGTAGCCGAACTGCACGCCGCGCATCGGCTCGCGCAGCACGAACAGCCAGCGCTCGCCGCGCGCCTGCTGCTCGTCGATCTCGAACGCGTACAGGCTCGTCTGCTCGTCCACCGCGAGCACGAAGCGCGGGTCTCTCCACTGGTCGCCCGGAGGCGGCAGGAAGCCGTCCACCGACTTGGCGGCGTGCATCGTCGTGCCGGGGAAGCGCCGCAGCACCTCGGCGCGCACGAGCAGCACGAGCGGGTCGCGGCCGCCGGTCTCGTCGTGCGCGCCGAGCGGGGCGTCGAGCGACCAGCGCGCGATCTCGTCCACGTCGGGGTCGTCGACCTCGGACGGCCAGAAGCGCGTGAAGCAGCTGCCGCGCTGGTCGGTCGGGAACTCGCGCCACAGCAGCTCGCGGTTCGTCTCCTGGTTGAGGCCGACGAGCAGCGCCTCGACAAACGGCGAGTTCGTCTCCAGCAGCGTCGCGCTGTTCGCGGGGAAGCCGGAGATCCCCGGCACCGCCCACTCGGGCCAGCGTCTCAGCAGCTCGGCCGCGATCGGCATCCCGAAGCGCGGGTGCTCCATGATGCGCCGCAGCGGTCGCGCGTCGCCGCTGTCGCGCTGCTCGACGTCGGTCGCCGCGATCCGCGTCTGCACGCGCGTGAGCTGCTGGCGCAGCGGCCGCAGGCCGCTCACGACCGCCTGCTTGACCTCTCCCACGTCGACCGACAGCGCCGCCCCGAACGCCGGCAGCGCCACGAGCGGCTGCGCGTTCGCCACGCGGCGCAGGCTGCGCAGGCGGCGCGGCGAGGGCGCGCCGGTCGTCACCGCGGTCGAGCCCATCGTCAGCGTGGCCGCGCCGGTCAGCGCCGTAAGCCGGGCTCTCATCTCGTCGCCGTGGTCGGCGAGCAGCGTCTGCTGCCCGGCCAGCAGCCCGAGCAGCGCCTGCGAGGAGCTCAGCGACGCGACGTCGGCGCCGACGAACAGCGGCCGCTGGTCCTCGGTCTGCGCCGTCACCGCGTCGACCGCCTCCGGCAGCAGTCGCCGGCCGCCGCCGAGGCCCTCCGCGATCACCGACGCCTGCTGCGGCATCCCCTCGCCGAGCACGGCCTGCACCCGCTCAGCCCGTCGCGCGAGCCCGCCGCCGGGGCGCGAGAGCCGGCGGAAGGCGGGCCAGGCGGCGCCGCCGGGCACGCCCGACTGTGCGAACGCGCGCGCGAGCGTGCCGACGACCGGCATCTGCACGTCCTCGTCGATCGGCGCCGCCAGCTGCGCGACCTCGCTCGCCTCCATGCCGGGCAGGTGCTTGTCCTGCGCCAGCTGCGCCGTCTCGGTCGACAGCTCGCCGACCGTCAGGAGCCGGTTTGCCTCGCGGATCGCGCCGAGCTGCTCCCACGCGCGCGCCATCAGGAACTCCTGCTCCTGCTGGACGTAGCGGGTCCCGAGCGCGGCCGCGATGCGGTGGCGCACCTGCAGGTTGAGCGTCGCGACCCAGCCGTCCTGCGGGACGCGCTGCACGCCGGCGAAGTGCGAGCCGTAGAGCGGCGGCGCGAGCGCGAGGTCCGCCGGGTCGGCCTCGGGTCTGACGGCGCCGAAGCGCTCGGCGGGCGCGTCGAGCCGCTCGCGCAGCCGTCTCACGAAGCCCTGCTGCAGGGCGCCGTCGCTCCACGTCTCGTCCGCGACCTCGGTCCCCGGCACGCGCAGTGCGCCCTGGATCGAGAGCGTCACCGACGCCGGCTCGGCGGGAGGTCTCTCGTGCGGCCACGGCTGGCGCACGGAGACCGTGCGCGCGCCGAAGCCCGGCAGCGCCGCGGCGCGCACCGGGTTCACGAGCCGCGCGAGCTGCTCGAACGAGCCGGCCGGACCGGTGCGGAAGCTCCACCAGTGGTAGACCGGCAGCTTCACGGCTCTCGCCTGTCCGGCGCTCCAGGCCTGCTCGAACGGGCGCCCTCTCTCGAGCGCTCTGCCGAGTCCGGCGGCGACGCCGGCCTTCGTCGATGGCACGACGCAGGCGATCCAGCCGCTGTCGGGCGCGAGGCGGCGTGGGCACAGCAGGCGGGCGACGACGGTCTGCGAGCCGTCGCGCACGTCGCGCACGACGTCCTCGTCGGGGCTCGCCGCGTTGTCGGCCGTGCGCGCCTCGACGTGCGCCCACGCCCACGAGTCGGCCAGGTTCGGCAGCGCCGCGCCGGGCACGTCGATGGTCGGCGGGTCGCCGGGGACGACGCGCCCCTCGTCCTCGCGCAGCACGAGCAGCACCAGCCACGGCAGCGAGCGCCCGTCGGGCGAAGGGCGCGAGAGCTGCCACGGCAGGCTCGCGTCCGCCAGCTCGACGCAGGCGAGGTTCTCCGCCGAGGCGTTCGCCTGTCCGCCCGGCGGCTCCTCGCGCACGACCGGCGAGCGCTCGAAGCCGCGGACGTCCCCTGGGCCCAGCAGTCTGATCAGCGGGCCTCTGACGGGGAAGTCGAGGTCGACGGCAGCGCCGAGCGCGCGCGTCACGCGCAGCGTGCGCCGGAGCGCGGGCCGGCCCTCGCTGACCTCCGTCGCCTCGGCGGCGGCGCCGACGCCGACGGAGGACACGAACCACCGTCTGCTCATGCGACCATCGCCACCTTCCGGGAGGTCAGCGGCCGCTGCGCCGCGCGCCACAGCGCGAGCCGCTCGTCGGGTGCGACGACGCACGCGTAGCGCTCCAGCGCGAAGCGCGCGATCGCCGGGTGCAGGGTCGGACCCGGCGGCGCGGTCTGGAAGTCGTCCTCGACCTCGTAGCGCGTCTCGTAGCCGTCGTCGACGAGATGGCCTGCGCCCAGCACGACGTCTCTGTCCGACAGCAGCACGCCGCTCTTGGCCTCCACGAACGCGGGCGCCGTCAGCTGCTCCTCCGTCCTCATGTCGAAGAACTCGGCCGGCACGAAGCGCTCTCTCACCTCGCCGCCCGTGCCGCCGGTCACGTCCCACTGCTGCTTCGGCACGCGGGCGCGCGCGAAGCGCGTGATCTCGCGGCCGAGCGGGACGATCCGCTGGCTCACGCGCAAGATCGCGTCGGCCCCCGCGACGCGGCCGGCGGCGAGGTCGGCTTTCGCCGCATCGGTCAGCCGCACGGGGCTGCGCTGATCGCCCTGGCGCTCGACGGTCCACGCCGCCGGGTCGGCGAGCGCCCGCTCGAGCAGCGGACGCACGTCGCGCGCCTCCAGCACGGCGCGTGGCGCGTCGCCCCAGCGCACGTCGAAGTCGAGCGACACGTCCCAGAACAGCACCGAGATGGTGCCCGTGCCGAAGGCGTGCCACGGCGCCGGGCCCTCCAGCGTGAAGGCGAGCCCGACGCTCGCGAGCCGCCGCCCGAACGCGCGCACCGCGACGCTCGCCGACACGCTCACGGTGAACGAGAAGGTCGGCTCGTACACGAACAGCGCGTCGAGCCCGAGGTGGCCCTCGACGCCGCAGCCGGCGATCGTCGCGTCGAGCTGCAGCTTGGCGCCGAACATGACCGCGTTCGAGGTGACCGCGAGATACGCCTCCGCGCGCAGGCCGAGGAAGCCGCCGCCGAGGTCCATCGTCAGCCGCCGCAGCTCGGGCACGCCGGGCGGGCGCACGTAGCGCGGATGGAAGCCGCCGGCCGACAGCACGAACAGCGGCCGGTCGCCGCCGCGCGCGAGCAGATACAGCTCGCCGCTGACCGGCACCGTGACGACGTACGAGCCGGCGAGCGAGACGAGCACCTCGGTCTCGGGGACGGCCGGGTCGATCTTGCCGAAGACGCTCGCCTGCAAGCGGATCAGCGGCAGCGCCGGGTCCGGCACGGCGACGAGCAGCCGCCCCAGCAGCAGCACCTGCGCCGGCGCCGGCAGGTCGAGCACGACCGCGCCGGACAGCGTCGCGAGGCGCCCGCCCCAGTTGACACGCACCATCGGCCCGATCACGAAGCGGCCGCGCGCGGCCGGGAACGCGGACGCCAGCGAGCGAGTGATCTCCTGCGCGCGGGAGACGGCGTTGGTGGGGAACAGGATGCGGTCGGCGTTGCCGTCGCTGACGAGCTGGCGCAGCTGCCCGACGTCGGCGCGGCGGTTGATGCCGACGAGACCGCCGACAGCGTCGAGCGCGAAGCCGAAGCCGAGCTGGATGCCCGGGTACGGGAAGGTCGCCGACAGCAGCGCGAGCAGCGACGTCGGACGCGTCCCGTCGGGCAGGTCGAGCACGCCGGCCGCCTGGACGCCGAAGCTGCCGAGGTCGACGTCGAGCACGCCCGCGTAGCCGCCGCTCGGCGTCTTGAGCACCGCGCCGCCGCCGCTGACGGGCGGCAGCGCCAGCTCGATCCCGATCGCGTCCGGCAGTGGCGCGGTGCGGATCGCGTCGGTCAGCGGGCCGAGCGCCTGCGGCGTCAGCGCGAACGGCACGTCGAGCTTGAGACCGTCGATCTGCGCGGTCACCGGGACGCCCGGCAGCGCGCCCTTCAATCCCAGCGAGGTCCGCAACGCGAGTCCCTCCGCGTGCTCGCCGAGCTCGACCGCGAACCCGCGCACGGTGACCGCCGGCAGTCTCAGCTGCCCCGGCAGCTCGACGCGCAGGCCGCCGTCGTCGAAGCGCAGGCCACCGCCGGCGTCGGCCGTCAGCGCGAGCCGCGTCGGCGGCGTGGCGCGGTCGCCGCCGGCGCCCAGCAGCTTCGCGAGTGCGTCCGGCAGCAGCGCGGCGCGGAAGCTCTCGAACGCGAGCGTGAACGCGACGGGCGCACCGCTGCCCGCCGTCAGTCGCGCTCGGACGCTGTCGGCCGAGACGCCCGGTCCGCCCGCGGCGCCGAGCTCGACGCGCTGGTCGCGTCGCAGCTCCAGCCTGGCGGTGCCGGCTGGCACCGCCGACGGCACGCCACGCACGATCTCGGCGTTCCACGTGTCGTTCGCCTGCAGCTCGGCGCTCGCCTGCCACGGAGCGGCGCCGAGGCTCGCGCGGACCGGCGGGCCGGGCGTCACGACCACGTCGAGCCGCGTCGGCGGGCCGGGCGTGACCGCGAGCGCGGCGCGCCGCCCGTCCTCCGTCGCGACGAGCGCCACGCCGAGCGGCGCG
>Ga0126311_10000069_pt1 | contig 51941 bp, 44 predicted proteins | sample Plot61_FD_92539 | JGI IMG/M metagenome (GOLD analysis project Ga0126311, IMG submission 92539) | Serpentine soil microbial communities from UC McLaughlin Reserve, CA, USA - Plot61 | ecosystem: Environmental > Terrestrial > Soil > Grasslands | place: USA: UC McLaughlin Reserve, Lake County... | reverse complement strand
CAGCCGTTGCCGGCTGGCTCCAGCGACCTACCCGGAGGTCGTAGCGAACCGAAATTCGCTTCGGGCGGGCAGCCCTTTTGACGCCTCCCTATTTGGTCTTGCACTGCGAGGAGTTTGCCTGGCCGCGCATGTCACCACACGCGCCGGTGCGCTCTTACCGCACCGTTTCACCCATCACCCGTTAGGGCTGGTCTGTTTTCTGTTGCACTTGTCGTCACCCAGCAGCCGAAGCCGCCAGGCGCCCCGCCGTTAGCGGGCTCGCTGCCCTGTAGTGTTCGGACTTTCCTCTCCCGGCATGCGCCGGCAGCGACCGCCCGACCTGTTCTTTTGCAAGGCCGGGCGATTATAGCAAACCAGTGTTCAAACGGGTATAGCACTAACTAGCCAAAGTATTTAAAACCGACGCGCAGACTATTCGTCCACTGAGGCGGCACACAAACAGCGACGGTGACAGAAGCGAGAGCGTGTGAGAGTGCGAGCGCGAAGAGATTTGGTTGTCGTTGATAAACGATGGCCCAGATCGCGCCGCCCACAAACGTAAGTACACAAAGCAAAGGGTTTGGCACGTGAACGAGGGCAAACAGAAACGCAACGACGGCCACGCTCTTCCACCCTCTTCCGAAAATGATTTGAGCGCGACGATTGATGAACCCCTGCAGGACGTACTGCTGAAACAAGGCCCAGAATGGGACCAGCAAGAATCGCCAACGCAGACCAGAAAAATTGAAACCAGAGATAAAGATGATCAACGTCATCGTTAAGGCAGTAGGAATGAGAAGGAGCTTCGCGGACGCAAAAAAGTTGTCGACACGAAAGCCAAGCTCGGCTGGAGTTTCCTCGTAGACGCGATGCGAAAAGATCATCACCGTGAGGGCGAGAGCAATCGGAATCGCGAGTACAACTTTGTTCGTGCCGACGAATGCCAGGACCACCCATTCGGCGATCAAACACGAGACGACTACCGATACGATCTCCCACAGCGCGAGCGTCGATCCGCGTATATCAGCGTTCATCTGCGTTTCCAATTGTCATGGCTGTCAACTTCAAACTGGATCGGATCTCCAATCAACTGCAACGTACATTTCCGACCATCGTCGCTGCGGTGAAGAGCGTACACTCTGGACTCGTGCTTTCCGGGTGGCAGTTTCGATATCCATACCGCGTACCCGTGAAACGGATCCTTAGACCATCCGGCCGCAACGATGTCTGGTCGAGGGCCATCTGCTCTGGCCCGGCCGCTATATCTTCCGTCAACATAGACCTCCACCTCCACACGGTCGTCTGGCCGAGCATTGTTAACGACCCATCCGTAGATCGCTTTTTCTTCGACAACAGCTTCACCCCAACCATGAAAAGTCGGCGGAAACAGTTTTGTGTAGACGACGACAGCAAGCGTGCCGACAAAGATTGTCTCCAGGATTGATTTGGCGAGTAGCAGGTTGACGAGTTTTTTGGCCACGGATTTAAGCGGATAGAGACAGATTTTTCACGAGGTCTTCGACTTCGTCAGCCGTTGCGGCGGCAAGAGATTTTAGTGCGAGCTCGCGTACGTCGCTCGCGTTGATTTGTGTCAGCACACTTCGGACGCGCGGAATCATCGCGGGAGTCATGCTCAAGTCGACCGCGCCTAATCCTACCAGCAGCACAGCGTAAGCCGGGGTTGACGCCATCTCGCCGCACACAATCACCGGGATTTGCGCATGTTTCGCTGCTTCGATGGTGCGGCTGATGCCATAGAGCACCGCCGGATGCAGCGTGCGGAACCACTCCGAAACCTTGTCGTTTCCACGATCGACTGCGAGTGTATATTGGACCAGGTCGTTTGTCCCGAGCTCAAAAAAGTCGACCTCAGCAGCGATTTTTTCCGCAGTTAAGACTGCCGAGGGAACTTCGATCATCGCGCCGATCCTGACTCGCGAAAACGTGACCTGCTCACTCGCAAGCCGCTCGATTTCCTCTTCGATCACACGCTTCGCCAGCCGAATGTCTGCCACATCAGCCACCATCGGAATCACGAGACTGAGTGGACCAGCCGCAGCCGCACGCAAAATTGCCCGCACCTGAGTCCGCATCATCTGCTGGTGACGCAAAGCAAAACGAACCGCGCGCAAACCGAGCGCGGGATTGCGCTCACGCTCTTTCAGGTCCGGCCCAAACTCTCCACCCACATCAAACAGCCGCACAATCGCACCGTATTCACCCGCAGCGTCAACCAGTTCCTTGTAAACCTCGAACTGCTCGTCTTCCGAGCTCATCAGTCCCGGCCGCGACAAAAGAAACTCCGAACGAAACAATCCGACACCGCACGCGCCGAAATCACGCACAGCCTGAAACTCCGTCGGCAGCTCGACATTCGCGCGCAAAGAGATCTCCACACCATCACGCGTCGTCACTGGCCCACACTCGAGCTTCGTCTGCGTTTCCACAGTTGGCTCGGGCTCGTGAACCGTAAACCTGTAATGTTCGATGGTTTCGCCTGTGGGGTGCAGGATCACTTCGCCTGAACGAGCATCGATGATGATCTGATCGCCGGTGCGCGTGCGGTGATAGAAATCACGCAATCCGACGACCGCTGTCAGACCCAGGCCACGCGCGATGATCGCCATGTGAGACGTCCAGCCCCCCGCATCTGTCGCAATCGCTTTCACATGATTGAGATTGAGCTCGGCGATCGTCGACGGCAGCAGATCGGTGGAGACAATGACAGCATCCTCGGAAAGGTTTGGGTATCTCGGACTCTCACCCGTGAGGTTTGCGAGCAGACGCTGGATCACGTCTTCAATATCGGAGCCACGCTCGCGCAGGTAATCGTCATTGATCTGAGTGTAGATCGAGAGCAGCCGGTCGCCGACAACCTTCGCGGCCCATTCAGCATTCGAGTGTTCCTTGACGATGTAGTCTTCGACGTCGCGCGTCAGTTTCGCGTCCTGGAGAAAAAGTAAGTGCGCGTCGAAGATGTAAGCGTGACCGCGCCCGAGCTCCTTTTCAGCGCGATTCTTGATAGCCTCGAGCTGTCGACGCGAAAGCCTGACAGCGGCCCGAAACCTGCGGCGCTCGCGCTCGAGATCAGCATCAGCAATATGCGCACGATAAACCTCATGCGTGCCCTCCTGAAGCCGCAGCACACGACCGATCACGATCCCATCCGAAACGCCAAGCCCTTTACAACGCAACTCGTTGGTCGCGCGATAAAACCTCTCACCATTGACTTTCTCAATCTCGTCAAAGTCGCGCGAGAACAGACCAACAATAGCATCGAGCGCTTCCTGCTCGTCGGCGCCTTCAGCAACAACTCTTAACTCCGTGCCACGACTCGCAGCGAGCGTCAGGATGCTGAGAATCGACTTCGCATCGGCTTCGGCATTCCCATCGAGACGTTGAAGCGTGAGACTACTTTGAAACTGCATCGCCACGCGTACGAGGTTCGCGGCGGCGCGTGCATGAAGACCGAGGCGGCTGGTGACCTGGACTCTTCGTTCAGCCACTTTCAGTCAGCTCCGGATTTGGGAGGTGGTTCGAGCAAGGCGCCCGCAAGATAAATGCCCTGCCGTCCCTGATCGCGAATCTTGGGTGCAATCTCAGTGAGCGATTCTTCCGTGGTTGCAGTCGCCAGCTTGATCACCATCGGCAGGTTCACTCCCGTCAACACTTCCACCGCGCCGTCTTCGAGAAACATAGACGCGATATTCGTGGGCGTGCCACCGAACATGTCGGTTAATAACAACACACCCGCGCCCTTGGAAACGCGCGTGATCGCTCGTTGCACTTCGTCTCGTGCAGCGTCGACGTCGTCGTGCCAACCGATGGAGACGGCAGCGATGTGTGAGATTGGTCCAACGATCATCTCGGCCGCCGCCAGCAACTCGCCGGCGAGCTGGCCGTGAGTCACGATCACGCCCGCTACTCTTTTTGTTTCTGTCATTTTCTTATCTTCCGCACGTCGCGATGCGATGCGTGTGCGTCAAAGCCCGCCCGTCGCAATGAGCGCGCAAGCGCATTCGCAATCATCACGGACCGGTGACGCCCGCCGGTACAGCCAATACCCACAGTCACGTACGACTTGCCTTCCCGTTTGTAGAGAGGTAGCAGGTAAGAAAGCAAATCCGTAAACCGCTGCAACGTCTCCTTCACTTCGTCGTGCGAGCGCAGAAACTTAACGACGCGACTGTCGTGACCTGACAAACGCTTCAACTCGGGAACGAAATGCGGGTTTGGCAGGTGACGCACGTCAAACAATAACTCCAAGTCGCCCGGGTTGCCATACTTGTGACCGAAGCTCATCACCTGCACGCGCATGGGCGCGCCTTCTCGATCGAGACTAAATCGCTGCAGCAGAAAAGTGCGCAGCGTGTGCACGGTATGATCGGAGGTATCAATAATCTGATCGGCAAGCGCACGAATGCGCGACATTGCCTGGCGCTCGTCACTGATCGCGGCGAGCAGTCCCTGGCCTTTTTCAGCCGGATGCGGGCGGCGTGTCTCGCTGAAACGATACTGGAGCACGTCGTCGGAAGCTTCGAAGAAAAGCACGTTGACTTTCAAGCCCAGGGCGCGCAAAGCATCGAGTTGTTTTTCAAAGTCAGCAAGAAACTCACCTTCACGAATGTCGATCACGAGCGCGGCGCGCCTGATTCCCTTCTCTTCGTCGTCGCTGACGAGTCGTCCAAACGTCGCCAGCATCGTGACCGGCAGATTGTCGACGCAGAAGTATCCGAGATCCTGGAACGCATTCGTGGCGGCAGACATTCCTGAGCCGCTGAGGCCGGTGATGATTACGATGTCAGGGATGTTCACGATATGTATCTAGCCACAAGAGGCACGAAAAGCACAAAAGTGATTATGTGCTTTTTCGACTCTTTGTGGCTGGAAGTCTCCTACTGAATGATTCGCCAATGAATAGCAACAACAGCATATTGTAATCACGGACTCATCGTTATAGGCTGATCTCCTCGCCCGGCCAAACTTAAAAGTCCTTACGGTCCGGTGTGGTCCAAGACCGGGACTCCTTACCTCCCTTCGATCACAGGTTTAGCCCGCATAAGCACGCATACGTGTGCCAAAAGGAGAACTCAAATGCGAATTCACAGGCTAATTTCGATTTTCGCGGTGCTGCTGATCCTCGCAGCCGCAACGATGACACTTCAACGCAGGCTGGTCGGTGTAGAAACGGGCACTGTATCGGCGCAGCAAACTGAACCAGTGCAACAGGAAGGCTTTAGTTCGGTTGCGGCAGCCGAGACAAGCGACAAGACAGACGCGGACCTATATCTCGACGCCGACGAAGTCGAGAAACGCGCGGCAGAAGAGCAAGCCAGCGACAGCGCAACGGATGCTGCTCTAGCCTCCCGGGTTCCCGTTTCGTTCAAGAATGTAAAAATTCCGATACAGGGTGGAATCGATCATGCTGTGGCTGGAGTGGCAACCAGAAACTCCGGCCAGGGAGTTATCAGGCTGCGAGGCATTCCGCCGGGTTCTACACTGCTGAGCGCCATTCTTGTCTGGGGTGAGATTGCGCCAAACAATCTTCCTTATAACATCGGGTTTGGAGCTGACTGCACTCAGTTGGCTAACGTCGCGGGCAACTCGTACGGGACTACTGCCTCACCGTGCTGGGGCGGTACTCAGTACGTAGGCTATATCACAAACGTGACCGCTCAGATCCTTCCCGGCCTTAATGGCGACTATCGAGTAAAAGGGCTGCGCAGCTCGATTCAGGACAATCGCTGCCCGTGGGGAGATGGCGCCTGTCCCGCCGCTGCTCCCGGACAGTTTATTTCTGAAGGCGCCAGTCTCATCGTGTTTTATTCAAACCCGTGTATTCCGAAAGGTGCTCAACTCTACGTTCACCTCGGCCCGCGGATGTTCTTCGGTCCGCACAATGTCACTCATGCGACGATCCCTGCGATCAATGGGAATCTTCTCAATTTGAAGCACAGCAGGATCGGAGCAGATGGCCAGGTGGGCGTCAGCAACTGCGGTCTGAGATCGATGCCGGGCATCACTGACGAGCGAACCTGGATCGAGAATCCGATCACACTTGGTTCAATTCAGATCAAGGGTGATGGCGCTGGCCTGAATAGAGATTCTGACTGGAACGGGTACGATGGCGAGCCGTTGAACAAGCTGTGGGATTCGCACACTGACGTGTTTGCGAATGGACAATTCCTGGCCGGAGGAGGAGGACTCAACTACCGCGTGCGTTACTTGTCACAAGGTGACTGTATCGTCTGGGCGGTTCATATCCTCGGCGTTCGGTAACACGGATTGAACAGATCAAAGCCACGGATTAACGCGGATCGATCCGCGTTAACCCGTGGTTGTTTTTTTATGGCTCGATGAGACCGTAGTTGCCGTCGTTTCGTTTGTAGATAACTCCGAGGCGCGACGTGTCGGCGTCACGAAATACCAAGAATTGATCCGCTTCGTCTGACAAGCGCAGCGCTGCTTCTTCCGCGGTCATTGGTTTGACGGCGTAGCGACGAGCCGGAATGATGCGCGGCGGTCGCGGTGTCGCTTCCACGTTTCCATCAGGTTGCGGCGCCACGCGACTCACCGGCCGCCCGCTCTGACTCCTGTCGATGATCTTCTTCTTGAGTTTGACTGCCTGCTTCTCAATCTTCGACATCGCGCGCGTCAACGCCATGTACATGTCGGCGCTCGTATCTTTCGCCGTCAACGTATGCTCGCGCCAGCTAACGATGATCTCCCCGATCTGACGATTTTTCTCGACATCGATGATTACGTGAGTGGTGAGGGTCGTATCGCCGTTAAAGATATGATCGAGTTTCTTGAAATGATCTTCCACATGTCGCCGGATTGCCGGCGAGACTTCAACATGTCTGCCCGTGTATTCAAATCTCATCAGTCGTTTCCCTCCTCGAACCGGTGAAAAGAAAGCAATGCGCCGGCGTGCCAGAGCTCGCGCACGCTAACGCAACAAAAGTGTTACTAAACTTGATTCGCGTCGGTGTGTAGAGGGGCTTACACGACTGCGCGACGCTCACGCGACCCGGGGATTTGCATTTGATCGCGATACTTCGCGACAGTTCTGCGCGATAATTTGATTCCATCCTTAGCAAGGATTTTAACCACCTGATCGTCGGTTATGGGGTTATGGGAATCTTCGTCTTCAATTAATTTCTTAATCTTCAACTTGATAATGCGCGTGGAGATCTCTTCTCCGTCTTCATTGAGCATGCCCTCGGTGAAAAACCGTCGCAGCTCGATGACGCCCTGCGGCGTGTGCGCGTATTTTCGATTCACCACTCGCGAAACAGTCGAAAGATGCATACCGATATCTTCGGCGATGTCTTTCAACATCATCGGCTTGATGTGCTCGACGCCGTGGTCCAAAAAGTCTCTCTGCCGTGCCACTATCGACTCGACTACTTTGTAGATCGTCTGCCGACGGTGCTCGATGTTGCGCAGCAGATCGACTGCCGAACGCATCTTCTCGCGAATAAAACTCTTCGTCTCGTTGCTAACGCCCTGGCTCAGCATCTGTTGATACTGCTGGCTTACGCGCAAACGCGGGCTGCCGTCGTCAGCAAAATAAATTATGTAGTCTTCGTCGTTCTCGTCGAGCTTCTCGATGTAGATTTCCGGACTGATCAGGATCGGCTCGTCCGACGAATAACGGCGGCCCGGATACGGATCGAGCGTGCGGATAAACTGCAGCTCTTCGAGCAGTGTCTCAACATCGATGCCGATCTGTTTCGATAAGTGCGGCAGTTTATGTTGTTGCAGATCCGAGAAGTGCTCGCTGATCAACTTCACTGCCAGCCGATCGCTCTCGCCGAGCACTTCGAGCTGGACCAGCAAACATTCCTTCACATCGCGGGCGCCGCAACCAACCGGATCGAGACGCATCACTTCCTGCCGCGCGCGCTCCACGACTTCTTCAGACACCTTCTCCATCGCCGCCATCTCTTCGTTCGTGGCGCTGAGACGTCCGTCAGCATTCATATTACCGATCACGGCGGTGGCAGCATCGCGAACGTCACTGTCGAGCGTGGTCATGTTGAGTTGCCACTCGAGATGTTCGGCCAGCGATGGTGGGCGTGTTAGAAATTGTTCGAAGGTGGGAGCGTCTTCTTTGTATTCGATCTCCTGAGTTTTGTAACCGGGATCGAGATAGTCCTGAAACTCGCGTCCGAAATCGATCTCTTCGAAAGCGTCGCGCGGTGCATCGTCAGCGACGCCGTCGTCAGAAATTCCCTCTTCATGTTCCGCAGTCGCGATCGCCTCGCCGCCCCCGTCAATATCGCCGTCCGTTGCGGCGACGCTCGACAAAACCTCCGCGTCACCCGAGCCATTCGTCGCGGGACTGCCGGGCTCAGGAACACTTTCTTCAAATGAATTGGAGTCGGCGCTGGCGAGATGATCGAGCACCTTCTCAGCGATCTCCTGCACCTCCTCCTGCGAGGGCACTTCTTCGAGTACGGGATTCTCCAACAACTGTTGCTGAATGAGATCGCTCAGCTCGAGCGTAGTCATTTGCAACATCTCAATGCGCTGGCGCAACTGCGGCGTCAGTACGAGTCGTTGGGAAAGACTGGTAGTTAACTTAAGAGACATTCCTCAGATCAGATTGCCTATATCGCTTCGTCTTTTCGGATTTGTCGCGGCTTGCGGCCGCACGGGAGGATTATAACCGATCAGCGTTCGCTATGGCAGATTCTCTGCCACAAACAGGCCCAGGAATACACAAAACTGTTAACAATTACATGCGAAACTTTTCGCCCAGGTAAAGTCTGCGCACCTCTGCATCTTCGGTAAGTTCGCGTGGGTGTCCGGAGCGAAAGATTTTGCCCTCCGCCATTATATACGCACGGTCCGTTACGCCAAGTGTTTCGCGTACGTTGTGATCGGTAACGAGTATTCCGATACCACGATTTCGCAGGTAGAGTATTACATTTTGAATATCATCCACTGCTTTTGGATCGATCCCGGCAAACGGCTCGTCGAGCAGAATGTACTGCGGCTCAGTAGCCAGAGCTCTTGCTATTTCAGTGCGCCGGCGCTCGCCGCCTGACAGCGCATCGCCACGCGTATTTCGCACGTGCGCGATACCGAATTCTTCGAGCAGCTCTTCGAGTCGCTTCAGTTGCTCGCGACGACGCAAGCCGGTAGTTTCGAGCACTGCGAGGATGTTTTGCGCAGTCGTCATTTTGCGAAACACCGAAGGCTCCTGCGGCAGGTAGCCAATGCCGAGTCGCGCGCGCAGGTACATTGGAAGTTTTGTGAGGTCCTGATCACCGAGCAGAACGTTGCCTGAATCGGGACGTTCGAGACCGACGATCATATAGAACGTGGTGGTCTTGCCGGCGCCATTCGCGCCGAGCAATCCGACGACCTCACCTTTGTCGACTTGCAGGCTAACATCATCGACTACACGCCGGCGTCCATAATGTTTCACGAGATGTGCGCTGCGCAGCGAGCTATGATCAGCGTTCATCCGCGTTCATCTGTGGCTAAATATTTCAAGGTTTTCGAATCTTGTGGGTGGAGCGCACGCGGCCTGGCGAAAGTGGTCCACGCGCATCGTCGGCGGTGACTTTACCGTCCCGCACGGAGAGCGTCAAACGACCACCCTGCGTGGTGCCCTGCTCGACGTCTTCAACACGCGCGGGATTGCCTTTCAGGATCGCGATTTCATTCGCGCTTGTATATTCAACCCAATCGCCAGTTCCCTTCCTGTTCGGCTGCGTCAGCACGACGTTTCGCTGCGCGATCGTCTTCTCCATCTCGTTGCTTTCTTTCACGAGATAAACATCCGCGACGCCGCTCGTGAGTCGATCCGTGCCCTGCTTGATATCGACATTCCCTTCGTAATGAATCGTGCGATCGGGATCTGAATAGAACATGGAATCAGCAGACGCAAAAACAGGAACGACTGTATTTTTGTTCTCGACGCGATTTTTAGCATTGTAGATCGTCGTCTGCACGTTGCCACTCGCTTCCATTCGCTTGTCGTTAATGTAAATGACGAGCTTTTCGCCGCGCACGTAGTTGTCGTCCTGCCAGGTGCGCGCATTGCCGGAATAGATCGCCTGGCCGCTCTGGTGTCGAAACTCGCCACGCTCGCTCGCGATATAAACCGGGCTCTTCGTCTTCGAAAAAGGCGTGGCGCCGTTGGTCTGTTCCTGGCTGTAGTAAGTCGTGGTGGTCTTGCCGCGGGCGTACGAGACATCGTTGGCGAGATCGGCGTCGAGCTCAACTGCCTTCGTGCGTCCGCGCGAGTCCCACACGGTTGGATCGCCGCCGCGCAATCTGACAGTTTGATCGGCAGCAACATACGACACATTGGCCGCGACACCATTGCGGTCGTTCTCGTTGAACTTGCCGTCGCCTTGGGCATCGACACGCTCGACGTCCTGCGTGTCTTTCAAAAAGACGGTCGTCATGTTTTGCGACGTTAGTGTGCGCGTCCCTCGATCCTGCGCCGGCTGCATCGGATCGAGTGTGGCCTTCGCGCCGCCACTCGCTTTGCAAGTGCGCGCAAGATTTCCGGCTTCAAAGAAGTCACAGTCAAACTGCGGCGCGTTCAGTTTCTTGCGTTCGGCGCGGGCGCTGCTGACGACGGGCTCGATAAACAACTCCGCATCACCACTCGCTTCGGCTTTTTCAAGATCGCGGCCATTGGTCCGCCAGATGAGCTTTACTGCATTCGCAGTCAGACGCTTGTTTGCAGCGTTGGGATCGTTCGCCTTCGACTTCGGCGCGCTCATCGTGATCACCGAGCGACTACCCGCGTTCATCTGTTTCAACAGGCTGTTGTCGTTGTTCGCCTGAAACGTCACTTCGAGTAAGCTGCTGCCGCTGATCTGAACGTCGGAATCACCTTCGAGAGTGCGTGCTGAAACGTCGTTGTTGGCGACGGCGCGTTCGAGGCGCTGGTCCTTATCCAAAAAGAAGTCCATGTTCGTCGAATGGACTTCGGCCGCACGGCCCGGATCGATGACACGCAAATACGAGTTGCCGCGGATCTCAGCCCTTTCTAGACGCCGCTCCTGATTGAGGAAGGCGGTCAGGTTGTCGCCGCTGAGGATGTCGTTCTCCTGTTCGACAGTCGCGCCGCCCGAAAACGCGAGCTGCATCGAATGTTGCTCGAACGTGCCGTGCGCGGCCTTGATCGAAACCGGGCGTGAACGCGAGCTTGATTTCATCGACTCGTTGGGCGCCACAGTCAACTGCACGTCTTTCTTCAATTCGAGTCGTTTGCTTTTCTGCTCCAGGACAGCGCCGGTCGACGTGCCTGACACATTCTCACGCTCAAAAGCCACAGGGGAATCTGTTTGGGCCACACCGGTGTTTCGATCGAACGACAGCGCCTCGGTACCAACCTTCAGCTTGTCCTTTGTATCGATCTTGACGTTGCCGTTGAAGTAAAGAACGTTGGTCTCACGCTGGTAGATCGCGCGCGCCGCGGAGATCTGATCGGGAGTCTCACCTTCGGGCGGGTAAACGGCCATGCTGATGTTTTCAAGCTCGTGATGACCGTCTGAGAAAGTAATATCACGCGACGCTTTCACCAGCAGCCACAGTCGACCGTCTTCGTTCGTGACGCGCTGTTCGTAACCCTCAATGACGCCCGTCACATCTTTCGACAGCTCCGGCTTCTCCGATTTAGCTTTGAACTTCCCCACACCTCGCAGCTTGAGATAGGAGATCGCGACGATCGTGATACCTGACACGAGCAGCGTAATCGCGACGAGGCGCGTAATCATCGGCACCTTCGCACGCAACCCCAACCCAATCGCCCTTTTTCGATTTACTTCCTGCATTCTTTCAAGCCATCCACAGATTACACAGACTTATTTATGATCTGCGTAATCTGCGTAATCTGCGGATCAAAAAGCTCTCAAATCCACGACATTCAACTGCATCTTAAAATCGCCATTCCAGGCACTGGTCTCCAGCGTGTAGGCGACTTCGATGCTCCCGTTCAACTGCGGCGTTTCCCCTTCGATACAATTCCACCAAACCGCTTCCAACGGCCGGTTTTGTGGCCCCGCCAGTCTGAATTTTAAATGCCGATCCTTTATTACAGTCGGCTCCGACAAACAACGCAAATTCCTCGTCACAAAAACCGGACGCGGATTGCCCGCCCCGAACGGCTCCAAAGCATCCAGCTCACGCGCTAAACCAAACGTCACAATCTCGGGCGCCAGCTCAAGATCGATATGCACCTGCGGCTCAAGATCAGCCACCGTCAAACACGACGCCGCATGTTCATTCAGTCGTTTTCGAAACTCGTCGATCCGATCCGCTCGTATCGCGATCCCCGCCGCGTGCGAGTGACCGCCAAACTTTTCGAACAGATCCGAACACGCAGTCAAGCCGTTCAAAAGGTGATACGCCTCGATGCTTCGTCCCGAGCCGTGGGCCATGTCTCCATCGACTGACAACACCACGCACGGTCGATTCAGGCGTTCCGCGATCTTGGATGCGGCGATCCCTATGACGCCGCGATGCCAGCCATCGCCGGCGATCACTGCGACGTAACAGTCCTTCGGATCTTTCAACTCCGCGACAGCGAGATCGATGATCTGCTGTTGCACTATCTTGCGTTCCTCGTTACGCGCGTCGAGATGATTGGCGAGACGGCGCGCTTCGTCGGAGTCGCGTGTATCAAAGAGCTCGACCACTGCCCGAGCCGCGTCCATGCGCCCGGCAGCGTTGATTCTTGGTCCAAGCCGGAACCCGAGATCGTATGCTGTCATGCCCTTGCCGTCTCCGCAACCGGCTACGTCGATCAACGCACGCAAGCCGGGATTCGCGACGCGGGCCAGATCCTTCAGTCCAATGGCCACGATCGTGCGGTTTTCCCCCGTTAGCCTCGCGACATCAGCGACTGTTCCGATCGCGACAACCTTCATAAACGCGGGCACTTGCGCGTCGCGACCGTGTTCCCTGAAAAGCGCGTGTACGAGTTTGAAAGCGACGCCGACGCCCGCGAGATTCTTGTCTGGATACGGGCAGCCGGCCTGGTTCGGATTGAGCACGGCTAACGCTGGCGGCGCGCCCTCTTTTTCATCTGGCAGGTGGTGATCGGTAATGATTACATCAAGGCCATGGTCGCGCGCCCAATAGAGTGGCTCGTGCGCGCGGATGCCGCAGTCGATACTGACGACGAGCTTGTAACCATCAGCGACAGCTTTCTCCAGTGCTGCCTGTTGAATGCCGTAGCCTTCGGTGAAGCGATGTGGAATGTGAAAGCCTGTGTTCGCGCCGAGGAGTTTGAGCGCGCGCAGCAGCACGGCGGTTCCGGTTGTGCCATCGACGTCGTAATCGCCGTAAATCAGGATCGGCTCGCGCGTTTCGATGGCGCGTTGCAGGCGAACGACGGCCTCCTTCATGCCGAGCATGGAATACGGCTCGTGTAGTTGATTGTAAGTTGGCGAAAGGAAGACGCGCGCGGCGCGTTCGTCAACATAGCCGCGATTTATGAGAAGAGCAGCCAGGATTGGTGAGACACCCAGAACGCGTGCCAGTGAGGCGGCTCCTTCGGCATCATGCTCGCGCACGATCCAGCGTTTGGCATTCATTAATTTATTTAGCCACAAAAAGGCACAAAAAGCACAAAATGATTAATGAAGTTTGCGACTTAAATTCAAAAAGACATTTTGTGCTTTTTGTGCCTTTTTGTGGCAAATTATTCTGCGAACCAGCCATTGGCATCGAGGAGTTTGACTCCGATGCGCCTGTTGCCGTCGATGTCGTCGACCCATGAGCCGTTAACTTCGGCGTCGAGCTTGCCACCAAACGGTGGCACCAACGTTACCTGTGTACCGAGCGCGACATCAACGTCGACCAGAAGCGTTGCGCCGCCGTGGCTGATTTTAACGGCCTTGGCCTTCGCCGTAAAAGATTTTCCAGACGCGTCTGTTCCCTCCACATTTAAGTCAAACTCGACCGGAACTCGCGGGCTGCGCGGTCGCTGCGTCTCAGTCATTACAAATCACCGCCTTATACGGGGGTTGAACTTCAGAGGAGGGGCTCAGACAGTGTAACCGAATCCGTATTCATCCGTGTAGATCTGTGGCTTAAATATTTGCCGAGATATATCCGGACGCCAGGGCGAATAAAATCAACCCACCCACTATTACCCGGTAAACAATAAAAACGCCGGTCGAATGCGTCCTCAGATAGCGCAGCAGAAACCAGATCGACGCATAACCCACGACTCCGGAAACCACCGTGGCCACCGCCAACGACCCGTAGCTTCCGGCTGGCAATTTTTCGATTGCTTCCTTCAATTCCAGCAACCCACTCGCGGCAATCGCCGGAATCGAGAGCAGGAACGAAAACCGCGCGGCGGTCTCGCGCGTCTGACCGGCAAACAATCCGCCCATGATCGTAGATCCGGATCGACTCGAACCCGGCATGAGGGCCAGCACCTGCGCGAATCCAACCGCCAGGGCATCACCAACTCCAAGCTGGGCCATGCCATGTTCTCTCTTACCCACCAGCTCTGCGACCATCAGCAGGATGGCGACAACGATCATCATCATCGCGATTACCCAGAGGTTCTTCGTGAACGGTCCCTCGATCTGTTTCTTCAGCACCAGCCCGATTGTGCCCACCGGCAGTGACCCGATAATCACGAGCCAGCCGAGCCATGCGTCTTTCGAGAGTTTGGGTCGAACCGGCTCATTCCGCGCCCTTAACAACGCAAGGTGATCCGAGATGAACGCACGCAGGATGTTCACGATGTCGCGGCTGAAATAGATCAAGACGGCGAGCAATGTGCCGAGTTGAATGACGGCGATCGTGGCCGTGGTCTGTTCAGCCTGCAGCATCTTGTCAGCACCACCGTAAAGATTTACAAAGCGGGCCGCAAAAACGAGATGGGCAGTTGAGCTAACTGGGATGAATTCCGTCAGACCCTGAACCAGGCCGAGGAAGATAGCTTGAAGAATGGTCATTATTATTCTCGAAAAGAATTCCGCTCAGCGAGCCAATCATATATCGCCGGCGGCATCATCATTGTGGCGCGCACGATCGTCGCGAGTTGCCAGGGAAAGGCGTAAGTCTTCTTCTCCTTCTCGATTGCGTTGACGATTTTTCCGACTCCGTCTTCGAGCTCCATCAGGTAAGGCATCTTCGCTTCGCGTCCAGACGTAAGTGGAGTCTTGATGAAGCCTGGATGAATGGTCGTCACACCGACACCGGTATGACGCAGATCGATTCTCAGACTCTCGAAGTAAGCCGATAAGGCCGCCTTGCTCGCGCAATAGGCTGCCGACTTCGCGAGTCCGCGATACGCAGCGAGACTGGAGATCGCGACGAGCCTTCCCTTTTTGCGCTCGACCATCTCGGGCAGCACAGCGCCCACACTATTAACCGCACCCAGAACGTTTATCCCGATCACATTCGCCGCGTGTTCCGGTGTAAGACTGGAAGCGTGATCGGAAGTGCCGATACCTGCGTTGGCGATGAGAATATCGATCGGACCAAGCTCTTTGCGAAAGCCATCCGCGGCTTCCCTGACGGCCTTCGCATCACGCACATCCGCCGTGGCCGCAACGGCCTTAACGTTATGCTTCTTCGCCTCGTCAACAATCTCTTTGAGAAGATCCTCACGGCGCGCCAACAAACCTAAATGCCCACCACGCGCCGCAATCTCCAGCGCCATTCCCCTCCCTAATCCGGAAGAGGCGCCCGTGATCATCACGACTTTATCCGTAAAGTATCCGTGCAAATCCGTGTTCTTAGATCAGAACAATTACAGGCGTGATCACCGGCCTGGCGCCGGTCTGCTTCTGGATAAACCGCTTCAGCTCCACTCGCACGAGCTCTTTCAACAGCGACTCGTCTTTCAACGTCTGCCTTGAGGCACCGGCAATCGCCGCCGTCACTACACGCTTCGCATCCTCCAGCATTGCCGATCGACTGGCAAAACCATTTTCAGCACTCAACCCACGCACCCCACGCGCGACGATCTTCGGCTCACCATCAAGCTCGCCGGTCGCTTCATCAACCGTCACCACAACCGTCACCGCGCCTTCGTAAGCAAGCTGCTTCCTCTCGCGCACAGTCTCGCTGTCGATCTCCTTGAATCCACTGTCGTCGATGAACGTGCGTCCAATCTCACGCTTGTCGATGATTGCCGCGCGCTCGCCGTCGAGCTCGAGCACGTCGCCGTTCTCGATCAGAATGATGTTCTCTTCCTTGTAACCGAGATGGTTTTTGACAAACTCCTTGTGCCGGAAAAGCATTCGATACTCACCGTGAATCGGCACAACAAACTTCGGCCGCACCGCTTCCGTCATGATTCGTATGTCTTCCTGCGAAGCGTGCCCGCTGACGTGAACCAGCCGTCGTTTCTCTTCAATAATGTTCGCGCCGCGCTTGTAGATGAATCCAATCATCCGCGAGATCAAACGCTCGTTGCCGGGAATGATGCGGGCCGACAACACGACCGTGTCGCCCTCTTCGATCATCAGCCCTTTGTAACTCTGCGTCGCCATCTGCGACAGCGCCGCGCGCGACTCGCCCTGAGATCCTGTCACGAGAAACACGATCTCGTCGTCAGACATCATCTTCGCTTCGTTCAGCGACACGAGCAGGCCGTCGGGAATGTCGAGATAACCCAGCCGATCCGCAACCTCAACGTTCTTCTGCATCGAACGACCGAGCACGCAAACGTGTCGATTAAACTGCTGCGCCACGTCGAGCACGATCTGCAAACGATGGATCGACGAAGCAAAAGCAGCGACGACGATGCGTCCCTTCGCCTCGGAAAAGATTTCTTCAAACGCCGGGATCACGGCGCGCTCAGACGGCGTCCGGCCTGGAACCGTCGCGTTCGTCGAGTCGGAAAGAAGGGCGAGCACCCCGTCCTGCCCGTAGCGACGGAACGAGCGCAGATCGATCGGCTCACCGATCACGGGAGTCTCGTCAACTTTGTAATCGCCTGTGTGAATGATCGTGCCGACGGGCGTCTTGATGCCGAGCGAGAAGCAATCGACAAGTGAGTGTGAGACGCGGATGAACTCGACCTGGAAAACACCGATATCCACAACGTCGCGCGGCTCGACGCGATGCAGTAACACATCGTCGAGCAGCTCGTGTTCTTCGAGTTTGCTTTCGGCGAGCCCGGCGGTGAAGTGAGAACAGTAAACCGGAACGTTGAACCTTTTGAGCAGGTACGGCAGCGCACCGAGATGATCTTCGTGTCCGTGCGTGAGGACGATGGCGGTGATGTCGTCGCGATACTCGTCGAGAAAACCAAAATTTGGAATCGAGATGTCGACGCCGTAAGCCGACTCTTCAGGAAAGCCCATGCCGGCGTCGAGAATCAACATCTCGTCGCCGTACCGCACCGCCATACAATTCATTCCAAACTCGCCGATACCGCCGAGTGGGATGATCTCGAGGACACTAGCCATAAATCGTCAGAGTATAGCACGCGGATTAACGCGGTAACACGGATTAACGCGGATGGGTACTAGTTCAGTTTGAAAGTACGCCGAAGGTGTTAACTAATTTCAGCCCAGGGTTCGAAGCGAAGCGAAAACCCTGGGTGGCAATTTGAAGATAGGCGTAACCCTGGTCGCTTATGTAAATCGTAACCCAAGGTTCTCGCTGCGCTCGAACCTTGGGCTGAAATTAGCGAACGCCTTCGGCGTATCTCAAACTGAACCATTAACGCGGATGACATAAAACGGATTTCATTTGTATTATCCGGGGTATGAACAAAGTCGTACTTGTTATCGCCGCTCTCATCCTATTTACAGGAAGCACTCTGGCCGCTACGCCGACGATGCGAGTGGATTACTACCACACCGGCGACGCGTCGCAGGAAGTGTTCAGTCTCGACCGTGTGGTCATCGAGCCGCTGCCGTGGCCGGCCGACCCGAAGCAGGCGATCGATTCGTCAAAACTCGGCAAGTACCTGTTCGAAGTGCGCGACGCGAAGACGAAGGATTTGCTCTATTCGCGCGGGTTCGCGTCGATTTACGGCGAGTGGGAGACAACCGACGAAGCGAAAACCGTCAAACGCACGTTTCAGGAGTCGCTGCGATTCCCTGCTCCGGCAGCGCCCGTCAGCATCGTCCTGAAGAAGCGGGATCCGAAGAACGTCTTCATAGACATTTGGACTACGACGATCGATCCCGCGGACCAGTTCGTCGATCGCTCGAAGCCTGTCGCGCCTGCGCCGCTCATCACGATTCAAAAGACGGGCGACCCGGAAGCCAGGGTCGATTTCCTGATCCTCGGCGACGGCTACACAGCCCCCGAAGCCGCAAAGTTTGAAGCAGACGCGAAGCGACTGACCGAAGTCCTCTTCTCGACTTCGCCGTTCAAAGAGAACCGCAGGAGTTTCAACGTCTGGGGACTATGCCCGCCGGCAGCAGAGTCAGGCATTTCACGACCATCGACCGGAATCTATCGCGACTCGCCGATCGGCGCGACTTACGATGCGTTCGGCTCCGAGCGATACGTTCTGACGTTCGACAATCGCGCTTTGCGCCGGGCCGCGCAGTTCGCGCCATACGAGTTCATCGAAGTGCTCGCGAACAACCGCACTTATGGTGGCGGCGGCATCTTCAATCTCTACAGCACCGTCGCTTCAGATAATGCTTTCGCGAATTACGTCTTTGTTCATGAGTTTGGGCATCACTTTGCAGGGCTCGCAGACGAGTATTACACCTCGTCAGTCGCTTATGCGCCGTCAGCAGATCGGGTTGAGCCGTGGGAACCGAACGTCACGGCATTGCTCGATGTCAGCACACTGAAGTGGCGCAACCTCGTCTCGCCCTTCGCGAATGAGACACAGATTCCGACGCCGTGGAACAAAGAAGCGTTTGAGACTTACTCACGCGAGATCCAGAAGCGGCGCGCGCAGTTGCGCAAAGACCGGCGACCCGAAGAGGAGATGGAAGCGTTATTCAAGGAAGAGCTCGCGCACGAACAAAAGATGTTTGAGGCGGAGAAATACTTCGGGAAGGTTGGCGCGTTTGAGGGAGCGATGTACGAAGCGCGTGGCTACTACCGGCCCGAAGTCGACTGCATCATGTTCTCGCGAACCGATCACTTCTGCAAAGTCTGTCGCGCCGCAATCGAGCGCATCATAAAAATGTACTCTAAGAGTTAGCCACAAAAAGGCACAAAAAACACAAAAAGATTCTTAAACAGGTAAGGCGCCCAATTCTCCCGCACGAGATTTAGGCGCCTTTAGCTCATTCAACCATTTTGTGCTTTTTGTGCCTTTTTGTGGCTAAAAATTTCAGTGGGGTTTGAGTGGCTCCAGAAGGTCGCGGTCTTTGGTGCCTTCGTGGCAGACGATGCAGGACTGCTGGCCGCGCTCTTCTAAATCAGACACGAGCGCGTAGGTCAGCCCGCGATCGGACCACGTCAACACTTTTAACCCATCGATCGCGTTGTAGTGAAACGTCAGGCCACGCGCCTGGATCTCTTCACCACCTGAAGGCCGCGCGACCGAATCTGAAGTGATCACTAAACTGATCGGCCGGTCTTTCATGCGATACGCAACGTAAGCCGCGTAATCATTCTGAAACCCAACCAGCCGCGCGCCTTCAAGTGTGTAGAGCTTGTCCTGCCCCGACGACTCCTGGTAGTTCGGCAGCTTCACACTGAAGTTCACCTTATTCAAAAACCACGACGAGATCTGCTGCGGACTCTCCGTCTCTATCTCCAGCGGCAACTGCCCACGCATGTGACGCAGGTGCGTATCCGCCGCCATGAGCGCAAAACTCGATGTTTTGACTGCCGGCACATTGCTTTGCCTGACGATGCGCCAGACCAGCAACGGCAACATCAACACGAGCACCGCTGCAGCAGCCGCCACCAGCCAGCTCACACGTGACGCGTGCCGCGGCCGACGCTCCTCTGCGACACCAACTTTCAGGATCTTCTGAACCTTTGCACGCAACTCCGGCGGCGCGAGGTGCCGCGGCGCGCCCTTTCTTATCGCATTCAGAAAGTTGAGCTCTCTCGCGAACAACGCTGCGCACGATTCACAGTCCGAGAGATGCGCCTCCACCATTCCACGTTCTTCACCCTGCAGCTCGTCGTCGAGATACAAGGTCAAACGGCCACGTATGTCCTCACACTTTTGCAAACTCTAACTGGTCCTTTTCTTCTCAGACTACTTTTGCATGCGACTTGGTTTGCGATGTAGAAAGCAGTTTTCTAAGTTTTCCACGCGCACGGCCCAGCCGCGACATCACCGTACCCGCCGGGCAATCGAGCACGGTCGCAATCTCCTGGTAAGTCAACCCTTCAATGTCGCGTAGCACGATGATCTCACGATAAGCATCGGGCAAACTCTCGATCGCCTGCTGCACTTGCTCGCGCTCCAGTTTCCGCAGGTAAACAACGTGCGGCGTTTCCTGCAGATGGTCCACGGGTGGCCCACTCGTATCCAGATCGACAAACTTCGGGCCACTGTTTTTATGACGCACCTCATTCAGCCAGGCGTTGCGCATGATTACGAACATCCAGCTCTTCAAATTGCCGTTGACGTCAGGACGGTGCGCCGCGCTTGCCGCCCGAAGATAAGTGTCCTGCACCAGATCTTCGGCTTCAGTCATGTTGTGCGTCAGGGCAAGGGCGTACCCGTAGAGCGCATCGATGTGCTCGAGCGCCGCCTGGCCAAATTCAACGATTTCAACGAGGCCGTCCATCATCTGTTTAGTGGCAGCCATTTTAGATTAACACCCCGGGGCGCGGAAAATTCCCGGGAATAATTTTACGCCTCGCGTGTTTATTCGTAATAGCCCAGAAAGGGGCACGTGCAACCTTCCATCCGCGTGCCACGGATTTGTCTTAAAAAGGTCAGTAATCATCTCGCTTCTGCGGTCTTGCGGAGCCTCCGGGCCCCGTACACCTCCGGCGGGAGCACCATGTCAGCGACGCGCGCGGCGCCGTGAAACGTGGTGCTCCTCGGAGTGTGTTATTTTCTGCGTCCATGAGACCGCCCAAATTATCTGCCTATATTGCGCTTCTTTTCTTATTAATAACAGGGTGTTACGTCACGGCCACGGCCCAGCGTCTGACACCACATCACATCACGCTCGCCAATGGAAAGTCGTTTGACCTGAATCTTCCTGATGGTTACGAGATCAGCGTCGCGGCTCAGGGACTGAAACGCGTGCGCTTCATGGCGCTCAGTCCTGACAATCGACTCTTTGTCACGGATATGTTCAACCTCACCGACAATCGACGCGGCGTGGTCTATATCCTCGACCAGTTCGATCGCAAGACGCTGCAATTTAACAAAGTGACGAAATATCTCAGCGGCTTGCGCAACCCGAACAACGTCGCTTTCTACACGGATCAAAGTGGGACTACGTGGCTCTATCTCGCCCTCACCGATCGACTCGTTCGCTATCGTTACGAGGCTGGCGAAAATGCTCCATCCGGCGAGCCACAGGTGCTCGCGACCTTTCCTGATTACGGGCTCGGCTACAAATACGGCGGCTGGCATTTAACCCGCACGGTGCTCGCCGGTGGCGATGAAAAGATCTACGTCGCTGTCGGCAGCAGTTGTAATGCGTGTGAGGAGAACGAAGAGGTTCGCGCGAGTGTCTTGCAGATGAATCCCGACGGCTCTGATAAGCATTACTACGCGCGCGGGTTGCGAAACGCGGTCGGGCTTCGTTGGACGAACGACAAGCTTTACGCCACCAACATGGGATCGGATCATCTCGGCGACAATCGTCCTGCTGACACGTTTTACCTTCTCGAAGACGGCAAACATTACGGCTGGCCTTACTGTTTTCAGGCGGGCGCAAGGATCTATCCCGATCCGAAATTCAATACAACGGGTGCGAACTTCGACTGTCGCAAAGTGCCTGAGGCCTTAACGCCGTTTCCCGCACATAGCTCGCCACTCGGACTGGAATACTTCGATTCGAGCAACTCCACTGATCTGGCAGGATCGTTTCTGGTCGCGTTACACGGATCGACAAAAAAGACTCTGCGGCGCGGTTACCGGATCGTGAGGATCGCAGAAGCAGGCGGCAGGATGGAGGACTTCATCACCGGATTCTTCGAGCCGCCGGCCATCAACGGTCGCCCCGCCGACGTTTTTAGCTTCGGGAAGGATGCGTTTTTGGTGACGGACGATTATAGTGGCGTCGTCTACTACGTCTATCTGCGTAAATCTGCGTAAATCTGCGGCTCGGAAAGGAAATCAAAAATGCGTTTTCGTGTCTCACTTCTGCTGATCGTTATCGTCTTCGTGTGCGCGCCCGCGCTGGCGCAGAAACGCAACATCACTGAAAAAGATCTGTTCAACTTCGTCTGGATCGGCGATCCGCAGGTCTCGCCTGACGGCTCACGCGTCGTGTTTGTGCGCGTCACTGTCAACGACAAGAAAGATGGATACAACACCGCGATCTGGACCGTCGCGACTGCCAACGGCGAAACACGCCAACTTACCAACGGTCCGCGCGACTCGCAGCCGCGCTGGTCACCAGCTGGAAAGTATCTGGCGTTCGTTCGTGCGCCGGAGGTGAGCGGGCGCGTCGAGCCGCCACAATTGTTCATGCTTGCAATGGCGGGTGGCGAGCCGTTCCAATTTACGACGCTCCCGCGTGGCGCAGGCGCGCCGCAGTGGTCGCCCGACGGCAAGGTGATCCTTTTCTACAACAGCGCCACAGCAGAAGAGCTCGCGAAGGCAAATGCACGAAATACGCAAAATACACAGCCAGCGCAACCAGGCGCGAGCCCGAGCCCGGCTCCGAGTCCGGAACGCGAAAGCGACGTGCGCGTCATCAATCGCGCGGTCTATCGTGCGAACGGCGCCGGTTATCTCGATTTCAAACACCCGAATCACATCTGGGTCGTCACTGCTCCCAAGACGGGCGATGAAAAAGTCACGCCGAAACAGTTGACGAACGGACATTTTGATGATGGCGGCGCGCTCTGGGCCAAAGACAACGCGCGCATCTACTTCGAGTCTGACTACACAGACGAGCCTTATTACGAATTGCCGCGCACCGACATCTATTCGATCGCAGTCACGGGCGGTGAGCGTGTTCAGCTAACGTCGTTCGACATGGGCGCGGGCGGCTTCAGCATCAGTCCCGATGGAAAACAGCTCGCATTCATTGCTTCGGTGAGTCAGCCGGTGCGCTCGTATTCGCAGCCCGATCTGTGGGTGATGGATCTCGCGCCACGCGCGAAGCCGCGTAACCTCACCGCGAATTTTGATTTCGATGTTCCGGGCGGGTTAAGCGGCGACAACGTCGCGCCGCGAGCTGGTGGTGGTAATCTGCCGGTCTGGTCGGCTGACGGACGCCGTATCATGCTGACGTATGCAAAAGAGGGCAAAGCAAACCTCGGTTCGTTTGACGTCGCCACGGGAAAACTCTCGGATGTCACGACTGGAAACCAGGCCGTCGTTAATTTTCGCGCTGTGCCTGATGCGTCGAAGTTTGTGCTTTTGATCTCGACACCGACGCGGGTCGGCGATCTTTACTGGCTCGACAAACCAGGCGGCCAGCCGAGACAGCTCACACACATCAACGACGAGTTGTTTTCAAAACTGAATCTCACCGAGCCGGAAGAAATCTGGCACACGAGTTTTGATGGCAAGAAGATTCAGGCGTGGGTGCAGAAGCCACCTGACTTCGATCCGAACAAGAAGTATCCGCTCATTCTGAACATTCACGGTGGTCCACACGCAGCTTACGGGTTCATCTTCGATCAGGAGTTTCAGTGGATGGCGGCGAAAGGTTACGTCGTGATTTATCCGAACCCGCGCGGCAGCACGAGCTACGGGCAGGAGTTTGGGAACATCATTCAGCACAACTATCCCGGCGACGATTACAAAGATTTGATGGCCGGTGTCGATGAGCTAATCAAGCGCGGCTACATCGATGAGAAGAAGATGGGTGTCACTGGCGGCAGTGGCGGCGGCTTGCTGACGAACTGGACCATCACGCAGACCACGCGTTTTGCGGCGGCGGTCTCGCAACGCGATATCGCGAGCTGGTCTGACTGGTGGTACACCGCTGATTTCACGCTCTTCCAGCCTTCGTGGTTTAAGGCGCCGCCGTTTGAAGATCCGGAAGATTATCGACGCCGATCACCGATCACTTACGTCAATAAGATCCAAACACCGTTGATGTTGATCCTCGGTGAGGTTGACTGGCGTACGCCGACTGGTCCAGGTGGTGAGGCGATGTTCCGCGCGCTGAAATACCGGAAGATACCGACAGTGATGGTGCGTTTCCCGAACGAGTCACACGAGCTGTCGCGCTCCGGTCAGCCGTGGCACCGTATCGAGCGACTGCAACACATTGTTGGTTGGTTTGATAAATGGATCATGGGTGTCGCCAAACCCGAGTACGACATCGGTGAGGTTCAAAAGAGCACGAGTACGCAGCAATAGAAAACAGTTCACGCAAAGGCGCAAAGAAGAATTCAAGTACCCTTTGCGTCTTTGCGATCCTTTGCGCCTTTGCGCGAAACTCTTTTTCAAGAATCATGAGAACACTTGGCCTCATCGGCGGCACCGGACCTGAGTCGACGATCGACTACTATCGCCTGCTCACGAACCAGTATCGCGAGAAAGCGGATGGCGCGTCGCCGCACATCATCATCAACAGCATCGATCTCAAGCAGATGATCGAGTGGATGGGCGCCGGTGAGCTCGATAAAGTCACCGATCAACTCGTCAAAGAATTCGAGATACTCGAACGCGCCGGCGTCGACTTCGCCGCCCTCACCGCAAACACACCTCACATCGTCTTCGACGATCTCAAGCAACGTGTAAACCTGCCGCTGATCAGCATTGTTGAAGCAACCTGTGAACGCGCCCAGTCGCTCGGCTTCAAAAGCGTCGCTCTCTTCGGCACGCGATACACGATGCAGGCCCCGTTTTACCCCAAGGTGTTCTCGCGCACTGACATCAAGCTCGTTACACCCAACGAAGAAGAACAAAACTACATCCACGATAAATATTTCAACGAGCTGCTGAAAGACAAATTCCTTCCCGAAACACGCGCCCGTTTTCTCGAGATTGCAGACGCCATAAAAGCGCGCGAACGCGTCGAAGCACTCATTCTCGGCGGCACCGAGATCCCTTTGTTACTACGCGCGGAAGAACACAACGGCATCCACTTCCTCGACACCACACGCATTCACGTCGATCGCCTCATCGACGAGATGTTGCGGTAGCCACAAAAAAGCACATAAATCACAAACCTTACGTCCTAAATTTTTTCTAACATCTCCACATCCCTCCAATCCCCTGCTTGATTAATGTGCATTAGTGAAAGGAAATCATCATCATGGGACTCTTTGACAAGATGTTCGGACGCGGCGCCTCGGAGGCGGAGCAACAACAAGGCGCACAACAACGCTTCAACGAGTTGAAACAGAAATATCAGACTGTGCTCACGACCGCGGACAATGAACGAATCCAGTTTCAGAACCTGCACGTGCAGGACAATAAGCTGTTCATCCGCGCGATCGCTCCTTCTGAGGAGGCAAAGAACAAGTTCTGGGATCAGATCAAGCTCGTCAATCCGAATCAGGACGATATCACCGCCGATCTAAGCGTCGACGCGAGCCGCGCGATGGGCGCAGCCGCAGGTGGCGGACAGGGTGGCGGAGGTCAGACGTACGAAGTAAAGAGCGGCGACAATCTCTCGAAGATTAGTAAGCAGTTCTACGGAGATGCGAATGAATACATGCGGATCTTCTACGCGAACCGCGACACGTTGAAGGATCCGGACAAGATCCAGGTCGGTCAAAAGCTGGTCATCCCGGCCGAGTAAATTTCAGCCACGGATTTCACGGATAAACACTGATCCGTGTTCATCCGTGTAATCCGTGGCGCAACTTTTCCCACCGCCTCACGTTCTTCCACATTATGAAAACACTTCTCCTACTGGCGCTGACGGCCGTCATCACCGGCTCCGGCCTTTTAGCCTCGACGGTCGCAACCACCGCGACCATTCCACCTGTTTCTACCGCCAGCGTGATGCCAAAGGCGCAAAGAAGATTTCAGTTCCCCTTTGCGCTTTTGCGTTTCTTTGCGCCTTTGCGTGAAACGGTTTAAACTTCCCGCCGCTGCACTGTCCGATTAAACCAACATTCTGGAGGCCCCGAAATGCTACGACGACGCCTGTCTATCTCCCTGCTGCTCATTCTTGCGCTCGCGAGCTCGCTTGCAGCCCAGACTGCCCGGCGTCCGATGAAACTCGACGACCTGACGCGCTTTCGCAACGTCAGCGATCCGCAGATCTCGCCTGACGGCCAGTGGGTCGCATACACCGTCAGCGCCACCGACGCCAAGGACGACAAATCGAGCTCGCACATCTGGATGGTGAACATCGACGGCAGCAACGATCGACAGATAACTTTCAGCTCTGAAAGCGAGAGCTCGCCGCGTTGGAGCCCTGACGGCAAATACATTTCGTTCACTTCATCGCGACCCGGCAAGGCGCGCGGCAATCAGGTGTGGCTTCTCGATCGCAACGGCGGCGAGGCAGTGCAGCTTACGGAGATCAAGGGCCGCTTGCAGGGACACGAATGGTCTCCCGATTCAAAACGACTGGCGCTCATGATCGGCGATCCCGATCCGGAGTCTGAGCCGGGACCATCGCCACAACCCGGCGCCACTCCGCGCGTTCCTAAACCCATCGTCATCGATCGTTACAGGTACAAACAGGACGGCCAGGGCTACCTGCTCAGCGGACGCCACACGTACATCTACATCTTCGACGTCGCAACAAAGAAACTCGACCGGCTCACGAAGAGCAAGTGGGACGAGAGCTCGCCCGCATGGTCACCTGACGGTACTCGCATCGCTTTCATGAGCAACCACGGCGAAGACCCCGATCGCGATCCCGCCGCACAGCTCTTCGTCGCCGAAGCCAAACCGGGCGCAACTGAGAAACCTTTGACTTCGGAAACTATACGCGCCAACCGCGGGCGGCCGGAGTGGAGTCCCGATTCAAAATGGATCGCATTCACCGAGGGCGACGAGAAGAAGTACGGCGCTTACAACATGGACCATCTCTCGCTCGTTCCGTCAGACGGCAGCAGCGCGCCTGCACGTTTCAAAGCATCGGAAGATCTCGACCGCGGTGTCTCCTCACCTAAGTTCACCTCTGACGGTAAGGCAATCCAGTTTCTGGTGACTGACGATCGCTTCCTCTATCCGATGAAGGCAAGCCTTTCGGGCGGCGCAGCGCAACGACTACTAAACCCGCCGGTCGTCATCGGCAATTTGAATTTCAATGGTGGACGCGCAGTGGCAATCGCGGGTGGCGACGCTAAAGCCGGTGAGATTCACGTTTGGGAAGGAAATACGCTACGCCAGCTCACACACCAGAACGATGCGGTGTTTTCAGAATTGGATTTCGGCGTTACTGAAGAGGTCAACTTCCCGAGCAAAGACGGCACGCAGATTGGCGCCCTGCTCACTTATCCGGTCGGTTACGTTAAAGGAACAAAAGTTCCCCTCTTGCTCAGAATTCATGGTGGTCCAAACTCGCAGGACCAGCACACGTTTAGCACCGAGCGCCAGTTTTTTGCGGCGAATGGTTACGCGGTGCTCGCCGTGAACTATCGCGGCAGCTCAGGTCGCGGGCAGAAGTTCTCGCGTGCGATCTTTGCTGATTGGGGCAACTACGAGGTACAGGATCTACTCGCCGGCGTCGATCAGGTGATCAAGATGGGTGTTGCGGATCCGGATCGACTCGGCGTCGGCGGTTGGAGCTACGGCGGCATTCTTACTGATTACCTGATCGCGAGCGACACGCGGTTCAAAGCCGCAACGAGCGGCGCCGGCACCGCGTTCACCGTCGCGTTCTACGGCACCGATCAGTACATCATTCAGTACGACCACGAGATTGGCCCACCGTGGAATCCGAAAGCGTGGGAAACGTACGTGAAGATCTCCTACCCGTTCCTGCACGCTAATCGTATTCAGACGCCGACGTTGTTTCTCGGCGGCGAGCGTGACTTCAACGTGCCCGTGCAAGGCAGCCAGCAAATGTACCAGGCGCTGCGCAGTCTCGGGATCGATACGCAGTTGATAATCTATCCGAACGAGAACCACGGCATTCAGCGGCCCAGCTACCAGCGCGACCGCATGGAGCGATATCTGGGATGGTACGACAAGTATGTGAAGAAGGCCGCCACCCCATCAAGCACCTCTACAGCGCAGTAAATCCGTTCTTCATCCGTGTCATCCGCGGCCAAAACTAGCCACGGATGACACGGATGAAGACGGATTGCTATAGTCGGTCGTATGCGTGTTTTTGCGACGTCGGATCTACATACAGATTACAAAGAAAACTTCCTCTGGCTTGCAGAACTGTCTGACACTGCTTACCGCGACGACACTCTCATCGTCGCCGGCGATATTTCAGATCGATTGGAAGTCATCCGCGAGACGCTCATACTTCTACGCTCAAAGTTTCGCCACGTACTCTTCACGCCCGGCAATCACGAGCTCTGGGTTCGCAATTCAGATTTCAATTCGATCGATAAGTTTTATCAAGTCCTGAAACTCTGTGACGACACCGGTGTAACTACAACACCACTTCATCTCGAAGATCTCTGGATCGTTCCACTCTTCTCCTGGTACGACGGCGTCTACGATCCGGAGATGAAAGCGTGGGTTGACTTTCACCTTTGCAAATGGCCAAACAACATTAAATCGCTTCCTGACTACTTCCTTCGTCTCAACGAGCCACACCTCAAGTCGTACGCCGGGCAGGTCCTAACTTTCTCGCACTTCATCCCACGCGCAGAGTTGCTGCCGCCGCCGGAGTACATGAGATTTAGTTGGCTGCCCGACGTCTCGATTTGCGCCGCACTCGACGCGCAAATCAGAAAAATCAATTCAGTAGTTCACGTCTGCGGACACACCCACACCACCATCGATACCGTGATCGACGATGTACGATACATTCAGAACGCCGTTCGCTATCCAAAAGAACGACGTTTCGAGAGTTTTCCCGTCAAGTTAATCTGGAACACAAACCACTAAACATTCTTCCACGCGCCGCGCTGATAACTCCCATTCGTGAACGACGCCTGCGCCGGGATTTTTTGTGTCACTGCTCTCTTTCCTTTTATGACTCTCGAAAGCTCGTCCACCAAAGTGAGGATGAAGAGCGCGAGGGCCATGTAGACGATGCTCGTATAGCTAAGGCGAATCGCAAAGGCGAGCACCGCCGCATAGATGGAAAGATTAAAGGCTGCTTTGAAGGCGACGGCTGGACTGAACTTAATCAGCGCAAGTGTGCTCGTGATTTCAGGAAAGACAGGTAACCCGACAGATTCGAGCACCGGTGAAGCCGCTGGAAAATCTTCACTCTGCTGCAGCCATGCCTGCAGACGCTTCTGCAGCTCATCGATTGCACGCCTCGCCTTACTGACAGTCACTTCTCCAGTAGCGACAAAGTGCAAAGTCTTCTTTGGCCCTTCAGGAAAGTCTTTCCAGCAGATAAACAAACTCTTTTCCGCTACCCATTCAGGAGCAGTGTCGCAGGAGTAAACTTCGTACACCTGCTCGCGTTCGAGCGCAAACTCACACTGTTCACCAATGTAGTAAAGCTTCTCCTTCGTCAGCCACAGCACGCCCATGTCCCAGAACGAATAGCCCTCGTATTTGCGCGACTCAGCCGCCGGAGCCAGGCCCACAAGACTGCCGTGACGCGCCGCGTCGCTGAATCCGCGTTTATCGAGTTTCATCTTCAGACGGCGACAACCAGATTGGTATCCCCAGAAGACTATTCGATTTCGAAGTATCAGAGAGATTAAGAATGACCAGACAATTCCCTCGACAGCGAGCGCCAGCATCCCCAGGGACGACACCCCTTCTCGCGCGAGGGCCCATGCAAACGGGGCCGGACAAAGCAGCAACACAAAGAGGGCTGTGAAGGCCCAACGCATGCGGTACTTGTTCTTGAACTCGGTCGAGAACACAGTTGTATCAACTTCATCGTCAATTGGCAGGTACTTGTCTTGCGGTGGCTCTGCGTCTGTCACGAGTTCCTGCAAGCGGCTCTCAGCGATCCCGTGCGCTTTCGCAATTTCCTGAAAACGTCCCATCGTACCGGGATGAGTGTCGAGCTTTTCGCCCCAACCGCCCCCGTGTAGCGGCATCAGATTTAATCGCGAGAGTTTTGCGAGTCCGGAAATGAATGCCTCCGGCTCGCCGGTTAGACTGATACCGATTGCATCCGCCTGTCGCTCGTTGCGACGCGAGCGAAAGAAAGTCAGGAGATACGCGACACCAATCGCACCGCCGAGGATGATCGGAAATGCGTTCGTAAAGTTTGCGAACTTGTATATGAAAGTGGCAGAGAGGTTGGCGACGACGATGGCAACCGTCATCACTATCCCGGCCGTTTGCGGATGCTTCGCCTGGAGATGTCCGATCTCGTGGGCCATGACCCATCTACTTCACGCCGGCTGAGGTTCTTGATCAGTGAGTTAGTGATCATCACACTGTTGTCACTGCGAGCGAAAGCGTTTGATAGTTGTGCGCTCGTTTCAGATAAGACGTAAACCTGCTGAAGTTTCACCCCGGCCCGTTGGGCCAGATCGAAGATCCGATCGCGCAGGTCGCCGGAAGTGAGGGCATGTAAACGCGTTCCGAGTAGCTTGCCCATATTCTGGCTCAGCAGTATGAAGCCAACGTAACCGACGATTACAAACAGCGCCGCCTGGCGTGGACTGCGGACGAACATTGACAGCCCCACGATCACGAGAAACATCGGAATAAGCGAGATTGCGCTGGCAATGACTGCATGTCGCATAACCTGGCGCGGCGACCAATCGACGGGTCGCAATTGCTCGTACACTCTTCCCGACGCAACGTGACAAAGAAACATCGCGATGACTGGCGGGATAAAGTAGAAGGCAACGTTCACGATCTGCCCCATGCTGCCAAGACTCAGGAGATCACCGCCAAACACGAACATGATGATCTCACCGATGCCTGAGACGAAATAGACTGGTAGCCACACCACCCATACCACGTTGAGTAAGCGACTCACAAAAGGCAGGTGCTTGCCCCACAACTCTTCCGGATTGGGGCTCGACCGGCGCGCGGAAAGCATGGTCGCAAGCGCAGGCAAAAGGAGAAACAGCAGCAGCGGTGAAGATTTACGGAGAAGATCTGCGGTGTTGTAACCCATCGAGAAATTGAGAACAGGAGGGACTCCGATATGCACATCGATAAGAGCGTCAAAGTGGTACAGATTGAAGGCAACCGTTGGGAGTCGATGCGCTCCATGGATCTTTACGTCGCGGGTTCCGTTTTGAAATAAGACCAGGACTTTCAAGTAATCAAGATTGTATTGTCGCAATAGAGGCAGCAGGGATCGCAGATCGATCTGGCAAGTCGAACTTAATATTCCACCGGCGAAGGCTTTCGGACTTTTGGCTGAGATGGTGGTCCAGGGTCGTTTTGATTTTGATTCTGTCACCGCCTGGTCCACTGCTTCTTTCAAACTGTAGCGCCAGGTCGTGGGGCGATTATCGAACTGGAGAGGGAAACTGAAGGACGCGGCGAGGATACGCTTTAATTGTTCGTGATCCTGAACGTCAGCAGGAACGTTAAGCGAAACAGTCGCGGCGCCGTTCAAGTCAGTGTAGACGGCCAAAAAGGCTTGATTCTGCGGGATCTCAGACTCTTGCTCGTCGTCCTGGGCGCGAACGGGGGTGATGATTAACAGGAGACACGCGAATAGTAGCGGGAGACGAAAGAGGGTTGTGTTGAGCATAGTCGATTCGGATTTTGTGAAGTGAGGTGAAGGAACGTCGCGGCCAATTGGCCTACTTCTTTGTAGCGGTTTTAATTGAGGAGAGCAAGAAAATACTTCGGAGAGGCTTTAAGTCGACGGTAGGCTTAGACAGGATTACAGGATTTACAGAATTGCCAGGATTCTTACCTTGTTAATCATGTAATCCTGTCTTACAAAGCGATGCCCCAAGGCCCGTCACCGGCTTTTATCGTGGCAATCACCTTATTAGTACTCGTGTCGACGACGCTCACATCATTCGACAGACCATTCGCCGTGTACAACTTACGTCCATCCGGGGTGAGGGCGATGCCCCACGGCCGCTGCCCGACGGGAATCAACGTAAGCAACGTGAGATGCTCACCATCAATCACAGCGACGCTGTTTCCACGCCCGGTCGCCACGTAAATGCGCTTGCCGTTCGGCGAAACGACCACGCCTTTTGGTTTTAACTGCGCCGAGCCCTCACCGCGCGGCAGATTGATCGTCCTGACCACTGAGTGATCGCGAGTGTCGACCACCGAGACGACGTTCCCATTTTCCGCGGTCACGTAAGCGCGCCCGCTATCCGCAGAAAAGACCGCTTCGCGTGGCCGTGCGCCGACCAGAAACTGCTTCACCACCTGCCCGCTCTGCGTATCGATCACGCTCACGCTGCTGCTTGATTCGGAGGTGATGTATACCCAGCGTCCATCCGGGCTGATCGCGGCGCCTTCGGGTTCGAGGCCGACGGCCATCGTAGCAATCACGCGGTTTGCTTTGACATCCGTGATCGAGGCCGTGCCTGCGTCTTCGTTGGCAATGTAGAGACGTGTGGCGTGGTCGTTGATGACGAAATTCTCGGGATCGGTGCCCGCTTCGTACTTCGCGATCACATTTCCCTTGAGGTCGAGCTCGGCGATCTTGTCTTCGCCCTGGGATTGGTTCGTCGGATAGCTGATGGCAACCCAGACGCGCGTGCGATCGGGATTGAGTCGGATGCCACGCAGGCGCCCGCCAATTTTGATCGTTGAGTAAACGCGGTCGGCGCCGGTGTCGATGACTGTGATCGTGCCGTCGCGTTCGTTAGTGACAAAGGCAAGCGGACCGGCAGGCTTCGAAGTGCAACTCGCGAGCATGAGCGCAAATAAAACATTCACGCAAAGACGCAAAGACGCAAAGCCTGCCAGGCTCCAGGTAGCAGCCTTTGCGTCTTTGCGTCTTTGCGTGAAAATTTCTTCTTTGAAACTCATGTTGGATACTGCTCCTCCCGCAACGGCATCAACTCCTCAACATCACACAACAACCGCAGGTGTCTTGGATCCGACAAATCCAACTGGTCCCAGCGTATTCGGTAACCCTCTTTGCGCTTCGCTCGGAAAACACGCAACAACGCGCGCCCGATGCGCCACGCCGCCAAACGCTCCAGCATCGCGTAACTCCCCACCAGAAACTCCGACACAAAACAGTGCCCTTTATTGATCTCGGTGCGGATCTCTTCCAGCCTGCCAATCGGCAATCCGTTCAGTGCAAACACTTTCTCTCCCAGCAAAAGCTCTGCGTGTAATTGTTGAGTAGTCATCACGCCCCCGGAATTCGTCCAATCACTTTCTTTCGCAACCACAACTCCCATTCAAGCGCGGGCGTCTTCTCCGCCTCGACGTCCGCACGCACCTCGTTCAGCCCGACCTTGATCTTGACCCACGGAACTCGATAAGGCGCAGATTCGATATGACGGCTCTCCAGCAAGTGAGCGATCGCATTTCCAAGACGACTGCTCAAGCGATTCATCAGCGTCTTAACTCCCAGCTCGATATAAGCCACTCGCGGCGGACGACCCGGTTCGACTTCAAGTACTATTCCATCCACGCGCCCCATCCGGCGTTTGAAACGATCGTCGATCTGTTTGTCGAGACAATCTCTAACCAGATTCATCAGCTACCTCCGAAGATCTGTAAAGGAATCGACACCACAGCCAACACAAACGCGATGCTGATGATCGCGATCACGACCGCGTTCGAAAACCAGCCGTTGCGATACACACGCACGTAACTGTAATCATTCATCAGGAACAGAAACGGCACGATCGACACGGGCAGCGTCGCGGCCGTGAGCGCCATCGAGAAGATCGTGATCTTCAACGGATCGATGCCCGTAATCGTAATCAACGCCGCGAGGATAATTGTTAGTGTGTAAGCAGCAGCAAAGCGCGCTTCATCGCGTGGTCGTTGGTTCTCGCTCCAGTTCCAACCAAAACCCTGTGCGGTGAAGTAGGCGATTTCGAGTGTGATCTCGAGCGCTGCACCCAGGCACGCGATACCGACCGAAGCGACTAAGAGCCAGTAACCCCAGTAACCAAAGACTGGAACGAGCAATTGCGGCAGTTGCGTGTAGTGTTCGACCTTCACTCCCTGCGGCGCAAAGATCATCGCGGCGAGCACCAGCACCGCGACGGAGATGACTGAGCCGAACGTCATCCCGCCCGTCGCGATGATGCGATTGATCCCGACGTGCCCTTCGTTCCATTCGTCTTCGATCGCACCGGATGAATAGAAGAAATACAGGTAAGGCGAGATCGTCGCGCCGAGGATCGAAACTGCGACAAACCAGTAGTGTGCTGAATCGTGTTGAGGTAGCGACGGCAACGCGCCGCGAAGAACTTGCCCCACCGGCGGATTGATCACGTATGCGCCAACGACGAAACAAAGTGTGACCAACCCGAGCAGCGAGACGCCTTTCTCGATCACTCCGAACGTGCCCTTCCACATCACCAGCCAGATCACAAACGCCGCCGGCACCGTCCACCACTGAAAATGAATTCCGGTAGCGAGCTCGAGTGCGATACAAACGCCGCCAATCTCCGCTGCGAGAACGAGGAGACTTACAAGCGCCAGCACGATGTAGAGAAACGCAAAGTAGTTGAAACCAAAACGCTCGCGAATCGCATCGGGAATCGTGCGCCCGCTGACTGCCGAGAAGCGGCCTGCTTGTTCGACGAGAAAAATAATGCAGAGACCGCCGAGCAAAATCGTCCAGATCAGTTGAAACGAGAAATCAGCGCCGGCCTGTGCGGCGGTCGCAATCGATCCGATCTCAAGAAAGCCGCCGACACTCGTCACAATCCCGAGCGCGATCTCCACAATCTTTTTCATCGAGCCAGCTCCAGACGTTCGCGCCGCGTTGCGCGCAGGTCTGCTTCACGCAGCCAACCGGCGAAGAGCGCGAGGCCCGCGATCACGTAAACCAGACTCGCCGGGATCCACATGATCAGTCCGCCGAGCTGTTGATCCTCAAGCGGCGTCAGCCCCCACGATGCAGTGAGAGGGGCATACGACGGATACCAGACTGATCCCGCGATAGTAATGAGAGCGCCGAGCGCGCCACTGTGAACCGAAGTCGTGAAGAGATAGAGCACGGCGGCTCCGTAACCCATCGCGCCCTGTGGTCCATGTATGAGCGCCCACCAGAAGAGCAGCGCCGAGAGCAAAAACGAGAGATGTTGCAGCGTGTGAACCGTTTCGCTGTACAGCGTCGCTTCGAACAGTCCAGGAATGTGCCATATCCATAAGGCGACTGCGTGGACCAGCCACGCGACGAGCGGAATCGTGAGTGTTCGCCACGTGCGATTGATCCAGAAAACCTTCCGGACGTTGCCGAGACCTCGCGACCAGTTCAACGGCAGTGCCCAAAGGAAAGCGATCAACGGTCGTCCGAGAACGAGTAAAGGTGCAGCGACGAGCATCAGGATCTCGTGCTGCGACATGTGCGCCGAAAACAGAACGCGTCCCCACGCGTGCACGGGCGAGACGAGCGCGACGAAGAGAGCCAGCCAGCCGCCTGCGAAACAGAGTGCTTCCCACGTGCGGATCGAGCGTCGTTTGAGGCGATACAAGCCAATCGCGAACAAGAGCGCGGTTAAGACAAGCGAGATCACAACTAAAGGCTCGAAGCTCCAGGCGCGCACGAGGTCGTGCCAGTTGTGTGGTTGACCGCCGTGAAAGGCGAGAAAAGGGATCACGCAAAGGCGCAAAGGAAGACGCAAAGGCGCAAAGCCTGCCGGGCTCCAAGCAGCGTTTGGCCCGCCTTTGCGCCTTTGCGTCTTCCTTTGCGCCTTTGCGTGAAAACTCCTCATAACTGGCACGGATCAAAATGCACCGTCGCGATCCCCTGCGCCACGATGACCAGAAACGACATCGCACTGCTCAATATCCCCAGAACACTGATAAACCTGATCCGGTTCGCTAAATCAACAGCTTCCGTCGGCCACTCAGCACCGGCTCGTCTCCAGATCGAAACTCCAATCATCGCCGTCGCAATCGTCAGCAAAATCGAGACAACGACCACGACATACAACGCCACACTGCGCTGCGCCGAGCACGCTTGTCGCACCAGCACGAAATTAATCTGCTGTTCGGCCGCAACGATGGCTGGTCCCACGACCATCAGCAGCCATAACGCCCTCGGAGTTGTTGCGTGTTCTTCGCTCATTTCAACCAAGCCGGGGTACGAAATAAATGATCACGTAGAGCAACAGCCACATCGCCGTCACCCAATACCAGTAAACTCCGACCGTCACGATATCCACGCGGTGCTTCATGTCGAACTCGCGCGTGAAGATCCAGATTGTGAGCAACACGGATTCTGTCGTCAGCACGAGAAGATGCAGCATGTGCATGCCAAGCATGAACCACACGATCGAGCCGTAAGCGTTGCTGTCCCAACGAAAGTAAACTGCTGAGAACTCAAAGCCGCGCAACACGATCGCGCCCAGTCCGCACAGCACACAAATGACGAGTCCGATCTGGCACACGCCTCTGTTGTCCCGGCGCGCTGCCATGTCAGTCAGGATCATCGGTCCACAGCTCAGCACCAGCAGCAGCGTGTTCAAAGTGCCGTAAGTGAGTTGCGGGAGCGGATCGAGCGTCGCCGTGAGCTGGGCCACCGGCGGCGGCCAGAGCGCAAAGTTCTGCCGGAGGTAGAAATAGGTCGCGATGAGGATCGCAAACATCGACGTCTCGATTGCCAGCAGCAGATTATTCCCCCACCACACTGGGTCGTACGTGTCGAACTCATGACTCGGCAGTTTGGAGATATCGATGACAGCTCGTGTGCTCATATTTCTTTCGGTTGCAGCTCCGCGCGAGGCGCAACTTTGTGCGACTTCTCGCCAGTGTCTCGCGCAGCCTTGTTTTCATAATTCGGATCAGCGAAGAACCAGCAGGTGAGCGTGATTCCGGCAAGGATCGCGCCCACTAAAAACGCCCACGGCGTGAATATCCCAGCAATGAAGGTCACGCCTGTGGCCAGTGCAACCATGAACGGCCAGATCGATGGACCAGGAATGTCGAACCGGAGCTCCGGCTGCGCATCCATGACGCTCGTGACGAGCGTCTCGCGTGTTTTGGTGCTCAGACCACGAAGCACAGGAGCGTCCGCAGTCGCCTCCCAGATCGGGTAGCGGCCCTGGACCACCGGAAGGTTGTGAAAGTTGTAATTCGGCGGTGGCGAAGCAACGCTCCATTCGAGCGAATCCGCACCCCACGGGTTATCGCCCGCAACCACACCCGCGCGCAGCGCCCAAATCGCATTCACGATGAACACCAGCACGCCCGCCGCGAGGATGAACGCGCCAATCGACGCGATTAGATTCAGTGTTCCCCAACCCGTCTCGGGCAGGTACGTGTAAACACGTCGCGGCATGCCGTTGAGCCCGAGCTGGTGCATCGGAAAGAAGACGAGGTTGAAGCCGACGAACATCAGCCAGAAGTTCAAGTGTCCCGCGCGCTCGCTCAACATGCGGCCCGTCCACTTGGGAAACCAGTAATAAAACGCGCCGAAAAGCGGAAACACCGAGCCGCCAATTAACACGTAGTGAAGATGCGCGACGACGAAAAACGTGTCGTGAATCTGCAAGTCGAGCGGCACTGACGCGAGCATCAGGCCAGTTAGACCACCGAGAACGAAGATCGCGAAGAAGCCGAGCACGAAGAGCAGTGGCGTCTTGATGTCGAGCCGGCTGCCCCAGAGCGTCGCGATCCAGCAGAAGATCTGCACGCCACTTGGGATCGCGATCATCATACTTGCGGCAGTGAAGAAGCTCTGGCCCATCTGCGGTATCGGCGTCGCAAACATGTGGTGTACCCACAGGCCGAACCCGATGAAGCCTGTCGAGATCAGCGACAAAACAAGCGGCACGTAACCAAAGATCTTTCGCCGCGCAAAGGTGACGATGATGGGCGAGATAAAACCGAGCGCGGGAATGAAGATGATGTAAACCTCGGGATGCCCGAAGAACCAGAACAGGTGTTGGTAGAGAATTGCATCACCACCTTCCGCCGGGTTGAAGAAGTGCGTGTCGATGAGCCGATCGCTGGCGAGAAAACTACTCGCGAGCATCACTGCGGGCATCGCGAAGATGATCATGAACGCCGTCACGACCTGTGCCCAGACAAACAAAGGTATGCGATTGATTGACATACCTGGCGCACGCATCTTAAACGCAGTTCCGATGACAATGACTGCGCCGACGAGGGCTGAGATCTCAGTAAACGTGATCATCTGCGCCCAGATGTCGACGCGTTTTCCGGGCGAGTATGCAGGACCGGAGAGCGGCACGTAAGCAAACCAACCGGCGTCTGGTCCAGTGTTGAGGAAAAATGCGGCGTACAGCAGCAGCCCGCCGATCAGGTAGACGAAGTAGCCGTAGACATTGAGTCTGGGAAACGCCACGTCACGCGCGCCGATCATCAGCGGCACGAAATAGATTCCGAACGCGGTCATAATCGGCACAGCAAACAGGAACATCATAGTCGTGCCGTGTACCGTGAAAATCTGGTTATAACGATCGGGATTGAGGAAATGGTTTTCCGGGAACGCGAGCTGAATCCGCATCAGCGCTGCCTCGATCCCACCCAACAAAAAGAACACGAACGCAGTGAAGATATAGCGCTTCGCGATCGCCTTATGATCGGTGTCAGTAAACCACCCCCACAGACCACGCGGGCGCGCCCACGTTTTCTCTAGCTCTTCCCGCTCTTGCCGCATCGCCTCCGCCAGCTCGCGATCGTCTACTGCAACAGTCACGACCCTTCCTGCGCGCTCCGGCTCATTTCCTTTTTGCGCTTTTTGTGCCTTTTCGTGGCTAATATTTCTTTGTCCCTCTTTGTGGCTCATTTCAAACTCTGCAAGTACTCAACCAGCGCCTGTAAATCAGCGTCAGACAAATTGTTTTGCGGCATCCGGTTCCCCGGCTTGAACGTCTGCGGATCCTTGATCCACTGCGCCATGTGCTCGCGCGTGTTCACGAGCGTTGCCGCCGCAAGCATGTGACGACTGGCGACATGCGTCAGGTTTGGTCCAATGTTCGATCCTGCCGGCGTGCCATTAATCGCGTGACACATCACACACGTCGTTGAAAAAAAGATCTGCTGCCCACGCTTCTGCACGTCACTTGCGGCCGCCACAGCCTGCTGCGTCTGGTTCTGTCGCCACAGGTTGAACTGCTCCTGCGGCTCGGCAACAACCCACAGCGCCATCTTTGCGTGCTGGAACCCGCAATATTCAGCGCACTGCCCGCGATACACGCCGGGCTTGTCGGCCTGTATCCACATGGTGTTGATCTTTCCCGGAATAAGATCTTTTTTGCCGGCGAGATTCGGCACCCAGAAACTGTGAATGACGTCGGCGCCGCGCAGGCTGAACATCACCGGCACGCCCACGGGAATATGAATCTCGTTTGCCGTGGTGAAGATGTTGCTCGCATCGACGTCCTGGTAACGGACTTCCCACCACCACTGATGTCCGGTCACTTCGATCGACAAACCGTTCTTGGTTGGATCATTCAGGCCCAGCGATCGCCCTGACGAGTAACTGGCAATCAGAAATACAAACAGAACTATGACTGTGATCGTCGTGGCGCTGACCACGACGTTGCGGCGGCGGCGCTCTGATTCCTCTGACGGCTCGAGCACCGGAACTCTGTCAGCAGCTTCTGTGGTTCGCTTACTTAACGACAACAACACCGCAATCATCACGAGCACAAACACGATCGAGCAGATGATGAACATCAGCCACCAGAGTCTGCTGATGTTTGCAGCGTTTGGACCAGCAGGATTGATCGCGTTCTGAATGCCCCCACATGATGAAAAGCACGACGCGAAGCACAACGCCAAAACGAGCGTCAAAATGAGTCGCGGAATTGTGCGGGTGGTTTTGCTCATTGCGGTGGCTCAGTTGTTTGCAGCGGCGTCTTTCTTTCAGTGCGTTGTTCCGAGCGACGCGCGTTCATCGAGTCGTTGCGTGTCGGTGCGACGTCTTTTCGCAACTGGCCGCTCATCGAGCGCACGTATGCGACGAGCTGCTGCACCTGGCTGTCGGGGATCTTCTGGCGGAATGAAGGCATGCCGTTCGGGCGGCCTTCGACGATCGTCGAGTAGATGTTTTCCGGTCTTTCGCCATAGATCCATTTCGCGTCCATCAACGGTGGGCCAATGCCGCCACCGCCGTTGAAGTGACAACCGCTACAGTTGTATTGCGTGAAGAGACGCTTGCCCTCGTTAGCGTCAAAGGCGTGCTGGTCCGCAGGGTTCTGCACCGGCTGGGGCAGGCCGCCGACACCCGGACGAAGGTCGCTCATCGTTACGTCGTAAGACTTGAAGTTTGCAGGCGGTGTTGAGAACTGTCGCTGTTCACGTTTACAACTGGGCACAAAAAGGCACAAGAAAACACATAAACAGAATGGAGCGCGGTAGCGCCGGGTCGTCGATAGATTTCGACTGGCTATTTCACACACGAGCCGCTACCTCCTTTTCATCAACTCTCGGCACTTTATAGTCTTGTAAAATCCTCTCGATCTCCGGCCTCCGCTTCTCTAAAAATTGATCGAGCTGATCCCTCAGCTCCTGATCGCCGCGTCGCACACCCATCGAGATATCAAACACAAACGGCAGAAACGGCTGATCGATCTGCGGCGAAACCGGCACGACTTCCAGCGGCACGCGCGATTGCTTCGCGAAGTAACCCGCCAGCGGTCCCCACACGATCGCGAGATCGATGTCGCCCTTCGCCACCGCATCGACGATGCGTGCCGGTGGATTGTGCTGGCTGTAGTCGCCGTAGAGCGTGAAGCCTTTGACGTTATCGACGATGTTGCGTCGCGTGAGCGCGTGCGCCGGCGGCGCGTTGCTCTGGTCGTCGCCGATGATCTGCACACCGATGCGAAGCTTCCTGAGCTCGGGATCGTCAAACGACTTCACCTCAACGTGACGATCTTTCCGAGAAAGAAAAACGTAGGTGGAGCGATAGTACGGTCTCGTGGTCAACGCCATCTCGAACCCGGAAGGCACGCCGATCACGACGTCGCACATACCGGCCTTGAGAGTGTTCCGGAAGAACCCGCGGCGCTGGGCCCACCATGTATATTCGACACGCTCACCAAGATCCTGGGCCAGCAACTCTGCGATCTTATTTTCAAATCCTTCAAGCCGCTCGTTCGAGAACGGAAGATTATTTGGATCGGCACAGACGCGAAGCACGCCGGGCGGGCGGGTGATTGATTGAGCGGCGGCTACTGTAGCCACTGGTTTGCGATCGGCGCACGCCGTCACAAAAAGAATTGTCCACGCAAAGGCGCAAAGGAAGACGCAAAGACGCAAAGGCGTTTGTGTTACCTCTTTGGGGCTAAGGAAGCGCGAAGACATACAGCATGCCTCCTTTCGTCGTGTAATCCGGCAGATCGCCCATCGCGCCTACGAACCCGAGCGCGCCTGTCTGATCGCGCGGATCCAACCCGCCCGCCACGATCGCTCCAGACCAGCCACCCACGCCCGCCAGTATCGCTATGTACTGCTTCCCATCCGGCCCGCGATACGATACCGGCTGCCCGATGATTCCCGAGCCACACTTGAACTGCCACAACAACGTCCCACTCTTCGCATCAAGCGCTTTGAACCATCCATCCATCGTCCCGTAAAAAACCACATCGCCCGCAGTCACGAGGGCTCCACTCCACACCGGAAAATTCTCGCTGACGGCCCACACCTTCTGGTTCTTTACCGGATCCCACGCCAGAAACTCACCACGATTTCCACCCGGTCCGGCATACATGCGCACGTTCATACCGACGTACGGCGTGCCGGCAATGTAATTCGCTTCCAGACCCTCACTATCCATGCAGAGGTTTTGGTGCGGAATGTAGACCAGGCCTGTCTGCGGCGAGAATGCAGACGGCTGCCAGTCTTTCGCGCCCGGCGCCGCGGGACAGATCTCACGTACGACCTTGCCGACTTCCGGCTTCTTCTCCTCGTTCTCGATCAGTTTTCCACTATTGAGATCGACACCTTTTGAAGAAGTGATGTACGCAAACGGATTCGCGGAAAGCACCTCGCCGTTGGTGCGGTCCATCACGTAGAAATAACCGTTGCGCTCAGCGCGCACGAGCACTTTGCGCGTCTGCCCGTTCACCGGCATGTCCATCAGGATCTGCTCGTTGATGCCGTCGTAGTCGTGCAGATCGTGTGGAGTGAATTGATAAAACCAGCGCGCCTCACCGGTATCGACGTTGCGCGCAAAAATGCCGCAGGTCCATTTGTTGTCACCCGGACGCTGATCCGGATTCCATGGTCCTGGATTCGCCGTACCGTAAAAGATCAGGTTCTGTTCGGAGTCGTAAGAGATCCAGCCCCACGTCGTGCCGCCACCGATCTTCCACGCATCAGCAGGCCAACTCGTGACGCCGAGATCCTTGCCGCGGTCCTGCGGGTAAAAGGGGTGAAAGTTTGGCCCAATCAGAACGTCTGCATCAGGCCCGGTGTGATACGCGCGCCAGGCGATCTTTCCATCGGCCGCATTCAACGCCGTGAGCCAGCCCCGCACGCCAAACTCACCGCCACTGTTACCAACAAGCACTTTTCCTTTCACGACGAGCGGCGCCATCGTCATCGACTCGCCGAGATTGATGTCGCCGACTTTGGTTTTCCAGATCTCTTTTCCGGTGGCGGCGTCCAGCGCGATCGTGTTGTTGTCGAGCGTGTTGAAAAAGATCTTTCCGTCCGCGTACACGCCGCCGCGATTGACGACGTCACAGCACGCAACACCCTGGGACGACGACGCCGGATTCGATTCGTATTTCCATTTAACCGGGCCACCAGGCTGTGTCAGATCGATCGCGTACACGATGTTTGGATACGGCGTGACGATGTACATCATGTTGTTTGCGATGATTGGTGCGGCTTCGTGACCCCGCACGATGCCCGTCGAGAAGGACCACGCGAGCTTCAGTGCGGCAACGTTTCCGGTATTGATGTCCTGAAGACCACTGAAGCGCGTGCTGGCGTAGTTTTTGGCGGGCATTGTCCACTGCCCGTCTTCCGGCTCGACGGCGATAGTCGCCCCCGTTGGCGCGGTAAGTACTTGGTTCTGGGCGCCCGGCTGTGGCTGTGAGTTGTTTCTGGCGCAGGCGGCAGCTAGCAAGAGTCCACAAGCAACGATCGCCGCGCCGCGGAAATCTCGTGACAGATTATGTTTCACTTCCCCGCCCCGGTTCGTATGTGTATAAGCACACACCTACATACAAACGTCGTGCAATTCGATCACGGTTGGTCCTACTGACAAAAGTGCGGGTATTATCGTTGCTTCACGCGGGAATAAGTCTGACGCACATCGCATTGTACTGATCGCAGTAGTGAGAAACAGAACATCATCGACAGTCCGGTGTACCAGAAGACAACGCATACTTGGACTGTGCGTTCAAGGACACAGTTGGCTCTATGTGATTTTCTGCTGGTTGACGGTTGGGATGTTGAGCGTGTCAGCCCAGCAGCAATCTATCCACGGTAAGGTTACCGATCCAAACGGCGATGCTATCCAGCACGCCTCGGTAGAATTTGAAACTGACGGAACGACGACTCGCACCATCACTGATCTCTCCGGAGATTTTACAGTGTTGAGTGCGAGAACGTACGGAACCCTCTCGATCAGCTCACCCGGTTTCAGCACCGTCAAACTAAAAGTCACAACCGCGGAATATTCTCTGCGCATACGACTCTATCCCGCAGTCATAAACGAACGCATCGTCGTCAGCGCCCCCATCACTTACGAAGAGCGGGTTCCACCCACGTCCAGCAGTCAGTTCAATGTTGGCCCACACGAAATCGCTACCGCGGGCGCGCTCACAATCGATGACGTACTCCGGCAGGTCCCTGGCTTTTCTCTCTTCCGGCGCTCGGGCGGATTGACGACGAATCCGACCGCGCAAGGTGTTTCGCTCAGAGGCGTGGGCGCGAGTGGCGCGAGCCGCGCGCTCGTTTTGCTGGATGGCGTGCCGTTAAATAGTCCGTTTGGTGGCTGGGTCTACTGGAATCGCATCCCGCGCGTGAATATCGAGAATGTCTCCGTCCAGAACGGCGCGTCGTCCAGTCTTTACGGCAGCGGCGCGCTCGGCGGCGTTGTCAATGTCAGCAGCGAAACTCGTTGGGGCACAGGGCTGGACGTTTTAGCTTCCGCCGGCAATGAAGGCACTGCCGTGACGTCGTTTACCGCGGGAAAAATTTTAGGCGACTGGGCGATCGTCGCCGCCGGAGAAGCGCTACACACAAACGGATACGTGCTCGTACCGGAGAATCAGAGAGGCGCAGTCGACACGGCGGCGGGAACAGGCGATCTAGGTGGCTCAATCACGGTTTCAAACGTCGCACACGGGTTCTCATTCCTCCGTCTCAGCTCGTTTGGCGAGAGTCGTCGGAACGGCACGCCCATTCAGGTAAACGACACGCGCATCTCGTCGATCGATTTTGGACTCGACGCAACGCTTCCGAAAGTCGGTCCGGTTTTGTTTCGGTTGTATGGATCGAGTGAGACGTTTAATCAGAACTTTTCTGCTGTTGCCGTGGATCGTGAGTCTGAGTCGTTGACGAACCGGCAACGCAATCCTTCGCAACAAGTGGGTTTCGTGTTTCAGGTGACACCGAACGTCGGTTATCACCAGGTGCTGAGGCTTGGCGTTGAAGGTCGCGAAGTGCGCGGGCACAGTGCGGAGACGACGTTCAATAATTCAAGAGTCACGGCTTTTGTCGATGCGGGTGGACGGCAGAGATCGATCGGAGTTTTTGCGAGTGATTCTGTGTACATCGGATCGTGGCAGTTTGGCTTCGGAGGTCGAGTCGACCATTGGCTCAATAGTCGCGGTTTCTCGAATCGCACGCCGGTGGTTGGCAGTCCTGCGCTGAGTGTGTTTGCCGATAGGACGGAGACTGCGTTTAGCCCGCGTTTGTGGTTGACGAAGCGTTTCGATAAAGGTGTTGAAGTGAGTGCGTCGGCGTATCGCGCCTTTCGCGCGCCGACACTCAACGAGCTCTACCGCAACTTTCGTGTGGGAAATGTCGTGACCAACGCGAACGCTGATTTGCGCGCGGAGCGGCTCACGGGTGGCGAGGCGGGGATTGGTTTCCACCAGTTGGATGAGCGATTGTTTGTGCGCGGTAATGTTTTCTGGAGTGATATCGACGATTCGATCGCGAACGTAACGCTCTTGACCACGCCCGCGCTGATTACGCGACAACGACAAAACCTCGGGGCGATTCGTGCACGTGGGATTGAGTTGTCGGCGGTGATGAAAATTAATTTCCGATGGGAAGTATCGGGCGAATATTTGTTGACTGACAGCACGGTGCTGCGCTTCCCGGCGAATAGAACGTTTGAAGGATTGATGGTGCCGCAGGTGCCGCGGCATCAGTTTAATTTTCAGGTGACATATGCGAGTGAGAACTGGTTAGTGGCCACGCAGGGACGCTTCGCGAGCAGGCAGTTTGATGATGATTTGAACTTGTTGCCGCTGGAGAGGTTCTTCACGCTCGATGCTGAGGTGACGCGAGTAGTGTCGGAGAAGGTGAGGTTATTTGCGGCTTTCCAAAATCTGACCGGCAGTCGATATCAGATTAGTAGCACGCCGGTGTTCACCGTTGGACCGCCGGTTTTAGTGAGAGGCGGCGTGCGTGTGATGTTGAAGTAGACGTAGGCTTTATTCGTTCGCCGATCCGGGTTTCGCTTTCTTCCGATGCTGCTCGGCGAGGACTCCGGCCGGTGTGACCGATGCCACCGTTGTCATCACCTTATTCTTGAACCCGCTCACCACGTCGCCTTCGCCATTCATCATCGCCTCGTAACCGACCTTCGCCACATCAACCGGATCATCTTTCTTCGATTGCCCGACTTTTGTGTCTTCCATTCCCGCGCGCTCGAAGAACTCGGTTTCCGTTGCGCCAGGCATCAGGCACGTCACGGTCACGTTGCTATCCTGATCCTCCAACTCCGCTCGCAACGCAAATGAAAATGAGTCAATGAAAGCCTTCGTTCCGTTGTAGACCGCCGAATACGTACCGGGGGTGAAACCAGCAACCGATCCCGTGATCAGAATTCGACCCTGCTTCCGCGCACGCATATCTCTTCCTACCTTTTGTATCAGGTAGATTGTGCCCGTGATGTTTGTGTCGATCACGTGTCTCACGTCGTCGAAGTCCTGGTCAAGAAAACCTCCGCCGAGCCCGTGTCCCGCATTCGCGAGCAGCGCATCAACCGGCCTGCCCTGCGCCGCTTCGTAAAACTTGTCGACACCTTCGCGCGTCGCCAGGTCAGCCTGAATCGCGTGAACTTCCACGCCGTAGTTTTGAAACTGTTTCGCCGCTTCTTCAATCTTCGGATCGTCGGCAACTACAAACAGATCGAAACCATCCTTCGCACACAAGATCGCGAGCTCGTAACCGATGCCCGTCGAGGCCCCGGTGACCATCGCCAGCGGTCGTCCATTCGTTGATGAATTAATTTCTCTTGAAGCCATATACCTCCCCCTTGTTCGTTAATTTTCACGCACGAATTGGCAACTAACGTACCAGCGACTTGAGCGTCAACGCATTTCGCACTGCCGCGCCTTCCGGATCGTTGTTGAAATAAACGTAGACCGCCTTCAATTGACTGCGCCAACTCTCGATCCGGTCAGCCCATTTCTGAAGCTCTTCGTCCGAATAAGATCCCCAGTACTTCGCGCTCGTCGGCCCGTGAAAACGGATGTAAGAAAAGCCGGCAGTGATCTCATTCGGTACTTTCATGTCCGCAAAGTCGTGTATGCAAAACGCCGCCTTGTGTTTCCGCAGCAGCCGGTAGACTTCCGGCACAAACCAGCTCTCCTCGCGAAACTCAAACACATACTTGTGCTGCGGCGGCAGCCACTCGAGAAACTCCGTGAAGCGCTCAACGTTCAGCTTCCAGCGCGGCGGTAGTTGAAAAAGAATCGGCCCGAGCTTCTTTTCGAGACGCTCTGCGACGAGGAAGAACTTTTCAGATGAGCTCTGCGGATCCTTTAGCTTCTTCATGTGAGTGATGAAGCGACTCGCCTTTACCGCGTATACGAAGTTCGGCGGCGAAGACTCGCGCCAGTTGTCGAAAGTCTTCGCTGTTGGCAGTCGATAGAAACTGTTATTGATCTCGACGGTGTTGAAGTGGCGCACGTAGTAATCAAACATCGTCGCGCCCTTTGTGCCCGGCGGATAGAAGACACCCTCGAGCCAGTGTTTGTAGTGCCATCCGGAAGTGCCTATAAGAATCTTCACTTCACCAGAGGTGTACCTATATAGATCGTTCAGTGAAAGTTGACTGTTCTGTTCTTAGACCGCGATCCGCGTTTTCAATCCGCGCTCATCCGCGTTTCAGTTTTTCGACGTCTCCGGCTTCGATCCGATGTACTTCTCGAACCACTCAAGATTCGCCTTCATCGCCGCCAGTTGCATCTTCGGCTCGTTAGGTCCGTGCGGCTGCCGCGGCAACACGAGCATGCGCGCCGGCACGCCCTTAACTTTCAGCGCGTTGTAAAACTCATAACCTTGCGAGATCGGCACACGTATGTCTGCCTCACCATGTTGAATCATCGTCGGCGTCACGACGTTCTTCACGTTGAACATCGGCGAGTGTTTCTGGTAGACGTCCATCGCCTCCCAGAACTGTCCGCCGAAATAGTCAGGAACAAACCCGGGGATGTCGGCTGTGCCGTTGAAGCTCATGAGGTTTGTAACCGGCGCACCTGCTGACGCTGCTTTGAAGCGTGACGTTTGCGTGACGACCCATGACGTCATGAACCCGCCGTAGCTCCAACCCATCACACCAAGTCGCTGCGGATCCGCGACGCCCATCTCGATCACGCGATCGACTCCGGTCATCAAATCCTCGTAATCGCCGAAGCCCCAGTCCTTCAGATTTGCACGACGAAACTCAGCCCCGTAGCCACTCGATCCGCGCGGGTTCGGACGCAGGATCGCGTAACCACGTGAAGCAAACGTCGCGAGCGGGTAAACACCCCGGCCACCGAGGAATGTCTGTTGAAACACACCCGCGGGTCCGCCGTGAATGTTCAGAATCAGCGGCACCTTTTGTCCGGCCTGATAACCGGCTGGATAAGTCAACAAACCCTCGATCTGTTTTCCATCTTTCGATTTCCACGTGATGACTTCCGTGCGGCCGACTGGCGGCATTTTGAAGCCGGCATTAACGGTCGTGATCTGCACGGCATTGAAATCGGCTGCGGATGCGATGAAAGCGTCTGCGGGCGTGTCGGAAGTTTGTCTGACAAAACCAAACGTGGTGCCGGTGCGATTGAGATTAAGACCACCAATCACTGCCGGGGTGGTTTTGATCTCGTCGATGCGATTCGCTGCGACGTCAAGCACGTAGATCTGCGTGCCGGTTCCCTTCGCTTCGGCGAAGTAGATTCGTTTGCTGTCACTGGACCAGCCGGCGATGCCTGGTTGCGCGTCGAACGAGCCGACGAGCGTCTTTGGCTGGCCGCCATTCGCGGAGAAGATCTGGATCACGCCGGCTTGCGCCCAGCGCGGTGGATTGTCGCTCGCGAGCACGGCGATCGAGTTTCCATCTGGTGAATAAAGTGGAGAAGTTTCAGCAGCGGGCGAGTTGGCCAGCACGGTAATCTTGCCGCTTGCGACTTCGATGATGGAAACATCTGACGTGGGCCAATCGTTCGCCATCGGCGACTTGACGTGACCAAAAGCGATGCGCGAGCCGTCGTTGGACCAGTCAAAATCTTCGACGTGATAGTTAGCAGTCGTGAGTTTGCGTGGCTCGCGTTTGCCGTTTGCGTCCTTCTGAATCGTGAGCAGGTAGAGTCGCGCCAGCTTCACGTTTTCATCGATCCAGCGAAAGTCGTTTTTGCCTTTGTCGTTCTTCTCTTCCTCTTCAGTTTTTGGATCGGTCATCGTTAAGGCGATCGAGCGGCCGTCAGGCGACCATGCGAAGTTGGCCACGGCGCTCTTGCCGTCTGTAAGTGGCTCAGCTTCACCGCCGTTCATGCTCAGCAGGTAGAGTTGGTTTCGGTTGTCTTTGCGATTCGAAGTGAAGGCGATCCAGTTTCCGTCGGGCGACCATTTCGGATTCGTCGAAGACTTCTCGCCGAATGTTAGCTGTGTGTTTTGTTTGGTCGTGATGTTGGCCAGCCAGATCTGTGTGACAAACTCGCTCTTGTCTGCCGTCATGACTGCTTCGTTGACGGTGTAGACCGCGCGCTTTCCATCAGGAGAAACTCTCGGAATGCCCACCGCTTTTAGCTTCAAGTGCATATCGGGATCCCACGTTTGCCCGGTAGCAGTGGCGGTGAAAAGGACGAGTAGAGCTAGAACCGACCCCAGCAATTTCATGATAGTTCTCCTGAGTTGGAATTTGATCGAAGGTTGCGAACCTTTTACTCTTCAGTAGCTGGAAAGTCAATGATCATTGTAAGCTGCGAGACCGTGGATTTAATTCCAATATCTGCGATCGAAGAAGCGCGGCGTGTGATTGCCGGAAAGGCGATCCGAACACCGCTCGTTCGTCTCAACCTGCTCGATGCCCCGGCCGAGATCTACTTGAAACTGGAGAATCTCCAACCAATCGGATCATTCAAGATCCGTGGTGCTGCGAATGCGATTGCGCGGCTCTCGCCGGAGCGTTTGGAGAGTGGAGTTGTGACGGCGTCAGCGGGCAACATGGCCCAGGGTGTAGCGTGGTGCGCACGCGAGCTTGGCATTCCGTGTACGGTGATCGCGCCATCTTCCGCACCCGACACGAAGGTGTTAGCCATCGAGCGGCTTGGTGGGCGCGTGATCAAGGTTTCGTTTGACGAGTGGTGGCGAGCGTTTGAGCAGCGTTCGTTTGCTGGTGTTGAGGGGACGTTCATTCACGCGTTTGACGATCCTCAGGTGATGGCGGGCAACGGCACGATTGGTTTGGAGATCCTGGAAGACTTGCCTGACGTTGATGCGGTCGTGATTCCGTGGGGCGGTGGCGGGCTCACGTGCGGTGTTGCGTCAGCGCTACGTCAGTTACATTCGTCCTGTAAAATTTTCACCGCGGAAGTCGCCACCGCCGCACCATTCGCCGCATCGTTGACAGCAGGCATTCCAACAGTGATCGACTACCAACCATCATGGGTCGACGGCATCGGCGCAAAAGCAGTCTTCCCTCAAATGTTCGACCGCGCTCGTTCTTTAATCGACGGCGCACTGGTCGCCGATCTCGACTCGATTGCCTACGCCCTTCGCCTCCTCATCACCCACAACCATATCGTCGCCGAGGGCGCGGGCGCCTGTCCCGTCGCCTGCTCCCTCACCGGCTCCGCCGGTCCCGGCAAAATCGTCTGCATCATCTCCGGCGGCAACATCAATCCGGCAAAGCTTTCATCCCTTCTAAGTTCGAACTAAGGCAAAACTTTTTTTGTGCTTTTGTGCCTTTTTGCGGCTCAAATAAGTTGCACTTAGGTAACAGGTTTGTGAAAGGGTGCTGACAGCATGAAGCGGAGCACTATCGAACTTATAACGAGCAAGGGTTAGTGAAAGGAGTTTAAAGATGTCAACGAGATATGACGATCGTGACGATCGTGATTATGACCGTGACTCACAGTATTACGGCCAGTACAACCGGCGTTCCAGTTTAGACAACACGCGCGCGTTCGGAGAGCGTTCTGAAAACCGTTGGGGTGAGAGCCGATACGGTGAAGGTGGTCGCGGGCGTGAAGGTCGCTACGGTGAATACGGTGGTCGCGGATACGGCGGCGGTCGTGGCAGCTACGGTGGCGGCAGTTACAGTGGCGGCGGTGGCGGCAGAGAATCCGAAAGATACGGTCGCGAGTCATCTGCGGGAGGAGGACGCGAAACCGGTCGCGAGGGTTATTGGGGCCGTGGCTGGGAGAACGATCGCGACGACGACAGGCGCGAAAGCCGTTACGGCAGCTACGGACGCTCGGGCGCCGAACGTGGTTACAGCGAAGGCATGCGCGATTACTCGCAACGCTACAACTATCCGACGGGGTTCCGCTCGAACGAGTCAAACAGTGGCCGCAGTTATGACTACGATCGTAATCGCTCTGACCGCGGCGAAGATCGCGGCTGGTGGGATCGTGCTTCGGACGCAGTCGCGTCGTGGTTTGGTGATGAAGAAGCGGAGGGCCGCCGTCGTATGGACCAGCAGCGTGAACATCGCGGGCGTGGACCGAAGAATTATCGACGTTCGGACGAACGCATCAAGGAAGATGTCAACGATCGATTGGGTGATGATTACTACATCGACGCCTCTGATGTCGAGGTCATGGTGTCAAACACCGAAGTGACATTGACGGGCACGGTCAACAGCCGGGAGGACAAACGACGCGCTGAAGACATTGCTGAGTCAGTATCGGGTGTGACGAACGTCGAGAATCGTCTGCGCGTGAAGCAAGGCCGTTACGGCGATTACTCGAGCACCGGCACCGGAGCCAGTATGGGAACTACGGGGACGGGGACTGGAACCGGAACCGGGACCGGAACAAGCGGTATCAGCGGCACTCCGGGAACAACAACCAGCTCCGCCGCCGCAGGCGGTGGCAAAACGAGCAACACCTGATTTATTAACCCACACCAACAACTGTAGGGGTGGCCACAGCGGGCCGCCCCTACAAAAAAATTTAGCCCACCAGCAGCCAGTTTCGCGCGTTACTGTAGGATGAAGTACTGGTTCAGCTTGAAATACGCCGAAGGCGTTGGCTAATTTCAGCCCAGGGTTCGAAGCGAAGCGAGAACCCTGGGTGTTTGTAGCCAATGATTGAAACCCTGTAAGGGTTCGCCAACCGCCTAACCCTTTCAGGGTTACGCCTAACTTTAATTGACACCCAGGGTTCTTGCTTCGCTTCGAACCCTGGGGGTT
>Ga0126311_10000068_pt1 | contig 52123 bp, 42 predicted proteins | sample Plot61_FD_92539 | JGI IMG/M metagenome (GOLD analysis project Ga0126311, IMG submission 92539) | Serpentine soil microbial communities from UC McLaughlin Reserve, CA, USA - Plot61 | ecosystem: Environmental > Terrestrial > Soil > Grasslands | place: USA: UC McLaughlin Reserve, Lake County... | reverse complement strand
TTCAGGCTGAGCCTCGCGTTAGCGTGCAGCTTCATCCGGTGTCCTCCTTGGGACTGGCGGCCTCGAGAACCACCAGCCTCCAAGGAGGCCCGGATGAACAACGTGCTCAGGAACTACAGCTAGCCCCGCACCCGCTTTCCTTTTCCCCGCACCTTCATTACGCTCGGCCGCATGGCAAGCGCCGGCTCTGGGGGAGCGGCGGTCGCTGTGCCGCGGCCGCGCAGCCGTACCGATCACGCCACGCCGTCCGACGAGCTCGCGACGGTCGCGTGGCTGTGGGCGGTGCCGTGCGCTGCGCTGACGATCGTGCTGATCCTGTGGCTCGGCCCGCCGCTGAGCCACGTGCTGTACCCGTCGACGCTGCCGGTCCTGCCGACGGTCGAACACAACCCGGAGCCGGTCGAGGACACCCGCTACCTGCTGTCGCTGCTGGGGCCGGTGCTGCTCGCGGCCGCGCTGACGTTTGCCGCACCGCGGCTGCGGCTGGTCCAGCGGATCCCGCGGCGCGCCGCGATCGCGCTCGGGGTCGTCGCGCAGCTCGTCGGGCTGGCAGTGATCGCCGCGTGCTTCGTGCGCCAGTTCGGCGACGAATGGCGGATCGAATTCTTCACGTTCGCGCAGGTGATCGTGGCCGGCGTCGCCGCCGTTGCGCTCGCGCTTGCGGCGCGCCGCGGCTGGCTCACCGGCTGGCGTCCCGAGCCGCGCTGGCTGCAGATCGCGATCCCCGTCGTCGCGGTCCTCCTCACCGGCATCTGGTTCCTCTCCTACATCCAGACGGCGGACACGATCTGCACGTATGGCGACTGTTACAACAGCGCCTTCATGGCGGACGAGACGTTCGCCGTGTTGAACGGGCTGACGCCGCTCGTGGATCACACCGCCGCATACGGGTCGCTGTGGCCGTTCGTGTTCGCGCCGCTGATGCTGGTGCTCGGCAAGACGCTGCTCGTCTGGACGATCCTGATGTGGGGGCTGACGGTGGCGATGCTGCTCGCGATCTACGGCGTGCTGCGCCGCGCGACGCACAGCTCGCTCGCCGCGCTCGCGCTGTTCCTGCCGGTCATGACGTTCACGTACTACGCCGGCTCGCGCGACCTCGACCAGCCGATAGCGATCTACCAGCAGGTGCCGATGCGCACCGCCGGCCCGTTCCTCGTCGCCTGGCTCGTCGCGCGCCGCCTGGACCGCGGGCGGGGCGCGGTATGGCCGCTCGCGCTCGCCGTCGGCCTCGCCGCACTCAACAACGCCGACTTCGGCCTCGCCGCGCTCGGCGCGACGATCGCGGCGCTGCTGTGGACCGAGCTCCCGCTCACGCGCGCACGCCTCGGCCGCCTCGCCGGCAGCTTCGCGCTCGGGCTCGCGGGTGCCTGGGCACTCGTCGCCGTCGTGACGCTGATCCGCGCGGGAGCGCTGCCGAACCCGGCGAAGGCCGTCGAGTTCGCCCGCATCTACACGCGCTCGGGCGTCGGCGTCTGGCCGCTATTGCGGATCCTCGGCCTGCCGCTCGCGATCTACCTGACGTACGCGGCGGCGATCGGGGTCGCGACCGTCCGCGCGATGCGCGGCGCGCCGAACCGGACCCTCACCGGCATGCTCGTGTGGAGCGGCATCTTCGGCCTCGGCTCGGCCGCGTACTACATGGGTGCCTCGACGATATTGGCCATCGCAACGCTGTTCCCGGCATGGGGGCTGTCGCTCGCGCTGCTGACGATCGTCGCCGTCCGCCACATCGCGAGCAGGCGCGAACGGATCCCCTCCATCGCAGCCCTCGCCGCACTGTTCGGGATCGCGCTGATCGCGACGTTCGTCTTCATGCCGCCCGCGAGGCTGGCGCCTTGGACGCAGGTCGAGCGGATCGAAAGCGAGCCCGTCTACGCACCGGACGACGCCGAACCGTTGGAGGCGCCGAGCGAAGCCGCCTTCAAGCGCTTCGTCAGCTCGATAGCCGACGATCAGGGTCGCTTCGTCGTCCGGACGGGCGCGCCCGTCGCGTTCCTCACCGCAACCGGCCACCTGCTCGCGGACGCCTACGACCTCAGGGACGTCGTCCCTTACACCGGCCGCTCGGTCTTCACGGAGGATCAGCTCGACCAAGCGCTCGAGCGGCTGCACGCGGCGGGCGGCAACACGGTGCTGGTGCCGCGGCTGATACTCGAACGCGTCGCGGCAGCGCTGGACCGCCGCGGCTTCGAGGTGCTGACGAGCTCCGGCTACCGCGCGGGCGTGCCGGGGGAGTCGATCCCCGCGGAAATGCTCGTCGTCCACAGCGGCTACATCTACCCGAACGAACTCACGAAGTGGGTCGATCGGAGTGCGCTCCAGCCCGGCGCCTGACCGCCGCTCGGTTCGGATAGGGTCGGCGGCATGAGCGCGCGGATCGTCGTCCTCGGAGCCGGCTTCGGCGGACTGGAGCTCAGCACGATCCTGTCGGAGGAGCTCGGCGACGGCGCGGACGTGACGCTGATCGACAAGGGCGACGCGTTCGTGTTCGGCTTCTCGAAGCTCGACGTGATGTTCGGCCGCGAGACGGCGGAGGCGGTGCGGCTGCACTACCGCGACATCGCGAAGCCGGGCATGCGCTTCGTGAGAGAGACGGTCACGGCGATCGACCCCGACGCGCGGCGCGTCACCACGGATGCGGACGTCTACGACGCCGACATCCTCGTCGTCGCGCTCGGCGCCGACTACGACCTCGACGCGACGCCCGGCCTCGCCGAGGGCGGCCACGAGTTCTACTCAGTCGCCGGGGCGGAGCGGCTGGCGTCGGTGATCCCGACCTTCTCCTCAGGCCACGCGGTGATCGGGGTGTGCGGCGCGCCGTTCAAGTGCCCGCCGGCGCCGAGCGAGTGCGCGCTGCTGCTGCACGAGGAGCTGACGAGACGTGGCGTGCGCGACGCCTGCCAGATCTCGTTAGTGATCCCGTTCGGCACGCCGGTGCCGCCGTCGCCGGAGACGTCGGCGGCGCTCGTGGAGGCGTTCGCCGAGCGCGACATCGAGCTGATCACGAGACGGCGCGTCGCGTCGATCGATCCGGCGCGCAAGGTCGCGGTGCTCGACGACGACAGCGAGCTGGCGTTCGACCTGTTCCTCGGCGTGCCGAAGCACCGCGCGCCCGACGTCGTGCTCGCGAGCGGCATGACGCAGGACGGCTACATCCCGGTCGACTCGGCCACGCTTGCGACGCAATACCCGGGCGTGTACGCCGTCGGCGACGTGACGACGGCCGGCGTGCCGAAGGCCGGGGTGTTCGCCGAGGGCGCCGCGCGCGTCGCCGCGAAGGGGATCCTCAGCCAGTTGCGCGGCGACGAGCCGCCAGCTCCGTACGACGGGCGCGGCATCTGTTACATCGAGTTCGGAGCGGGACGGATCGGGGCCGTCGAGGTCGACTTCCTCTCGGGCCCCAAGCCGACCGGTGTCTTCGGCGTGCCCTCCGCCGAGCTGCGTGCGGAGAAGGAGCGCTTCGGCTCCGATCGTCGCGCTCGCTGGTTCAGTCAGCGCCCGTAAATCAGGGTCAGCGACCCGGTCGCCAGCGTCTGCGACTCGACGAGGCGCAGCGTGAACGGCGTCTCGATCCCGTCGAACAGACGCTTGCCGCTACCGAGCACGATCGGGTGAACCATCAGCCGGTACTCGTCGACCAGATCATGCGCGGCGAGCGTCCGGACGAGCGTCTGGCTGCCGGCCACGAGGATGTCGCCGCCCTCCTGCTGCTTGATCGCCGCGATGGCGGCGAGCACGTCGCCGCGGCCGTCGACGATCTCGCTGTTCTGCCATGTCGCCTCGGTCAACGTCGAGGTGACGACGTACTTCTTCATCGTGTTGAACTTGTCCGCGAAGCCGGCCTCGTCTCTCATCGTGGGCCACGCCTTCGCGAAGCCCTCGTAGGTGACGCGGCCGAGCAGCTGCACGTCGGCTGCCATCAGCTCGTCGAACTTGAATCTCATCCCCTCGGGGTCGTTGAACTTCATCGACCAGCCGCCGTGCTCGAACTGCTCGGCGCCGCCCGGATCCTCCATCACGCCGTCGAGCGACATGAACTCGGTGACGACCAGCTTGCGCATCGCTTCGCTCCTCTGTCGATGGGTGCCTATTACTTCTACGACGAGCGAGCAAGCGCGGAACCGACACGCCGACCGCGGAAGATCGCGAGCCCGCGCTCGGGGGAGATCTCGACGTCCGCGATCCCGGCGTCCTCCAGCATGCGCCGCAGCTCCCGGGCGGCTATCAGCGGGCCGTTCTGACCGGTGCGGACGCCGTGCCCGAGCAGCAGCTTCTGACGCCGGCTGCCCTCGGCGACGAACGTCGCCCCGCGCAGCTCGCCGCCGGGCTTGAGACAGCGGACGAGCTCGGCGATCGCCGTCTGCGCCTCCTCGACCATGTGCAGGCCGCTGTAGGCAAGGGCCAGGTCGGCGGTCGCGTCGGGGAGCGGGAGCGCGCGCATGTCGGCCTCGAGCAGCTCGATCGCGCCGTCGCGCAGCCCACGCTCGCGCGCGCGGCGCTCGCAGCGCGCGAGCATCTTCGGCTCGACGTCGACGGCGATCCAGCGCACGCGCTGGCCGGGCCGCAGCGCGCGCAGGGCGACGCCGCCGCCGCATGGCACGTCGAGCACGGTCGCGTCGTCGGGCAGCGCCGCGATCGCGGCCATGCTGCGGTAGAGCGGCGCGATGTCGGCGCCCCACGCGGCGCGCCCGACGAGCTGGGCCAGCCATGGGCGCTCGATGTAGAAGTCGTAGAAGACGCCGAATGGGCCGGCGCAGACATTCGTGATCTCCGGCATGGACTGGAAGTTTGACGGGCGGCGTATGCTGCGCGCCGCAATGGGCGGTCGACCTGGCTGTGCGACCTGCAGCCCGTTGAGCGGCTTGCGGAGGGGGTGGGTTTGCAACTGAACGCATGCGTGTTTGCGGCTGCGGCGGCCGGGTAGCAAGGCCCGCCATGACCATACGTGCATCGGAGCGGGGAACCGAGCGCGAGATCACGCTGAGCCGCCGTGAGCTGCTGCTGCGCACGGGCGTGCTGGGCGCCGGAGCGGTCGTCGGGGGACTGTGGCCGAGCGCGGCGCGGGCGACGGTGCCCGACGCGCTCAGACCGCTGCTCGCCCAGGTCGCCGACCCGGCGATCCAGCTGCTCGTCCGCGACACCTACGCCGGCCTCGCCGTGTTCGCCGTGCCGGGCCCCGATCCCTATTCCCAAGCCCAGAGAGTGACCACCGCCGCGCCCGGCGGCGTCGAAGCGAAGGCACCCGAGCTGCTCGCGCACACGCTCGACTCCTACATCTCGCTGCCGGACGCCTACGCGCAGGCGCTCGTCGCCGCCTTCAGAACGGGCGTCGAAGACGTGCCGATCCCGCACAGCCTGCTCGGCGGCGCGCTGTCGGCGCTGGAGCTGGTCGGCGCGACGATGGACGACGTCCTCAGACTCGCGCTCGCCAACGACGAGACGGTGCCGGCATCGCTGCCGCTCGCGCTGCTGATGAACTTCGCGGCGACGCAGGTGCGGCCGTCGTCGGTCGTCGGGCCGATCCCCTCCTCGCCGTTCGCGAACCTGACGTGGAGCGAGAAAGGCCTCGCGTTCGAGCGGATCGAGCAGGCCGACCCGGCGATCGTCGCGCTGATCGACGCGAACGCGCCCCAGCCGTTGAAGGAAGGCGCCTCCGGCCTGCTGCGCTTCGTCGGCAACGCGATGCTCGTGTTCGCGCCGTTCGCCGGCTACAGCGAGTACGGCGTGTTCGACCGCAGCACCCTGCGCGCGACGAGACGCCCGATCGGCTGGGACCTCTCCAGGTACATGCCGGGCCGCACGACGCCGGCGGACGGCTGGCCCGAGTTCCTCGGCTACTACCAGGACCGCCGCGAGACCCACACCGCACCCGAGTTCGGAGGACCGTGAGATGCGCGACGTGATCGTGATCGGCGCGGGCGGCGGCGGCCCGGTCGTGGCGAAGGAGCTCGCCGCACGCGGCCTCGACGTGCTCGTGCTGGAGGGCGGGCCGTGGTACACCGACCCGGAGCGCCAGTGGTCGCGCTATGAGAACGACGCCAACTCGCCCGCGGACGGTTACCTGCGCTTCGGCCCGGCTGACCGCTTCGAGAGACCGCCGTGGTTCCGCGAGCTGCCGCAGAACAGCTTCGTGTGGCAGCTGGCCGGCAGCGGCGGCACCACGCAGCACTACTTCGGCAACTGCCCGCGCGCGATGCCGGGCGTCTTCGACGACTACGCCGGGGCCGACGCGGATGCCTACGACGCCGCCCACCGCTTCCCGTTCGGCTATCGCGAGCTGATCCCCTACTACGAGTGGGTCGAGGCGACGCTGCCGGTGCAGACGGCCGCGATGGGGACGAAGGAGGCCGTCTTCTTCCGCGGCTGCGAGGGCGTCGGGCTGCCCGTCAACCCGTACAAGGACATTCTGTATGACAGCTTCCGCCCGCAGGAGAACGCGATCCTGCAGCCGGGCGGGACGGCGGGCAGAACGAATGACGAAGCGCTGCTGACGTATCCGCAGGCGACCGGCTGCACCTTCTGCGGCTACTGCTTCCAGGGCTGCTTCGAGCCGCGCAGAGCGCCGCGCAACCTCAAGGCCAAGCGCCAGACGGACAACTCCTACATCCCGATGATGCTGACCGCGCAGCGCTGGGCGGCAGACGGCAGGAGAGTGACGTTCACGCCGAACGCGTTCGTCACGCGGATCCTGTGGGACGCCGCGAGGACCGACCGCGCGGTCGCGCGCGGTGTGCGCTGGCGCGACACGCAGACGGGCGAGCAGCACGAGGAGACGGCGCAGGTCGTCGTGATGTCGGCCGGCTGCACGGAGGACCCGCGGCTGTGGCTCAACTCGCAGCTGCCGAACCCGAACGGCTGGGTCGGGCGCGGCTACACCGACCACGCGATCGACTGGCTGGTCGGCGTCTTCGACGAGTACACCGGCAACTCGAAGGGCGCCTCCTCCTCGGCGCGCGTGGACTACCCCGGCCGCGGCGCGCTCGAGCAGGTCGGCCTGCCGCCGGCGCTGGAGGGCTTCGCGATGGGCTTCAGCGACAGCGGCGTCCGCGGCGTCTACGACAACGGCCGTCCGCTGACCGGGAGATGGGACGGGCTCGCCGGGCGCGTCTACGGCGCCGACCTCAAGAGCGTGCTGAGCGACGTCGACCGGCTCGTCAACGTGCTCGTGCTGACCGACGACGACGTCGAGCCCGACGACCGCGTCGTGCGCTCGACCTTCCCGGAGGACGAGAACGGCCCGATCCCGCGCGTGCGCATCAAGGGACGCGAACGCTCGGCTCGCACGCTCGCCAACCGCGAGTTCCTCGCGAACAGAGCGGCCGACATCCTGCATGCGGCCGGTGCCAGACGCGTGCTGCGGATGGACTTCGGTCCGCTGCCCCTGCACGTGCACTCGACGATGCGGATGGGGTCGAGCGCGGACGACTCGGTGCTCGACGAGCACGCCGAGGCGCGCTGGGTCGACCGCCTGTTCGTCGCCGACAACGCGGCGCTCGCGAACGCACTCGGCGGGCCGAACCCGACGCTCACCAACCAGGCGCTCGCGACGCGCACGTGCGAGCGGATCTTCGCCAAGTACTTCGGCGGCGATCCGTGGGTCGGGAGCGAGTCGCCGGTCAGCTCCCTCGACGACCGCGTGACGGCGGGGGTGCTGGCCGGCGAGGCCGGCTGACCGGCGCGCGGGGCACACCGAGCATGGTGGCCGCGCGCGCCGGCCGCGACGGAGGAGCCGGCTCAGAGCCGGATGTCGGCCGCCACCTCGTAGGTCTCGACCGAGACGCGCGTGCCCATGCTCGTGGGCGGCTCCATCTGCTCGAGCTTTGCGTGCCCCGTCTGAAGGTCCTCCTCGGTCGCGAACATGCCGATCGCGATCACCTTCCCGCCGTCGGGATCGGCGAGGAACGTGAAGCCGGTCGAGGGCACGCCCTCCGGCGGCCCGGACTTCGAGTTCTCCTCGATCCGTGCGATCGCCTCGCGGATCGACTCAGCCGAGCCGCCCTCCCACTTCGCCACGCGTGCGTACATCGTCGCCTCCTGCAATTGGGTGCGCCGAACCTACTGCCGGACGGCGGGCCGGGTCAATCGCGCGGCTTGTAGCGGTGGTGCAGCATCAGGTCGTTGCCGTCGGGGTCGGTGAAGAAGGCCATATGGCAGACGCCGGTGTCGAAGGTGTCGCCCATGAACTCGACGCCCTTGCCCTCCAGCTGGGCGCGCGCGGCGGCGACGTCGTCGACGTGCAGCGCGAGGTGGCCGTTCTTCTGCGGGCTGAACGGCATGCCCTGCTGCTCCGGCTCCCAGATGCCGAGGCACGTCTCGCCGACCCAGAACTCGAACTGCGCTCTGTCGTCGGGGCGCAGGCCAAGCGTCTCGCCGTAGAACTTCCGTGAGCGCTCGGCGTCCTGCGAGGGGACGCCGACGAAGTCGAGCTTGGAGATCGTGGGCATGGTGGCTCCTCCGGTTGGGGGCTGAGACGGTTGCCGGACATGGTCCTACCCGTTGCGGTCAGGAGACGTCCGCGAATACACCCGCGGATCGCGGGCATGACGCGCTAGAACAGACGCCTTCGGCAGCAGAGAGCGACGACGGGAGACGGCCATGGAGACGCGCAGACTCGGAGGGCAGGGCCTTGAGGTCTCGCAGCAGGGCCTCGGCTGCATGGGGATGTCGGAGTTCTACGGCGCGGGCGACGACGCCGAGTCGCTGGCGACGATCCACCGCGCGCTCGAGCTCGGCGTCACGCTGCTCGACACGGCGGACATGTACGGCCCGTTCACGAACGAGCGGCTCGTCGGCCGCGCGATCGCGGACCGGCGCGAGCAGGTCGTGCTGGCGACGAAGTTCGGCAACGTGCGCGGGGAGAACGGCGAGCGGCTCGGGATCCGCGGCGACGCCGCGTACGTGCGAGAGGCGTGCGACGCGTCGCTGCAGCGGCTCGGCGTCGAGACGATCGACCTCTACTACCAGCACCGCGTCGACCCCGAAGTGCCGATCGAGGAGACGGTCGGCGCGATGGCGGAGCTGGTGGCGGCCGGCAAGGTCCGCTACCTGGGGTTGTCGGAGGCCGCGCCGGAAACGATCCGCCGCGCGCACGCCATTCATCCGATCAGCGCGCTCCAGACCGAGTACTCGCTGTGGACGCGCGACGTCGAGCGCAGGATCCTGCCGACGGTGCGCGAGCTGGGCATCGGCTTCGTCGCCTACAGCCCGCTCGGGCGCGGCTTCCTCTCCGGGCGCTGGAGCTCGCCGGAGGAGATCCCCGAGGGCGACTTCCGTCGCGGCAACCCGCGCTTCCAGGGCGAGAACTTCACGCGCAACATGGCGATCGTCGAGCGCGTGCGCGAGCTGGCCGACGCGAAGGGCGCCACGCCCGCGCAGCTTGCTTTGGCGTGGGTGATGGCGCGGGGCGACGACGTCGTGCCGATCCCGGGGACGAAGCGGCGCGCGTACCTGGAGGAGAACGTCGCGGCTTGCGAGCTGTCGCTCACCGCGGACGACCTGCTCCAGCTCGATGACGCGGCGCCCGCCGGCGCGGTCGCCGGGGAGCGCTACCCGGATATGTCGTCGATCGACGTATAGCGCCACTCCTACGCGGCGACCGGAGCGGCCGATGGCGACGTGGAGGTTGGGATCCTGTCGAGCCGCGCCCACGCGACGGTGTAGTCCAGCATGAACCCCTGACGTGCTTCTGCGAGCCGCTCGAAGTGCCCCGCATCGGCGGCTTGAAGCAAGGCTTCGACCGTGACGCCGGTGCCGAACAGCTCCAGCACGACCGCGCAATAGCGCACAAATGTGTTCAGCTCCGCGGCAAGATCCGCGAGCGGTCGCTGCGCGACGTCCGCGTCCGTAACGCGCTCGAGGCGCGCGGCGTCGGTTCTGCCAAAGTCGCGGCACATCCCGAATAGCGCAGCGGCGCCTACGTCGGGCGTCGCAAGTGCCTCGGTCGCCGCGGCCTGCTCGAGCACGGCAGCGCAGCCTTCCGACCGTCCACGCGCATTGACGGCGATCGCCGTCGCACGACACTTCGCGCGAAGCTCGGCACGCACGAGTCGCGTCGCGACGACCGGTAGCTCCTCGCTCGCGCGCAGCTCGGCGACGAGGCTGCGTGCGACGCGGATCACGTCGCGCGGGACGGCGCCCGACAAGCAGTGGCAGAGCGCGTGAAACGACGGCGGCATGCCGATGACGCGACGCCGCAGCAGCCGCTGCGTCTCCTCGAACGTGAGGTAACGAGCTTCGACGATTTCATCGAACGAGCTGTCGAAGACATCGCGGAACGGGAGCCCGCGTCGCTCGAAGCTGCTCATCGCGTCCTGCGAGATCGAGACGAGGAAGTACACGCCCGCGACGCCGAAGATCGACTTGATGCCGTTGAGGAACGTCTGCGCCTCCTCACTCGAGCGCATCTTGTCGAGCTCGTCGATCCCGATCACGACCGGCGCCTCGCGCTGCTCTGCGACGCCTCGCAGGAAGCTCCGCAGCTGTTCGACCAGTTCGGGCAGGCTCAGCTGCACCTGTGCCCACGACATGCTGCCCTCGGCGCCGAGGCTCGCGCCAAGCGGCATCTCGATCGAGCCGGACCAGGTGGACGTGTAGGACTGCTGGAGCTTCGTGTCCTGGTAGAGCCGCACCGCCCGCTCACGTACGGGATCGACCGACCCTCTCACCAGGATGCTCCCGAGGTCGAAGATCGACACGGCCAAGCCCGTCGCCGCGGCGCCGATCAAGCCTCCGACGTCCGGCGTGATGCTGATGAGCGGCCGCTTCGACGGGAGCGTTGGTTGCAAGCTCGCGGCCTGCCGAAGCAGCTGGGCCCCCGCGGCAAGGGCGAGCCCGGCTGCGATCGAGGCCAGCAGGATCGTGCGCGCGTCCTGGGCAGAGACGACGTCGCCCAACGAGCTCACGATCGCGGCGATTCCGAACACCATCGCGAGGAACGCGAAAAGCCACATGCGGCGGCGCAGATCGCGCGAAAGGAGGTCCCGCATCGCATCGTCGCGCAGCTTCGCGAGCCCCTCCGGGTCGTCGATCACCTCCTCGCAGGTGCGCGAAAGCAGATGGACGACGAAGTCGCGTGCGTCGTAGTTCACCGGAGCGCTCACGCGGACGCCGAGGTGACCCTCGGGGAAGCTCTCCGTGCGCCCGGCGCACACCGAGTCGATCAGTGTCGACTTGCCGGCTCCGCGCGGACCGGCGATCCCGATCGCACCGCCGTCCAGCGTGGTCAGCAGGTCGCGCATCTCTTCGATCGACCCGGTCGAGACCTCGAAGCGCTCGCTTGCGAGATCGGCGAGGCCGGGCACTGCGCCGACGCTCATCGTCAGCGCCCACTCGTCATGCGGGAAGAAACCGCGGACGACCGGCGCGACCCCCTGGGTATAGAGATCGTCGCCGAGGCGCGTCATCGCCGCCTTCGCCGCATGCTGAACGTGCCGTATCGAGCTGAGCCATGACTCGGTGAAGCGCACGACCAGTGGGGCGAGCGACACCAGCACGGTCACAGACGCCACGAACGTTCCGACCGGCAGGTCCACGACCGGTTCGATGATCCACCAGTACACCGTCAGGGCTGCGAGCAGCACGGCCGCGACCGGCGCCGCGAAGCGGATCGCGAGTACGAGCCACATACGCCAACGCCGGCGAAGCCATGCGGCCTGATCGCGCACGCAGTCGCGCTCCTGCGTCTGGACGATGCGCCATATCTCGTCGCTTGCGGCCTCGACGTGCTCGCGCAGATGGTCCACCGCGACCCGGGGACCGAGGTCCTCCTCGCCGGCATCGGGTTCCTGCAGCTGCGAGGCGAACTCCTGGTCGGCGATGACCCGCGCGAACGCCGCCTCGAGCAGCCGCTCGCGCTCCCGGTCGCCGAGCCGTGCTTCCGCGGTGCGGCGAATTCCCGGCCCGGAGCCATGCCCGTTGTTCGCCATGGCGGCGATCCTATGGAATGTGGCTGATTGGTGGGGCGCTTTGTGCCCTGGTTCAGCGCGAGAGCGTGAGCGGCAGGCTCAGCGCGCGGGCGTCCGTGCCGGGTCCGCCGGCGAGTGCGGTGATGCGCAGGCCGGCGCTTGCGAGGCGGGCGAGGTGCACGCGCGGGGCCCGGCCGGGCCGCAGCGCGAGGTCAGCGCCGCCAGCGCCGGTGCGCGCCGCCGTGCGCGTCGCGAGCGAGACGTAACGCGCGCCGCGCGGCAACCCGCCCTGTCCGCCACGCAAGGATCTGCCGGGCGCGCGCAGGCGATGCGCGAGCGTCGTCGGCGCCCACAGGTCGCCGCTCGCCGAGCAGGCGCTGGAGCACGCGAGCGTCACTGGCAGGCCGTGCTTCGCGAGCGCCCGCAGGGCGCCCGCGCGCATGAGCGCGACCGGGCGTCTCACGACGACGGATCTGCCGGCGCCGCGAGCGCGCAGCGCGAGCGTAAGGGTCGCCACCGCCGACGAGCGCGCGGCGAGCGCCGCGGCGGCCGCGCCCCGCGGACGCAGCCGCAGCACGAACGTGCCGGCGCGCGTGCGTCTCACGTCAGCGCTCGCGAGCGGACCCCGCACGCCGCGCAGGTCGAGCCGCGCGCTCACGCGGCAGCGGTCCTCGCACGCGGCCGCGACGGGCAGTCCGCCGCTCAGCACCGGCCCGATCCCGGCCAGTCGCGGCGCGAGCGCGCTCACAAGCGAGACGACCTGCCACCGCACCCGCGTCGGCACGACCTGCGGGTTCCCGGCGGCATCCCGCGCGCGCACGGCAAACGTGTGTCTGCCCAGCCGCAGATGCCGCAGCGTCACCGGCGACGCGCACGGCTTCGATCTGCGCCCATCGACCGCGCACGTGAACGTGACGCCCGGCTCGGATGCGGTGAACTCGACCACCTGCGTGTGCGCGCCGCTCACCGCCCCGGGCCCGGCCACGATCGTCGTCGTCGGCGCGACCGTATCGACCGTGAAGACGACGTCATCGCTGATCCCGGTCGTGCCCGGGTTGCCGGCTTGGACCGCGCGCGCGGTGTAGATGCCGTCGGCGAGTCTCGCCGCGATCGCCGACCACGCGCCGCCCGCGACAGCCGCGCTCAGCGTCTGCGCGGGCGCGCTGCTCTCCGTCTCGCCGGCACCCGGGAACAACCGCAGCGTCACGCTCGGATCGCTGTTGACCGTCATGGCGGCACGTCCGGAGAAGGTCGGCGTGGCAGTGCGCAGCGCGGCCCCCTGCGCCGGCGCGTCGATCGTGACGGCGGGCGGCAGCGCGGCGACCGGCAGGATCACCGGTCCGCGCGCGGCGATCACGTCATAGGCGGCGCGCCTGCGGTTGGCGGCGTCGTAGTCGGGCGCGTCTCCGTTCAGCGGCGAGGGCGAGACGAGCCCGCGGTCCTGCACCGCGCAGCCGCCGGCGCTCCCGCACTGGTTGGAGTAGTTGAAGTAGTAGATCGCGTCGATGCGGGGATCGAGCGTTGCGAGCCCGAGCAGCAGGCCGGCCGCGTCGCGCTGCGAGGCGTCGCCCCAGACCAGGCCGCTCGCGTCGCGGAAGCGGGCGCCGATCTCGTCGATCCAGATCCGCGACGCGGCCCACGGGCCCTGCAGCTTGCTCAGGTAGTAGCGGGAGACGGGCGCGTCGCTGGCGCCGACGACCTGGAAGCGGTTGACGTCGGTGTACGCGTGGAACGCCCACACGTCCGGGATGGCGCCGTTCGCGGCCAGCTCAGCCTGGTAGGCGTCGACGTAGGCGTCGTCGCCGGGGATCCCCGCGAAGTCGCCGGCGAGCAGCGTGCACGCGGTCGGGCACAGCTGCTTCGCGCGCAGCCAATAGTCGGCTGCCAGCTGGGGATTCGAGCCGAGCGCGTAGTTGCTTGTGTCGCGGTTGTTCGGCTCGTTCCACGGGGCGATAGTGGTGACGTCGGGATATGCGAGGCGGAAGGCGCTGAAGCCGGCGGCGAACTCGTCGGCGCTCGGGGCGATCGGATCGCCCGTGCCGGGCGCGCGCACGTCCTGGCTGGGCGCGAAGACGACGAGCACGCTCACGCCGGCCGCTCTGGCGTTCGCGAGGTATCTCTCAAAGTTGTCGCGCCGGTCCAAACCGGCGGCGCCGCTCGTCGTGGCGATGTCGTACGGCACGACGATGCGCGCGCGGCTGATCCCCAGCCCCGCCCAGAACGGCTCGGCAACGGTCGGCGCGTCCGAGTCGGAGATGCCGAGCTCGACGGCGCCGGCCGGAGCAGCGCTCAGTCCCGCCGCCGCGAGCAGGCAGGCGAGGAGCAGCAGCGCGCGATGCGGCGACGTACCCACGCAGACTGACAACACCGGAGTCGCGAGAAGTTGCGCGGGCGGTCAGCGCGCGCGGCGTCGCAATGGACGCCGCGCTGCTGTCCGGCCTCAGTGCGCAGCGAACTCCCGCTCGTGCTCCTGCTCGTGGCGCTCGACCGCGTCGAGAATCCCGCGGCGGCCTTTGTGCGCGCGCTCGTACGTCCCGACGTGGCGCAGCTGCGCGGGCGTCAGTCTGTCCAGCCGTCTCGTCACGTCCTCGACCGTCAGCTCGTCGTAGTTCGGCAGCGGCGAGCGATGCTCCTCGCGCTCGCGCGTCTTGCTCGTGCCGGTGGCGCCTTTGACCGCGTCCGCGGCGCCCTGCGCCGCGCCGCCAACTGCCCGCCGCGCCGTGTCGCTCGCGTCCTGCGCCGCCTCGCCGGCCGTGCGCCGCGTCCGCCGCAGTGCTTGCGCAGCGCCGGTGCTGCCGACGTCGTAGCTCGGTTCGTCGCGCAGCTCGGCGCCGGTGACGGCGGCCGTCAGCCTCGGCAGCTGGGCTCTCAGCGTCTTGAGCATCCGCTCCTCGTCCTCGCGCAGCTCGGCGGCGAGCGCCGCCGTGTCGGCGTCGCCGACCTGCCGCGCGAGCGCCTCGAGCGCCTCGTAGGTGGCGATCTCGAGCGCCTCGCTCGCGCACTCGTCCTTGGCGTTCTTCAGCAGCTTCTCCTCGCCGCCGGTGCCGCGCACCATGTCGAGCGGCGCCATCGCGAGCGAGATCGCCTGCCCGGCGAGTCGCTGTGCGATCCCGTAGGCGGTCTCGGCGATGCCGGGCGAGCGGCCGAGCTCGCGCAGCCGTCGGGCGACCGCGTCGGCGTGACCGCGCGTCTCGCGCAGATGTCTGTCCAGCGCGCTGCGGTATTCGCCTGTCGGGGTCATCGCGCTGTGCGCCTGGAGCGTGCGCACGAGCGCCAGCTCCATCGCGTGCGCCTCGTGCAGGTACTGGGCGATCTTGTCCTGAGCGATCGTCATGAAGCCCTCCTCGGCTCGAATGTCGGGGTGGGGTGCAGCTCTCCAGGGTTCCCAGGGACCCGGGGCGCAAACACGACGACAGCCCGCTCCTGCATGATCCCGTGATCTCCCAGGTCGCGATCAAGGATGGTTGGCGCGTGCGCCCTCGGCCGGAGGCCGCCCGGGAGCGCGGCGCGCGCCTGCCGACGCCCGCTCTGCTGGCGCTCGTGGGGCTCGCCTACTTCGCCGTCGCCAAGCTCGGCCTGTCGTTCTCGGAAGGCAACGCGATCGTCTCCGCGGTGTGGCCGCCGAGCGGGCTCGCCCTCGCGACAGCGATCGTCTTCGGGCCGCGGGTGGCGCCGGCGATCTTCCTTGCCGCCGTGCTCTCGAACGCAACCGGCGACAGCAGCGTGCCTGCCGCCATCGGGATCGCCACCGGCAATGCGCTCGCGGCTGTCGTCGGCGCGACGCTGCTCGTGCGCGCGGGCTTCCAACCGACGTTGCGCCGCGTGCGCGACGTCGTCGCGCTGGCGATCCTCGGCGCCGCGGTCAGCACCGCCGTCAACGCCACGATCGGCACCGCCACGCTGCTCGCGGCGGACGTCGCACAGCCGGGCCATCTGTGGGCCTTCTGGCGCGTGTGGTGGCTCGGCGATCTGACGGGCGTGCTGCTCGTTGCGCCACCGCTGCTGCTGGCGCTGACAGCTCACCGCGACGGCCGCGCGAGACGGCGCGACGCCGCACGGATCGCCGAGGCAAGCCTGCTGGCGGCGGCGCTTGTAGCGGCGATGCTGATCGTCCTGAACCAGGGGGTCACGCTCGCGTTCCCGATCTTCCCACTGATCGTGCTCGCGGCAATGCGCTTCGGCCAGGCGGGCGCCGTGACGGCGGCGCTCGTCGTCTCCTCGATCGCGGTCGCCTACACGGCCAACGGCGAGGGACCGTTCACCGGCGGCGCGCCTGACATGGACCTGCTGCGCGCGCAGGTGTTCGTCGGCCTCGCGGCGCTCACCGGCCTGCTCGTCGCCGCGATGCGCAGCGAGTGGGAGCGCGCCGAGGACGCGCTGGCGCGGCTGGAGGTCAGCGAGCACGCGCTCGCCGAGGCGCAGCGGCTCGCGCGCATCGGCAGTTGGGAGTGGGACGTGATCGCCAACACGGCCGAGTGGTCGAACGAGCTGTACCGGATCATGGGCGTGGAGCGCGCGTCGTTCACGATCGACGGCGAGAGCTTCTACGGGCGCGTCCCGCCCGAGGACCGCGAGCCGATCGAGCGGGCGATCGCCGCGACGCTGCGCACGACCGAGCCGTTCCGCTTCGAGCACCGCGTGGTCCACCCCGGTGGTGAGCTGCGCACGATCGACAGCCGCGGCCGCGCGGAGGTCGACGGCGACGGACGCGTCGTGCGACTGCTCGGCACGGCGCAGGACGTCACCGAGCAGCGCGCCGCCGAGCGCCTGCTCGAGCACCAGGCGCTGCACGACCCGCTGACCGACCTGCCGAACCGCGCACTGTTCCTCGACCGCCTGCAGCACGCGCTCACGCGCGCGAGACGCCCCGGTTCCAACCTCGCCGTCTACTTCTGTGACGTCGACGACTTCAAGGACGTCAACGACAGCCTCGGCCACGACGCCGGCGATGAGCTGCTCGTCGCGCTGCCGCCGCGACTGCGCGAGGGGCTGCGCGCGGGCGACACGGTCGCGCGCTTCGGCGGCGACGAGTTCGTGATCCTGTGCGAGGACCTTGCTTCCGAGGGCGAGGCGATCCGCATCGCCGAGCGGATCGCCGAGGCATTCGGGCTGCCGTTCGAGCTCGACGGCCGCCCGCACCATCTCAGCGTGAGCGTCGGCGTCGTGTTCGTGAAGGCCGGCGAGGCGAGCGCGACCGAGGTGCTGCGCGACGCCGACGCGGCGATGTACCGCGCGAAGGGCGGCGGCAAGGGCCGCTTCGAACTGTTCGACGCGCAGATGCGCGCGTCGCTGGTCGCGCGCCTGCAGACGGAGGCAGACCTGCGGCGCGCGCTGGAGGACGGCGAGCTGCGGCTGCACTACCAGCCGGTGGCCGACCTGTCTGACGGAGCGTTCGTCGGCGCCGAAGCGCTCGTGCGCTGGCAGCATCCCGAGCGCGGACTGCTGGCGCCGGCCGAGTTCATCGCGGTCGCGGAGGACAGCGGCCTGATCGCGCCGCTCGGCGCGTGGGTGCTGGAAGAGGCGTGCCGACAAGCGCTCGCCTGGGGCGGCGAGCGCTTCGTCTCGGTCAACCTCTCGCCGCGGCAGCTGTCGCACTCCGACGTGCCGGCGCTCCTGGCGCGCGCGCTCGAGGAGACGGGCGTCGACCCGGCGCTACTGGAGTTGGAGATCACCGAGAACGTGCTGATGGAGCAGAGCGCCGGCGCTTTGGGGACCCTGCGGAGGTTGAAGGCGATGGGCGTGCGGCTGATGCTCGACGACTTCGGCACCGGCTGGTCCTCGCTCGCGTACTTGAAGCGCTTCCCGCTCGACGGCTTGAAGATCGACCGCGAGTTCGTCGACGGCCTCGGCAGCGAGCCGGAGGACACCGCAATCGTCGCGGCGGTGCTGTCGATGGCGGCGGCCCTGGAGCTCGACGTGATCGCCGAGGGCGTGGAGACGGAGGCGCAGCTCGCATGGCTGCGCTCGCGGGGCTGTGGGCTGGCGCAAGGCTTCCTGCTCGGGCGGCCGATGCCGGCGGGCGAGCTGGACGCGCTGGCGGGTTGGCGGGCGTAGCTCCGCGCGCGTAGGGCGGCGGGCTTGTGCGCTCCGCTCGGTAGGTCGCCGCAGCCGCGTCGCGTGTGCTGTTCGGCTGGGGAGGGGTGGGGGCGGCTTGCGCGCCGACGCAGCCGGCCACTTCGGCGGCAATGGTGCCCGTCATTGCGCATCTTCGCGACAGGACTGCGCAACAGCTCGCGCATGTCCGCCCACCCCGGGGATGAGCGTCACTTTTAGTCCGCTATGCGACCACAAAGTGACGCTCATCCCAACACTGCTCGGCAAACGTCACAACACGCCCGCGCTCTGCAACGGAACAGCGGAAGACCGTGGACGTCAGACCCGCACCTGCTCCCGCCCCCTCCCCAGCCGACGGCGCACGTCCCGCGCCGCCGCTCACGTGCCGAGCGGAACGCCACCGGCGGCCGGCGGCCGGCGGCCAACGAGCGGCGGGCGCGAGCGGCGACCAGCCCAAGCCGGACCGCTCAGCGCCCCGTCGGGCCGAAGCGCTCGGTCCGGATCGCCGCCGGGTCATGGCCCAGCGCGACGAGCAGGTCAGCGGTGTGCTCGACGAAGGGCGTGGGTCCGCAGACGTACGCGTGGGGCGCCGCGTCGGGCAGCGGGCCGAGCGCAGTGACCATCGGGGCGTCGATGCGGCCGGCAAGACCGTCCCAGCGGTCCGGCTGCTCGCGCGTGAGCGTGATCTCGACGCTGACGCCGATGCGCTCGGCATGCCGGCGCAGCTCCTCACGAAACAGCAGGTCGTCGAGGCGGCGCGCGGAGACGAGCAGCCGCACGTCGGCCGTGCTGCCCGCCGCCTCGTGATGGCGCAGCATCGCCATCAGCGGCACGAGCCCGGAGCCGCCGGCGAGCAGCAGCAGCGGGCCGCCCTGCGCCGCGTCCCAGGTGAATGGCCCGCCGATCGGGCCGCGCAGCTCTAACTCGTCGCCGGGCTGCAGCTCGTCAGCGAGGTAGGGCGAGACCTCGCCGTTGGCGATCCGCTCGATCGTCAGCGCGAGCTGCGGGTCCTCCGGCGCGGACGCGATCGAGTAGGAGCGCTCGGCCTGGTAGCCGTCCTCGGCGGTGAGGCGCACGTCGACGTGCTGGCCGGCGCGGTGCCCGGGCCAGCCGGGCACGTCGAAGACGATCGTGCAGGCGTGCGCGGTCTCGCGGATCAGCTCGCGGACCGTGACGGTGCGCCACACGATCGGTGCGCCGCGCGGGACGCTCGGAGGAGCCGCGGCGGCGCCATCCACGGCCGGCCGCTGGCCATCAGTCGCCGCCACCGGTCAGTCGCTCCAGTAGCGCTGCTCTCGCCAGGGATCGCCAAAGTTGTGGTAGCCGCCCGCCTCCCAGAAGCCGGGCTCGTCCTGGAGCGTGAGCTTCAGCCCGCGCACCCACTTGGCGCTCTTCCAGAAGTACAGGTGCGGGACGAGCAGGCGGGCGGGGCCGCCGTGCTCGGGGTCGAGCGGCTCGCCCTCGAACGTGTGCACGACCCACGCCTTGCCGCCGATGAGCTCCCCGAGCGGCATGTTCGTCGTGTAGCCGCCGTCGCTGAAGGCGGTGACGTACTCGGCCTCGGTCGAGATCCCGCGCAGCAGCGTGTCGATCGAGACGCCGGTCCATGTGGTGCCCAGCTTCGACCACTTCGTGACGCAGTGGATGTCGACGGTGAACGTCTCCTGCGGCAGCTCCAGGAAGTCGCGCCAGGACCACGTCGGCGTCGCGTCGACCTCACCGCGCAGCGCGAGGCTCCACTCGGCCAGCGGCGTGCGCGGCGTCGGACCCGCCGACAGGACCGGGAAGTCCTCGACGACGTACTGCCCGGGCGGCACGCGCACCGGATCGACCGCGGGGCGGCGACCGTGGAATCCGCGCGAGATCGGCGGCATGCGACCGATCCTCGCAGACGCGTCCAGGGCGGTCGTTCAGCCAAGCCCGAGATCGACGCGCGAGTGCGGACGCGCGGCATCTTCGCAGCGCGCAACGGACGAACACAGCCCCCGCTGCGAAGCGCCTCGTCACCGGCCGTACACACGGTTGACATGCGACACGATACACCTGAAAGTAGAGCGATGTCCTCGTACACCGTTCCTCCTCCTCACCGACCGGAAGCATCTTCGACGGTCGAGTTACAGCGCACGCTGCGACTGCTCGGCTGGCCGATCCGCGTCGACGGAGTGGTCGGCGAGCAGACGCGAAGCGCCGTGCGCGATTTCCAACGCGGCTACGCCTTCTCCACGCTCGTCGCCGGCGGCGGCGTCGGCCCGCGCACGCAGACGGCGCTACGCATGTCGATACGCCGGGGCGGGCGCTGCTCGCAGCACTTCACGTTCCGCAGCTTCCGCTCGCCGGGCGACGGCTGGATCAAGCTCGACCGCGTGCTCGTGAGAGCGCTGGAGGTGTACCGCGCGGAGCTCGGCGCACCGGTCACGATCCTCGCCGGACACCTCGACCCGGAGTGGAACGCCGCGAAGGGCGGCCACCCCGACTCGCAGCACCTGCACGGAACCGCCGCCGATCTCGAGCCGGCAATGACGCTCGACGACGTGTACGCGCTGCGGACCTTCTCCGGAATCGGCTATGACGGGAGAAGCGGCCACGTCGTGCACGTCGACGTGCGCCATGCCGGGCCGGCGCCAGATGGCGGGACGGTGGCGAACCCCGCCATCTGGACCTGCTGAGGGCTCACAGAAGCGACGACCGGCGGCTACGGCTCGACGACGAGGCTCACCGCTGCGTTCGCGACGTGCAGCGCGAGTGCCGGAACGACATCGTCGTATGACGGCTTGATGCCCCGAAGATCCAGGCCGAAGATCGCCAGCGTCGGGACTTCCTCTTCACCGAAGGAGCGGTCGCCCGGGTAGCCGGCGTTGCGGCCGCTCCCTGGTCCCTGGAAGAGCTGGATGCTGCGCGCGTCTCTCGGCCGCGAGCTTCGGGCGCGGGCGTTGGCGAGCGTCTTGACGGAGTCCCATCCGTCCATCAACAGGACCTGGATCGCATCGGCTTGATCGCGATCGCGCAGGATGCCGAGCACGAGCGCCGCGCCGAGAAAGCGATCCGCGTCCTGCGGCGAGACACCCCATCCATCGAGCAGCGCAAGCACGTCGGCGGTCGGCACGCGCCCAACGAGGTGCGGCGAGGGGCGCGGATCGCGTGGATGCGGCGTCAGCCCGTCGAGCCTGGCGAGGAACCGCCTGAGGGCAGTGCGATTCGCTGCCGCTGCAGCGGGGTCGATCAGGCCAGACTGATCGCACCAGCCGCTTTTGCTGAAGATCATCTTGCGGTTGGTGTCGAGCGAGATGACCTCCCGCCGAGTGGGCGACAGATCGGGCGACAGCAGCAGCTCGCGTCTCCAGTGCCGCAGTGGCGAAGCGTCGTTCTCCACCGCTGACAGCGATCGCAAGAGCGTCTGCTCGTGGTCGACGTAATGCCGGAAGGCCTCGGCCGTCTCGACGCTGAACCAACCGCGACAGAGGTCGAGGTACTCGCGCTTGTAGCCGAAGAACCGCCCTCGTTGCTGCACGGTGTCCGCGTTTCCCACGCCCCGTCCCCGCGGCATGTACGTGACCGCAAGGTTCTTCACCGTGAAGCCGCGGTCGAGCTTGGCCCCACCGATCACGATCCAGCCAGCGTGATCGTCCCAGTCGTCGACCTTGATCTCCTCGGCGGCATCTTGATTGACCTTGCGGATCGCTACGTGGTCCGCGAACCGCGGCACGTCTCGAGCCAGGCGATCGAGCTCGGGGATGTCGTCGCAACTCGACGCGAGATCGTCGTATGCCGCTTGGATGTCTCCGCGTAGCGCGTCCTTGAACGCGATGTCCTGCGGGATCCGTAGGGGCGCTACGAGGTCGTCCACGATGGCGCGGACCCAGCGGTAGTGCTTGTCGTGCACGTCGCGCTGAACCGCCGGGTGGACGAGCATGGACAGTGGGCGCGGATGACCCCGCTGTTGGGCCAGGGTCAGCGCCAGCAAGAAGGTGGCGAGTGCGCGCCGCAGGCTCGGCGGCGGCTCCGTCGCATCCGGATCCGTCGCTGTCACCACGTCGTCGTCCGTGATGATCCGAACGAACGATTCGGCGTGGTCGACGAAGAGGTCGCGGCCGCCGACGTAGGCTCTGCCACTGCGCAGGATGGTGACCGTCTCCGGCGAGAGCTGGTCGCTCAGCTTGATCAGGAGCGGTGCTTGCGGCGTGGCCGTGTACATGAGGAAGTCATGGCGAGGCAGCGTCTCGCGAACCGCCCCGATCCCAGCGTAGATCGCCGACTCGTCCCCTTGCCGGACCTTGCGATTCGGGCTTGCCTGGTCGGCCTCGTCATCGATCACCAGCGTGGGGACGGTCGTCATGTCCATCTTCGTGGCCAACGCGCCAAGCAGCTTCTCGACGGCTCCCAGTCGCCGAGCGTCCTTGAGGACGAAGCAGACGGTCGTCGTCCCAGCGTTCGGCTGGAGCAGACCCTGCAGAAGCTCTCGCTCATCGCTCATCGACGGGTTCTCGAGCCGCCGCCATGGGTTGATGCCGCCATCGCCCTTCATCAAGTCGTCCCGCAGCCGCTGGACGGTCTGGGCCATCAGGTTGCGCTTCGTGCCAGCCACCACCACGATCAATCGAAAGCCGCGGTCGTGCGCAAGCGCCATGAGCGTCGTGAACGCCAGCGTCTTCCCGCTCTGCACCTCCCCAACGACCAGATGCGCCGCCGCGTGCGGACCGGCCTCCTGCGGGGAGGCGCAGCGCCCGAGCGTCGCAACGGCAGCCGCGAGATGCTCGGCTCGCGCCTCAGCGCTCAGTGTGGCCTGGCGAGCGAGCAGACGACCGGTGAGCGCACCGGGAACCGGCGTCCATCGACGCAGCCGATCGTGCCCTCTTGTCACGACGCTCCCACCGTGGTGCGCGCAAGCGGGCCCCGGAGCACGTCGTTGAGGCACATGCGCACGGCGCTAGGCTCTCTGGCGCCCGCCAGCCGCGCCTGGATCTCCGCCAGCCCAATTGCCGTCGTAAGCCGCAGGACAGGCTCGATCTGCTGATTGGGGAGATGAGCGAACGCTTGCATGAACGGATGCTCTCGGTCGAGCTCGATCACCCAGCCTCCGTCGTCAGCCTCCCACACGCTCAGCCACGTCGATCCGTCGCGAAGGACGACCGACAAGGCGACCTCCCCGACGGCTGCAGGAGCACTCCAGCGGAGCGTGCGCGTTATGGCCTCGCGTAGGCGATCGGCCGGCGGTCCCTGGGCATCGGCACCGAGCGGCTGGTCATGTTGCACCGCCGCAGCCGTGGCCTCGATCGCGCTCTGGAGCTGGCGATCGACCTCGGGCCCGCGCTCCGTCGAACGGTGCAGCCGCGCCATGCGCAGCAATGGCAACGGCTCGGCGTCCGCCGCCGCCCGCAGCTGCTCGAGGAAGGCCGCCTCTCGGCCATCCCACAGGATCGCGTCCTTCGACGCGGTGACGCGCAAGCCTGAGACGTCGAGCTCGCCGACCAGCCGCTGGAAGACGAAGCTCGTCGAAGCACCGAAGATCTCGCTTGGCCGATAGAGGTCCTCAGCTGCGCCGGCACCAGACCCGGCACCGACAACCACCTTTCCGCGGTGCATCAGCGCCAAGCCGGACTCGGAGGTCGACCCACGCGACCGCAAGGCAAGCCAACCGTGGACGGTGCAGCCGTCCCCGAGATCGAGCTTGACCTGCTTGCGCCATCTTCGCTGCCTTGCGCCGGCAGGCGCATCCCAGCGCGACGCCCGCAGGACCTCGATCTCACGCGCCTCGAGCCGCTCTTCGCCGATGATGAGCACGAGCTCTCCAGAGCGGAGGAACGTCCGGTAGATGCTTGCGAGGTACTTGCGGATCTTGCCGAGCGTCTTGCGACTCGGCACCGGACGATGCAGGCGATCGAGGCGGACCGTGGTCGCATGTGCATCAGCGTCAGCCGACTCCACCGTGATCGGCAGCTGCTCGAGCTCCTGGGCGATGATCGTCGGGACGTCGAACTCGACGCTGCGGCGCGTCGGCTCGGCGAGCGCAGTCGAGGTCACCGTGAAGTGGTCGGAGAACCAGCAGGCGGCGCTCTTCATCCCGATGCCGAACTGCGCGAGCCCGCTGCGGTCAGGCGGCGGCTCGGCGGGTCGGAAGGCACGCGCGACGTCCGCAGCCGCTATGCCGGCCGCGTCGTCGACGACCTCGATCACCCCCGCGGCCCGATCGATGCGAATCTCGACCGTCACGTGGGTCTGCCCCCGTGATGCGAGGGCGTCTCTGCTCGCCAGGAAGCTGGCAAGCGCGTTGTCAACCAACTCGCTGAGCGCGTACCAGGGCTTGTAGTTCATCGAGCTGAGCAGGCCGAGCATGCCCACGTTCGGGCGGATCTCGACCGTCGTCAGCTCTGTGGGGGATTCGATCATCGAGTGGCCGGGCGCATGGGTGACCGCCGGCCGCCGAGCCTACCCGGCCGGTACGTGGGCTCGCGCCGGATAGAAGAGCTACGAGCCGGAGCCGAGCGCGCGTTCGATCTCGGCGGCCACGCAGGCCGGATCCTCATGCTCCCACGCGCGGATGGACGTCCAGCCGTCGGCCACGAGCTCGGCCGAGACGGCCGCGTCGCGGACGACGTTGCGCGCGAGCTTCGGCAACCAATAGCCGGTGTTCACCTTCGGGACGTTGCCGTGCTCCGGGCAGCGGTGCCAGAAGCATCCGTCTATGAAGACGGCGATCCGCGCGCGGGTGAAGACCACATCGGGACGCACGAGGCGACCGGAGCCGAGTCGAATCGGATGGTCCTTGCGGAATCGAAGTCCGAGCGCATGGAGCGCCGACCGCACGGCGACCTCTGGCTTCGTGTCGCGGCGGGGGTTCGCTCGCATCCGACGGCTCACGTCGGAGCTCGTTGGATGTGGATATGGCAGCGCGACCATGTCTGTGCCGCATCGAACCAGATCCGCGGAGGATCTGCGCAACTGCTCCGGATAGACGTCCGCGGCCGAAGGGAGAATGGCGACCCATGACGACCCCTGCCTACTCCGCTATCTCGCTGTACTGCGGGGCGGGCGGCCTCGACCTCGGCTTCGAGCGTGCAGGCTTCGATATCCGGTGGGCGATCGACAACGACCCGTGGGCGGTCCAGACCTATAACGCGAATCTGGCACCCCGCGCGACTTGCGGGGACGTCCTGAAGATCGGTCCTCCCTCGATCCCAAGGCCCGACGTGGTCATCGGCGGCCCCCCGTGCCAGGGGTTCTCGGTGATGGGGCGGATGGACCCGCGCGATCCGCGCAGCCAGCACGTCGAGCACTTCCTCGACGTCGTCGCTTCGATAGAGCCTCGTGCGTTCGTGATGGAGAACGTCAAGGCGCTTGCCGTCAGTCCGCGCTGGGCGCCAATCCGCGAGCGCCTCGTCAGCCGCACGACGGCGCTCGGCTACGAGTGGACGATGATGGTCCTCGACGCTCAGCAGTACGACGTCCCGCAGGCACGCGAGCGCATGTTCCTCGTCGGGCTTCGCGACACGATGCCGGAGCCCCCTGCTCCGAGCTCGCGACGGCCACCGACGGTGCGTGAGGCGCTCAGCGACCTGCCGCCGTTCGGGAGCCCCGGCAACGACGGCACCTGCTCCGCACGAGTCGTCCCGGCGCGCATCCCGGTCATGCGCCCGACGCCGTACAGAGGCAGCCTGATGTTCAACGGCTCAGGCCGGCCGCTCGAGCTCGATGGTGTTGCGAAGACGCTCCCCGCGTCGATGGGCGGGAACGCCACGCCGATCATCGACCAGGAAGAGCTCGCGCACGGCACCGAGCCTTGGGTCGTTGCGTACCACCACCGCCTCCAGAGCGGCAAGCGGCCGCTCAGACGCGCACCGCGTCGTATGCGACGCATCACCGTGCAGGAGGCGGCGGTGCTCCAGACGTTCCCTCCCGCGTGGAGGTTCCTCGGCCCCCAGGTGGCGCAGTACCGCCAGATCGGGAATGCGGTCCCGCCGCGGCTCGCGCACGCCGTCGCACGGAGCGTGCACGCAGCGCTGGAGCGCGCTACACCTCAGACCGACGAAGCGCAGTCGCTCCTGGCCATCGCTTGAAGGCTTCTTCGGTCGTCACCCTGCCCAGCGTCTGGCGATCGCCGCCCACGCTTCGATCGTCGCCTCGTCAACGCGGATGTCCCGCAGCGCCTCGGCAAAGTCGCGGGGAAGCCGAGCGCAGAATGCCTCGACCCGGATCTCGCTCGCGCCCAGAGCCTCGTGCAACAGCTCTCGTACTCCGTCGGCGATACGCAGGACAACCCCATGCTCCCGCTCGATGCGTCGGATCACGCCCGCTCGATCGAAGGCGGCCAGTCGTCCGGGGCGAAGCACCGCGAGCAGCGCCCGATCCACCTGCTGGGCGACGACTTCGGCGGCCAGCGTGTCAGCCGTCTCCTCCCCCGTCTTGAGCTGCTTGACCTCGGCACCGATGATCAGCACCCCGCCGCGACGGATCGGGATGTCGATGCGGCGGGGATCGTTGCGAGACGGGACGTCAGCGTCGAACCCGCTTGCGCGATATGCCGCGGCAACGATCGCCATGCCACGAGCGCCTTCCTCAGGGTCAGCAGCGACGAAGCCCTCCAGGACGTCGACGAGCTCGTGCAGCCTAGGTGGTGCGACGAGCGACGACGAGACGGTCTCAACCGCCGACCCGAGCACAGCGGCGCGGCGCGCTCGGATGAACGCCGCGAGCGCGAGCGATGCCTGAGCCTCGGACATCTCGTTCACGTCGCCGAGCCACCGCAAGATGACCTGGAAGAACGGCTTGTGGCGCGGGGTGATGCGCTCGAGCGCAACATCCCACCGCGTCGCCCCGTTGAGCGTGCTGTGGTTGATCGGGTCCCGGTCGCTGGTCGAGGCGATGTCGTAGCCGTACGCCCGTCTGTTGCGCGCGAGGACCGTGGCGGCCATGCGGAGCGAATAGGCACCTGCGCTGCCCTCGCGCTTCTTCAGTACGAACGCGTCGATCCGATCATCGGTCGCCTTCGCAAGCAGCACCGCCCCGACAGCCGGGATGAAGGCGACCGAAGGGCTCTGATCGAGCGTCGCGGCGCGTTGCACCCATACGCTGGGCAATCCCTGATCGGAGGCCGCCACGAGGAAGGCGGCTTCGAGCGTTTGCTCGAGCGCATGATCGTCCAACGTAATTGGCACTCATGCAGGGTATGACCCATGAAGGACATGGGAGTGCAGCCGCGGCTCAGCGTCCGCTCGCAGCCCGCCGATACCGCGCCACCGCCAGCGGCGCGCGAACACGACGATGATGGCGATCCACCAGGCGACCGCGCCCCACATGTTGTCGCCGGCGCCGCGGGCGAGGTGCCGGGCGGGGACGCGGCGGCGTCGGGGCGAGGAACGAGCCGCTCTCGGAGCACCCCTGCGAGTACCGCGGCAGCGACGACTCGCTCGACTGGCTCGCGCTGCGGATCGCCGGCCTCGGGTGGTTCGAGGTGCACGAGCCAGTGGAGCTGGCAGAGCCGCTGCCGCGAGCTGGGGCGCGGCTGGCGCGGGCGGGTGGCGCGTAGCGGCGCGGGCTGCACAATCTGCCGCTCGACCCAGACGGCGAAGCGCCTGAGCCGTCACATCCGTGCCACGACGCGCAACTGCGAGCGCAGCACCGCGCCGACGAACGGCGACGGCCAGTAGCGCAGGAACGCGCGGCGGGACTCGGGTCGGTCGCCTGCGTGCGGCACTTCGTAGCTGACGAGCGTGCGGCCGTCGCCGTAGGGGCGCAGCGAGAAGTCGCACGCGATGCGGGCGAGACCGGGGCGGTCGAACGTCGCGAACCGGGCGGCGGAGATCTGCTCCCAGACGGTCTCGCCGGCCCAGAAGCGGCCGATCGCGCCGAACGCGATCTCGTGCGGCGGATCCTCGCCGAGCAGCACCCACTCGCCATTCGCCGGCAGGTCGGCGAGCCGCATCGTCTCGGGCGGAGGCGGCTCGGCCGGCTGCGCGCGACCCGCGGCCGCCGAGACGGCGCGCTGGCCGCGGCCGCGGCCGCGAACAGGGCGCGCACAGCGCGCGGCTCATGCCAGGCGCATGAAGTCGGCGCGGCGGACGGCCTCGTAGACCGACGCGAGGCCGCCGTCGACGAGCAGGTGCTCCTCCGCCATCCGTCCACCTCCGCGCGCAGGGCGCGAGAGGATACGGACCACGAACCGGTCAGTTGCGAGACCCTGCGGACCGAGCAGGCCGAAACGATCGCGTACCGTGTGGGGACGGATGCGCAGCCGGATCTCGCAGCCGCACTTCGTCCTCGTGATGGCAGTCGCGTGCCTCGCCCTTCTCGCCGGCCCCGCAATTGCGGGCGCCGCCGGCTGGCTGCCCGCGACGCCGCCGGCGACCGCCGCGAACGGGCCGAGCGGCGCGGTCGTCGCAATCGACCCGGCCGGCGATGCTATCGCCGCCTGGACTGGCGATGACGGCAACGGCGTGCAATCGCTGATCGTCGCGACGCGGCCCGCCGGGGGACCTTGGAGCACGCCCGCGCCGTTCGCGAGCGACGTCGGCGTCGATGCGCCCGCGGTGACGATGGACGCAGCGGGCAACGCGACGGTTGTGTGGATCGAGAGCTCTGACGGCAGCGCGTTTGCCGCGCACGCGCGACGTCGCGACGCCGCGAGCGGGACGTGGGGCGCGCCGCAAGACTTCCCCGTGGGCGATGTTGCGAACGTCGCGGACCCCCTGACGCAGGTGCGCGCCGACGCGCTGGGGAACGTCGTCGCCGCGTGGGTCGAGCACGACGCGAACTCGGGCGTCGCCTCCGTGCGGGCAGCGGTCGCGGACAGCGCCGGGAGATGGAGCGCGCCGGCAACCCTGTCGGACCCGACCGACGCGTCGGTGGCGTTCGATCGCCCGCAGATCGCGCCCGACGCGAGCGGCGGCGCACTCGTCGGCTGGACTTCACAGCGCAACGGCGCGCCGTTCGACTACGCGATACAGACGAGCACGCACGTCGGCGGCGGCGCCTGGGACACGGCGAGAGACCTACTCACGAGCAGCGACGACATCTCCCCGTTGCGGCTCGTCGGCACGCACGGCGGCGACGTTGCCGCGACGTGGTTCCAGGGCTCGCCGTGGGCGCCGTGGGCCGCGTTCCGCCTGGACGGCAGCTGGAGCGTCGACAGCCTGGGCGACGAGTTCGCGCTCGGGTGCGTGCCGATGCAGGCGCTCGGCGCCGACGACGGCGGCGCGACGGTCGTATGGAAGACCCAGTCGACGGGTGGGCTGGCCGCGGTGCGGCTGACGGCCGGCGGCCCGGAGGCGGAGACGACGGTGTTCTCCCCCACCACGGAGATCGTCGGGGACGTCGCGATCGACCACGGCACCGTCGTGTTCGTCGCGCACGCCTCCGGTACGGAGACCGAAGAGGCGCTCGCGAGCCGGCGCAGCGGCAGCGGCTGGAGCGCGCCCGCCCTGCTCGGCTCGGGACCTACCGGCACCGAGCTGGCGGGTCCCGCCGTCGCGACGGACGCCGCGGGCAACACGCTCGCGACGTGGACCGCAACCGATGGGCTCGGCGCCAAGTCGGTCGCGGCCGCCGCGTTCCAGGCGACCGCGCCGCAGCTGAGCGACGTGAGCGTGCCAGGGAGCGGCACGGCCGGCGCGCAGCTTGGCTTCTCCGCAGGTGCCCGCTCGACGTTCGCGACGATCGCGCAGACGAGCTGGGACTTCGGCGACGGCACGCCGGCGGTGGGCGGCGCGAGCGCGAGCCATGCGTTCGCGAGAGCGGGCACGTATTCGGTCACCGTCACTGCGACGGACGTCGTCGGCAACGCGACGCAGGCGACGCGCCAGATCGCCATCGCGGCGGCGCCGGGGGCGACCCCGCCACCGCCGCCGAGAGCCGCACCGAAGCCCGCCGCGCTCGTTCGCCCACGCATCGGCGGCGCACCGAAGGGCGTGCTCGCGCTGACGCGCAAAGCGCGCACGCTCGAGCTGCTCGTCCGCAACCCGAACGCCGTACGACTGATCGGCAGCGCGTCGCTCACGCGCCCGCGCAGCGGCAGACGCGCCGCGCTCACGCTGGCGAGCCGGCAACGTGTCCGCTACGCAGCCGGCAAGCGCACGACGCTCACGTTGACGCTGACCGACCAGGCGCTGCGCGCGCTCAAACGGGCGTCCGGCTTCCGCCTGCCGGTGCGCGTCACGCTCCACCTGCGCGCCGCCGACGGCCGCCGCACCAGCGCGACGCTGACGGCGACGCTCGACGCCTCCGCGCGCTTCGGCATCGGGCGTGGGCGCACCCCCGCCGCGCGCATGGCCTGCTGAGCAGAGGGCGACCGGAGGGTCCGCACCCGCCTATCCTCATCCGGTGTCCACGACACCCGACGCGCGCGCCGATCTCCGTGCGCTGCGCGAGCGCCTGAACGATCTCACGCTGCATGACGCACATCGGCTCGGCCGCCGGCTCGAGCGGCTGCGCGGTGCGCGCAGTGGGCAGGGCGGGCGGGAACGGATTCGCTTCGAAGCCGAGATCGCCGCAGCCGAGGAGCGGATCGCGCTGCGGCGCGCGGCCGTGCCGGCGCCGATCGAGTACCCGGCGGAGCTGCCGGTCAGCGCGCGCCGCGACGACCTGCTCCAGACGATCCGCGACCACCAGGTCATCGTCGTCGCGGGCGAGACCGGCTCCGGCAAGTCGACCCAGCTGCCGAAGCTGTGCCTCGAGCTCGGGCGCGGCGTGCGCGGCACGATCGCGCACACCCAGCCGCGCCGGCTCGCCGCGCGCACGATCGCCGAGCGGGTGGCGGAGGAGCTGCGGGTGCCGCTCGGCGGGGCGGTCGGCTACGCCGTCCGCTTCGCCGACAGATCGAGCGACGAGACGCTCGTGCGGCTGATGACGGACGGCCTGTTGCTGGCGGAGATCCAACACGATCGGCTGCTGCGCCGCTACGACACGATCATCGTCGACGAGGCGCACGAGCGGTCGCTGAACATCGACTTCCTGCTCGGCTGCCTCAAGCGGATCCTGCCGCAGCGGCCCGAGCTGAAGCTGATCATCACGAGCGCGACGATCGATCCGGAGCGCCTGAGCAAGCACTTCGACGACGCGCCGGTCGTCGAGGTCTCCGGCCGCACCTACCCGGTCGAGACGCGCTACCGCCCGGTGCCCGACGCCGAGCACGAGCGGCTCGACGCGATCCCCGACGCGGTCGAGGAGCTGCTGCGCGACGGCCCCGGCGACGTGCTCGTGTTCCTCTCCGGCGAGCGCGAGATCCGCGACACGGCCGAGCTGCTGGGCGGGCGGCTGAGATCTGACGTCGAGATCCTGCCGCTCTACGCGCGCCTCTCGCACGCCGAGCAGCAGAAGGTCTTCCAGGGGCACTCGCGCCGGCGCGTCGTGCTCGCGACCAATGTTGCCGAGACCTCTTTGACCGTGCCGGGGATCGGCAGCGTGGTGGACCCGGGGACCGCGCGCGTATCCCGCTACAGCGCGCGCCTCAAGGTGCAGCGGCTGCCGATCGAGCCGATCTCGCAGGCGAGCGCGCAGCAGCGGACCGGCCGCTGCGGGCGCACCTCGGACGGCATCTGCATTCGCCTCTACGACGAGGAGGACTTCAACGAGCGGCCGCGCTTCACCGACCCGGAGGTCCTCCGTACCTCGCTGGCCTCGGTGATCCTGCAGATGGCCGCGCTGGAGCTGGGCGACGTCGAGGACTTCCCGTTCCTCGACCCGCCCGACGCGCGCCAGGTGCGCGACGGCGTGGCGCTGCTGCGCGAGCTGGGGGCGCTGGAGCCGGTGAGCGGGGAGACCGATCCCGCCCGCCCGAGAAACCGCCTCACGCCGCTCGGCCGCAAGCTCGCGCAGCTGCCGGTCGATCCGCGCTTCGGCCGCATGGTGCTGGAGGGCGACAGGCTCGGCTGCGCCGAGGAGGCGATCGTGATCGCGGCGGGGCTGTCGATCCAGGACCCGCGCGAGTCGCCCGCCGAGGCGCGTCAGGCCGCCGCAGAGCAGCACGCGCGCTTCGACCGGGCGGGCGAGGACGAGCCGGACGGCGCCCGCTCGGACTTCATCGCGTTCCTGCGCCTGTGGAGATACGTCCGCACGCAGCAGAAGGAGCTGTCCGGCTCGCAGTTCCGCAAGCGCTGCAAGGCCGAGTTCCTGCACTTCCTGCGGATCCGCGAGTGGCAGGACCTCACCGTGCAGCTGCGCCAGGCGGCGAAGGCGGCGGGGGTGGCGACGAACGCGACGCCAGCCGCGCCCGACGAGATCCACCGTGCACTGCTGGCGGGGCTGCTGTCGCACGTCGGCGTGAAGGATGTCGCGGCCGATGCCGCCGCTGCGCGGCGAACCCCGCCCGCCCGCCCGCAGCGCCGCCGGCCGCTCGCCGAGTACACGGGCGCGCGCGGCGCGCGCTTCACGTTGTCGCCCGGGTCGGGGCTCGCGCGCAGAGCGCCGGACTGGACGATGGTTGCGGAGCTGGTCGAGACGACGCGGCTGTGGGGGCACACGGCGGCGCGCATCGACCCGGCCTGGATCGAGCCGATCGCGCCGCCGCACCTGCTGCGGCATTCCTACGGCGAGCCGCGCTGGGACGAACGGCGCGGCGCGGCGATGGTGGACGAGCGCGTAAGCCTGTACGGGCTCCCGATCGTGCTGTCGCGGGCGGTTCCCTACGCGCGCGTGGAAGTGGCGGGCGCGCGCGAGCTGTTCCTGCGCCGCGCTTTGGTGGCCGGCGAGTGGGAAGCACGCCACGACTTCCTCACCGAGAACGCGCGCCGGATCGCCGAGGTCGAGGCGCTGGAGGATCGCGTCCGCCGCCGCCACCTGCTCGCCGACGAGGAGGTGCGCTACCGCTTCTTCGACAATCGCGTTCCGGCCGACGTCGTCTCGGGCGTCGAGTTCGAGCGTTGGTGGAAGGACGCGCGCCGGCGCGAGCCGGAGCTGCTGACGCTGCCGCGCGAGCTGCTGCGCGCGGGCGAGGCCGAGGTGGAAGACACGCCGACGGAGTGGCGCGACGGCTCCCTGTCGCTCCCGCTCTCCTACCGCTTCGAGCCAGGCGCGGCCGACGACGGCGTGACCGTTCACGTTCCGCTGGAGCAGGTCGGCGAGCTGCGCGCCGACGAGTTCAGCTGGCTCGTTCCCGGGCTGCGGCTGGAGCTCGTCACCGCGCTGATCCGTTCGTTGCCGAAGGAGCTGCGCAAGCCGCTCGTACCGGTTCCCGAGATCGCGGCCCAGGCTTTGAGCCGCCTCCAGCCCGACCGCGAGCCGCTGCTCGACGCGCTCGCGCGCGAGCTGGAGCGCCGCGGCGTGCGCATCCCGCGCGAGGCGTGGGCGATCGACAAGCTGCCGCCGCACCTGCGGATGCGCTTCCGCGTCGAGGACGCGGGCGGGGAGGTCGTCGCCGAGGGCGAGGACCTCGACGCGCTGCGCGAGGCGGTCAAGCCGCGGCTGCGCGAGCGGCTCGCGGCCACGGCGCCGTCGATCGAGCGCAGCGGGGCACGCGAGTGGTCGTTCGGCACGCTGCCGCGCGAGCTCGCGGCAGCGGCCGCCGGCGGGCTGCGTGCGTTCCCCGCGTTGGTGGACGAGGGCGAGACGGTCGGCGTGCGGTTGTTCGAGACGGCGGGCGAGCAGGCGAGCGCGATGCACGCCGGCACGCGCCGGCTGCTGCTGCTGACCGTCCGCTCGCCGATCCCGTGGGTCGTCGACCGGCTCGACATGCCGGCCAAGCTCGCGCTGATGACCGCGCCGCACGGCAGCGTCGGCGCCGCCTTGGACGACGCGCTGCTGGCCACGCTCGACGCGCTGACCGCCGAGGCCGACGGCCCGGCCTGGGACGAGGCCGGCTTCCAGCAGCTGCGCGAACACGTCGCCGGCGAATTGGCGGACCGCACGCTCGCGACGGCGCGCGCTCTCGTCGCCGTGCTGGAGGCGCGCCGCGAGGTCGAGCGCCGGCTCGACGCGCTGCCGACGGCGGCGCCGCTGCAGGAGATTCGCCTCGACGTGGCCCGGCAGCTCGGCCGGCTCGTCCACCCGGGCTGTGCGGTCGCCGCCGGTGCGGCGCGGCTGCCGGACGTGGCGCGCTGGCTGCAGGGCGCCGCCGCCCGCCTCGACCGCCTTCCCGACGCGGCCGGCAGCGACCGCGACCGCATGCGCACGGTCCACGAGCTGGAGTCGGCCTACGAGGGCCGCCTCGCCGACTGGCCGGTCGGCATTCCCCGACCGCCGCAGCTGTACGAGGTGCGGTGGATGCTGGAGGAGCTGCGCGTCGCCCAGTTCGCGCCGGCGCTCGCGGTGCGCAACGGCGGGGCGGGCGGGCCCGTCTCCGCCAAGCGAATCCGCAGAGTCATCGCGCAGCCGGAGCGATGAGCGAGCACTGTTCTTTTCGCCTCGGTATGCGCGGCGAGAGGTGCAGTGGTCCGGCGGGTGGACCCTCGCCCGCGCGTGGACGGCACGCACGGCGGGTATGCCCGCGACCATGACGAACCGCCTCCGCCCCGCCGTCTTCCGCCCCGAGGCCCGGCCGGCGACGGCGACTGTGCTGCAGTCGCGCGGCGCAAGCGCCGCGGGTGCGCTCGCGGTCGGCGCGTTCGCCGTGGGCGCCGTCGCGATCGGTCGTCTCGCGATCCGCCGGGCCGCGATCGAGCGCCTCGGCGTCAGAGACACGAGACTCAGCCGCGTCGAGATCGACGAGCTCGTCGTGCGCAGACTGCGCGTCGTCGACCTCCACGTGGAGCGCGACCTCAGCGTGCGCCGCGTCCCCTCGCCCGTGCCGCCCGCCGTCGGCAGACCGCCGCCGCCTCCGCCCGAGGCCGTCCCACCGCCCCCGCACGACCCGCCGCATCCGAGACCCGAGGCGTAGCCGGCCGCGGCGCCCCGCACGGTGCGCAGCCGATCGCGCTCCACGTGCGCCGATCGGCTGGGGAGGGAGCAGGGCCGCGAGCGGATGAGCGTCACTTTCAGTCCGCTCTCCGGACAAAAAGTGACGCTCATGCCCGAACGGGTCCACCAACGGCGCCGGGAAGCCGGCCGCGCCGAGGCCCAGACCGCTCCCACCCCCTCGGTGCCCCCGGCGCACGCCGCGCACGCCCAGCCGCGCATGAACGGAGCGCCGCTATGCTTACATCGATGAGTATCGATGTAATGCCCAAGCGCAAGCGCGCCGCCGGCGCCGGCTGCTGCGAGCCGACCGTGCTGCCAGAGGTCGATGCAGCGACGGCGGCGCGGATCGCCGCAGTCGCGAAGGCGCTGTCGGATCCGATCCGCGTGCAGCTCGTCGACGTGCTGCGCGGCCACGCCGGCGAGGTCTGCGTTTGCGAGCTGGAACCGCTGTTCGACATCTCGCAGCCGACGCTCTCCCACCACTTGCGAAGGCTGCGTGAAGCGGGGCTCGTCGGCGTCGAGCGACGCGGGCTGTGGGCCTATTACTACGTCCATCCAGAAGCGATCGAGGAGCTGAGCGCATGGCTGTCCTGACCCCACGTACCGTCCTGACCCTGGCGGCCGGCATCGGCATCGGCGCTGCCATCGCGCATCGGCGCGCAGCCGCGGCCGCCGAGCCCTGCTGCGAGCAGCCGGCCTCCGGCGCGAGCTGCTGCTGAGTCGATGGAGCGCCCCGACCTGACGCGCCGCGCGCTGGCCGAGGGCCTCGCGGCCAGCGCGGGCAAGTGCTACGTCGACTGGGACTTGCCCGATCCGAAGGGCCAGCCGCTGGACGCGGTCCGTGCCATGCGCGACGAGATCGCCGAAAGGGTCGGAGCGCTGGTCGCGGAGCTGGACGCGAGCTGACTCAGCCGGCGGGTGTGGCAGGCGGCGGCGCGGCCACGACAGGCGCGGCGGACGCGCGTGGATCCCCGATGCGCGGATCCCCGTCCACGTCGCGTTCGGCCACGACGCGGTCGCGGCCGGCTGCCTTGGCCGCGTAGAGCGCGCGGTCGGCGAGCGACAGCAGCTCGTCGGCGCTCGTCCCCTTGCCGATCTCCACCAGTCCGACGCTGAATGTGACCGGGCCATGGTCCTCGCCGACGACGCTGGTGAGACGCTGCGCCGCGACCTCCTGCAGGTCGCGCGCGACCTCGCGCGCCGCCGCCAGGTCGGTGCGGCGCAGGATCGCCGCGAACTCGTCGCCGCCAAGCCGTGCGATCACGTCGGCGGAGCGCAGGCGGCTGCGCAGCGCGTCGCCGAGCCGCGCGATCACGGCGTCGCCGGACGCGTGACCAAGCGTGTCGTTGATCGCCTTGAAGCGGTCGACGTCGAGCAGCAGCAGGACGCTGCTCCTCGCGCGACTCGTCGACAGGTCGAGCTCGCGCTGCAGCTCGCTCTCGAAGCGGCGGCGGTTGAAGACGCCGCTGAGCGGGTCGTGGTCGGCGAGGAAGCGCAGGCGGTCCTCCGCCGTTTTGCGCTCGGTCACGTCGAGCGCCTGCACGAGGCGGTAGAGCGGCTTGCCCTCGGCGTCGCGCACGAGCGAGGCCGACATGTCGAGCCACATGTGCGCGCCGTCGGGCCGCACGACGCGGTACTCGCCGCGGTGCACCGCGTCGGCGCCGCGCAGCAGCTCCTCCATCCCGCGGGCGAGCGCCGGCGCGTGCGCCGGGTCGACCATCGCGCTCAGCGCACGTGTGCCGACGAGATCGTCGCGGTGGCAACCGAAGATGCGCCCGAGGCTCTCGTTCGCGTCGAGCAGCACGTCGCACCGCTCGCCGTCGACGCCGACGATCGCCATGCCGGTGGCGGAGTCGTCGAACGCGCGGCGGAAGCGCTCCTCCGCCTCGCGCTGTGCAGCCTCGGCGGCGAACCGCTCGGTCACGTCGCGCGCGGCCGCGTGGATCAGCTGGCGTTCCGGATCGATCCACGAGTGCCACTCGATCGTGCGCCAGCGGCCATCTTTCGTGCGGTAGCGGTTCGTGAAGCGGACGCTGCCGTCACCCTCGAACGCGCGGGCGGCCTCGGCCTCGGTCCGCTCGCGGTCCTCGGGATGGACGAAGTCGAGGAACGGTCTCGCCATCAGCTCCTCGCGCGTCCAGCCGAGGTCGCGCTCCCACGCGCCGTTGAGGTGGGTGAAGCGGCCGTCGAAGGTCGCGGTGCCGAGCAGGTCGCCCGCCAGCTCGAAGTGGCGCGCGCTCGCCTCCGCCTCCGCAGCAGCCACGCGCATGCGATCCGCCAGGTGGCCGGCGACGGCGCCGATCAGCACGGACACGAGCGCGCGCGTGATGTATGCCGAGGGCGCGAGCGCGACCGCCGCGTTCGGCGCCCACACGACGTACAGGCCGAACGCGAGGAGCCCGGCGGCGATGCCGGCACGGCGGCCCAGCTCGACGCCGACGAGCACGACCGGAAGCAGATAGAGAATCGAGAGCCCGCTGCCGGCGTTCTGGTCGACTTCGAGCGCCACGAAGATCGCGACGAATGTCAGCGCTGCTGCGAGTAGCACGCGCCATTGGCGCCCGCGTGACTGCGACCCACTCACGACAGCATCATCGACCGGCGACGCGCCAACCAACGCTTGTGCACGGCTTTGTGCAGCTTGGCGCAGCGAAATGTCATCAAGCCGCTGCCGAGTGAACCATTCAGTTCGGTCGCGCGTAGGGACCTGCGCTCAGGCCTGCTCCGGATGCCGCACGCGATGGCGCGCCTCGCCGTAGACCCGCGTCTCGTAGACGATCAGCAGCACGAGCGCCGCCGACAGCAGCGCGAGCGGGACGATCGCGGCGACGTCGTACAACGCCGGGATCAGCGCAAGCAGCACGATCGCCAGCCCGAGACGTCGTCTGTTCAGCGTGCGGACGTTGCGCAGGCGGAAGGCGACGTGCGCGAGCAGGTAGAGGGCGGTCCCGCCGAGCAGCGCGAACGTCGGCACGAGGTGCAGCGGATCGTCGACGTGCCCGATCGCCTTCTTCATCCCGAGCGCGACGAGCACGATGCCGGCGATCATCGGGAAGTGCAGGTAGGAGAAGGAATCGCGCGCCATGCGGTTGCGCACCGAGCCCTCCGGCGCCTCGACCAGCCGCCTCGTCGAGACGGGCGCGACGACGTCGAAGTAGAGCCACCACAGCGCGGCGGCGACGACGATCCCCAGCACCGCGGCCACCACCACGCCCGCGTCGATGTGCCCGCCGGCCCCGGCGCCGATCGCGACGATCGACTCGCCGAGCGCGATGATCACGATCAGCCCGTGCCGCTCGGCGAAGTGGCCCGGCACGAGCCGCCAGCCGGACGGGTCGATCAGCAGCGGTCCCCCCATGTCGAGCGTCAGCGCGAGCGCCCACAACCCGCCCTGCACCCAGTCGTCTGTCGCAGCGGCGAGCAGCAGCAGGCCGACGCCGATCGCGGTGCTGACGGCGAGCCCGAGCGTCGCTCTGCGCAGCCCCGGATCGTCGCGGCTCGCCAGCACGAACAGCAGGATGTGCGCGACGCGCACGACGCCGTAGGCGACCGCGAACAGCAGCGCCTCCGATCCGAACGCCTCCGGCACGCACAGCGCGGCGACGAGGAACGCGGCCATCGCGAGGAACATCACGAGACGGACCGCACCCTCCTCCGGGTCGACGACGCTCGTGAGCCACGAGTAGCCGACCCACGACCACCACAGCACGCCGAGCACGAGCAGGCCCTGCGCCAGTCCCTCCCACGTCGGGTGGGCGGCCATCAGCGCCGTGCACTGCGTGAGCGCGAGGACGAAGACAAGGTCGAAGAACAGCTCCAGCGGAGTGACACGCTCCTCGTCGCCGCGCAGCACTGCGCCGAAGAGCGGGGAGCGGTCCTCGGAGGCGGCCGTGCTCATTGGCCCATCTTCGCACCGTGCGGCCCGGAGCCCGACGGCGTCCCGCGCCGGGCAGCGGCGCCGCTCGTCGCCGAGCTGGAGCGGATCGGCGCGGAGGGGTTGGCGGAGGCCGGCCGCCGTCGCGACGCGGCCTTCCTGCAGCAGGGATCACATTCGACACGCCGTCCGGCCATCGACTCGGCACGCTACTCACGACCGCGGCTGTCGGTCAGCCGTCGGAGGCCGCGTCGCGCCGCCGCTCGAACAGCTCGAACAGCTCGGCGAGCGGGGCAGGGATCGCGCGCACAATCCGCACCAGCGTGACGAACGTGGGGTCGACCTCGCCGCGCTCGATCGCCGCGAGGTGGCTGCGGCGCAGCTCGGCTCTGTCGGCCACCTCGGCCTGCGAGAGGCCGCGCAGCTCGCGCAACTCCGCCACAGCAGCACCGAGGTGGCGGTGCTCCGGCGAGCGTGCGCCGTTCAGACCGTCATGGCTCGACAAGGGAATCCTTCGCTTGGGGGGCGGGGAGCCGAGGATGTCCCTGCGCGCAGCCTCGGCTTGGTGATCCGGAATGTGGATCATCCCAGGCCGGACGGGTCATAGCGGAGTGAGGACATGTCAGGATGGCGGCGGTGTTCCTCACCCCCGAGGACGCGCGATCCTGGCGCTGGAGAGCGACACGATCGCGGGGCACACATGCAAGGTCGTCGTGCTCGGCGCAGGTGCCCCGTACGTCGAGGCGCTGCGCACCGCGATCGCCGAGCGGATCGCCGTCGCGCCGCAGCTGACGTGTCGGCTGGGCGGATCCGCCGACGCACCGGCGCGGGTCACCGACGAGCGGTTCCACGCTGCGGACCATGTCGTCGCGGCCGACGTCTCGAGGCCCGTCGGCCGGGACGAGCTGCGCGCGCTCGTCGCCAGGCTGTTCGCCGAACGTCTCGAACGTGCCTGGGCCGCGCGAGCCGGTCGCGGTGCTCGGCGCGCGGGTGGAGGCGATGCACTCGCCCGCGGAGATCGGCGAATGCCACACGCTGCGCGTCGCGGTCGTCTCGCTGGCGGACACGCTGTGCTTCGGCTTTTGCGCCGACTCCGCGATCGTGCCCGATCCGCAGACGATTGCGGCGGGACGGAGGCGGAGGCCGCCGCATTGGTTGCGGCGACCCCCTGAACGCCTACTCCTGCGCGCCGCCGTTGTCGTCGTCCGCGTTCGCGTTCGACGCGGTCACCGGCGACTCGCACAGCTGTGTCGTGCTGCCGCTCTGGCAGACCCGGTAGTTCGTGCCGGACTGCAACTGTGTGCGCGTGTCGATCGTGTAAGGGACGCCGTCGGACGTGCCGGCCTGCATCGTGATCACGTAGTACGCGCCCTCCGTCCAGGTGTTGAAGCCGCCGAGCACGGCAGCGGCGCCCTGCTTGACGCCCTGGTCCTCACCGGTCGTGACGCCCTGCTTGTGGCCCTGCTCGAAGCCGACCTTCTTGCCCTGGGCCTCGCCCTGCTGCTGGCCGGCCTTCTCGCCCTTCGCCTTCCCAGCCTGCACGCCGGCCTGGTAGATCTCCTGGTAGCCGGGCTTGCCGGGCTCGTAGTTCGCCTGCACCTGCTGCTTGCCGGCTGCAACGCCGTCGGCGTAGCCCTGCGAGTCGCCCGAGGTCTCGCCCTTGTCGTGGCCGATCAGGTAGCCGCCGACGCCGGCGATCACGAGCACCGCAATCGCGATGCCGATAACCGCGCCGATCGACAGGCGCTTGCCTTCGCCGTCAGACGCCGGGGGATTGGTGCCGGGCGCCGCGGCGCCGCCTTCCGGTGTTGCGCTCATCAGCAGTCCTCCATGCGGGTGGTGACGGGTGCGATGTTCCTCCGTTACACGGTGTGTTCGACGCCGGTCATGCGAGTCCCCGTAGCTGAGTACGCGACGACATCCCCGCCCCGCAGGCCGCAAGCAACAGTGCAAGGGCAGCGAGCAGCGCGACCGGCAGCAAGCGGAGCGGGGGACGACGCGCCATCGCCTCGGCTATCGGCAGCGGGGCGGAGTGGCTATAGCGGCGGGCATCAGGCGTGCAGGGGAAGGTGCGCGCGACGCGCGACGCGCTCCCGCCGGGTCCGCTCACGGCCCGAGCAGCGCAGCCGGCACGACCGCGATCCCGTCCGGCCGCCGATACGCCACGCGGCCGTCGTCGCGCTCGACGATCAGATCGACCTCGCGGTCGCCGCGGTGCGTGCGCAGATGGCCGACGGTTGCCTCCGCCGCCTGCGCGTACACGCGCACGGACAACGTCACCAGCGACTCGAACAGTGCGCCGAGCAGCGTGCCGTCGCGCGGGATCGTCGGCCCCGGCGAGGCGCCTCTCAACAGCGCGCTCGCGCTCGCGCCGAGCAGCCGCGCGGCGAGCGCAGGGTCGGCGAGGTGGTGCTTGGGCGGCAGCGCCAGCTCGGCGATGCGGTTGCTCGAGGGCTTCCAGCCGGGGACCTCGTCGAGCACGTACAGGCGCTCCAGCACGTCGCGGTAGGGCTGCACGGTGCTGCGCGCCGGCGGCGACTCGTGCCCGCCCGTTGCGGCGTCGCGGATCCGCTCGAACGATGTCGTCGTCGCGGTTGCGGCGGCGTAGGCGGTCAGCCAGCGCCGCAGCCCGTCCGGGTTGCGCACTGCGTGGCCGAGCTCGGGGAAGTCGCGGTCGACGTCGGCGGCGGCGATCGCGCGCTCATCCAGGTCATCGAGCTCGTGGACGGTGTTGGACCGCTGCACAAGTCGATCGAGGGCGAGGCGTGGTTCCAGACGGCAGCCGCATCGCATCCGCGCAGCGGATAGGTTGCGCGCCCATGAGCCTCCGCATCCCGCTGGTCGCGACGATCGCGGCGGCTGTCCTCTCTCTGGTCGCGCCCACCCTCGCCTCCGCCGCCAGTGCCGTCACCTCCCCGGCCGATGGGTCCGCCTACGCCTACGCGGAGACGGCACCGCCGGAGGTCACGGTCTCCGGCACCGCTTCCGGCCCGGTCGACCTGCGCTGCGCTGTCAAGGTCGGCTCGACCTGGAGCTTCGGAACGCTGCTGACGGGCGGCGACAACGTGCCCGTCACGGGCGGCACGTTCACAGCGGGGCCCATCGTGCTGCCGACCGATGACGCGGCGCTGTGCCGACTCGTCGCGGTCCCCCACGGCACGACGCCGACTGACCTGACCGGCATCTCGGGACCCAACCTGCGGCTGCTGATCGTCCGCAACACGGGCGGCCAGACCGACAGCCACGGCGGCGCGAACCAGGGCACGCCGTTCAACCACTTCACGACCGCGGGCGGCACGGTCGCCGACACCGGCTACACGGCCGCCGGCAACACCGGGATCGACTCGATGAGCCTGCTGTCGAGCGATCCCGGCGAGCTGGGTCGCGTCTTCAACAACGCCGACAGCATCCCCGCGCTGGACCCGACCGGCCCGGGAGCGCCGAGCAGCGCCGGCCAGGACGGCCCGCTCACGGGGATCCTCGTCGACGGCGTCAACGCCTTCACCGGGCCGACGTGGGAGAGCGCGATCACGCCGTCGCTCAGTCTCGTCTTCCGCAACTACCAGCCGTTCCCGTCGGTCGGCGTGACGATCAACCCGGTGCTGGGACCAAGCGACCAGTTCGTCGAGGTCGAGAACGACGTCGTCGTGTCGTGCAGAGGCAGCGATCCGATGTGGTACCTGCCGCAGGGCGCCACGTGCACCGGCCTGGTCGACAGCGGCGTGCGCCTGACGGTCGCGACGTTCGTCTCGCCCGCCGGCAACGCCGTCATCCGCATCTGGCGCGTCGCCTCCACCGACGGCAGAGCGCATGACGTGAAGCTGTGGATCGCGCACGCGGCTGCCACGAACGGCGTGCTGTCGCGCGCGTGGAAGCTCCCCGACGACACGGGCTACGTGACGCACAGCGGCGGCGACGCGCCGACGGTGACGGGCGCCGCGCCGTGGATCGCGCGCTTCAACAGTGCCGGCGCAGCCGACGGCGACGCGTCGCAGGGCGTCGGCGCGGTCGCCGCGAGCAAAGCGCCGAGCGCGCTGCGCTTTGCGAACGCGCGCGAGCTCGACGCGAAGTACCCGCTCGCGGTGCCCGCGGTCGGGGACGCGGAGCTGCGCTTCGCCTACGTCGGCGCCGCGACGCAGGCGACGCTTGAGAACGACCTCGCGGCCGCCGTCGCCACGGTCAACGGCGGCGGCGGCCCGGGCGGCGGCAGCGGCGGACAGGACGGCAGCTACGGCCCGGGCGTCGGCGTGCCGCGTCCCAGACTCACGCGCACCGGCCGGGCCGTCCTCGGTACGGACCGGACGCTCGCGCTCGGCTACGCGCTCAGATGCCCGGCGGCCGGAGCCGCGCCACCGTGCTACGCGACGGTCACGCTCACGCAGCCGGTTGGAAGAAGAGCGCGCAAGTCGGCGAAGAGACGCAGAGCGGCGAGAAGAGCGAGACCGCGCGTGCTCGGGAGAGTCCGGGTGCAGGTCGCACCCGGCAGAAGCGTCGCGCTCAGGCTGCGGATCTCGCGCAGAAACCGTGCGGCGATCAAGGCCGGCCGCATCACGATGACGGCGAGGCTGTCCCGTCTCGGCATCCCCATGCAGACGATCGTCAAGCCGCTGCCGGTGAAGATCGCCAAGCCGAAGCCGAGCAGAAGAGCACGCCACCGGCGGTAGGCCGGCGCGCATCGGTCGCTACGCTGCGGCGGATGCGCCCGCTCCCCACCTGGCCGCTCGCCGCCGGCGCCCTGCTGCTTGGCTTCGCGGTCGCGGAGCTCACCGGGGTGCGCGCGATCGGCGGCATCGTGCTGTTCCTCGGCGGCCTCGCCTCCGGGCTGCGTTGGCGCCTGCTGCTCGGCCTCCCCCGCGCCATCGCGCTCGTCGTCGTCTTCCTCGCCGGCTTCGCGCTCGCCCACCCGCTCGGGAACGCGATCGGCTCGTGGCCGGCGGTGATCCTCGTGGCGGCGATCGTCGGCGGGATCGTGTGGCGCGTGGCGGATTCGCCCTACGCGCTCGCCCGAACTTCTTAGCCACACGGCGCACCAACCTTGGACAGGCGTGCAACGACACGCGCACACCTCGCTGCCACACTCGCTCCATGAACACGGGACGCCCACCGCAGATCGTCGCCTTCGGGGGCGGCGGGTTCTCGATGGAGGCGGGGAATCCGCTGCTCGACGACTACGTGCTCGGGCTTGCCGAGCGCGAGCGGCCGAAGGTCTGCTTCGTGCCGACCGCCTCCGGTGACGCGGACCACTACGTCGTGCGCTTCTACCGCACGTTCTCCACGCGCTGCGAGACGTCGCACGTCTCGCTGTTCCGCCGCGACCGCGGCGACGGCGCGGTCGAGGGCGACCTCGAGGCGCACCTGCTCAGACAGGACGTGATCTACGTCGGCGGCGGCAGCGTCGTCTCGCTGCTCGGCGCGTGGCGCGCGCACGGGCTCGACCGCGTGCTGAAGCAGGCGTGGCGCCGCGGCGTCGTGCTGTGCGGGCTGTCGGCCGGCTCGCTGTGCTGGTTCCAGGAGGCCGTCACCGCGTTCCACGGCGCGCCGACCGTGGTGCGAGGGCTGGGCCTGCTTCCCCACTCCAACTGCGTCCACTACGACGGCGAGCCGGAGCGACGCGAGGAGTATCGCCGCTTCGTCGGCGACGGCGTCACGCCCGGCTACGCCGCTGACGACGGCGCGGCGCTGCACTTCGTCGGGCGCGACCTGCGCCGCGTCGTCAGCTCTCGTCCCCGCGCGCGGGCGTTCCGCGTCGAGCCGCGCAAGGGCGAGGTCGTGGAGGAGCAGCTGCCCGTCAGCTACCTCGGCGACGCGCAGCTGGACCTGGCGGTCGCGTGACGGTCCGCGAGAGCCTGCGCGGCGAGCCGCAGATCCTGGCGATGGGCGGTGGCGGCTTCACGATGGAGCCGGACAACCCCGCGCTCGACGACTTCGCGCTGTCGCTCGTGCGCGTGCCCGAGCCGCGAATCCTCTTCCTGCCGACCGCCTCCGGCGACCCGACCGCGCAGATCACGTCCTTCTACGCGCGCTTCGCACGGCGCGCGTCGGCGACGCACCTGTCGCTGTTCCGCCGCCACGGCTCCGCCCGCTCGCTTGAGGACATCGTGCTGGAGCAGGACGTGATCTACGTCGGCGGCGGCTCGATGCGCAACCTGCTCGCGATCTGGAGAGCCCACGAGCTCGACGGGCTGCTCGTCGAGGCATGGCGCCGCGGGATCGTGCTCGCCGGTCTGAGCGCCGGTGCCATGTGCTGGTTCAGCGGAGGCGTGACGCGTTCGAGCGGTCCGCTCGAGGTGATCGGGGGGCTGGGCCTGTTGCCCGGCTCGTTCACCGTGCACGCCGACGGCGAGCCGGAGCGGCTGCCGGTGTGGCTCGCCGCCGTGCGAAGCGGCGAGCTGCCCGGCGGCTGGGCCGCCGACGACGGCGTCGGCCTGCTGTTCCACGGCACGCGCATGACGCGGGTGGTGACGTCACGCCCCGGCACCGCCGCCCTGCGGGTGGACCTGGTGGCCGGCGAGCTGGTCCGCCATCGGATCGAGCCGGAGCTGCTCGGTGCGGGCCCCGGCGGCCCGGGCTCGCAGCCGGTGCCGGACGACATCCGCGAGCTGCGGGAGCTGCGCCAGGCGATGCGGCGCAATTGACCCGCGCGCCCACAATCTCCGCACCGGAAAAAAGCTTGCTGATAGGTTGCGCCCCGTGGGAGGCGTCGCAGCACACCGAGCCGGGAGCTGTCAGCGACGACGGTCGCGCAGCCGCGTGTGCCTCGCGCTTGCTGCGACGTTGACGGTCGCGCTCGCGGCGAGCGGGAGCGCATCGGGATCCGACACGATCACGTCGAGCGGACCGCTCACGTCCATCCAGACGACGGCCGACCTCAATTGCGACGTCGACCACGCCGGCGACGACCACGGCGAGTTCTTCGGCGAGACCGCCTGCGGCACGCTCGTCGCGTTCGATGGGACGCTCTTCGGACCCGCGACGATCCCCGCCGGAAGCAGCGCATCTCCGCGCTTTCCCTGGGAGCCCGTGAGTCAGCTCTCGTCCGGCTCTGGCAGCCCCACGGACCCCTACCGCATCGTGACCGTCGTGCACGGCGGTGGGATCAGCCTGACGCAGACCGACACGTACGTCGTCGGGTCGGAGAGCTACGGCACGCGTGTCGCCATCTCGAACACGACGGGCGCGCCGCTTCAGATCACGCTGTACCGCGTCGGCGACTGCTACCTGGAGGACAACGACTGGGGCTATGGCGCAGTCGACACGACGGCCGGCACGGCGTCGTGCCTTGCGAGCCTCGATCCGGGCTCGCGCATCGAGCAGTGGGCGCCGGTGACGCCCGGATCGCATCGCATCGAGGCGTTCTTCAACGACCTGTGGGCTGCCGTCGGCACACAGCAGCCGCTGCCCGACACGTGCGCCTGCGCGGAGTTCCACGACAACGCCGCCGGGCTGTCGTGGACCGCCACGATCCCCGCCGGCGGTACCAGCTCCTTCTCGCACCTCACGGGCTTCTCGCCGACCGGCAACGTGCAGGTCGCCGACTCCGACGGCGACGGCTTTCCCGACGCATGGGAGTCGCCGACCGGCGGCGTCGACACGAACGCTGACGGCACGCCGGACCTGAAGCTGTCCGACTTCGGCGCGACGCCGGACCGCCGCGACGTCTTCGTGCAGGTCAACTGGGCGAGAACGCGCTGCGCACTGATCTTCTTCTGCTCGACCGCAAATCGCCGGCCTTCGCTCGGCGCCCTGCGTGACATTCAGCGGGCCTTCGCGACGCACGGCGTGCGCCTGCACGTCGATGCGGGGCCGGACAGCATCATGAACCCCGACACCGACGCCAGATGGGGTGGCCTCAGCCGAGTGGGCGACGCGATCGAGACACCGCAGCGCATTCCCGGCATGCATGGAGACGACTTCAACTGGAGCGAGGCGTTCGACGGCTATCGCAACCAGCTGGTGCCGGCCGAGCGCGCGCGCATCTTCCATTTCGTGTTCTACGTCGGAAGCTTCGACGGAGGTCACAGCGGCTTGGCGCGCTCGGGGGCCGGCGGCCCGTTCGCCGGACGCGACGTGATGATCGCCCACGACGACTTCACGCCCACCCGCATCAGAGAGGCGGGCACGGTGATGCACGAGCTCGGGCACAACCTCGGCCTCTCGCACGGCGGCTCAGTCGAGGAGCAGGCCGTCAACTACAAGCCCAACTACCCGTCGGTGATGAACTACGCATGGCAGTTCTCGGGCACGTTCAAGAGCAGCACGCTCGGCCTGCTCGACTACTCCGAGGGCACGCTGGCACCGATCAACGAGCTTGCCCTGAGCGAGCCGGGCGGCCTCGAGCCAGACGCCGCGGCAGGCGACATCGGCACGAAGTGGAGCTGTCCGGGGACGCGCGCCTACCGCGGGCCGCTGCCATCCGTCTTCAACGTCGACTGGAACTGCAACGGCCATATCGACGCCGGCACCGTCGGCACGAACGTCAACGACCCGGCGACGCCCGGCAACGCATCCGACCCCAGCTTGACCGAACTGCACGACCACGACGACTGGGGCTCGCTGCTCTTCGACGGCGGCGGAGCACTCGGCGGAGCGGGCGACACCGCCTCGCCTGCGGCGGCGACGCCGGTCGCGGAGCCGACGACGCAGCAGTTGACCTCCGCCGCCGGCGACCTGCACACGGTCTCGTTCACCGCGCCCGGTCACATCGCGATGCAGGCCAACAGCTCGGCGCCCGTCCCCGTGCGCATCGCCAATCACCATGCACAGCGGCGGGTCTACACGCTCGCCGTCATCGCTGACGGCGTCGCGCTCTCGGGCCTTCCGCGACAGGTCACGCTCGCGCCACGTCAAGCGCGCACGCTCAAGCCGCTGGTCAAGGCGGGCGCGGCGAATGCGACGGCCTTCTTCGAGATCGACGCCACCTCCAACCAGCCGACCGACGCCGACTCCGCCATCTCCGACGTAGAGATCGTCGACGGACCGGTGCGTGGCCAGCCGCGCGTGTCGACGATCGTCGCGCTCGACGACAGCGGCAAGCCGCTGCGGATCGCGATCGACGGCGCGCGTGCGCAGCGCGTGCGCGGGCACCATGCCGGACCGGTCCTGCCGGTGACGGCGGGTCCGCACACCATTCGGATATCGACGGGAACCGGGCGCCGGACGAGACGTGCGACCGTGCAGACGACCCTTCAGGCTCATCAGCTCGCCGCCTTCGTCATCTCGACGCGACGCGGTGCGCCGCGCGTGCACCGCCTGACCGTCGCGCCTAGAGCGCGCGGGGTGTTGTCGCTGCTGCCCGGCAGCCACCGCGTGAGAGTTGGGTCGCACGGCCGATCCGTTCCGCACGGCCGGCTGATCAAGCTCCCGCGCCGCGCGCGCACCATCGCGATCGGCACCCGCAACGTGCGGCTCGGTCACGTACAGCTGGTGGTGCTGACGCCGAACGGACGCGGCGGCGTCTCGGTGACGACGCTCCGCAGACGCTGAGCATCGCCTCACCGTAGGCTTGCGCGGATGGAGATCGCGCGCCGCGACTCGCTCCCCGCATACGTCACCCGTGACGGATCGGAGATCCGCGAGTGGGTCGCGCCGAGGACGCCTGGCCGCCGGCAGTCGTTGGCGGAGGCAACCGTCCGTGAGGGCGGCTCAACGCTCGCCCACTATCACCAGGAGAGCGAGGAGGTGTACCTCGTGACTTCAGGGAGCGGCCGGCTGCTGCTGGGCGACGAGACGCAGGCGATCGGGGCCGGGGACTGCGTCGTGATCCCGCCTGGGACGGTCCACCGGCTCTGGGCCGACGCCGGCGCTCCGCTCGTCGTCGTTTGCTCGTGCGTGCCGCCCTACTCGCACGAGGACACGGTGCTGGTGGACTGAGCGGCCGCCCCACCACGTCCATGAGATGCACAGAGAGACACTGCTCGGCGAACTCACCCCCTCAGCCGTCGTCCTGGCGAAACGCCCAGCGGACCTCGTCGACGCTGAGGCCGCTCGCTACGCACGCCAACAGCTTCATTCGTGCAGCCTGGGGCGAGAGGAAGCCGGCGGGGATGATCGACGTTCCGCGCAGGTCCTGCTCGCTGCCGGCGTAGCCGTAGGTGCCGGTCAGGACGACGCCGCGCTCGGGGCGGCAGTACGCCACGACGGGGATCCGGGTGGCCGCCTCCGCCCACAGCTCCAGCAAGGCCGGGGCCAGGTGGCCGGCGCCCAGGGTCCCGATGACGACGCCGTCCGGGTCGGTCGACAGGGCCGCCCGGGCCAGCGTGCCGTCGTCGCCCGACGAGGTCGGGATCACCAGGACGCGCTTGTCGAGCTCCGGCGGATCCAGCGGCGGATTGCGGGGGAGGCGGGACCAGATCGTCGGGTGCCCCTCGGTGACGCGTCCCAGCGGCCCGGTCTGGGGTGAGCTGAACGCCACCAGCGACGTCGTGTCCGTCTTGCGCGTGCAGCGCGCGTGGTGGATCTCGCCGCCGAAGACGACCAAAACCCCCATCCCAGCCGCCTCTTCGCTGCGCGCCACCGACACGGCATCGAGCAAGTTGGCGGGCCCGTCGGCGCCGGCCGCGGTGGCGGGCCGGATCGCTCCGGTGAAGACGATCGGCGCTTCGGCGTCGTGGATCACGTCGCACAGCATCGCCGTCTCCTCGAGCACGTCGGTCCCGTGCGTCACCACCACCCCGATGCCCCGCCGCGCGGCGTCGCGCGCCTCGCGGCAGATCTGCAGCTGGTCGTCCAACGTGAGGTGCGCGCTCGGCTTGTTGACGACGTCGCGGGCCTCGATCGTCTCGCGGTCTCCCAGGCCGGGGATCGCGGCGACCAGCGCCTCCGCGTCGAGCTGCGGTGTCGCGCCCGCCGGGCCGCCCATCGCGATTGTCCCGCCGGCGCCGAGGATGCGCACGCGGCGGGCTGGCGCGTTGGCGGGCGGTGGCGTCACCCGCCGAACCCTAGCGGGCGCTTGCGGGTGCCTGGCCCGCCTCGCCGAGCAGCGCGCCGACACCGTCGCCGAGCTCGCCGCCGCCCATGAACTGCTCCGGGTAGCCGTACATCCCATGCTCGACGATGTCGAGCCCCTCGCGCTCCTCGACCTCGGTGACGCGCAGGCCGACGGTTGCCTTGATCGCGGCGAAGGTGAGGTAGGAGAGCACGAAGACCAACGTGAAGGCCGACAGCACGCCGACCGCCTGCACGCCGAGCTGCTCGAACGAGCCGCTGTAGACGAGGCCGGCATCGCCAGGCACGCCGGGCGCGTCGACGATCCGCGGCGCGGCGAACAACCCGCAGGCCAGGGTCCCCCACACGCCCGCGACGCCGTGCGCGCTCAAAGCGCCGACCGGGTCGTCGAGCACGCGGTCGATCGCGAGCACGCTCACCACCACCAGCGCGCCCGCCACCACGCCGATGATCGGCGCCGCCCACAGCTCGACGAAGCCGCACGGCGCGGTGATCGCGACCAACGCGCCGATCGCGCCGTTGCCGACCATGCCGATGTCGAGCCGCCCGCTGATCGCGGTGATCGTGATCGACGCGCCGACGACGCCAGCCGCCGCCGCGAGGTTGGTGACCAAAGCGATCTCGGCGAAGCGCGAGCCGCCGGTGCCGATCGTCGAGCCGGCGTTGAAGCCGAACCAGCCGAGCCACAGGATCAGCACGCCGAGGCCGAAGATCGGCATCGAGTGACCCGGGATCGCGCGCGGCTGGCGGCCGGGGCCGTACTTGCCGCGGCGCGGGCCGAGCAGCAGCAGCGCGGCGAGGCCGCCCGTCGCGCCGGTCAGGTGGACCACCGTGGAGCCGGCGAAGTCCTGCATGCCGGCGCCGAGCTGGTCAAGCCAGCCGCCGCCGAAGATCCAGTGGGCGACGAGCGGGTAGATCAGGCCGGCGAAGACGGTCGCGTAGATCGGATATGCGATGAAGCGGATCCGCTCCAGCGTCGTGCCCCACACGATCGCCAGGGACACCGCACAGAAGACGAGCTGAAACAGCACGAAGCCGGAGTCGGCCGCGTCGAACGTGCCGGCGATCGGCGAACCGGCGGAGATGTGGTGGCCGACCGACAGGAAGAAGCCGGAGTCGCCGAACAGCGCCAGCCCGCCCCCGAACGCGAGCCCGAAGCCGACCATCCACCACACGAGCGAGGCGACGGAGAAGTTGAGCAGGATCTTCGCAACGACCGTGCCGGCGTTCTTGCCGCGCGAGAAGCCGATCTCCAGGCAGGCGAAGCCGGCCTGCATGAACATCACGAGCACGGCGGCGACGACGAGCCAGGTTGTGTCGAGTTCGCGTGCGACCTCGGGCAGCGTGCGCGTCACAGCTCGACCCCCTTCGCGGCGGCAGCCGCAGTGGCGGGCAGCGTGCGCATCAGCTCGTCCGCCGGCACGGGCCGGCCAAGCAGGAAGCCCTGCGCGAGTGGGCAGCCGTGTGCGCGCAGGAAGTCGAGCTGCTCCTGCTCCTCGACGCCCTCCACGACGGTCGTCATCCCGAGCGCTCTGCCGAGGTCGAGGACGGCGGCCACGATCGAGGCGGAGCCGGCGTCGTCGGGCACGCGCCGCAGGAAGGAGCGGTCGACCTTGAGGACCTGCACCGGCAGGTCGCGCAGGCGTCCCAGGGATGAGTGCCCGGCGCCGAAGTCGTCGATCGCGATCGCGAGGCCGGCCTCCTTGAGCTCGGTCAGCAGCGAGCGCTGGCGGCGCGCGTCGGACAGCAGCGCTGTCTCCGTCAGCTCGGCACAGAACTGGCTCGGGTCGAGGTGGTGCGAGGCGATCCGCGCGGCGATCGAGGAGACGAGGTCGGCGCGGCGCAGCTGGCGCGGCGAGAGGTTGAAGTTGAGCCGCGGCGCGAACCCGTCAGCCGCCCACGTGACGGCCTGCTCGCAGAGCGCCTCGACGACCCACGCGCCGATCCCGTCGATCAGGCCGGTCTCCTCGGCGACGGGGATGAACGCGCCCGGCGGGATCAAGCCCTCCTCCGGGTCCTCCCAACGGACCAAAGCCTCCAGCGCGTCGAGCGAGCCGTCGGAGACGCGCACGATCGGCTGGTAGTGGAGACGCAGCGCGCCCTCGTCGATCGCGCGGCGCAGGCGCGTGGTGAGCGACAGCCGCTGACGCGCGTCGCTCTCGCGCGGCTCATAGAACGCGACGGTCCCGCCGCCGGCGCGCTTGGCCTGGTACATCGCGGCGTCGGCGGCCTTGAAGAGGGACTCCTGATCGTCGGCGTGCTCGGGGAAGAGGGCGACGCCGATCGACGCGCCGACGTGGAACTCCGCACCGGAGACCTCGAACGGGCGCTCCAGCGCGGCGGCGATGCGGTCGCCGGCGATTTGCGCGATCGCGCGCGGGTCGGTGGCGCCGACTGCTTCCGCGCCGGCCGTGCCGCAGTCGAGCAGCAGCAGGAACTCGTCGCCGCCCTGGCGCGCGAGCACGTCGCCGGTGCGCGTCAGCTCGGACACGCGCAGCGCGGTCTCGCGGAGGACCTCGTCACCGGCGGT
>Ga0126311_10000066_pt1 | contig 52265 bp, 53 predicted proteins | sample Plot61_FD_92539 | JGI IMG/M metagenome (GOLD analysis project Ga0126311, IMG submission 92539) | Serpentine soil microbial communities from UC McLaughlin Reserve, CA, USA - Plot61 | ecosystem: Environmental > Terrestrial > Soil > Grasslands | place: USA: UC McLaughlin Reserve, Lake County... | reverse complement strand
GAGCTGCTCGACTACATCGGTGACGAGGACCCCGACCTCGTCGCGCGCGCGTTCGAGCGACGGCGCCTCGCGCGCGTGGAGCGCACGCGCGAGCGGCTCGCGGGGCTGGACTTCGACGCACGCGTCGCCGAGGTCGCGCGCGTGCTCGACGAGGACGGCTACCTGGCGGAGGTCGAGCGGCTGTCGGACGACCCCGGCGAGGGCGGCACGCCCGGCGGCTGGCGCATCCTCGAGCACAACTGCGCCATCCTCGCCGTCGCCCAGCGCTACGGGCATGCCTGTGGGGCCGAGATCGCGTTCCTGCGCGAGGTCCTGCCCGACGCCGACGTCACCCGCGTCTCCCACATCCTCACGGGCGCGCACGCGTGCACGTACGAGGTGCGGCGGCGAGCGACGGCCTAGACCAGCCGAGCGGCGCGCGCAGTCAGGCCCGTGAGCCGGCCTGGAAAGACTGGAAATGGACACGGCCCGGGAGCTCTATGAGGGCCTGCGGGAGCTCGAGCCGGGTGAGATGTACGACATTGCCATCGACCTCGCCTGCGCCTGAGGTCAGCGCACCAGGCTGCGCACGACCGCGTCGGCGAGCAGGCGGCCGCGGAGGGTGAGGCGGACGCGGTCCTCGACGGCGAGGGCCTCGGGATCGACGAGGCCGTCGTCGGCGGCCTGCTGCGCGGCGCCGTGGCCGGTGTCGTCGAGCGCGTCGAGCGGCAGGCCCTCGGCGAGGCGCAGCTCCAGCATCACGCGCTCGACGCGGCGGGTGTCATCGTCGAGCAGCTCGCGGCCGGCGGCGGGCGAGTCGCCTGCCGCAAGGCGCGCGGCGTACGTGGAGGGGTGCAGGACGTTCCACCAGCGCACGCCGCCGACGTGGCTGTGCGCGCCCGGGCCGGCTCCCCACCAGTCGCTGCCGCGCCAGTAGCCGAGGTTGTGGCGGCAGGCGGCCGCTTCGTCAACCGCCCAGTTGGACACCTCGTACCACTCCAGGCCGGCAGCGCCCAGCATCGCGTCGGCGATTTCGTAGCGGTCGGCGAGCGCGTCGTCGTCGGGCGCCGGCAGCGCGCCGCGCCGAACCTGCGCCGCCAGTCGCGTGCCCGGCTCGACGATCAGCGCGTACGCGGAGATGTGATCGGGCTCGGCCGCGAGCGCCGCGTCGAGCGAGGCGCGCCAGTCGTCGTCGGACTCGCCGGGCGTGCCGTAGATCAGGTCGAGGCTGACGTGCTCGAAGCCGGCGGCGCGCGCCTCGCGCGCGGCCTGCGCAGCGCGTCCAGGCGTGTGCGTGCGGTCGAGCGTCGCGAGCACGTGCAGGGCGGCACTCTGCATCCCGAGCGAGATGCGGGTGAAGCCCGCCTCGCGCAGCGCGGCGAGCGACGCCGGGTCGACGCTCTCCGGGTTCGCCTCGGTTGTGACCTCGGCATCGGTCGCGAGCCCGAACGTCTCCTCGATCGCGCGCAGGATCGTCGCCAGCTCGTCGGGCGCGAGCAACGTCGGCGTGCCGCCGCCGAAGAAGACCGTCTCCGCGGGAGGCGCCGCGTCGCCCAGGACGCGACGGGCAAGCGCCAACTCGGCCAGCACCGCGGCCACGTAACCGCCGCGCGCCCCGCCGTCGGTCAACTCCGCAGCCGTGTACGTGTTGAAGTCGCAGTAGCCGCAGCGGGTCGCGCAAAACGGTACGTGTACGTAGACGCCGAACGGGCGGGCGCCAAGCCCGGCGCGGGCGCTCGCGGGCAGCACGCCGTCGGCTGGCGCGGGATCGCCGTCAGGGAGGCGGGCGGGCATGGCGTGAAGTGTGGCGGGGCGCGACGACTCAGCGCGGCGCGACAGCGCCGGCCGCGACCGGATCGGGCTCGCGCTGCGCCGGCTCCGGGTCGCCACCGACCGCCCGGCCGCGCACGAAGCGATCGCGTCCGGCTCCGAGCCCGATCGCGAGGTCGACCGCAGCCACCCCGACGAGCACCACGAGCGGTGTGGTCCAGGCCCCGGTCAGGTCGTGCAGTGCGCCGACCGCGATCGGCCCGATCGCCGCGAGCGTGTAGCCGATCGACTGCGCCATGCCCGAGAGCGCCACCGCATGCGGCGCATCCTCCGCCCGCAGCACGAACAGTGCCAGCACGAGCGTGAAGCCGGTCCCAAAGGCGAGCCCGAGCAAGATCACCCACAGCGACGGGACGGCGCTCGGCGCGGCGAGCACGCCGATCCAGCCGGCGAGCCCAGCGAGCCCGGCCGCGAGCACGATCGGGCGCTGATCGCGCATTCGCCCGGCGAGCGCACCCACGACGAAGCCCATCGGGATCCCGACGATCAGCGAGAGCGACAGCAGCGCGCCCGCGGCGCCCTTGCTCATCCCCTCGTGGCGGTAGATCTCGGGCAGCCACGCGACCATCGAGTAGAACTGCACGGCGAGCAGCGCCATGTAGCCCGTGACGCTCCAGGCGACGCGGTCGCGCCACAGGGTCACGCGCACGCGCGAGGCGGCCGCGCCGCGGTCGGGCACGTCGCGCAGCAGTGGCAGCCAGAGCAAGGCCGACAGCAACGCCGGCACCGACCACACCGCCAGCGCGGCGCGCCACGAGTCGCCGAGCCAGCGCTCGCTCGGCACCGCCAGGCCGGCCGCGAGCGCGGCGCCGACCCCGAGCGCTACCGAGTAGATCCCGGTGATGAACGTCGCCTGCTCGCCGAAGCGCCGCTTCACGAGCGCGGGCAGCAGCACGTTCGCGACCGCGATCGCCGCTCCGGCTGCGAGCGTGCCGGCGAACAGCAGTACGACGGACGGCAGCGGCCGCAGCGCGAGGCTGATCGACAGCACGAGCATGCTGGCAGCGAGCGTCCGCTCGATGCCGAAGCGCGCCGCCAGCCCCGGACCGAGCGGCGAGATCAGCCCGAACGCGAGCAGCGGCGTCGCGGCAAGCAGACCGGCGGCCGCGCTCGAGAGCCCGTCGCCCTCGCGCACGTCGCGGATCAACGGCCCGATGACCGTCAGCATCGAGCGCAGGTTGAGCGACAGGAGCAAGATCGCGAGCACCAGCAGCACGAGCTCGCGACGGTCGCGCGGCGCTCCCGCGGGCTGTCGCGCCTGGTCTCGGCGCGCCGTCTCCACCGCCTCGGTCATGCGATCGAACCTAGCAGCGCACCGAGGCGCTTCCGCCGTCCCGCGGCGGGCACACGGGCGAAGAGGAGCGCGCCGCGCCGATCAGTGCGCAATCGTCACGCCGAGCCACACGATCGCCAGCGAGCCGAGGAAGATCAGGCCCTCGAGCGCATGCAGCTGCGGGCGGCGCATATGCCAGACGACGAGCGCGCCCACGACCGCCACGAGCGCGAGCTTGACGTGGAGCGTGGGGTCGTCCCACAGCTTGTAGTGCGACGCCATCGCGGCGCCGGTCGCGATCAGGACGCCGATCGCGACGAGCGCGCCGACGCCGAAACGCCGAGCGATCGCGCGCAGCTGCGGTCTCGTCTGCGTGCCGCGCAGCGCAGGGACGACGACGGCCGCGAGGAACAGCTGGCCGCCGACGAAGAACGCCATCGCGACGAGGTGGAGCCAGTGGATGGCGGTCCACCAGGCGGACATCGGACGCGGGGCTAGAAGATCCCGGTCAGCGCTTTGCCGGCGTGCTCAGCCAGCTCAAACAGCGGCTGCGGCACGATGCCCAGCACGATCGTCGCGGCCGCCGCGATCCATGCGACAGCCAGGACCTCGGGCTGCGGACGGGCGGCGGCTTCCGCGAGCGCGTCGGCCTCCTGCGAGCCGCCGGCGATGACGGGCAGGCCGCTCGCGCCGACCGCGACGGGGACCGTGGGCACGTCAGGCGCCTCGCGCATCCACATCGTCGCGACGACGCGCAGGTAGTAGCCGAGCGAGATCATCGAGCCGATCACGAGCACGATCGCGAGCCAGGCGTAGTCGCCTGTCACGAGCGCGTCGATCAGGTAGACCTTGCCGATGAAGCCGGCCGTCGCGGGCACGCCGGCGAGCGCGAGCATCGCGATCGTCAGCGGCCAGGCGAGCAGCGGCTGCGTGCGGCCGAGGCCGGCGAACGCGGCGAGATCGTCCCCTTCCACGCTCGCCCGCTCGCGCGCGACGATCACCGCGAACGCGGCGAGGTTCATGAACAGGTAGACGACGATGTAGAAGACGGTCGCCTGCGCGCCGAGCTGCGAGGCGACGACGACGCCCGCCAGCATGTAGCCGGCCTGCGCGACGCCCGAGTAGGCGAGCATCCGCTTGAGCGACGTCTGGCCGAGCGCGCCGACGTTGCCGACGACGATCGTGATCGCCGCGAGCGCGGCGAGCAGCGGCGCCCAGTCGGTCTGCGAGCCGATCAGCGCGCTGTCGAACAGGCGCAGCAACACGCCGAGCGCGGCCGCCTTCGTCGCGACGGCCATGAACGCGGTGACCGGCGTCGGCGCACCCTCGTAGACGTCGGGCGTCCACTGGTGGAACGGCGCGACGGAGGCCTTGAAGGCGAGGCCGACGAGCGTCAGGCCGATGCCCGACAGCAGCAGCACGTCTCCGCCGACACCTGCACCGCTGGCGATCGCCTTGTCGATGCCGGCGTAGTCGGTCGAACCGGTTGCGCCGTAGATCAGCGCGAGCCCGTAGACGAGCGTCGCCGAGCCGACGGAGCCGACGATCAGGTACTTCAGGCCCGACTCGAGCGAGCGCTCGCGGCGCAGCTCGGTCGCGCACAGCACGTACAGCGGGATCGACAGCAGCTCGAAGCCGAGGAACAGCGTCACGAGGTTCGTCGCGGCGACGAGGATCGCCATGCCGAGGATCGAGAACAGCAGCAGGCTGAAGAACTCGCCCGGGCTCGCCTCCTGCGCGGCGTGCGAGCGCCATGCGAGCAGGACCGCGCCGATGCCGGCCGCGCAGAACGCGAACAGCAGCGTCAGCGTGAGGTCGTCGGAGACGAGCGCGCCGGAGACAAGCGAGGTCGTCTCGCCGAACTGCCATACGCCCAGGCCGATCGCCGCAGCGAGCGTGGCGATCGCGAGCAGCGGCGTCGCGTGACGGACCCAGCGGCCGGGCGCGAGGCCGACGATCAACGTCAGCAGCGCGCCGCCCATGAGGGCGAAGAAAGGCGAGAGGCCGGCATAGTCGATGTGTGGCGCCTGGGCGTGGGCGGCGGCGATGACGAACGCGCTCATGGCTTCGCCTCCGCGGTCGAGGCGACCGCACTCGACGATGTGCTCAGCGCCGCAACGCTCGCCTTCGCCGCCGGCTCCGAGCGCTTCAGCCCGAACTGCGGGTACAGCGCGAGCGCGAGGATCACGAGCACAATCGGCGCCAGCACGGCGAGGTCCCCGAAGGTCACCTCGCGCGACTCGACGCTCGGGCCGACGCGGTTGTGCATCGCGCGGATGAACGCGCGCAGCACGTAGACGCTCGCCATCGCGACGCCGACCGCGGCGACGAACGCGAACACGACCTTCGCTCTGAAGACGCCGAGCAGGATCAGGAACTCGCCGACGAAGTTGGCGCTGCCGGGCATCGCGAGCGTCGCAAGTCCGACGATCAGGAACAGCGACGCGAGCACCGGCGCGCGGAAGGCGATCCCGCCCATGTCGCGCAAGTCCTCGCTGCCGCCGGCGCGCGCGGCCAGCAGGCCGACGATGAAGAACAGCGGCAGCGTCACGAGGCCGTGGTTGACCATCTGCAGCAGCGCGCCCTGCACCCCGTCCTCGTTCAAGGCGAAGATCCCGAGCGTGATGAAGCCCATCTGCGCGACGGACGAGAAGCCGATCACGAGGCGGGCGTTCGTCGTCGAGAACGCCATCGCGGAGCCGTAGAGGATCGAGGCGACCGCGATCAGCAGCAGCAGCTCCTGGAAGTGCACCGACGCGTCTGGGAAGACCGGCAGCACGATCCGCAGGAAGCCGTACGCGGCGACCTTGGAGACGACGCCGGAGAAGGCGGCGAGCGCCGGCAGCGGCATCGTGCGGTAGCCGTCGGGCAGCCAGCCGTGCACGGGGAAGGCCGGCATCTTGACGAGGAAGGCGGCCGCGAAGCAGAGGAAGATCCACTCCTGCGAGCCGGTCGAGAGCGGCAGTCTCGCGAGCGCGGCGAGCGAGAACGTCAGGTCGGTGTTGTGCTGCTCGGCCGTCAACACGCCGGTCGCGACGGCGGCGACAAGCATCAGCAGCGAGCCGACGAGCGTGTAGATCACGAGCTTCGTCGTCGCGCGCACGCGCTCGGTCCGCTCCCCCGCGCCCCAGATCCCGGTGAGGAAGTAGAACGGGATCAGCATCAGGTCGAAGAAGGCGACGAACAGGATCAGGTCCTGCGCGCAGAAGGCGCCGAGGACGGCCGTCTCGCCGGCGCCGAGCCACAGGAAGAACTGGCCGGGGCGCTCCCACTCGCGCAGGTTCGCGGCGATCGTCGCGCCCGCAAACAGCACGGTCGCGAGCAGCACGAGCACGAGGTTGAGGCCGTCGAGCCCGAGCGAGTAGGAGATCCCGAGCGTCGAGATCCACGAGCGGTCGGTTACGAACTGCATGCCGCCGCCGGTGTCGTAGCGGACGACGAACCAGATCGCGATCGCGAGCGTCGCGAACGAGCCGAGCAGCGCGAGGCGCGGGGCGACCTTCGGGGAAGCCCCACCCCAGATCGCGCCGAGCACAGCGACGACGAGCGGGAGCCAGATGAGGATCGAAAGGGTCATGGGCTCCAGCTCAGCTCGCGGCGATCAGGAAGTAGAGGACGACCGCGGCCCCGCCGAGCAGCAGCAGGGCGGCGTAGTAGCGCAGGAAGCCGGTCTGGATTGCCCGCACCGCGGACGAGCCGGCGCGCACGATCGAGGTCGTGCCGTCGACCAGCGTCCCCTCGACGACGACGCGCTCGAACGTGCGGCGCGAGAAGTTGCCGAACGCCGCGAACGGCCGCACTACGAGCAGGTCGATCAGCTCGTCGAACCACCACTTGTTCACGAACAGCGTGTACGCGGGCTTGAAGCGCTCGCGCCAGGCAGCCGCCGAGCCGGGCTTCAACACCCAGATGCGGTACGCCAACGCGATGCCCGACAGCGCGATGACCGTGCCGACGATCAGGCCGAACGTGATCAGGCCGTCGCTCGGATCGGCGTGGATGTACTTCGACTCGGCGAACGTCGGCTCCAGGAATCTCGTGATGACGCTGTCGACGAACGGGATCTGCAGCAGGCCGGCGAACGTCGCGCCGAACGCCAGCAGCGACATCGCGACCTTCATCGGCAGCGCCCGCTCGGCGATCGTGTGCTCGGGGCCGGGGAAGCCGACGTCGGTGTCCTCGACCTCGCCGTTGGCGGGATTGGTCGGGACCTCAGCGTGCGCGAGGTGGCCGTGCTCGAGCTCGCGCGCCTCCGCGCACGGCTCGCCCAGGAACGCGCGGAAGATCATCCGGAACGTGTAGACGGCGGTCAGGAACGCGCCGACGTAGCCGAGCACGTAGAGCGCGTCGAACCAGCCGCCGCGCGAGCCGACGAACGCGAGGATCTCGTCCTTCGAGAAGAAGCCGGAGAAGGGCGGCACGCCGGACAAGGCGAGCCCGCCGACGACGAAGCAGCCGAACGTGAATGGCATCGCTCTGCGGAAGCCGGACATTTTCTCCAGCGACTGCCCGCCCGCCATCGCGCCGATGATCGAGCCGGCCGCCATGAACAGCAGCGCCTTGAAGAAGGCGTGCGTCATCAAGTGGAAGAGGCCCGCGACGTAGCCGCCGGCACCGACGGCCATGATCATGTAGCCGATCTGCGACATCGTCGAGTACGCGATCACGCGCTTGATGTCGGTCATCGTCAGCGCGATCGTGCCGGCGATCAGCAACGTGACGCAGCCGACAATCGCGGCCGTGTCGGCGGCCGCCGGGGCCTGCTCGAACAGCGGGTACATGCGCGCGATCAGGTAGACACCCGCGGTCACCATCGTGGCGGCGTGGATCAGGGAGGAGACCGGCGTCGGACCCTCCATCGCGTCCGGCAGCCATGTGTGCAGCGGGATCTGGGCGCTCTTGGCGAACGCGCCGACGAGCAGCAGCAGGCAGCCGGCGGTGAGCGAGCCCTGGTGGCCGGCGAACGCGCCGCCCTCGACCGCTCTGAACGTGCCGAGGAAGTCGAGCGTGCCGCTGTGGCGCAGGATGAAGAAGGTGCCGAGCACGAGCCCGACGTCGCCGACGACGTTGATCACGAACGCCTTGATGCCCGCTCTCGTCGCAGTGCCGCGCCGGTACCAGAAGGAGATCAGCAGGTACGAGGCCGCCCCGACGAACGCCCACCCGACGATCAGCATCAGGAAGTTGCCGCCGAGCACCAGCACGAGCATCGAGAAGACGAAGAAGTTGAGGTACGCGAAGTAGCGCGAGTACCCGTGGTCGCCGCTCATGTAGCTGACCGAGTAGAGGTGGATCAGCGTCGAGACGCCGGTCACGACGAGCATCATGTAGACGGACAGCGGGTCGACGAGGATCGACAGCTTCGCGTCCACACCGCTGTCGCCGGTGACCGCGTAGTCCCACAGCGAGGAGACGAGCGCGCGGTGCTCGGCGTCGTGGCCCTGGAGGCTGATGAGTGCGCCGACCGCGCACGCGAACGCGAGCCCGATCGCAGCCGTGCCGATCGCGCCGGCGCCGCCTCTGCCGAGCCGCTTGTAGCCGAGGCCGTTGACGGTCGCGCCCAGCAGCGGGAACAGGAGGACCAGCCAGGCCCAAGTCGTGGTGATCATCCTTGAAGCTCCCGCAGCTCGTCGACGTCAATGGGAAGGCGACGGCGGAAGATCGCGACGATCAAGCCGAGGCCGACGGTCACCTCGCAGGCGGCGACGACCATGACGATCAGCGCGAAGATCTGGCCGTCGCTGTTGCCGTGCATGCGCGCGAACGCGATGAGCGCGAGGTTCGTCGCGTTCAGCATCAGCTCCAGGCACAGCAGGATCACGAGCGGGTTGCGCCGTACGAGCACGCCGCCGGCGCCGATGCAGAAGATCAGCGCGGAGACGACGAGGTACCAGGCGATGCTCACCAGCCGCTCCGCTCGGTCTCGTCCGTCACGCCGACCGGAGGCTCCGCGGGATCGCGGATCGCGCCGACGGCCTCCGCCATCGTCCCGCTGAACAGCGAGCGCGGCGTGATGTAGTGCGCGGCGTCGCGCGCCTCGTCGTCGAGCGTCGTGCCCCCGGTACGGCGCCGGGCGAGCACGACGGCGCCGACGGCGGCCACGAGCAGCAGCAGCGAAGCGACCTCGAACGGGAACAGGAACTTCGTCAGCAGCGCCTCGCCGATCGCGGCGGGCGAGCCGAAGCCGCTCACGTATGGCGCGCCGTCGGAGTCGATCGCCTGCAGGCCTGAGCCCAGCACGGCGATCGCCAGCTCGGCGAACAGCGCGAGCACGGCAGTGCCCGCGATCAGCCGCAGGTTCGAGCCGCCGGGCGTCATCTGCTGCAGCGACCCGCCGCCGATGTATGAGACCACGAACAGGTAGAGGACCATCACCGCGCCGGCGTAGACCACGACCTGCGCGGCGGCGATGAACTCCGCGCGCAGCAGCAGGAACAGCGCCGCGAGCGACAGCAGGTGACCCACCAGCGCGAGCACGCTGTAGAACGGGTTGCGCAGCGCGACGACGCCGATCGCTCCCGCGATGGCGCCGATCGCCGCGATGAAGAAGACGACTGCTGACATGACGCTGTGCGCTACTCGTCCTCGGTCCGCAGCGGCGTGCGCTCGAGCGGCTCGGCGAGCAGCATCTCCTTGGTGAAGATGAGGTCGTCGCGGTTGTAGTCGGACAGCTCGAAGTCGTGGCCCATCGTGATCGCGTCGAACGGGCACGCGACCTCGCAGTAGCCGCAGAAGATGCAGCGCGACATGTTGATCTCGTAGACGGCGGCGTAACGCTCGCCCGCCGAGACGCGGTGCTCGGGTGTGTTCTCGGCTGCGACGACGCGGATGCAGTCGGCCGGGCAGGCGGCTGCGCACAGCGAGCAGCCGACGCACTTCTCCAGCCCCGTGTCCTCGAACTTATGCAGCTTGTGGCGCCCGCGGAAGCGCGGGTACACGGGGATCTTCTCCTCCGGGTACTGGTAGACGACGGGGCCCTCGACGAGGCGGCCGAACGTCGTCTTCAACCCGCGCAGCGTCTCGCCGAACGCGCGGTACAGACCGCCGGCGCCGCCGGGCTCGGGCCCGCGCTGCACAGCGATCACCTCGTCGCCGCCGGCGGGATGCCAGCGCTTGATCTCGATCGGGTCAGCCATGTCAGTCGAGGACCACCACCAGTACGGCCGTCACGAGCGCATTCGCGGTCGCGAGCGGCAAGAGGACCTTCCAGCCCAAGGACATGAGCTGGTCGTAGCGCAGGCGCGGCAGCGTCGCGCGCACCCACACGAAGACGGCGATCACGAGCGTGATCTTCACGAGCACGACGATCGGGTCGACCCACGTCGGCGGGTTCAGGCCGAACGGCAGCAGCCAGCCGCCGAAGAACATCGTCACGGCGATGCCGGAGGCGATCACCATGTGGAAGTACTCGGCCGCGTAGTACGAGGCGAAGCGGCCGCCGCCGTACTCGGTGTTGTAGCCGGCGACCAACTCGGCGTCCGCCTCGGGCAGGTCGAACGGCGGACGGCTCGTCTCGGCGAAGGCCGCGACCATGAAGACGATGAAGCCGACGAACTGCGGGATGAAGTACCAGATGCCCGCGCCGTTCTGCTGCTCGACGATCCCCGTCAGCGAGAGCGTGCCGGCGGTGATGATCACGCCGACAAGCGAGAGTCCCATCGAGACCTCGTAGGAGATCAGCTGCGCCGCGGAGCGCATCGCGCCGAGGAACGAGTACTTGGAGCCCGAGGCCCAGCCACCGAGCATCAAGCCGTAGACGGAGATCGCGCTGAAGGCGAACGCGAACAGCACGCCGATCGACGGGTCGATCCCATAGAGGCCGACCTGCGTCCCGAAGATGTCGACCGTGTCGCCAAACGGCACGATCGCGAACGACACGCACGCCGTCAGCACCGAGATCGCCGGCGCGATCGCGAACAGGAAGCCGACCGACGTGCGCGGGCGGAACTGCTCCTTGTTGAGCAGCTTGAAGATGTCCGCCATCGGCTGCAGCAGGCCGAACGGGCCGACGCGGTTGGGGCCGTAGCGGTTCTGGAAGCGGCCCAGCAGCTTGCGGTCCATCATCAGCGCGACCGGCACCATCGAGAAGCCGACGATGAAGATGATCAGCGACTTGAGGATCTGGATCCACCACGACTCGGCGTAGCCGACGGTGGCGAGGACGGTGGTCATACGGGCACCTCTGTGCGGGCGCGCTCGACCGTCACCGTCTGCGGCGCGCCGTTCAGCAGCTCGCCCGCCCCGCCCTCGGACAGGCCGGCATCGAGGAAGACGGACCCGGCCGGAGTGTTGCCACGGAGGGCGACGGTCGCGCTGACGGTGCGGTCGTCAGCCGAGACGCTCACGCGGTCGCCGTGCTCGAGGCCGTTGCGCTCGGCGTCTGCCGGGCTCACCTCCAGCGTGGCGCGGCGCGAGAGGAACTTCAGCGCCGGCGAGACCTCGACCTCGGGGGACGCCCAGATCGAGCGGAACGTGCCGAGGCGGAGGGCGCCGTTCGGGGATGGAGCCGCCACGGGTTCGCCGACGTCGAACGGGCCCGTGAGCCCGGCCGGGAACGCGTCGCCCGCTGCCCGCTCCTGCCAGCGCACGCCGCGCCCACCGATCTCCTCGAGCGTCAGGCCCGCATAGAACGGCACGGCCTCGAACAGCTGCGCGCTCGCCATCGGGCCGGTGAGCGGCGATGTGTGTCGTTCCGTGGGTCCATACGACCCCCTATCTGACACACGTCGCTCCAGCTCGGCCAGGACCGACCACTCGGAGCGCACGGCGCCGGGGTGGCCGATGCCGGGACGCAGGCGCTGGAGGCGACCGTCGGGGTGCGTGACGGTGCCCTCCTTCTCGGCGTAGGACTCGGCCGGGAAGACGACAGTCGCGTGCTCGCGCAGCTCGTCGGTGAGGAAGGACGCGTGCGCGACGACCGTGGACGCGCGCGCCATGGCGCGGCGCCACAGCGGCGCGTCGCCGAGATCGCGCGCGGGGTCGGTGTGCAGCAGGTACAGGGCGGCCAGGTCGCCGTCAGCCGCAGCCACCGCGATCTCATGCGCGGAGCGGCCCTCGGCGGCGGGCTCGGCGAGGCCGGGGGCCGCGTTCGGCAAGACGCCCGCTTCGCGCAGCCCCCGCGCGTTGGCCGACGACGGGATCTCCAGCAGGCCGGCACCGTCGCGGTCCGCCAGGCCAAGCCGGCCGGCGACGTTGAGCAGCGCCGAAACGGCAGCGGCGCCGAGCCGCTCGCCCCACAGGATCACCACGTCGCCGCGACCGTCCTCGCTGAGCAGGTCGGCCAGGGCGCGGACCGCCGTCGGGTCCGCGTCGGCGGCGACGCACAGGGCGTCCACATCACCGGAAGCTCCCAACGCCGCCTCCAACGCGGCGACGAACGCATGCTCCGAGCCCGGTGCGTAGCGCAGCCACAGCTTCGCGTTCGGGTCGAGCGACGACGGACGCGGGGTCGCGACCGCGAGCTGCACGCCGTGCCGGCGGACGCCCTTACGGATACGCAGGTCGAGGATCGGCGCGTCGTCGACCGGCTCCGTGCCGAGCACCAACACGGTGTGGGCGAACTCGAGGTCGGGGACGGTCGCCTGCAGGGCCGGCGCGGCCAGGGCGCGCTGCAGCCCAAGGTCCACCGTGCCGCCCACGCGCGAGTCCACGTCGCTCGAAGCAAGCCCCTCGCGCAGCAGACGCTGGAGCAGGAAGCCCTCCTCATTGGTGGTCGTGCCGCCGGCCACCGCGCCGACTGACCCGCGAGCCTTGCCCAGGGCGGACGCCGCGGCGCTCAAAGCGCGCTCCCACGACGCCGGCCGCAGCTCGTCGCCGTCGCGCACCAAGGGCTCAACGATCCGCTCCTCGCTGTGCACCGCCTGGTAGGCGAAGCGACCCTTGTCGCACAGCCAGCCGTCGTCGACGCCCTCGTGATCGCGGCCAAGCACGCGCAGCACGCGCTCGTCGCGCACGGTCAGCTCGACGTTGCACTGCGAGGGACACAGCGTGCAGACCGTGCCAGCACCCTCGATGTCCCACGGCCGCGCGCGGAAGCGGTACGGCCGCGAGGTCAGAGCGCCTACCGGGCACAGCTCGATGATGTTGCCGCTGAATGGCGCGACGTACGGATGCGAGTCAAACGTCCCGACGTACGAATGCGCCCCGCGCTCGTGCAGGATCAGCTGGTAGTCCTCGCTGACCTCCTGCGAGAAGCGCACGCAGCGGTAGCAGAGGATGCAGCGCTCGCGGTCGATCGCGATCAGCGGGGAGAGTTCCAGCGGCTTCTTGAAGTGGCGCTTCGGCTCGACCATGCGCGAGATCCCGCGGCCCCAGCCGAACGTGATGTCCTGCAGCGGGCACTCGCCGCCCTTGTCGCAGACGGGGCAGTCGAGCGGATGGTTGACGAGCAGGAACTCGACGACGGAGTTCTGCGCCTCTCTCACGCGCTCGGTCTGCGTGTGGACGACCATGCCGTCCTTGACCGGCGTCGAGCAGGCGGTCTGCAGCTTCGGGATGCCCTCGATCTCGACGAGGCACATGCGGCACGCGCCGACCGGGTTGCCGAGCTTCGGCTCGTAACAGAAGACGGGAATCTCGACGTCGCCGTACTTCGCGCCGTCGACCAGCATCGCGCCCTCGGGCGCCTCGACCTCGCGACCGTCGATCGAGAACGTGACCATGCGGACCTCGGGACGCGGCATCAGTGCATCGCCCCCACCACTTCGAGGGGAGTCGGCTCGGTCGGCACGCCCAGGCCGAGCTGCGCCCGCCGCTCCTCGATGTGCGCCTCGAACTCGTCGCGGAACTTCGCGACCATCGAAGCGACCGGCATCGCCATCGCGTCGCCGAGCACGCACAGGCAGTTGCCTATGATCTGGTCCTGGACGGAGGCGATGATGTCGAGGTCCATCGGCGTCGCCTCGCCGGACTCGACGCGCTGGAGCATCTTCACGGTCCAGTTCGTGCCCTCGCGGCACGGCGTGCACTTGCCGCACGACTCGTGTCTGTAGAACTTCGCGAGCTTCAGCGCGACGTCCACGACGCGCACGGAGTCGTCCACGACGATGATCGCGCCGGAGCCGAGCATCGAGCCGGCCTTCGCCATCGAGTCGAAGTCGTACGGCAGGTCAAGGTCCTCTCTGAGCAGGACCGGCGAGGACGAGCCACCGGGGAACCACAGCTTCACGTCGCGCCCGCGCTCGGGGCCGCCGGCGAGGCCGTAGACGATCTCCCGCGACGGGATCCCCAGCTCGATCTCGTAGTTGCCGGGACGCTGGACGTTGCCGCTCACCGACACCAGCTTCGTGCCGGTCGAGGTATCGGTCCCGAGCTTCGCGTACTCGGCGCCGCCCAGCGCGATGATCGTCGGCACCGTAGCGAGCGTCTCGACGTTGTTGATCAGCGTCGGCCCTTGATAGAGGCCCTGGTTGGCGGGGAACGGCGGCTTCAGGCGCGGGTTGCCGCGCTTGCCCTCGAGCGAGTCGAGCAGGCCCGTCTCCTCGCCGCAGATGTAGGCGCCGGCACCGCGATGGAGGACCAAAGACTGCGAGTGGTCGGAGCCGAGAATCCGCTCGCCCAAATAGCCCGCCGCCTCAGCCTCCGCGATCGCGCGGTCGAGGATTTCGGCCTGCTGCTCGTACTCGCCGCGGATGTAGATGAAGGAGCGGTTCGCGTCCGCGGCGTACGCGGCGATGATCATTCCCTCGACGAGCATGTGCGGGGACTTCTGCATCAGCTCGCGGTCCTTGAAGGTGCCGGGCTCGGACTCGTCGGCGTTGCAGACGAGGTACTTGTCGATCGCGCCCTTCGGCAGGAACGAGACCTTCTTGCCCATCGCGAAGCCGGCGCCGCCGCGCCCGCGCAGCCCGGAGTCGAGCAGGTTCTGCAGGACCTCTTCCCGCGGCATTCTCAAAGCGCGCTCCAGCGACTCGTAGCCGCCGCGGCGCTTGTAGACGTCGATCGTCGCGAGACCGGGCTCGTCGATGTCTCTGAACAGCAGCAGCTCGGTCATGCGTCGGAGTCCTCGTCGGGGAACAGCCTGTCGGCCGCGTCGGAGTGGTCCGCGTCGGGCGCCTTCGCGGCGGAGGCATTGTGCTCGGCCTCGGCCGAGGCCGGCGGGACGTCCGCGGGCGCGCTCCCGGTGTCGCCGGCGTCGCCGCCGCTCGCCGCGCGCGGGTCGGCGACCTTACGGCGCAGCAGCTGCTTCTCGGGAAGGATCTCCTCGCCCGCGCGCAACTGCGCGACGATCGTCTCCGCATCGGGCAGGTCGAGCGGCCCCACGTACGCGCCGTTGACGGACGCCATCGGCGCGATGTCGCACGCGCCGAGGCACTCGAACGCGCGCACGTTGAGGTCGGGGTCGTCGCCGGCCGCCTCCTGCATCGCGGCGTAGAGCTTGTCCGCGCCGCGCAGGGAGCAGGAGATGTTCGTACACACGTACACGGCGTTGCGCCCCACCGGCACCGTCGAGAACATGTCGTAGAACGTCGCGACCGCCGTCAGGTACGCCGGCGTCAGGCGCATCACGCAGGCGACCTGCTCGATCGCCTCGGGCGAGCACCAGCCATGCAGCTCCTGCGCGGCGTGCAGCGCCGGGATCGCGGCGGAGCGGAAGTCGGGGTACTTCGCCATCGACGCCTCGATCCGCGCGCGCAACTCGGCGGGCACGGGCGTCAAAGCCGGATCGGGGATCCCGGCCGGGTCCTTGCTCAGGTCGACCGCGTCGTCCCAGCCCGGGATGCGAGAGCCGTGGCCGTAGCGGGCGACGTCGCCGGCCAGCTCCGATCCATGACCGCCGCTCAACGCGCTCATCGGTCGACTCCGCCCAGCACCGGATCCAGCATCGCCAGCGTCGCGACGAGGTCCGCGATGTACGAGTTGCGCGTCGCAGGCGCCGTCGCCTGCAGATTCACGAACGAGGGGTCACGCATGTGCACGCGCGCCGGCTTCGAGGAGCCATCTGACCGCACGTAGCAACCGAGCTCGCCACGCGGCGACTCGATCGGGTGGTAGACCTCGCCCGGCGGCACGCGGAAGCCCTCGGTCACGAGCTTGAAGTGGTGGATCAGCGCCTCCATCGAGGTCGCCAGCTCGTGGCGCGGCGGCAGCGCGACCTTGCGGTCCTCCGTGATGAACGGGCCCTCTGGCAGCCCATCCAACGCCTGCTCGATGATGTCGCAGGACTCGTAGATCTCGGCGTGGCGGACGCGGTAGCGGTCGTAGTTGTCGCCGATCGTGCCGACCGGGATCCTGAAGTCGAAGTGGTCGTAGGAGCAGTACGGCGCGGCCTTGCGCAGGTCCCATGGATTGCCGGCCGCGCGCAGCAGCGGGCCGGTCACGCCGAGGCCGAGCAGGGTCGCCTCGTCGACGATCCCGGTATGGCGCAGGCGCTGCAGCACGATCTCGTTCTTGTCGAGCAGCGCGGCGTACTGGTCGGCGCGCGTGCGCATCTCCTTCGTGAATCTGCGCACCCGCTCGGCCCAGCCGCGCGGGATGTCCTCGATCACGCCGCCGACTTGGAAGTAGCGCGTGTGCATGCGCTGGCCCGACGACATCTCGAACAGGTCGAGCACCGCCTCGCGCTCGCGGAAGCAGTACCACCACACGGAGATCGCGCCGAGGTCGATGCAGCTCGTCCCGAGCCACACGAGGTGGGACATGATGCGGTTGAGCTCCATGTGGATCACGCGCAGGTACTGCGCGCGCGGTGGGATCTCGATGTTGAGCAGCTTCTCGACCGCGCCGCAGAAGGCGAACGCGTTGAAGTAGTAGGACAGGTAGTCCATCCGCTCGACGACGGGGATGGCCTTCCAATACGCCTTGTCCTCGGCGGTCTTCTCGATGCCGGTGTGGACGTAGCCGATGATCGGCTTGACGTCGCGCACCGTCTCGGCCTCGAGCGTGAGGATCAGGCGCAGCACCCCGTGCGTGGACGGGTGGTGCGGGCCCATGTTGATCGTCATCAGCTCCTGGTCGTAGCCCTCCGCGGGCTCGGAGCTGAGCGTGACCGACTCCTCTTGCTTGCGGTACCCGGAGACGCTCACTGCGTCCACCCCGGGACCTTGTCCTCGTTGTAGGTGAACAGGATCGGCTCGCCGCCGACGGGGAAGTCGCGCCGCTGCGGGTGGCCCTCGTAGTCCTCGGGCATCAGGATGCGCCGCAGGTCGGGGTGGCCGTCGAAGATCACGCCGAACATGTCGAAGATCTCGCGCTCCGGAAAGTTCGCGCCCGGCCAGATCCCACACAGCGACGGCACGGTCGGCGCCTCGATCGTGACGCGCGCCTTGAGGCAGATGCGGTCGACGTTCGGCATGTCGAGCAGCTGGTAGTGAACACCGAGGCGCGGCTCCTCGGGGTAGTAGTCAACGCCGTGACAGGACGCCATGAACGTGTAGCCCTTGGCGTGCAGCGCCTCGGCGGCGGTGCGCAGGAAGGCCGGCGCGACCTCGACCGTCGCCTCCTCGCGGAAGTAGCTCGTGCCCAGGACCCCGTCGTCGTTTCCGGCGGCGCGCAGGTCCTGAGCGATCAGCTCGAGACCGGTCGCGTCAGGCACGTTGGGTCTCTCCGGATTGGAAGACGTTGACGGCGTTGGCGCCCGGCAGGTCCGCTTCGCCGAGCACCTCCTCGGTGCCGCGCGCGTCGTAGCGGTCGCGCCAGCCGGCGGGCGCGTTGCCCTGGATCTTGTCGCGCAGCTTGAGGATCCCGTGCATCAGCGCCTCCGGCCGCGGCGGGCAGCCGGGCACGTGCACGTCGACCGGCATGAACTTGTCGGCCGGGACGATCGCGTAGTTGTTGAAGACGCCCATCGAGGAGGAGCAGGCGCCCATCGCGATCACCCAGCGCGGCTCGAGCATCTGGTCGTAGATGCGGCGGACGACCGGCGCCATCTTGATGGAGACGCGGCCGGAGAGGATCAGCAGGTCGGCCTGGCGCGGCGAGGCGCGGAAGGCCTCGAAGCCGAAGCGCGCGATGTCGAGCCGGGCGCCCGGCAGGGACATCATCTCGATCGCGCAACAGGCGAGCCCGAAGGTCGCCGGGAAGAGGCTGTTGCCGCGCGCCCACGCGGCGGCCTTGTCGAGCGTGGTGGTGAGGACGCGCTCCTCGACGTACTGCTGCAACTCCTCGTCGGGGATGTCGCCGCGCAGCATGTCGCGGGCGCGCAACTGACGGATGCGGAAGTCGTCGGGGGTCGCCTCGCCCGGGCCGCCGTCGCCGTTCAGCTTCGAGCGGACTACTTCCATTCGAGCGCTCCCCGCCGCCACACGTAGCCGAAGCCGACCATCAGCAGGGCGATGAAGACGGACGTCTCGACGAGTGCGAAGGTCCCGAACGCCCGCAGCTGCACGGCGATCGGGTAGAGGAAGATCACCTCGATGTCGAACAGGATGAACAGCATCGCGATCAGGTAGAAGCTGATCCCGAAGCGGAAGTTCCGTGTCACCTCGCTCGGCAGGCCGCACTCGTAAGGGGTGAGCTGCGACTGGCGCGAGGCCGCCGCACGTCTCGGACCGAGCAGTCGGGGCGCCATGCCGAAGGCCGTGGCGACAATGAGGCCGATCGCGAGAAAGACGATCGCTGGTCCGTAGCTGGTCAGCAAAGCGTGGACCGTTATAGCACCGAGTGAGGGCGGTTTGTAACAACGTGTTACTTAGTGCGAAAACGCTCGATGTGATCGTGCGTAAACGCGCATGGGGCGGCGGCATCCACGGCGCTCCCGCGGCTCGGCCCGCGCAGTCTTCGGCGCGCTCGCGCGCGTCGTTCGCGCCAACGCTCAGCAAGCGGCTCAGGCCCCGGGGCGACGCCCTCGGGCCCACAGGACGTAGTCCGCCCCGCGCATGGCTTCGATCCCGACGAAGCCCGCCTGGTTGAGCGCGCGACTGAGCGTTCTCAGCGTGAAGCCCGTGCGGTGGGCCATGTACTCGCGGCCGTTCGCGATGTCGCTCTGCAGCCCGTAGACGACGTCGAGTGCGGAGATGTCGCCGGCCTCCGATCTGTACAGGCGCTCGTGCAACCTCCCCGTCGCGATCACCGCGGCGACGCCCTGCAGGTCGGGCGTCGAGATCAGCGCCTCGCCGCCCGATCTCAGCACCCGCAGGAACTCCGCCATCACGCGTGGCACCTCATGCGCGAAGACGTGCTCGATGTTGTGGTGCGAGTAGACGGCGTCGAAGGACGAGGAGGGCACCGGCGACATGTCGCTGATGCTGGCGAGGATGTCCGGCCTCACGCCGGGGTCGATGTCGAGCCGCACCTCGTGCCACTCAGGCCTGCGAAAGCTCTCGTGCAGGACGTAGTGGTCCGGCGGCCCGCAGCCGACGTGCAGCACGAGCCTCTTCCCCTGGGGGGCGTCGATCCTGGCCGAGCCCCTCCCACGCTTTCCGATCCACGCAGCCATGCCTGTCCCCCGATGCCGCGATTCCCCCGGCACCACTGTACTGCGCACCAGTTGGACGACGCTGCGCCTGCAACGAACAGACGCGCCGTCAGCGTGGTGAACTAGGTTCCCGCCGATGGTCACCGTCCACGTTGTCGCCGGCGTCACGCTGCTCGTTTTGAACCTCGCGGCCGGACTGCTCGGTGCCTGGTGCTGGTACCGCGTCGAGCCGAGCCCGCGCTTCTGGATCCTGCTGCGCGCCGGCCAGGCTGCGATCGTCGTGCAGGTGCTGCTCGGCGCGCTGCTGCTCGCACTCGGGCACGAGCCGGGGGACGACCTGCACATCCTCTACGGCGTGCTGCCGCTCGTCGTCTCCTTCATCGCCGAGCAGTTGCGGATCGGCTCGGCCGACGCGATCCTCGCCGCCCGCGACTACGACTCCGCCGCCGACGTCGGCGAGCTGCCGCCGGACGAGCAGCGCGTCGTCGTCCTCTCGATCGTCCGCCGCGAGATGGGCGTCATGACGATCTCCTGCTTCGTCGTCGTCGCCCTCGCGCTGCGCGCGGCGACGACGTCGGGCGCGTTCTGAGCGAACCCCGGCGTTACGCCGCGGACTTCAGCGCCGGCGCCAGCTCGGCCTCGCTGACGCGGAGCGCACACGAACCACCGAGCGCAGCCAGCTCCCGCGGCGTGAGCTGCTCAGCGGGCAGGGTGATCCTGAGCTCGCCGTCGCGCTCAAGCCACCAGCGTGCACCGACGATCGTCATCGCGATCAACCGCCCGGACTCGTCGAGCTCGACGCCGTGTCCCTCGTCGCTCACGAGCGGGTTCGTGGACCGGCCCTGCCACGCCTCCGAGTTGAGATAGAGGACGTCACCACGAGAGTCGTAGTGGGTGCGCGGGAACTCTGTGCCGGCGATCGCGACGTTCATCGTGTGGTCCTCCGCGGATCGTCGGGTTGCACGAGCGCAGTCACGATCCGAGCGGGGATCTCGTCGTAGTCCACGATGACACGCAGCCATCGATCGGGCAACAGCACATGTCGAGCATAGAAGCGCTCTCGTCCTGGGAGCGGATCGTGCGCGCGGTGGTGCGGAAGGGCAACCGTCGCCAGGATCGCGTCGACGTGATCGAGCATCTCCGGGCGCGCGCCGGTCGCGAGGTGCAGCCAGCTCTCGTAGTCGAACACGACCACCCGGCCCCACGGGTCCACCACACGCCTGATCTCGTCCACGCGGCGACCGTATGGACGGCCTCCGTGCCGGCTCTACGCGCCTTTGCGACGTTTCAGCGCAGGCGTGGCAGCTGTTCCGCCAGCGAGCGATAGCCGCCGCGGTACCACAGCAACGGGTCGCCGCCGGCGAGATCCATCGCGACGACCTCGCCGATCGCGATCTCGTGGTCGCCCGTGGGGATCAGGTCGCGCAGGTCGCAGACGACCCAGGCGAGCGCAGCGTCGAGGATCGGCATGCCGTCCTGCAGCCGGTGCGGCACGTTGCGCAGCTTCTCCGCCTCCGGCACCTTCGACGCGAACACGCGCGCGACGTCCTCGGTCCCGCTTCTCAGCACGTTGACGGCGAAGCGGCCCGCGTCTCGCACAAGTGGGAGGGTGCGCGCGGACTGCTCGAAGCAGACGAGCGCGAGCAGCGGGTCGAGCGAGACCGAGCAGACGGCGTTCGCCGTCATGCCGCCCTCGCCCGCCGGACCGGCCACCGTGATGACCGCCACGCCGGTGGCGAAGTGGCCGAAGACCGTGCGGTAGCGGTCAGGATCGAGCGCGCGCTTCATGCCGCGCTCGTTCTAGCAGGCCCGTGGTCCCGCGGGCGCGGAGCGCGCGCAAGGCAAGCACCGAGCGGGAAGGCGACCGCGCGGGGAGGGAGCGGCGCGGCCGCCGCCGCGGGAAGGAAGGTCCCGACGCCGACTCTCTGGTTGCCGCCGTGAGGACGATCGCGTTGAAGATCGTCACCGCCGACGCCGGGACTCATCGACCTTTCGCCGCCTGCCGGTGGTGTCCTGCACGCGCACGTAGGCGTTCACGCGCTCAGCGCGCGACGATCGTGCCGTGCTCACCGAGCGTGTCGTGCCGCTCGACCGCGCACGTGTCGACATACGTGCCCGCCGGCAGCTCGACGACCAGCCGCGCCGTCTCCCCCGGTCGCAGCGGCGGGCTCGACGCGAGCGTGCGCGTGCGGTCGCCGCTGCGGATCTCCAGCCGATGCACGGTCGTGCCGCCGTTGCGCACGACGACCTCCGTGCGCCCCGCCGGCACGCGCACCGCCTGCGGCTCGACGCGGTACTCGGACAGCGTCAGACGCAGCGGGGTCGCATCGACCGCGACGGGGGCGGGCTCGCCGCAGCCGGCACAGGCCGCGAGGCCCGTTGCGACGGCCGCCGCAAGCGCTCGCGAGGGGAGAGCGGGCATCGCGGCGGGATTCTTCCGTATGATGCGCGGCCGCATGTCCCGCCCCAAGAAGTCGATCCTCCTCCCTCTGCTCGCGCTCGTCCTCGCGCTCCCGCTCGCCGCCTGCGGCGAGCAGAGCATCGAGGTTCCGGCCTCGAGCCCCCAGCACGCAGGCGCCGAGCTGTTCCAGCAGCGCTGCGCGGGCTGCCACACCTTCAGCGCCGCGGCGACGCAGGGCTCGGCCACGAACGTGAGAACCCGCGAGCGGACGGACGGCCCGAACTTCGACAGCCGCCGCGAGTGCGTCGAGCGCGTCCTCTACGCGATCGAGAACGGCGGCTTCTCCGGCGCGATCATGCCGCAGAACATCGTCGTCGGCGAGCAGGCCAGACAGGTCGCCGACTTCGTCGCGCAGTACGCCGGCGTCGACACCGACGGCCCGCGGCCCGCCGGCAGTGGCGGCAAGGCCAACGGCTTCAGATGCACCGGCACGCGCGACACCGGCACAGCCGACGAGACCAACAGCTCTCCGACGGCACCCACCGGCGGAGACTGACGCGGAAGCGGCCCGCTCCGCCCGCTGCCCGCGCATGCTCGACCTCAGGCTCATCCGCAGAGACCCAGAGGCGGTGCGAGCCGCGCTCGCGCGCCGCGGTGACGTCGAGAGCGCCATCGACCGCCTGCTCGCGGCCGACGAACGCTGGCGCGAGCTGACGACGCAGCTGGAGACGCTGCAGGCCGAGCAGAACGAGACGACCCGCGCACTGCGCGGCGCGCCGAGCGATGAGCAACGCGCGCAGATGCGCACGCTCGCTGAGCGTGGCCGCGCGCTGTCGGACGCGCAGGCGGCGGTCGCGCACGAGCGTGACGAGCTGCTCGCCACCCTGCCGAACCTGCCGGCGCAGGATGCGGCGCCGGAGGACACCGTCATGCGCGAGGTCGGCGAGGCCGGCAAGACAGGCAAGGACCACCTGGAGCTGGCGGGCGAGCGGATCGACATGGAGCGCGGCGCGCGTCTGTCCGGCAGCCGCTTCGCGTATCTGAAAGGCGACCTCGTCCTGCTGGAGCTCGCGCTCGTGCGCTATGCGCTGGAGAAGGTCAACGGTGAGGGCTTCGAGCCGGTGATCCCCCCGGTGCTCGTGCGCGAGCAGGCGTTGTTCGGCACCGGCATGCTGCCGGACACCGAGCAGCAGATCTACCACGTGCCCGCCGACGACCTCTATCTCGTCGGGACCTCGGAGGTGGCGCTCGCGTCGCTGCACGCGGGCGAGATCCTCGAGGGCGAGACGTTGCCGCGCCGCTACGCCGGCTTCTCCCCCTGTTTCCGCCGCGAGGCGGGCGCTGCGGGCAAGGACACGCGCGGGATCTTCCGCGTGCACCAGTTCGACAAGGTCGAGATGTTCAGCTTTGTCGCGCCGGAGGAGTCGGAGGCCGAGCACGAGCGGATCCTCGCGATCGAGGAGTCGATCCTGCAAGACCTGCAGATCCCCTACCGCGTCGTTAACATCGCGGTGGACGATCTCGGCGCCCCCGCCGCGAAGAAGTACGACTGCGAGGGCTGGCTGCCCGGGCAGGGCCGCTACCGCGAGCTGACCTCCTGCTCCAACACGACGGACTACCAGGCGCGCCGTCTCGGGGTCCGTTACCGCCCGAAGGACGCGAAGAAGCCCGAGACGGTGCACACGCTCAACGGCACCGCCGTCGCGGTCGGGCGCACGCTGATCGCGCTGCTGGAGAATGGCCAGCAGGACGACGGCTCGATCGAAATCCCGCCTGCGCTCGTGGCGGCCGGCGCGCCGACGATGCTGCCGGCGGCCAGCTGACGAGAAGACAGCGCCGCCGGCGGGGTCTCGGCCGGCGACACCTCTTCGAGGCTAGCGGCTGACGGATCCGGCGTTCTCGCGCGTTCTCGCCGCGAGCTGCTCGCCGTGCTCCCGACCCTCCTCGCGCACCGTCTCGGCAGCGCTTTGCGCTGCGCTCTGCGCGACTTCCTTGCCGTGCTCGAGCGCTTCCTGGCCGGTCTCCTTGACCTGCTGCTTGACCTGATCCGCCATCGGGCCGAGCTTCTCGTCCTCGACGCGCGAGGAGGGGATCAGCATGCCGGCCAGGAAGCCGGCCGCCATCGCCCCGACCGCGAGGCCGAGCGGGTTCTCCTGCGCGACGCCAGCGGCGCGGCGCGCGCCCTGCTTGACCTGCTCGCTGTCCGGCGTTGCGTCGCTCAGCCTTCCGCTCGCCATACCCATCCTCTCCTTCACGCCTTCGACGGTGTCGCCTATCCGCTCCTTCGTGCGGCCCTTCACGTCGGCCTTGTAGCCGAGCGCGTCGATCGTCTCGCCCATCTGCTCACGGGTGTGCTCTACCTCGTGGCGGATCGCGTCCGGGTCTTGGCCCATTCGACATCCTCCTTCACGCTTTCGATGGTCTTCTCTGGAGCGGGCGGAGTGGCTGCCCGGATGCGGTCGCGCCCGCGCAGCGCCAGCGGTGCCGCGATTGCCGCATAGACGAGCGCGACGATCAGCGCCGCGAGCCACGTGTGGTCGATCGCAGTGGCCAGCAGTGCGATCAGGCACGCCGTCAGCGCGCCCGCCGCGAGCAGGCCCACGAACGCGGCCGCGCCCAGCATGCCGGCGCCCGCGCCGGCGATCCTGCCCTTCTCCGTCAGCTCGGCCTTCGCGAGCTCGATCTCCTGCTTGACGAGCGTGTTCGTCTGGTCGGCGAGCCGCTTGACGAGCTCGGCGATCGACTCGTCGCGCAGGCCGTGTCCTTCGCCGTTGGCGCTCATGGTCGGCGCCTCCTCACGAGAGCCCGTTCGTGCCGCCGTCGCGCACAGGGGTGACCGGACCGGTGCCCGTGCCCGCCGTGACGCCGCTGGGCGGGACGGTGGTGCCGGTCGTGCCCACGTCGGACGCGACGCCACCGGCGCCGCCGCCGAGCTGCGACGGGATCCGATCGCCACCGGGACGGCGAGGCGACTGCCAGTCACTGCTGCCTTGCGTGTAGCGCGAACGGCTTGACGCCTTCAGGAAGCGCGACGCGGCAAAGCCGGCCGCGAGCCCGATCGCGGCGACCGCGAGCGGCTGCCGGCGGCCGAAGTCCTCGACGTCATGCAGGATCCGGTCGGCGTCGGACTGCTCGAGCCAGCCGCCGACCTTCTCGGCCTGGTCCGCTGCACGCTCGGCTGCTCGGGCCGGGCCGTCCTGACCGTCCTCGCGCAGTCTCTGGCTGGTGGAGCGCAGCGCCTGCGCGGTCGAGCGGACTTGGCCGCCCGCCTGCGTCGAGCGCTGGTCGACCTGCTCGCGCAGACGCGAGCGCGCCGTCTCCGTCGTCTCCTGCATCTTCTCCTGGGCGACCTGCGCCTTGTCCTGGACCTGCTCCTTGGCGCGGTCGGCGGTCGCACTCGTGTCGACCATCGTCCCCTCCTTCGCTGTCGTTGCCGAGCTTCTCGGCTACCCGCCACGGCGCCGGCCAAGCAACCTCGAGAAGTGCCGACGCGCCGACTGACTGCGTGATGACCGGATTGGTCAGCGGCGCTACCATCACGCCGCGATGCGGCCGACCGAAGTGACGTCCCGCCGCCTCAGGCGGCTCGCGATCAAGCACGCGCCATTCCCGGTCGCGCCGGCGGACGACCGCGCGCCCGGCGGTTTCACCGACTACGCGGCCGGAGCTCGGTCCGGTGCCTGGCGGCGGGACGGGCGGCGACGTGCGGCCGGTGTCCGACTCACCGGCGCAGCAGCCGCGCTTCCCCCCGGTCTCCAGCTGACCTGGCGCGCCGAGCGGCGCGTGGACCCGGCGTCCGGCTGGAACCGCCGCGCCGGGCCACCGCCTGGCAGCTGAGCATTTCGCCCCTGCGGCGACCGCAAGCGGATCGCCTGCGGGCGACGTTACGTGGTGCGCTTGCGCTTGGGCTCCGAGCGCGCGTCGAGCTGCAGCTCGCGTTCGGCGCCGGGCACGCCGTCGTCGAGCTCGCGGTTGCGCTCGCGCTCGGCGTTCAACTCCACTCCCAGCAGCAGCGCGAGGTTTCCGATCCACATCCACACGAGCAGCACGACGGCGCCTCCGAGCGAGCCGTACGTCTTGTCGTAGGAGGCGAAGTTCGCGACGTAGAAGGCGAACGCGGCGGACGCGACGATCCACACGACGAGTGCGAGCACGGCACCGGGGGTGACCCACTTGAAGCCGGGCAGCTTCACGTTCGGCGAGGCATGGAAGAGAACGCCGAGCATCAGCAGGACGACGATCACCATCACCGGCCACTTGGCGATGTCCCAGACGGTCGTCGCGGCGTCACTGACGCCGAGCGGACCGGCGACCTGGTCGACGACCGGGCCGGTCAGCACGAGCGACAGCGCCAGCAGCGCGAGCAGCAAAACCATCGCGAGCGTGACGAGGATCTGCAGCGGGCGCAGCTTCCAGAAGGGACGCCCCTCCGGCGTCTCATAGGCGATGTTCGACGCGCGCATGAAGGCGCCGACGTAGCCGGAGGCGGACCACAGCGCGACCGCGAGACCGGCGACGAACAGGACGCCCGCCGCACCGCGGTTCGAGGTGATCGATCTGATCGGACCGGAGAAGGTGTCGGCCGACGAGCTGGGGCCGATCGCAGTGACGATGTCGGTCAGCTTTCTCGTGGTCGTCACGGGGTCGCCGAACAGGCCGATGAGCGAGACGAGCGCGATCATCGCTGGGAAGAGGGCGAGCAGGCCGTAGTACGTGAGCGCCGCCGCCCAGTCGGTCATGCCGTCCTCACGGAACTCGAGCACGGTGCGCTTCAGCGTCGGGAAGAGGCCGGTGCGGGCGTCCGTGCCGGTCGGACGGAAGTCCATCCGCCGCCGCTGCGGCTGGTCGCCAGATGGGTCAGCGCCAGCGGGGGCGTCGGGACTGCCGTTGCCGTCGTGGTCGCGGTAGGTGACGTTGTCGTCGTCGCCGGCGTCGTCGTCGCGGTGGCGGTGGGGGATTCGCAGCTTGGCCATGCGCATGGGTTACCCGCCGCACGAATGCCCATTCGTTGACGGTCCGAACTGGCGCCGCCGCACCCAGCGCTAGCCTGTCCGCCCCCGTGGAGTACCCGAGCGAGACGTTCACCGAGACCGAGCGCGCGCGCCTGGCGCCGCATTTCAGCGATCTCGACAGGCCCGTGTTTGCGCTGCTGAACCTGCCGGAGACGGTGAAGGGCGCGCTGTTCGCGCGCTACTCGCGCTACCCGGGGACGCTGCGCCGGCTGTTCCTCGACGAGTTCGCCGACTCGCTGCCGGAGCTGCCGGCGGGCTGGGACACGAGCGGCGAGGGCGAGCGCGCCGCTCAGCTGTACGAGAGAATCTTCCTCGGCTACGGCGACGACTCGGTCGCCCAGCTCGGCGGCGCGCACGTCGCGTGCGAGTGGGTCAGCAACGTGCTGACGAAGGTGCTGCAGCGGCCGCGGCTCGGGGCATACCTGGAGCAGTCGACGCGCTACATCGCGTACGACGCGCCGATGGATGCGGCTCCGCCCGTCGGCTCGGCCCGTCCGCGTTACCGCTACTTCCGCGACAAGCCGCTCGGGCCCGAGTACGAGGCGGCGATGGACGAACTGTTCGACACCTACGCGGACCTCCTGCCACGCGTCAGCGCCTGGGCCGCTGAGCAGTTCCCCCGCCGCGACGACGAGGCGGAGATCGCGCACACGCGCGCGATCAAGGCGAAGGCGCTGGACCTGCTGCGCGGCCTGCTGCCGGCCGCCTCGCTCTCGCACATGGGGATCTTCGCGAGCGGCCAGACGTACGAGCAGCTGATCCTCCACCTGCTCGCGCACCCGCTGCCAGAGGCGCAGCGCTGCGGGACGATGATCCTGCAGGCGGTGCAGTCGACGATCCCGTCGTTCGTCACGCGGATCGAGCGCCCGGATCGTGGGGGCGCCTGGGTCGACTACCTGCGCACGCGTGCAGAGACAGGCCGCGCGTGGGCGGCGCGGCTCGGCCTCGCCGAGGACGAGGGCGTCTCGGCCTCCGGGCCGTCGGTGACGCTGCTGCGCGCCGAGGGCAGCGAGGAAGACCTGATCGCCGCGCTGCTGTACGAGGCGAGCGGCGTCCCGGAGGAGCACAGCCACGCTGCTGCCGCCGCCCTCGACGGCGACCAGCGCACCGCACTGCTGCGCGACCTCGTCGGCCCGCGCGAGAACCGCCGCCATCGCCCCGGACGCGGCTTCGAGGCGCTGCGGTACCGCTTCGAGATCGTCTCCGACTACGGCGCCTTCCGCGACCTGCAGCGCCACCGCATGCTGACCGTCCAGTGGCAGGCGCTGACGCCGCATCTTGGCGCGGAGGTCCCTGAGGAGGTCGAGCTCGCCGGCTGCGGCGATGACTACCGCCGTGCGCTCGAGGTCTCCCGCCTCGAGTACGAGCGACTTGCCGACGCCGGCCTGCGCGAGGCCGCGCCCTACGCCGTCTGCCTCGGCTACCGCATCCGCTACGTGCTCGACATGAACGCACGCGCGGCGATGCAGCTGATCGAGCTGCGCTCCGGCCGCGAGGGGCACCCGTCCTACCGCGCCGTCGCCCACGCGCTCCATGCATCGATCGCCGAGGTCCACCCGGCCGTCGGCGCCGCGATGACGCACGTCGACCGCGACACCGAGCCCCGTCTGGAACGCATCTTGTCGGAGATGCGCACGCAGGCGAAGCAGGACGCGGCCGGCGCATAGCCGGCCACAAGCCTCCCCCGCGCGTCAAACACAACGCACTGGATGTTGTCGTATTAGACTGCCTCCATGTCGTGGGGGACGACGCAGCGCGTCTCGACGCGCTCTGGGGGATCGTCGGCACGTCGCGCGCCGGCGCTGTCGCGCCTGAGCTGGGAGGCGTGGACGGCGATCGGCCTGACGGCCGTGTTCATAGCGATCACGTGCTGGTGGCTCGCGACGGACAGCGGCATGCCCTACGGCGACGCCGCGGAGCACCTCTACAACGCGTTCCTGTTCCACGACCAGCTCGCATCCGGAGACATCACCGGCCCATTCGCCTACAGATCCGTCTATCCGCCGCTCACGTCGTTCGTCGGCGGACTCGCGATCTTCTTCGGCGGTCGCAACCCGGCGACCCCGATCGTCGCGCAGAATCTGATCTACGCGTCGCTGCTCGCGTTCGGCTGCTACCGCGTCGCGCAGCTCTCCTACGGCGCGCTGGCGGGGCTGCTGGCGGTCGTCTTCGCGCTCGGCTCGCCGCTGATCGCCGAGCAGTTCCACGTCTTCATGCTCGACCCGCCGGAGGCCGCGCTCGTCGCGATCGCGGTCTGGCTGATCCTCGCCAGCGAGCGCTTTCGCCGCGTCGACCTCGCCGCAGTGGCGGGGCTCGTCACCGGCCTCGGGATCGTCACCAAGCAGACGTTCCCGCTCTACATCGCGGGCCTCGTCGCGGTCGTGCTGCTGCGCGGCGGGGGCTGGCGCAACGTCCGCGGGATCGCCGCGTTCGCCGCGGTGGCTCTGCTCGCCGCCGCGCCGTGGTTCCTCGCCCACGCCGGGGATCTCGCCGACATAGCGGGCAACGCGACGGCGAACGGCACCGTGCCGCCACTCGCGAGACCGTCCGTCATCTCGCTGGAGAACCTCGAGTGGTACGGCTGGGCGCTCGCCAACGCGACGCTGTTCCTTCCGCTGCTGCTGTTCACGGCGGTCGGGGTCGGCTGGGCGGTCGCCGACCTCGTGCGGCGCGACCGTCCGCTCGGCTGGACGCCGGAGCTGCTCGGAGGCCTCGCCGTCGCCTGGGTCGCGATCACCGTCATGCCGCACCACGACCTGCGCTACACGATCCCGCTGATCGTCTACCTGGCGGTGCTGGGGACGGCGTGGATCCCGCGCCTCCCGGGCACCTGGCGCTACGCGGCGATCGGCTGCCTGGCGGCCGCGACGATCGCCGCCACGCTCGGCGCAACCTTCGGCGTCGGCCCCAAGCGGACGGAGCCGCTGCCCGCCGTCCAGGAGGCGCCCGACGGCGTCGGCGTGCCGCCGTTGCACACCATCACGCTGCAGGCCGGAAGCAACTACATGGTCTCGGAGCCGCGGCGTGGCGACGACGTGCTCACGCTGCTGAAGGCGCTGCGCGCCGGTGGCGTGAGGGACGTGCTGTGGCTCGGCGAACAAGCGCCGCCGTGGAGCCGCGACTTCAACATCCGCGGCCTGCTCGCCTACGCGAGAATCGCCCGGCTGCACGTCCTCAGCGGCAACATAGACCTGGGGCAGCTCGAATCCCGCCAGGCGCTGCTGCTGCGTGGGAGACGTCTCGACGGCTCGCCCGCATGCGCGCATCTTCCCAACGGAGAAGGCGTCTGGGTGCGCGTCGCGGGAGCCCCCTTCTGCCCCGACTGGAGATGAGCGCGTCGACGTCATCGGGGGAGCGGTCTTCGCGGGTCGCATGGCGCGTGCCCGTCTCCATGCGTGCTTCGGCCTGGAGCGCTGCCGCGTGGACCGCGATCGGCGTGACGGCGGCGTTCGTCGCGCTCACCTGCTGGTGGCTCTCGCAGGATCACGCGATGCCGTATGGCGACGCGGCCGAGCATCTGATGACGGCGTTCATCTTCCACGAAGACTTGCGCTCCGGCGACTTGCTCGGGCCGCTCACGTACGACTCGGTCTACACGCCCCTGGTCCCGTTCATCGGCAGCCTGGCTATCTTCCTCGGTGGCCGCACGGTCGCGGCTCCGGTGCTCGCGGAGAACCTCGTGTTCGTCCCGCTGCTCGCGCTCGGCTGCTACCACGTCGGGCGCCTCGCGTTCGGACGCACGGCGGGCGCGCTGGCGGTCGTCTTCGCGCTCGGCTCGCCGCTGCTGATCGAGCAGTTCCACGTGCTGATGCTCGACGCGCCGCAGGCGGCGCTCGTCGCTGCCTGCGTGTGGCTCGTGCTCGCGAGCGATCGCTTCCGCCGCGTGGACGTCGCGGCGGCGGCCGGCGCCGCCGTCGGCCTGGGGTTGATCGCGAAGCAGTCCTTCGCGCTCTACGTCGCGGGCTTCATCGTCCTCGTGCTGCTGCGCGGCGGCTGGAGCAACCGGCGTGGGCTTGCCGCGTTCGTCGTCGTCGCGTTCGCGATCGCCGCGCCGTGGTACGCCGTGCACCTCACGTCCGCCGGGACGTTCACCGGCGCGGCCAGCGGCGGGCCGACCGTGCCCGTGCTCGCCAAGCCGCCACTGCTGTCACTCGACAACCTGCTGTGGTACTTCTGGGCGACGGCGAACGGCCTGCTGTTCGCCCCGCTGCTGCTGTTCGCGCTCGCGGGCGTGGCGGTCGGCGCCGCCGCGGTCGTGCGCCGGCGCGATTCGTCGGACCTCACGCCCGAGCTGTTCGGCGGCCTCGTGCTCGCCTGGCTCGCACTCACGGTCATGCCGCACCACGACCTGCGCTACACGATGCCGTTGATCGTGTTCGTCGCCGTGCTGGCGACCGGATGGATCCCGCGGCTGAAGCGCATGCCGCGGACGGCCGCGATCGCGCTGCTGGCGGCGGCGGTCGTGGCGACCACGCTGGGAGCGACGTTCGGCGTCGGCCAGCGCAGCGATACCCCGCTGCCGGGCAATCGCTTCGCGCCCCGCGGGGAGGGCGTCCCGCCTTCCGGCAGGCTGACGGTCTACGCGGCCCACGACCTGCTCGTCTCCGGCCCCCGGGACGGCGGCGACTTCCTCGGCCTGATGAAGGCGCTGCGGCGGACTGGCGTGCGCGACATCCTGTGGTCGGACGCCGAGGCGCCGCTGTGGGAAACGGACTACAACGCGAACGGCCTGCTCACGTTCGTGCGGATGGCCCAGCTCCAGGTGCCGAGGGGCGGCGCATTCGACCCGGCCCAGCTCGAAGCGCGGCAGGCGTTCATGCTGCGCCGCCGCGCGCTGCCCGAAGCGGGCCCGCCCTGCGCGCGGCTGCCGAACGGCGACGGCGTGTGGGTGAGCATTGGCGCCCCGAGCGCGGCGGCGCTGAGCTGGTGCGCGAACCGGCCGGGATAGCGGCAGGATGACCGACCGGCGGCCCCGTGCGACCACTGCCCGAAGGCAGCGGCGCACGGGTCTCGCCTGCTCAGTTCTCGGCGGCCTGCGCCTCGGCGATCTTGTCCTGCAGCTGCCCCATCACGTCCGGATCGCGCAGGGTCGTGACGTCGCCCAGGGCGCGGCCCTCCGCGATGTCGCGCAGCAGGCGGCGCATGATCTTGCCCGAGCGCGTCTTGGGCAGATCGTCGGCCCACACGATCCGCTTCGGGCGGGCGAACTTCCCGATCCGCTCGGCGACGACCTCGCGGATGCCGGCTTCGACTTCCTCGGTGCCGTCGATGTCACCCGTGAGCGTCACGAACGCACAGATCGCCTGACCGGTGTCCTCATCGGACTGGCCGATGACGGCGGCCTCGGCGACGAGCTCGTGCGCGACGATCGCGGACTCGACCTCTGCGGTCGAGAGCCGATGCCCTGACACGTTGACGACGTCGTCGATGCGGCCGATCACCCAGATGTAGCCGTCCTCGTCGCGGCGGGCTGCGTCTCCCACCAGATACGTCTCCTTGCCGAAGCGCGAGAAGTACGTCTCGACGAAGCGCTCGTCCTCCTTGTAGAGGCCGCGCAGCATCGACGGCCACGGCTGCGTGAGGATCAGCAGTCCCTGCCCGCGCTGCACCGGCTGCCCGTCGTGCTCGCCGACGACGTCGGCTGACACGCCCGGGAACGGCGTCGTCGCGGAGCCGGGCTTCGTCTCCGTGATCCCCGGCAGCGGCGTGATCATGATCGCGCCGGTCTCCGTCTGCCACCACGTGTCGACAATCGGGCAGCGCTCCCCGCCGATCACCTTGTGGTACCAGAGCCACGCTTTCGGATTGATCGGCTCGCCGACCGATCCCAGCAGTCGCAGCGAAGAGAGGTCGTATCTGGCCGGGATCTCCGCACCCCACTTGATGAATGTGCGGATCGCAGTCGGGGCGGCGTAGAGGATCGTCACTCTGTAGCGCTCGATCAGCTCCCACCAGATCCCCTGGTGCGGATAGTCCGGCGCGCCCTCCCACATGACCGACGTCGCGCCGTTGAGCAGCGGGCCGTAGACGATGTAGGAGTGACCGGTGACCCAGCCGACGTCGGCCGCGCACCAGTAGACGTCCGACTCGGGCTTCAGGTCGAAGACATATCTGTGCGTGGCGGCGACGCCCGTCAGATAGCCGCCGGTCGTGTGCAGGATCCCTTTCGGCTTCGCCGTCGAGCCTGACGTGTAGAGGATGTACAGCGGGTGCTCGGCGTCGAGCGGCTCCGCCGGGCACACAGGATCGGCGGCCGCGCAGATCTCGTCGTAGAAGACGTCGCGGCCCTCGCGCATCGCGCAGTCGATGCCGGTGTGGCGCACGACGACGACGTGCTCGAGCGAGTCGAGATCGTGCATGTGCTCGTCGACCTGCTGCTTGATCGGCGCTGTCTTGCCCTTGCGCCGCGCGCCGTCGACCGTGATCAGCGCCTTCGCCTCGCTGAACTCCATCCGCTCGCGCACCGACTCCGCGGAGAAGCCGCCGAAGACGACGTTGTGCGGCGCCCCAATCCGCGCGCACGCGAGCATCGCGACGACGACCTCGGGGATCATCGGCAGGTAGATGCCGACGACGTCGTCGCGGACGACGCCGAGATCCTTGAGCGCGTTCGCAAAGCGCTGCACGTCGCGGTAGAGGTCCGCGTAGCTGACGTCGCGCTCCTCGCCCTGCTCACCGCGCCAGTGGTAGGCGATGCGATCGCCGCGCCCTGCCTCGACGTGCCGATCGAGGCAGTTGTACGAAGCGTTGAGCTTCCCGCCGACGAACCACTTGTAGAACGGCGGGTTGCTGTCGTCGAGCACGCTGTCCCAGCGCTCGGACCAGTCGAGCGCCTCAGCCTGCTCCGCCCACCACGCCTGCGGATCCTGAGCGGCCTCCTCATACACCGCGGGATCGCTGAGCAGCGCGTTCGCGCGGAACGAAGCCGGCGGCTCGAACTTCTCGATCTCGAGCATCTGCTCCAGCTCGTGCTCAAGCGACGTGCCGCCGCCGGTGACTGCGCCGTTAGACATCTCGTTCCTCTCGTCAGGGTTGATCCCCTGCCGCGAGTCGGCGGCTCCGCGGAGGGGATACCCGGTGTTCTACTCCTCTGCGGGTCTCAGCGGCATGACCGGCATCAGGGTCCGCCCGAACGTTGCGTTGACGACCGCGGCGAACGAGGCGTACCAGGCGGCCACGGCCGTCGCGAGGCCGAGCCACCCGCCGATCTTCACGATCGAGTCGTTCCCGCCTGAGTTGCCGATGCCCAGCGCGAAGAACGTCGCGGCCAGCAGCAGGAACACGAGTGCGATCGCCGCCGTCGTGCGCAGCGAAGCGACCAGCATGTACGTCGTGAAGATGCCCCACGCGATCAGGTAGAGACCGACGGCATGGCCGGCGTCAGCGGCCGGGACCTCGTCCGCGTAGAACGTCACGTAGGCGAAGAACGACAGCCAGAAGGCGCCGAACGATGTGAACGCCACCGCGCCGAACGTGTTGCCGGTGCGGAACTCCCACATGCCGGCCAGGACCTGCGCGATCCCGCCGTAGGCGAGCGCGAGGCCGAGCACGACCGGCTCGCCGGCTCTGCTGACGAGGCCGGCGTTGAACATCGACAGGACGAACGTCGTGAGGGCGAAGGCTGCGAGGCCGAGCGGGCCCGGGTCGGCGATCGCGAAGGTGGGGCGAGCGGAGGTCGCGGCCTCACGTTCCCGGGGCGGCGCGATGTCCGCACGCTCGCGGATGCCGTTGCCGGGAAGATGTGTGGCTCCCATGAGATCCCTCCTCGGGTAGAGGGGACGCCACCTACTTCCGATACCCAGGGCAGGGGAGATCAGTCCGAGCCTGTCCGCCGCCTGACGCGCGGGTCCCGCGCGCGCCGGACGAGCACCACAACGCACCCGCCGCCCAACAGCAGAGCGATGACGCTGAGGGCGATCCCGAGCCGAACCCCGGGCACTGATCGCGTTGAGCGGCATCTGCGAGCCGGGCAGGGTGCCGCCGTGCTTGCGTGCGCCGACACCGATGGTGCCGTGGCTCGAGAGCACCTCCGGCACGAGCATCGCCCCATCGCAGGGACTCCCATGCACAGGCCTCCCGCCGCCAGCCCGGCTGCGCGCAAGCGCCGTGGGTCGTCGGTGTCGCGCGACAGGACGATGCGCAGAAGCACGTACAGACCGGTGCCGACGAGCACCTGGACCTGCCTGCCCGGATGGCCGCCGCCGAGGCCGATCGCAGTGGCGAGTGCGAGGCCGAGCGCGTCCCCGAGCCGCCCACGCGCGAGGATCCGCTCGACGAACCAGATCATCCAGGGCAGCAGCGCAGCCACCGCCGGAAGCGTCTGGCAGGCGTCGCATTCTCCTTCAGCGCACTGCCGGCAGAGCAGATACGTGCCGAAGGCCGCTGCCCACAGCTTCAGTGCTGCCTCGACACCCACCGCGTAGTCGAACGGAAGGATCCACAGAGGCACGCTGAAGAGCGACCAGAACCCGGTCTGGGGGTTCGCGAGAACGGGGTGCCGGCGAACATGTGCGGGTTCCATGCCGGCAGCGTCCCCGCCGGCAGCAGCTGCCGACCAACGCCCGCCAGGGCAGGTCAGCCAGTGCAACGTCGCCGAGCGTCCTGTTGTAGTAGTCGGCCAAGTCGTCCGGCTCGAGCTCTCCAGGGAGCGACGTGAAACAGCATGCCGCCCGGCGCGGATGCGCGACAAGAGATCTCCACAGCAGCGCGCCACGCCCGTGCATGCGTCGCCGAACGGCCTGCGCCGTCCCCCGCGGTCCCCCTCACGTCCCCAGTATGCCTCAATGAGCCACAGAGACATTGGGGTGTTTCTGTGCTCTGGCCTCACCAACCAGGCCGGGCCCATACACTCGCCTGCAAGATCAAGCAGTGACGATTCGGAGGTTCGGATGGACCACGAGGCGACGACGTTCCCGCTCGACGAGAGCGACCTGCCGACGCACTGGGTCAACATCGCGCCCGACCTGCCGGAGCCGCCGCTGCCGCCGCTGCACCCCGGCACGTTGCAGCCCGCCGGACCGGACGACCTCGCCGCGATCTTCCCGCCCGGCGTGATCGCGCAGGAGGTAGCGCTCGAGCCACTGGTCGAGATCCCCGATGAGGTGCGCGAGGCGTACAAGCTGTGGCGCCCGACGCCGCTGTTCCGCGCGCGGCGGCTGGAGCGCGCGCTGGACACGCCGGCGCACATCTACGTCAAGTACGAGGGCGTCTCGCCGGCGGGATCGCACAAGCCCAACAGCGCGGTCGCGCAGGCATACGAGAACGCGCGCGCAGGTGTCAGAAAGCTCGTGACCGAGACGGGTGCCGGGCAATGGGGCTCAGCGCTCGCGTTCGCGTGCGGCCTGTTCGGGCTGGAGTGCGAGGTCTTCATGGTCGGCTCCTCGTATGACCAGAAGCCCTATCGCCGCTCGATGATGGAGACGTGGGGCGCAAGCGTGCACCGCTCCCCGTCAGACCGCACGGAGTCCGGCCGCGGCCAGGACTCGCACACGACCGGCTCGCTCGGGATCGCGATCTCCGAGGCGGTCGAGGTGGCGGCGAGCGCGCCCGACGCGAACTACGCGCTCGGCTCGGTGCTCAACCACGTGTGCCTGCACCAGACGGTGATCGGGCAGGAGGCGATGACGCAGCTGGAGATGGCGGGCGAGGCGCCCGACGTGGTCGTCGGCTGCGTCGGCGGCGGCTCGAACTTCGCCGGGCTCGCGTTCCCGTTCGTGCGGCTCGTCCTGCGCGGCCGCGCGCGCACGCGCTTCCTCGCCGCCGAGCCGGCCGCCTGTCCGACGCTCACGCGCGGTGCGTACCGCTACGACTTCGGCGACACGAGCGGCCTGACGCCGCTGCTGCCGATGTACACGCTCGGCCACGACTTCGTACCGCCGCCCGTGCATGCCGGCGGCCTCCGCTACCACGGCGACGCGCCGCTCGTCTGCGCGCTCGTGCACAGCGGGCTCGTCGAGGCGCGCGCCTACAGCCAGAACGACGCATTCGCCGCGGCGCTGCAGTTCGCGCGTACGCAAGGGATCATCCCGGCGCCGGAGGCGGCGCACGCGGTCCGCGCCGCGATCGACGAGGCCCTCTCCGCCCGCGAGGCCGGCGAGCGGCGCACGATCCTGCTCGGCCTCTCCGGTCATGGCCACTTCGACCTGTCGGCCTACGACGCCTACCTCGCCGGCACGCTCGAGGACCCCGAGTTCAGCACCGAGGACATGGAAGCCGCACTCAGCCGGCTTCCGGACGCGCCGGCGATCGCCTTCTAGCGACGCTTGCGCTTGCGCTTCGACGTCGCCGGACTGGGACTGGTCCCATTCGGCTCGTCGCCCGGCTCGGCGACCGACCCCTCGACGTCATCGCCGCGCCGCGCCTCGGCGTCGCGCACGCGCTGCTCGCGCATCTCGGCGGGGCTCGGCCACGGCATCGCCTCGCCGCTCTGCCAGGCCGGCGGCGTGCCGTTCGGCGAGCGGCCGGCGAACAGCATCGCGAGCGCGCCGAGCCAGTAGGCCTGGACGATCGGGATCGGCACGAGCGGGATCACGAACAGCACGGCGGAGATCACGCCGAGATAGCCGAGGAAGCGCGTGAGCAGGCCGACACGCATCGCGCTCACGGCGATCGTCACGAACGCGCCGGCGAAGGCGAACTGCGCCAGGATCCCCACGTAGGCGGCGGCGCCCTGGTCGTTGACCTTGCGCGCCTCCTCGTAGGTTTGGCTGCCGTGGTCGACGAAGTGGTTCAACTTCACCGACGTGACGACCTGCAGCACGATCAGCAGGATCGCGAGCCCTGCCCCGCCGGCCCACAGCAGCGGACGCAGCTGCCACGGCAACTCCGGGCGGCGAGCGCGCGTCGCCCGGAAGAGGAAGTCGAGCGTGACGGTGATCGCGAGCAAGCCGATCACCGAGCATGCGGCACTCAGTGCGATGCCCGCAAGGTGCTGCTGGCGCTGCAGTGCCTCGCCGATCAGGTTGTCCGGTGCGTTCTTGAGGACGACGATCCCGACGATCGGCGCAGCCAGCGTGAAGAACGCGGCCACGATCGCGACAATCGTCATCCGCGGACGCTCGCGTGCCTCCGCCTGCAGGGTCTCCGCGATCGCCATGGGCGGCACATGCTAGTGACGCGACCCGCGAACCGTCGTGTCTGGCAAGGACGCAAGGAGCGTGGCCTGCAAACGCAGGCGAGCGACTGAGGACGCTGCCAGACGCGGCGGCGGACCGTCCCACGCCTCGGGCCAGGTGCCTATTCTCGAAGAGATGGAGATCCGCGAGGTCATGACGGCCTCGGTCGTCACGGCCGATCCGGCGACGCCGGTGCGTGAGGTCGCCGTGCTGATGCGCGAGCGCAACGTCGGCTCCGTCGTGCTCGTGCGCGACGGCGAGCCGGTCGGGATCGTCACCGACCGCGACCTCGCAGTGAGCGTGCTCGCCGACGGCCGCAGCGGTGAGGACCACGCGGTCGACCACGCGACGGCGCCGGTCGTCACGGGCGCGCCCGGGATGGACGTGTCGGACGCGTGCGGCCTGCTCGTGCAGCACGGGATCCGTCGACTGCCGATCGTCGACGACGGCCGCCTGATGGGGATCGTCACGCTCGACGACCTCGCCGCGCGCACCGGCGACGCGGAGCTCGTCGCGCGGCTCGCCTCACAGGTAACGCGCGCGGCGCTGCCGGACTTCTACTTCCACCAGCGCGGAGGCTGACGCCCTCATGGCACAGCAAGGACCGATCGTCGTCTACGGGGCGACCGGGTACACAGGCACGCTCGTCGCGCACGAGTTGCGGCGCCGCGGACTCGACATGGTGCTCGCCGGCCGCAGCGCGGAGAAGCTCGCGCGGCTCGCGGACGAGGTGGGCGGCGCCGCCACGCACGCCGTCGCGCTTGACGACGCCGCCGGTTTGCACGCGCTGCTCGCCGACGCCGCCGCGGTGATCTCGTGCGCCGGCCCGTTCGTCCGCTACGGCGAGCCGATCGCGCGCGCAGCTGTGGAGACGGGCACCCACTACGTCGACACGACCGGCGAGCAGCCGTACATGCAGCTGCTGCAGGAGCGCTACGACAACCGGGCGCGTGCCGCCAACGCTGCCCTCGTGCCGGCAATGGGCTTCGACTACGTCCCCGGCGACCTGCTCGCGCACCTGACCGCGCAGGGCGTCGAGCCGCTCAGAGAGCTCCTGCTCGCCTACGCCCCGCAGGGCGTACAGCCGACGCGCGGCACGCTGCGCAGCGCGCTGGGGATGCTGGCGGCGCCGAGCGTCCTCTACGAGGACGGGGACTGGCACCCGGCACCGCTGCGCTCGCCGCGTGCGCGCTTCGCCTTCCCCGCACCGGTCGGCGAGCAGCCGGTGACGCGCTACCCGTCGGGCGAGTTGCTGACCGTGCCCCGCCACGTCCGCACGCGCAAGGTCACCTCCTTGATCACCGTCGAGACGTTCGCGGGCACGCCGAAGGCTGCACCGTTGATGCCCGTGATGGCTCCGGCGCTCGCGTTGACGCTGCGCTCTCCGCTCGGGGGCATGCTCGAGCCGCTGCTCGCGCGCTACCCCGAGGGCCCGTCAGAGTCCTCGCGCGCGAAGGTCAGATTCACGATCGTCGTGCTCGCGCACGGCGAGGACGGCCGCACCCGCCGCGGCGTCGCAACCGGCGGCGACGTCTACGCGCTCACGGCTGTGACCGCGGTCCACGGCGCCGCCCTGATGGCAGAGCCGGGCTACAACCGCGCCGGGGTGCTGTCTCCCGCCAGCGCATACGACGCGCAAGCCTTCCTCGACGCGCTCGCCCTGCACGGCGTGGCGTACGAGATCGCCTGAAAGCGCCCGGCGAGCACGCCTTTCCGGCCAACCGATCTGCCGCCGATGCGCCGGAACGTCTGTGGCCGAATGGTCAGGGAGCGGCGAGCATGGGTAGACCGACGCTACGACGTCCCGGAGCCCGGGAGGAGACGCGTTTGTCCGAGGTGCAGGCAGAGCAGCGAGGTGACGGCGCGCCCGCCCCGGCGGTGTCCGCAAACGGGCTGCGCAAGGTCTACGGCGACGTGGTCGCGCTCGAGCGCCTCAGCCTCGACGTGTGGCCGGGGGAGTTCTTCACGATGCTGGGCCCGTCCGGCTCGGGCAAGACGACGACGCTGCGGCTGATCGCCGGCTTCGAGCGCCCCGACGCCGGCGCGATCGCGCTCGACGGCCTCGACGTGACCGGCCAGCCGCCCTACCAGCGCGACGTCAACACCGTCTTCCAGGACTACGCGCTGTTCCCGCACATGACGATCGGCGAGAACGTCGCATATGGGCTGATGGTCAAGGGCGTGGGACGTAAGGAGCGGGCTGCACGCGCGGAGGAGGCGCTGCGGCTCGTCCAGCTCGGCGAGCTGGCCAAGCGCAAGCCGATCCAGTTGTCGGGCGGCCAGCGCCAGCGCGTCGCCCTCGCGCGTGCGCTCGTGAACCGTCCCCGCGTGCTGCTGCTCGACGAGCCGCTCGGCGCGCTCGACCTCAAGCTGCGCCAAGACATGCAGCTCGAGTTGAAGCGGATCCAGCGAGAGCTGAGCGAGGGCGTCACGTTCATCTACGTCACGCACGATCAGGACGAGGCGCTGACGATGAGCGACCGCATCGCCGTCTTCTCGACCGGCCGCATCGAGCAGATCGGCACGCCGCGCGAGATCTACGAGCGCCCGGCGAACGAGTTCGTCGCCGGCTTCGTGGGGACGTCGAACATCGTCGAGCGCGACGGGCGCCGCTGCACGGTTCGCCCCGAGAAGATCCGCCTGCTGGCCGAGGACGAAACCGTGCGCGACGGCGAGCTGTCCGAGCTCGGCGCCGTGCGCGAGGTGATCTACCTCGGCTCGGCCACCCGCTATGTCGTCGCACTCGACGACGGCGGAACGCTCGTGGCGATGAGACAGAACGACGAGTCGGGCGACGCCGCCGCGTCGGAGGAGCGCGGCCGCCGCGTCCGGCTCGCCTGGAGAGCGCAGCACATGACCGCCGTGGGCTCCGCGGCGGAAGCGCAGCGACAGCACGAGGAGGTGCCGCAGTGAGGTACGTGAGGAATCCCGCCCACCACCGGCAGCGCGTTGGAGGACGCGCCGCCCCACCCCCAGCCCACCCCGTCATCGCACGACTGATGGTCGTGCTGGTCACACTCGGCCTGATGGGCGTCGTGGCGTGTGGCGGAGGGGACGACAACGGCAGCTCGACAACGTCGAACCTGCCGACGTCGATCGGCAGAGGCGAGGGCCAGCTCAACCTGATCGCGTGGGAGGGCTACACCGAGGACGAGTGGGTCAAGCCGTTCGAGTCGCAGACCGGCTGCAAGGTCAACGCGAAGTACGCCGGCTCCTCGGACGAGATGGTCACGCTGATGCGCCAGGGCGGCGGCTCGCAGTACGACATGGTGTCCGCCTCCGGCGACGCCTCCCTGCGGCTGATCCGCGGCGGCGACGTGGCGCCGGTGAACGTCGCGCTCGTGCCGGGCTGGCAGGACTTCATCCCCGAGCTGAAGTCCCCGCCGCACAACACGGTCGACGGCCAGCACTACGGCGTCTCGCTGCAGTGGGGCCCGAACACGCTGCTCTACAACACGAGAGACGTGACGACCACGCCGGACAGCTGGTCGACGATCTACGACAGCAGATACAAGGGCAAGGTCACGGTCCCCGACAACCCGATCCAGATCGCCGACGCTGCCCTCTATCTGTCGAGAACGAGACCGGAGCTGGGCATCAGAGACCCGTATGCACTCACGGAAGACCAGCTCGACGCGGCCGTGGATCTGCTCAAGACACAGCGCCCGCTGATCAAAAAGTACTGGGCGCTTGCCTCTGACGAGATCGACCTGTTCAAGAACGGCGACGCCGTCGTGGGCGCCTCGTGGCCGTACCAGACGATCACGCTGCAGGACAGCGGCGCGCCGGTGAAGGACCTGATCCCGAGAGAGGGCGCGACCGGCTGGGCGGACACGTGGATGCTGTCCTCGAACGCGAGACACCCGAACTGCGCATATGCGTGGATGAAGTGGATCTCGACGCCGAGAGTCCAGGCGCAGCAGGCGATCTCGTTCGGCGAGACGCCCGCGAACCTGAAGGCATGCTCGTACATGGACAGAATCCAGAGAGGCGCCTGCGCGAAGTACCACGCGAACGCACCCGCCTCGTACTTCGCCTCGATCAAGTTCTGGAAGACGCCGACCAGAGACTGCGGGGACGGCAGCCAGGACTGCACGGACTACACGACCTGGCAGCAGAAGTGGACGGAGATGAAGGGCTAGGTCGGATACGTGTCTGCGGCACGTGCAGAGGTCGCGGCGGGCGGACCGGGTCTCCGGTCCGCCCGCCGGCGCGTGTCCGCCGGGCTGTTCAAGCGCGGCTGGCTGCGCCTGACGCTGACGCTCGGCGCCCCGGCCGCATGGTTCGTGCTGATTTACCTCGCCGCGCTTGCGATCCTGTTCGTCAGCGCGTTCTGGCGCGTGGACTCGTTCACCGGCGACATCGTCCACGACTGGAACCTCGACAACTTCAAGACGATCGTCGAGTCGCCGACGTACCGCACGATCGCGTTCCGCACGATCGGGATCGCCGCCGCGGTGACGATCACCGACGCGCTGCTCGCGATTCCGTTCGCCTATTTCGCCGCGCGGCTGGCGCCGAAGCGGTTGCAGACGGTCTTGTTCGTGATCGTGCTCGTACCGCTGTGGACGAGCTACCTCGTGCGCGTGTACGCGTGGCGGCTGATCCTCGCGGAGGACGGGATCCTCAACTGGACGCTGCACGAGCTCGGCTTCGGCGGCGTCCACATCGCGTACTCGAACTGGGCGATGTGGATCGTCTTCAGCTACCTGTGGCTGCCGTTCATGATCCTGCCGGTGTGGGTCGCGTTCGAGCGCGTCCCGGCCTCCTTCCTGGAGGCGAGCGCCGACCTCGGCGCGCGCGGCTGGACGACGTTCCGTCGCGTGCTGCTGCCGATGGTGCTGCCGGGGATCGTCGCCGGCTCGATCTTCACCTTCTCGCTGACGCTCGGCGACTTCATCACGCCGACGCTCGTCGGCGGCGCCGGCTCGGACTTCATCGGCAACGTCGTCTACCGCAGCGTCGGGATCGCGAGCGACGTGCCGTTCGCGGCAGCACTGGCGACGATCCCGCTGCTCGTGATGGGCGTCTACCTGCTCGTCGCGCGCAAGCTCGGCGCGTTCGAGGCGCTGTGATGGACACGACGCGCATCTCCCGCGCCGCGCTCGCCGTCTGGACGGCCTTGATCGTGCTGTTCCTGCTGTTCCCGATCCTGCTGATCATCCTGTACGCGTTCAACCCCTCGAACGTGCAGAGCTGGCCGCTCGAGGGGCTCTCGACGAAGTGGTTCTCCTCGACGTTCCACAACGAGCAGATGCGCGAAGCGCTGTGGCTGAGCGTTCGCGCGGCACTGATCTCGACGACGATCGCGATCGTGCTCGGCTCGATGGCGGCATTCGCGGTGCACCGCTTCCGCTTCTTCGGTCGCGAGACGATCTCGTTCCTGCTCGTGCTGCCGCTCGCGCTGCCGGGGATCATCACCGGCATGGCGCTGAACTCGTTCTTCGTGTGGGGGACTGTGAACTTCTCGCTGACGACGATCGTGATCGGCCACGCGACCTTCTGCATCGTGACCGTCTACAACAACGCGCTCGCGCGGCTGCGGCGCACGCAGACGTCGTTGGTCGAGGCGTCGATGGACCTCGGTGCCGACGGCTGGCAGACGTTCCGCCACGTGACGATGCCGGTGATCGCCACCGCGCTCGTGGCCGGCGGCCTGCTCGCGTTCGCGCTGTCGTTCGACGAGGTGATCGTCACGACGTTCACGGCCGGCGCACAGAACACGCTGCCGCTGTGGATCTTCGGCAACATCCGCCTCGGGCAGAACCTGCCGCAGGTGAACGTCGTCGTGCTGATGGTGATCGTCGTGACGATCGTGCCGGTGACGCTCGCGCAGCGGCTCACACGCGACACGGGCGTGCTGCGGCCGGGCGTGGGGCGCGGGCGGGCGGACGCCTCGACGCACGCGGCAGCGGCCGCCGAGCCGGCACCGTAGGAAAAGCCGGCGGGTGGGTAGCATGACGGCCATGGAGGGATTCGGAGGACTGTTTGGCGACCCGGACGAGCTGCAACGCCGCATGGCGGAGCTCGCCGAGAGCATGCAGGGCCAGCAGAGACTCGCCTGGGCCGACAACGCGATCAAGCTCGCCGTCGACCTGACCGTCGCGGCGATCAACCGCGTCAACATCCAGGGCACGACCGAGGAGCAGGCGCAGCAGATCCGCTCCGTCATGGCGGTCGTCTTCCCCGAGGCCGTGACGCTCGTGCGCGAGGCGCGCGAGGGCCTGCAGTAGCCGGCTCGGACCGGACCTCGCCTGAGATAGCGTCCGGCCCATGCGGGGACGGATCGTCACGGCACCGGACGGCGAGCGCTGGCTCGTCGGTCGGCGTTGGCTCAACCGTCCCGCGCCGAGACCGTGGACGAACTGGCGCCGCAGTCGCAAGAGGACGGACGGCGGCGAGCCCTCCGGCGGCTGGCTCCCGGACGCCGCGCTGAGCGGCGTGGACTCGCTCGGAGGTCTCGGGCTCGTCATCGGCGCGATCGTCGTGATCTTCCTGCTCGTGTTCGTGCTGCTGCCGCTGATCGGCGTCGCGTTCGAGCTGGCGCTGCTGATCGGCTTCGTGATGTCGGGTCTGTTCGGTCGCGTCGTCCTGCGCCGACCGTGGACGATCGAGGCGGTCAGCCTCGAACGGCCCGATCGCCGCAGCGCCTTCAACGTCACCGGCTGGCGCCGCTCCCGCCGCTCGCTCGCCGCGCTCGGTTCCGCCATCGAGACGACCGGCCTGCCATCTGCGCTCCCCGAGGCCGAGCCGACGCTGCTCGATCCGGCGGGCTGATCGCTCGCGCGAAGGCATACCTGAGCGACGAGAGCACGCCGATCCGCGTCGGCGTGCTGCCACCACCCGAGCTCGATTGACCGCCGCGCGATGGCAGCGCGAACCACGAAGATGTCGCTGCCGGAGCGACCCCAACGACGGAGCACGACATGAGCCTCAGCGGCAAGACGATCTTCATCTCGGGAGCGAGCCGCGGGATCGGGCTCGCGATCGCACTGCGCGCTGCGCGCGACGGCGCGAACGTCGCGCTGATCGCCAAGACGGCCGAGCCGCACCCGAAGCTGGAGGGGACCGTCTACACCGCGGCGGAGCAGATCGAGGCGGCCGGGGGCCAGGCGCTGCCGATCGTCGGCGACATCCGCGACGACGCGCAGGTGGATGCCGCCGTCGCGCAGGCGGTCGAGCGCTTCGGCGGGATCAACGTGTGCGTCAACAACGCGAGCGCGATCAACCTCGCGCGCACCGAGGCGCTCGACATGAAGCGCTACGACCTGATGCAGGACATCAACGTGCGCGGCACGTTCGCCGTCTCCCGCGCTTGCATCCCCCACCTGCGCGGGCGCGAGAACCCGCACATCCTCACGCTCTCGCCGCCGCTCGACCTCGACCCGAGATGGCTCGGCCCGCACCTCGGCTACACGCTCGCGAAGTACGGCATGTCGCTGATCGCGCTCGGCCTCGCCGCCGAGCTGCGCGAGGACGGGATCGCCTCCAACGCGCTGTGGCCGCGCACGCTCGTCGCGACCGCGGCGGTGCAGAACCTGCTCGGCGGCGACGAGGCGATGGCGCGCGCCCGCCGGCCCGAGGTCTACGCCGACGCCGCCTACGCGATCCTCAACCGTCCCTCGCGCGAGTGCAGCGGCAACGCCTTCCTGTGCGAGGACGTGCTCGTCGAGGAGGGGATCACCGACCTCTCCCCGTACTCGTACGTGCCCGGGGCGGAGCTGGCGGTCGACCTGTTCGTCGACGCCGCCAACCCGCCCGGCGTGAGCGCCTGACTACGGGACCGGGACGATCCGCATGTAGGGGAGCGGCTGCTCCCACCCATCGGGGTAGCGCTCTCTCGCCACCTCGTCGCTGACGGAGCCCGCGATGATCGCCTTCTCGCCCGGCTTCCACTGCGCCGGCGTCGCGAGCTGGTGCTTGGCGGTGAGCTGCAGCGAGTCGATCACGCGCAGCACCTCGTCGAAGTTGCGGCCCGTCGTCATCGGGTAGATCAGGATCAGCTTGATCTTCTTGTCCGGCCCGATCACGAACACGTTGCGCAACGTCGCGTTTTCGGCCGGCGTCCGCTCGGTCGGGTCGCCGTAGACCTCGGCCGGCAGCATCCCGTATGCCTTCGCGATCGAGTGATCGGTGTCCGCGATCATCGGATAGTTCGGCGCGGTCCCCTGCGAGGAGGCGATGTCGGCCGACCATCTCTCGTGGTTGGTGATCGGGTCGGTCGAGAGGCCGGCGATCTTCACGCCGCGGCTGTCGAAGTCGGGCTTGATCGACGCCATGTACCCCAGCTCGGTCGTGCAGACCGGCGTGAAGTCGCGCGGGTGGGAGAAGAGGACCGCCCAGCCGTCGCCGATCCACTCGTGGAAGTCGATCTCGCCTTCAGTCGTCTGGGCGGTGAAGTTGGGGGCGGTATCGCCGATGGTCAGGCCCATCTGTGACGTCTCCTTGGTCGGTACGCCCATTGTGGCAAATCCCGACCAGTTTTGACGGTGTTTTCCAGACCCGGTTCCCGCGGCTAGCGCGGAACGAGCTGCAGGATCGGAATCGTGCGTCCGACGTGCGACGCGCGCTCGCGATAGATCGCGTACGGCGGGAACACGCTGTCGGCGAGCTCCCACAGCCGCGCACGCTCCGCCTCATCCTCGACGACCTCTACTCGGAACGGCCGGCCGCCGAGAACGACTTCGGGGTTCGCGCGCGCATTGAAGAACCAGGCCGGGTGCTCCGGCGCCCCCAGCTTCGAGGCGACGATCGTCACCCGCTCGCCGTCGTTGAAGTAGATGACCCCGTTGCTGCGCGGCCTGCCGCTGCGCGCGCCGGTCGTCTCCAGCAGCGCGGTCGGGACGATCAACCCCATGCCGAGGCGCCCGCCGCTGAGCCGCATGAGGTGCGGATCGACCTTCCACACGACCCTCCGCGACAGCCACGCAGCCAGGCGCGTGCCGAGGAAGCGCACGTAAGCGCGGTAGACGGGGCCGCGAGGAGCGTGGGGATCCACGTACGGCAGCGCCCCGCGAGCAGACATGCCGAGACGGTACCGGCGCTCACCGTGGGGTGAGCCGCACCGCTACGCGCCTACGCGCGGCTCGTCCGTGTTCAGCGGCACCCGCGCCGCGAGCGCACCGGCATCCACCGGAGGAGCGTCCCACGTGCTCTCGGTCAAGAGGTCTGTCTTGTCCCAGTTGCGCAGGAAGGCCTCGACGGTCCCCGCGTCGAGCGGACGTGCGAACAGGAATCCCTGACCGCTGTCGCAGTGCTCCTGGCGAATCAGCGAGAGCTCCTGCGGGCGCTCGATGCCCTCGGCGAGCGTCTCGATCGAGAGCGCCTTGCCGAGCTGCACGAGGCTGCGCAGGAGGATCTCCCCATCGCGGTCCTCCCCGACTCGCGAGATGAAGGAGCGATCGATCTTGAGGGCGTCGATCGGAAACTGCTGGAGGTAGGCGAACGACGAGTAGCCGGTGCCGAAGTCGTCGATCGCGATGCGCACGCCGAGCCGCTTGACCTCCAGCAGCCGGCCGGCCGTGGCCTCTGCGTTGCGCATCAGCGTGGTCTCGGTGATCTCGATCGTCAACGCCGCGGGATCGAAGCCGCTGGCAGCGAGCGCATCCTCCACATGGCGGAGGAACTCATCGTCGTCGAGCTGACGTCCCGAGACGTTCACCGCGACGCTGACCGGATGGCCCGCCGCGTGCCAGCGGGCGCCCTGTCGACACGCCTCGACGAGCACCCACGCGCCGACCGACGTGATCATCCCCGTCTCCTCGAGCACCGGGATGAACTCATCCGGCTGGATCGTCCCGCGCGACGGGCTGCGCCAGCGAATCAGGCACTCCATTCCCGACGGGACCATCTCGACGAGGTCGAACGTGGGCTGGTAAACGAGGAAGAACTCCTCGTTCGCCAACGCCTGCTTGAGATCCATCTCGAGCTCCATGCGGCTCTGCACGGCGCTCTCCATGCCGGACTCGAAGATCACGTAGCGGTTCTTGCCGTCCCACTTCGCCCGGTACATCGCGATGTCCGCGTGGCGCAGCAGCTCGTCGGCGGAGGTGCGGACGCCGCTCGCGATGCCGATGCTCGCCGTCACGTACACCGGCATCTCCTCCGCGCCTTCGAGCCGGAAGGGCTCTCTGAGCGCTTCGAGCAGACGCTCCGCGATCAAGTCGGGGCCTGCGCCCAACGAGATCCCGTCGGCGATGACGACGAACTCGTCGCCGCCGAGCCGGCCGAGCGCGTCGGTGCCGCGGACGCCGCTGTCGAGCCGCGCGGCGACGGCGCAGAGCAACTCGTCGCCGACGCTGTGCCCGAGCGTGTCGTTGACGTGCTTGAAGTTGTCGATGTCGATGAAAAGCGTGGCAACCGGCGTCTGGCTGAGCGCCCCGCGCACGAGCATCTGCTCGAGCCGGTCGCGGATCAGCGTGCGGTTGGGGAGGCCGGTGAGGTCGTCGTGCGTGGCGAGGAACGCCAGCTGCTCCTGCCGGTGGGTCAGCTCCTCGAGCGCACGCTGGCGCTCGCCCTCGAACGACTCGCACATCCGCACGAGCGTCACGTCGAGGCTGCGCTGGAGCATCCGCTGCGCCTCCTCAACGGCAGCCGACGACAGCTGCAGGCCGGCCGCACCCTCGCCGATCACGTGCGCCGCGGCGTCGCGCCAGCGCAGGCACCGCTTGGTGACCTCGTTAAGCGGCGCGGCCCGCTGCGCGGCGAGCTGGCCGAAGATGCTCCAGGACTCCTGGCCGACGTCGCGTGCGACGTCCACGCCCTCGCCCGCCATCCAGCGCGCGACGGCGGCCGTCGAGACGGCGCCGACCCGCTCGAAGCTGTCCTCCACGATCGCGTCGAGCACCCGCCCCGACTCCGAGGAGCGCCGGACCATGTCCTGCGCCACATCGCCGGTGCGCGCCTTGAGCCACTCGCCGAGCTGACGCACCTCGTCCGCGGCGACGGAGGCTGTGCGGCGCGCCACGGCGGCGTCGTCTTCGTCTGGTCTTCGCGCCGACATGATTGCCCACATCGGCACAAAGCCGGACATACTTGACACACTCGAGTTTCTCGACGGCGAGTGGGCATGCCAGCATGGCCGGTGCGACTCGAGTCGTGGCTTACGCCGCCGCAGCTGCTCCAGCACCGCCAACACCTCATCGTTGCCGGAAGGCTGGGCATCATGCGCTTTGGTGCCGATGTCGGCAGTCAGTTGCTCAACGCGATCACTTCGCCGAATTGATCGACCGGGCGAAAGCCATCACGCTAACGTCCCTCTTGAGGGCACCGTTCTCCGTGATGGAACAGACATCCGCGACCGCGTACCGGATCGTCGAGATGCGAAATGGGGTTGGCAACGGCTCACGCCGTGTAGCGCGGACAGGGCACCTCCACCGTCGTCGTCGAGCGCGGCGTCGGCGGCGGGTAGACCGTGTCGAGCTGCGCGCTGAAGTGTCCCGACGCGGGGCAGCGCGGCACCGCGAACAGCGACTCGTCCGTGCGTTGACGGCGGGTGCAGCGCGAGCCGCGGCCGCGCGCCAGGCACGTCCCTCTACGCAGTTGCAGCGGGCGCACGGTCACCTCGATCTCCGCGATGCTCACCTGGAAGCCGCTGATCGGCCCGGTGTTGATCGCCAGCTTGAGGCCGAAGCGGCCGTCCGGCGTCGGATCGAAGAACAGGCTCTCCGTGACCGCCGCGTGCACGCCCGCGACGACCGGATACTTGCGCACGATCGCCGAGCGCTCGTCCGCGGAGCCGACGACCGTGAAGCCTGCGAGCGCGTTGGGGGTCACGCCGCGGCTGAGGAAGATCGAGAAGTGGAATGGGATCGGATCTGTCAGGACCGCGATGGCGTCGCGCGCGTCGATGAGCCCGCTGCCACCGCCGAGACGTCCCCGCGCGCATGCGCGCACGTTCGGCAGCGCTGCCAGGTCGCGCTTCGTGCCGCTGCGCTCCAGCGTGCGCGCAAACGCCCCGAGGCGCTCGAGCCGCCGCGGGAACGGCACAGCAGAGATGTGGGCGTCGAGCGCGTCGCGCAGCGCCGGCCCGTCGCACAGGTAGCGTGAGGTGAGGAATGTGCGGTTGATCTCCACCCCGCGCGGCAGCCGCATCGTGAATTCGGTCGGCGTCGGCGGCACCAGCCCTGTCGTGTCGAACCGGCGCAGGTGCATGTACGCGGTGAGGTCCCCCGCGCGCGGACTGTGGACCTGGAAGGTGAACTGCTGCACGGGCTCGGCCCGCGCGATTCCGCACAGCCCGACGATCGCCATCGCAGCGACCACGAGGACCATCGGAAGGAAGACCAGCGCTTCAGGGGACCTCTTCATGGCACGCTCCTTTAGGTGGAAGGAGTATCGGCCTCAGCGCGGGCGGTCGCCAGCGGGTCGGCACCCTAGACCAGACCCTAAGACCGCGTGAGCGGGCTGTTCGAGCGGGAGCGCGAGCTCGCCGAGCTCGACACCATCGTCGCGGACGCGTGCGCCGGGCGCGGCTGTCTCGCCGGGGTCAACGCGTCCGTCGGGCTCGGCAAGACCCGGCTGCGGCGACAAGGTGCGCCGCTGGACGCCGATCGGCCGAGCTTCGGAAAGCGTCTGAGAAGCTGCAGCCGCTGCGCAACACGCTGCGGCGTGTTCGGCGGAAGCTCATGCGTGAGGATCATCTCGCGGAGGTCCTCAACGACCGCCGCGGCCAGCCGGATCTGCGCCACCTACAGCTCGTCGAGCCCGACCGTCTCGCCGCGACCGGCCTGTTCGCGCCCAAGCTGCATCCGCTCCCACGCGCCGGGGACGCGGTCGAGCACCGACACGACGTCCGCCGGCTCACGCTCCAGCTCCGCGAGCGCCTCCGAGAGCAGCGTCACCGCCAGGTCATCTGCTGTGCGTGCGCACGCTCAGCCAACGCCGCGAGTCGCGCAGCCGACTCGTCATCGAGGTCGAGATGGATCTGGTAAGCCACGTGAGACAGGGTACATCTACGATCGCTCCATGCCGGGAAGAACGCCGGGGCGGCGCGCGAACTTCCAGCAATGGACGCGCACCGTCAGAGCGACTGTCACGTCACAACCTTGGTATGTCGTCCTCGGAGCGGAAGATCTCGCCGCCGCCGCAGAGGAGGCGAGTCGCCGAGCACGCGCCGGCAAGCACCGCCCGTACCTTGCGCGAAGGGCCCTGTCGAGCATGGCCCTTCTTCTGATGGCATTCGAGGCGTGGGTCAACCACGAGCTGGCGTTGCGTCTGTTTTTCAGCCGGGACGAGACTGGCACACCGGATCCCGTTCTGGAGAACCTGCTGCTACAGGGACCCCTCGCGACGAAGGCCCGTCAGATCCCGAGGTATGCAGGCGGCCACGCGCTAGCCCCAGAGAAGCACCCGGACCTGGAGCAGCTTGTCTTGCTCCGCCATGAGCTCATGCACGATTTGCCAGCATCGAACGTGCGCGGCGAGATCAACCGTCTGGACCCGCTTGAGGGTCGCGGGTTGCTTCGGACAGCTCCAAGCGGAACGACGGAGTACATGCACCATGAACGACTTGCGTCATACGATCTCGCATGGTGGGCATGGGAAACAGTCCGAACGGTCGTCGAAGCCGTCATAGATGCGAAACCAACCAAAGACACCCAGGACGAGATCCACAACTTCGATCTTCCGCATCAGTGGGAAATTCCCGACCCCGCGATGATCGCCACGCTAACCGCGGAGGCGAATCGTCGTATGACTTGACGACGAGGCCTACGCCGCCGCCAACTGCTCCAAGACCGCCAAGACCTCGTCGTCGTGCGTTCTCGGCGTGACTCTCGCGATGACGTGCGCGACAACGCCATCCGGGCCGATCACGAACGTCGCGCGCAGCGCGCCCCAATACTTGCGCCCGTACAGGACCAGAACTAGGTGCGACGAATGGCGCGCGGTGCGCGTTGAGCCAAGGTCATTGCGGGACGCTAAGCGCGAAATCCCCGACCCTGGACGACCTGCGCGTGCCACCTGACGTCTCTTACTCGGCAGGCGGTGCCGGAGGCGGTGTCGCCCCAACGGGAGAGCATCCCGCTCGCGCGTTCCCCTCTGAGCCTGCCTGACACGCGGCCCCGTCCGCCGGTACTCAGGACGCCACCGACAGAGAAGCGTTGGCCTCGGATGCGCGCGCTGCCGAGCATCATCCCCTTCGTCCGAACCCGTCCGTCGGCGCATCGCGCACGCCAGCGAAAGTAAACCCCGTCTGCCGAGGACTCACCCACCGTGAACGAGATCGGCAAGCCCTGACTCGTCTTCCCCACGTAAGTGCCCGCTTTGAACGGCGATGACGGCGCAGGTGGTGGCGGCGGCG